>ERZ773192.3091-NODE-3091-length-12893-cov-14.940567_pt1 | contig 12893 bp, 9 predicted proteins | sample MGYA00581010_ERZ773192 | MGnify/ENA primary metagenome ERZ773192 (study PRJEB29015, sample SAMEA2737741) | human gut metagenome | biome: human gut; feature: human-associated habitat; material: faeces | place: China | collected 2012 ...
CGTGACCAAAGGCATCGTCCTTCGCGCGACGGCGACGAAGGAGGCCGACTACATACTCAACATCCTGACCGACTCGCTCGGGCGGATCGCGGTCGTGGCGCGCGGGGCGCGGCGCAAGGGAAGCCGCATCGCCGCGGGCAGTGAGCTTCTGGCTTTTTCCGAGCTCGTACTCTATCAGCGCGGGAACTGGTACTACCTCGACGAGGCGTCAACGATCTCGCTGTTCGACGGTATCCGGCAGGACATTGAGCTACTGTCGCTCGCGTCGTATTTTGCCGAGATGACCGAGTGCGTCACGGCGGAGGACGAGCCCGTGCCGGAGATCTTATCGCTGCTGCTCAACTCGCTCTATGCGCTCGACACGCTGCAAAAGCCGCAGAGCATCGTCAAGGCGGCGTTTGAGCTCAAGTTACTCGCTCTTTCGGGCTACGAGCCGCTGCTCGACGGCTGCGCCGTCTGCGGCACGCACAACCCGAAAGAGCCGGTGTTTGACGCGCAGCAGGGCGTGCTGCTGTGCAAAGAATGTGCGGACCACGGCGGAAGTGGTCTTCTGCCGCTGGACGCGGGCTCGTTCGCGGCGATGCGCCATGTGCTGTTTTCCGAGCCGAAGCGGATGCTGTCGTTTTCCCTCTCGGGCGAGACGGAAAAGCGCTTTGCCGCGGCTTGCGAGGTGTTTGCGCAGGTGCAGCTTGACCGGCGATTCAAGACGCTGGACTTCTATAAAAGCATGAAAATTGACAACTAAACGAAATATCTGTCGAAAGAAATACGAATCGGAATCAAAATTTCGGAGAAAACTATGAGTGAACTGTTTGAAAAATCCATCCGCGTGCTGGAACTGCCGCGGCTATTGGAGATGCTCGAGCATCACGCGGTGAGCGCGGAGGCCAAGGCGCGGGCGCGACGGCTGACGCCATCGGATGACTTCGGTGAGGTCAACCGTCTGCTCGACGAGACGGACGCGGCGCGCAAAATGATCATGCTGCGCGGCAGCCCTGCCTTTGGCGGCGTGCGCGACGTGGGCGAAGCGCTCTCCCGCGCCGAGCGCGGAGGCATGCTCAACACGCGGGAGCTTCTCGACATCGCGGGGCTTCTCACGAATGTGCGCCGCGTGCAGGATTATTATAAGGAGGACGAGGAGGGGACGGTCATCGACAAGCTCTTCCTCTCCCTGCACCCGAACCGCTTTCTGGAGGAGAAGATCACGACCGCGATCCTCGACGAAAACGAGATCGCCGACGCGGCCTCGCCCGAGCTCGCGGAAATTCGCCGCCACAAGCGCGCGGCGGCGGCCAAGGGCCGCCAGATCCTGCAGCGCATCATTTCGTCCCCGAGCTACCGGAACGTTTTGCAGGACGCGCTGATCACGCAGCGCGGCGGGCGCTTCGTCGTGCCGGTGAAGGCCGAGTGCCGCGGCGAGCTGCCGGGCCTCGTGCACGACACGTCCTCGAGCGGCGCGACGATCTTCGTCGAGCCGATGGGCGTGGTGCAGGCCAACAACGAGCTCAAGGAGCTCGAAGCAAAAGAGGAGAAGGAGATCGACCGCATCCTCTACGCCCTCTCGGGCGAGGCGGCGAGCTTCAGCCGCGACATTCTGTGGGATTATGACATTCTCGTCCACCTCGACCTCATTTTCGCGCGCGGCGAGCTGAGCTACCGCATGAATGCCATGCGCCCCGAGCTCAAAAAGGACGGCAGCGTGTATCTGCGCCATGCGCGCCACCCGCTGCTCGACCCCGCGAAGGCCGTGCCCATCGACATTGAGCTCGGCCGCAGCTTCGATACGCTTGTCATTACAGGCCCGAACACCGGCGGCAAGACCGTGAGCTTAAAGACGCTCGGCCTCCTCTGCCTGATGACGCAGTGCGGCCTGCATATCCCCTGCGACGACCGCAGCGCCGTGAGCATCTTTTCCTCGGTGTTGGCCGACATCGGCGACGAGCAGAGCATCGAGCAGAGTTTGTCGACCTTCTCGGCGCATATGAAAAACATCGTGCAGATCTTGGACGAGGCGGACGAGCACTGCCTGATCCTCTTCGATGAGCTGGGCGCGGGCACCGACCCCGTTGAGGGTGCGGCACTGGCCATCGCCGTCATCGAGCAGGCGCGTTCACAGGGTGCGAAGATCGCTGCGACGACGCACTACGCCGAGCTCAAGACCTTCGCCATGACGACCGCGGGCGTGGAAAACGCAAGCTGCGAGTTCGACGTGGAAACGCTCTGCCCGACCTACAAGCTGCTCATCGGCATCCCCGGCAAGTCGAATGCCTTTGCGATCTCGAAGCGGCTGGGGCTTTCCGAGGCCGTCATTGAAAAAGCCAAGGCGCAGATGGACAGCGAGAGCATCCGCTTTGAAGACGTGCTGACGCAGCTGGAGCAGAAGAGGCAGCAGTTAGAGAAAGAAAAAGCCGAGGTCGACCGCCTTTACGCCCAGCGCGAGGAGGACGCGCGCAAGGCGCGCGAATTCCGCACGCAGATGGAGCGCGCGAAGGAGAACGCGAGAAGCCGCGGCGAAGCCGAGGCCAAGCGCCTTTTGGCTGAGGCCAAGTCCGTCGCGGACGACACGTTCCGCGAGCTCGACGCGCTGCGCAAGCAGCAGAAAAAGCTCGATGCCCAGCAGATGAACGCCCAGCGCGCCGAGATCATGCACAACATCAAGCAGGCGCGCGACGCTGCGGGCGTGCGCGACGAGAGCGCGGAGCCCATCCCCAAGCCCTCGCGCCCGATTCAGGTCGGCGATCTGGTCGAGATCCCCGGTACGCGCCGTCAGGCCGAGGTCACAGCTGTCAAGGACGGCACGCTGACGCTCAAGGCGGGCGTTTTGCAGATGAAGGTCAAAGCCGACGAGGTCCGCCTCATCGAGGCGGCGGAGCGCGCGGCCACGGCCAAAAAGCAGCCGCAGTTTGCCCCCTCGCAGCGCATTCTGCGCACGGCGTCCGCTGCGCGCGAGCTCGACATCCGCGGCATGGAGACGCTGGAGGCCGAAAGCGTGCTCGATAACTATATCGACGCCGCTGTCATGGCGCATCTCGAGACCGTGACGATCATCCACGGCAAGGGCACGGGCGCGCTGCGCAAGGCGGTGCACGCGAGCCTCCGGCGCAACAAAGCCGTCAAGGGCTTCCGCCTTGGCAACTATGGCGAGGGCGAGTCGGGTGTCACTGTGGTCGAGTTGAAATAAATGCCTGCCCGGGGAAGCACTTTGTCTGTGTTTATTGCCAAATCCGCGCCATTTCGCGCGAAATGGCATTGACGAATCGGCCCCCGATGGTATATGATACGATAAAGTCCGAAAGATTTTTTTGGAGAGGGAGTAGTAACGATGTATACTCAGAATGTTACGATCAACAATGAAGTAGGCCTGCATGCTCGTCCTGCCACGTTCTTCATTCAGAAGGCCAACGAGTTCAAGAGCGGCATCTGGCTGGAGAAGGATGAGCGTCGCGTGAACGCCAAGAGCTTGCTGGGCGTGCTGTCCCTCGGGATCGTCAAGGGCACGACCATCACGCTGCTGGCCGACGGCGCGGACGAAAAGGAAGCCGTGACCGCTCTGTGCGAGCTGGTTTCCAACAATTTCGGCGAATAAGAAACAACCAGGAAAGGCGGCTTCCACAGGAAGCCGCCTTTTTCCATTTTACTGGCACCATTCGACCGGATATACTATTATATATTATAATGTAGAGGTGAAAAGAAAGGAGGGAATGTCCCATGACGAAGCAGGAGCTTTTGGACAAGGCAAACGACCTGCCGCTCGCGCCTGGCGTCTATCTGATGATGGACAAGACCGGCTGCGTCATTTATGTCGGCAAGGCGAAAAAGCTCAAAAACCGCGTCAGCCAGTATTTTCAGGAGAATTCCTCCCACAACGAGAAGACGCGCCGCATGGTCTCGCAGGTCGACCACTTTGACACGATTTTCGTCTCGACCGAGTTCGAGGCGCTGATCCTTGAAAACTCGCTCATCAAGCAGCACATGCCGCGCTACAATATCTTGTTAAAGGATGACAAGGGCTATCCCTTTGTGCGCCTCGGCACAGAGCACTATCCGCGCTTTACGATGGTCGGCAAGCCCGCGGACGACAACGCGCTCTACTTCGGCCCGTTTGGCGGACGAAACGAGACGCGCGCGGCCATCGACGCGATCTGCGCGGCGTTTCGCCTGCCGACATGCAGCCGCAAGTTCCCGCGCGACATTGGAAAGGAGCGGCCCTGCCTCAACCATCACATGGGGCGCTGCGACGCGTTCTGCCGCGGCACGCCGGACGAGGACGAGTACATGCGCCGCATCGGGCAGGCCGAAGAGCTGCTGAACGGCCACTACCGCCGTTTAACGCGCGCGCTGCGCGAGGAGATGGAGCAGGATGCCGCAGATCTGCACTTTGAGCAGGCGGCGGCACTGCGCGACCGCATCCGCGCCATCGAGGTGCTGGGCAAGCGCCAGAAGGTCATTGCCGGCATCTGCGCCGATACCGATATCTGGGGCGTTTACCGCGGCGCGCTCAAGTGCGGCAGCGCCGTACTGCACATTGAGGACGGCAGCGTGACGGGTCGAGACCTGAACCTCTTCGCCGCACCGCAGGACGAGAGCGAGCAGATGATCCTGTCTGCGCTGCTGCCGCAGTATTACCTCAATAAGAGCGTGCTGCCGCGCGAAATTTTGCTGCCCTGCGAGATCGAGGGCGCGGACGAGCTCGCACAGATCCTGACCGAGCGCGCGGGCCGCAAGGTGACGCTCCACGTCCCCCAGAGGGGCGAGAAGGCGGAACTCCTTGCCATGGCGCAGCGCAACGCGCGCGAGGATGTCGAGCGCGTGACGACCGCGCAGGAGCGCGAGAACCGCACGCTGACGCAGCTTGCGGGGATGCTCTCACTCCCTGAGCCGCCCGGGCGCATGGAGTCCTACGATATCTCGAACACCGGCGCGAGCGACATCGTCGCGTCGATGGTCGTTTACGAGGGCGCAAAGCCCAAGAAGAGTGCCTACCGGAGATTCAAGATCAAGAGCCTGTCGGCCCACCCGGACGACTACGCGTCCATGGAGGAGGTGCTCACGCGCCGCATCCAGCGCTATCTGGACGGCGATGAGAAGTTCAGCCCCCTGCCGGACGTCATGCTCATCGACGGCGGCATCACGCATGCGGGCGTCGCCGAGCGCGTGTGCGCGCAGATGCATGTGCGTGTGCCGATCTTCGGCATGGTCAAGGACGACCGTCACCGCACGCGCGCGCTCGTCACCGCGCAGGGCCGCGAGATCGACCTGCACGCCGCGCCGAACGTCTTCGCCCTGATCGGTCAGATCCAGGAGGAGACGCACCGCTTCGCCATCACGTTCCACCACGAGAGCCATTCGCGGTCCTCGACCCGCTCGGCGCTCGACGGGATTCCGGGCGTCGGCAAGGTGCGCGCTCAGGCGCTGCTCAAGACGTTCAAGAGCGTTAAGGCGATTCGGGAGGCGGACATTTTCGCCCTCGAACGTGTACTGCCGAAAGACGCCGCGGCGTCCGTTTACCTTCATTTTCACGGGGAAACGGACGAAAAAAAGGATGAAATGTAACTTCCTCTGCGATCGCCCATTTGACGGGAAAAGCGAAAAAGAAGCGCGATTTTTGTGACCTTTGCCAACAAAAATCAAAAAATCAGGTTGACATAAATGAATTTCAATAAATGAATTTTCAAAAAGTCAAACTTGCATATTTTGGCATCGCGACACGCTGTTGAGGCGGCTTTTCGTCCCCTGCGCCCGGAAAGGGCACAGGGGGCGTTCCTTTGCTGTCCGAGGGGATAGAGCGTGCGGCGGAGAAGCAAAAAAGCCAGTGTTTGCAGGGCTTTCTGCGTTTTTGCCGCCTTGCGGGGCGGGAGCGGGACACACCCGGCCTGCTCCCAAGAGTTTTTTGCCCGCTCGGACGGGACAAAGAGCGTCGGCAGGTGCGCCGCCTCTTCGACGCCGAGATGGCGGCGAGGCGGCGGAGAGGGGTGACGATGGTTTACATAAATCGAGAAAATCACGAATTCGATGACTTAAATCGCAACTTTCGGAAGATGAAAATAAGAAAAATATCGAAAATTTTATAAAATACAGAACTTTTGGCGAACAAACGGCGGAAACTTGACAAATCCTTTTTCAGGCGGTATACTGCCAGCAAGTTTTGGAAAAGTTACATTTTGTAATCTTTTCCGGACGCAGCGTACTTCCTCAGCTGCGCGAAGCTGCGGCGGCTCACGCCGCGAAAAAAGGAGTATCCCATGCAGAAGTTTTTGAAAAATTTGTTCACAGCCCAGCGCTGCCGCAGAGCGATGTTCTTTCTGCTCTTCGCGGCTGTGATGCTGCTGAACAGTTCGCCCGAGCTGCGCGCGGACGCGCTGTACCTCATCGCCGACGGCGATACGGTCAGCGTGCTCGACGGCACAACGGACATCCCGCAGGAGCGCGTCATTGTCACAGGCGCGCAGAGCGGTGACGCGGAAGTCACGCTCCCTGCCGGTGAAAAGGTGACGGTGACACACGGCGACGATATCGAGTACGCCACCACGAGAAACGGCGAGCGCGTCAGCGAGCTGCTGCGCCGTTTGCAGATCTCGGTCAGCCCGCTTGAGATGGTGCTGGTCGACGTCACGGAGGAAGAGGTCGAGATCACCGTTGCCTCTGACTTCACCTACTATGAGACAGCCACCGAGGCGGCTCCCCACACCACGCTGACCTCCACGTCGTACCGCATCCCCAAGGGCGAGACGCAGGTCGTCCAACAGGGCATCGACGGCACGCGCGACATCGTTTACGAGGTCGTGTATGCCGACGGCCAGTTTGTCTCCCGCCAGGCGGTGGAGGAGAAGAACGACACCTCCGTCGCGGAGATCACCTACACCGGCACGCTCGTCGACAAGGCGCAGAGCGGCGACACGGTCAAGTCCGTCGTCACCGAGAGCGACGGCAGCGGCTATCTTCTGATGAAGTCCGGCGATTCCGTCCACTTCTCCGGCTCGATGAAGGTCACCTGCACGGCCTATACCGCGGGCTACGGCGGCGTGGGCACCAGAACGGCCACGGGCACAACGGTCCATGTCGGCACTGTCGCGGTGGATAAGAAGGTCATTCCGCTGGGCACCGAGATGTTCATCGTCGGCTCGTCGGGCTACACCTACGGCAACGCTGTGGCTGAGGACACCGGCGTGCGCGGCGCGGCGATTGACCTCTATATGAACTCCTATCAGGAGTGCAAGCAGTTCGGCCGCCAGAAAAACTCCACGGTCTACTTCCTCGACTGAGCAGAGCGGTTTGTCGAATAGTACGATAAATGCATGTTCCGGATGCGTATGTTGCGCATCCGGAACATTTACTTTATTGCGGTGACGTGATACAATTACCGGCAGAAACCGAAAGGAGAACACAGAATGAAAGCCATTATCACGGTACTGGGAAAAAATCGGGTCGGTATTATCGCGGGCGTCAGCTCGCTGCTGGCAAAGTGGAACGTGAACGTTCTGGATATCAGCCAGACGATTTTGCAGGAAAATTTCACCATGGTCATGCTGGCGGATCTCGAAAATTGTTCGCTCTCTTTTACGGAACTGACGGAAAAGCTGAGCGCCCTCGGCGCGGAGATGGACATTGCGATCCGCATGCAGCGGGAGGACATCTTCAACGCGATGCACAAGATCTGAGCGGGGAGGGAAAGAATCATGCTAAGCCGCAATGATATTCTGGAAACGATCCGTATGATCGACCAGCAGCATCTGGATATCCGCACGATCACGATGGGCATCTCGCTCCTCTCCTGCGCGGACAGAAGCGCAGAGCGTGCGTGTGAAAAGATCTACGACAAGATCAGCCGCTATGCAGAGCGCCTGGTCGCAACGGGAGAAGAGATCGAGCGGGAATTCGGCATTCCCATCGTCAATAAGCGGGTTTCCGTCACACCCATCGCGCTGGTCGCCGCCGCGTCGGAGACGGAAGACTATGTCCCGTTTGCCAAGGCGCTTGACCGCGCGGCCAAAAATGTCGGCGTTAACTTTATTGGCGGTTTTTCGGCGCTTGTGCAAAAGGGCATGACGGACGCCGACCGGAAGCTGATCGCTGCGATCCCCGAGGCGCTGGCCTGTACAGACCTTGTGTGCTCATCAGTCAACGTCGGCTCGTCCAAGGCGGGAATCAACATGGACGCCGTCGCCCTGATGGGGCAGACGGTAAAAAAGACGGCAGCGCTCACGGAAAAGCAGGGCGGCTTTGGCTGCGCCAAGCTTGTGATCTTCTGCAACGCAGTGGAGGATAACCCCTTTATGGCGGGCGCATTTCACGGCGTGGGCGAACCTGAAAAAGTGATCAACGTCGGCGTTTCCGGGCCGGGGGTTGTGTATCACGCGCTGCAAAGCGTCAAGGGACAGCCGTTCGACGTGGTGGCGGAAACCGTGAAGAAAACGGCGTTCCGCATCACGCGCATGGGTCAGCTCGTCGCGCAGGAGGCGAGCCGCAGGCTCGATACGCCCTTTGGCATCGTCGACCTTTCGCTCGCGCCCACGCCCGCCGTCGGCGACAGCGTGGCCCGCATTCTGGAGGAAATGGGGCTTGAGGTCTGCGGCACGCACGGTACGACCGCCGCGCTCGCCCTGCTCAACGACGCGGTGAAAAAAGGCGGCGTGATGGCGTCCTCCTCGGTGGGCGGCTTATCCGGCGCATTTATCCCCGTCAGCGAGGACGAGGGCATGATCGCCGCGGCGTCGTCCGGCGCGCTGACGCTCGACAAGCTGGAGGCGATGACCTGCGTGTGCTCCGTAGGACTTGACATGATCGCGCTTCCGGGCGACACGAGCGCAGAGACCATTGCTGCCATCATCGCCGATGAGGCGGCCATCGGCATGATCAACACGAAGACGACTGCGGTGCGCGTCATCCCTGCGCCTGGCTGTAAGGTGGGCGACACGGTGGAGTTCGGCGGACTTCTCGGCTCGGCACCGGTGCAGGCGGTCCACCCTTATTCGAGCGCGGAGTTCATTGCGCGCGGCGGCAGAATTCCCGCGCCGCTGCACAGCCTGAAGAACTGAAAAAAGCGGACAGCCTTGACTGTCCGCTTTTTTATATAGAATTCGTCTTTTCAGAACAGCAGCTCGTAGCCCATCTTGATGAAGAGAAGCCCCAGCACGACAAAGATCATGCCGCGCACGCGCTTGCTGCCGCCCTTCATGGCGTAGCGCGCGCCGCAGTAGGCACCCAGCATATTGCAGGCCGCCGCGGGGAGCGCCAGCAGCCACCAGACCTTGCCGCTGATGATGAACAGCACCGCCGAGGCGACATTGGAGCAGAGGTTTGCGATCTTTGCGCAGCCCGACGCCGTGAGAAGGTCCATCGAGAGCGCCATTGTGAACGCCATGATCATGAACGTGCCCGTGCCCGGGCCGATGAGCCCGTCGTAGCAGCCGAGTCCCAAACCGATGAGCGCGGCGCGCGTCATCTCCTGCTGCGGCGTGTACTCGCGCGCGGGTGCGTCATTTTCCTTGCCGAAGTCCTTTTTGAGCATCAGCAGGATGGCCGCACAGGGCAGAGCGACGAGCATCATGATCTTCAGAATGTCCTCGTTGATGAGCAGAGCGATCTTTGTGCCGATGGCCGCGCCGAGCAGCGCGCCGATCCCCGAGATGATGGCGGGGCGGAGCAGGACCTTGCCGCCACGAAAGTATTTGAACGAGGCGAGCGCCGTACCGGTGCCGTTGACGACCTTGTTCGTCCCCATCGCAAGATGCGCGGGGATACCGGCCATCAGATAGGCGGGAAGCGTGATAAGTCCGCCGCCGCCGGCGACGGAATCGACAAAGCCGCCAAGAAAGATGAGCGGCAGAACAACGATCAAGATCTGCGGTGTGAGCTCCATGAGAACATCCCTCTTTTCCTGAGATTTCTGCATTTTATCACACGGGAAAAATTTTTACTACTCTTTTGCGCAAAATATGGTAGAATCAATTTACAATTTTTTACGCCCAGCGCGCAGAAAGGAACCACGCTATGGAACGCAATGACAAAGCTGCCATCGAGGCGCTTTTAAAGCGCCACGGTTTTCATTTTTCCAAGTCCATGGGGCAGAATTTTTTGATCGACCCCGCCATCCCCTATGAGATCGCCGAGAGCTCGCGCGCAAACGAGCAAAACGGCGTGCTCGAGATCGGCCCCGGCATCGGAGCATTGAGCCACGAGCTCTGCGAGCGCGCGGGCAAGGTGGTGGCCGTGGAGCTTGACAAGACGCTGCTGCCGATCCTGGAAGAGACCATGGCCCGCTTCGACAATTTCGAGGTCGTGTCCGCCGATATCTTGAAGACCGACATCTCCGCGCTGGTGAAAGAGAAATTCGCGGGCTTTGTGCCCATTGTGTGCGCGAACCTACCGTATAACATCACGACGCCTGCCATCACCGCGCTCATCGAGTCGAAGTGCTTTGATAGCATCACGGTGCTGGTGCAGAAGGAGGTCGCCGAGCGCCTCTGCGCCGCGCCGGGCACGAGCGCCTACGGCGCGTTCTCCGTCTACATGCAATACTACACGGAGCCGGAATACCTTTTCGCTGTGCCGCGCGAGTGCTTCGAGCCGCAGCCGAAGGTCACGTCCGCCGTGCTGCGCGCCGTCGTGCGCAGGGAGCCGCCGGTCGAGGTCGAGGACGAGAAGTTCTTCTTCCGCGTGGTGTACGCCGCGTTTGCCCTGCGGCGCAAGACGCTCGTCAACAGCCTGATGACGGCGTTCGGCAGCCAGCTCACAAAAGAGCAGGTCACGCAGGCGGTCATATCCTGCGGCTTAGAGGCCAACATCCGCGGCGAGCGGCTGGGGCTCAGTGAATTCGCCGCGCTGTCCGCCGAGATCGCCGCATTACTGTGACAGCACAGAAGCATCTATTCAAAAAATTGATAAACCATATGGTTGCTATTGATAAGACATTCTGCTACAATTTTCGGCAGAAAGGAGTCAAACTCAATAGCAGCCATTTTTCCTGTGCATCGGTTAGCTCCCTGCCGCCCCAAAGCGGCACAGCACACCACACAAGACGCGGTGCAAAATTTTTCTTTTTCATTACACCGTGAACATGCTACGAGGGAAAGAACAAATGACGAATTTGACGAACAACAAGGCCGTTTTGTCGTGGATCGACGAAATGACCGCCATCACCAAGCCGGACAAGATTGTCTGGATCACGGGGGAAGAGGAACAGCTCGGCGCGCTGCGCGAGCAGGCCGTCAAGGAGGGCATCCTCATCAAGCTCAACCCGGACAAGCTCCCGGGATGCTACCTGCACCGCACCGACCCCGACGACGTGGCGCGCGTGGAGGACCGCACGTTCATCTGCTGTGAAAAGGAAGAGGACGCAGGCCCCACGAACCACTGGGTAGAGCCCAAGGAAATGTACGAAAGAATGTACGCCCTGGCCGACGGCGCCTATAAGGGCCGCACCATGTACATCATCCCGTACTCCATGTCCATCATCGGCTCTCCGTTCGCCAAATACGGCTTTGAACTGACCGACTCCATTTACGTCGTGCTCAACATGCACATCATGACCCGCATCGGCAAGGCCGTGTGCGACGCGCTCGGCGACGATGAGGGCTTTATCAAGGGCCTGCACTGCCAGTGCAACCTCGACAAGGACAACAAGTACATCGTCCACTTCCCGCAGGACAATACCATCATTTCCATGAACTCCAACTACTGAAGACATGTTAATTATTCTTCCGTTTTTTTGTCGCATCATTTGTCTTGTTACATTTTTCATACAATTAAATGTTCCTTTTAAATTAACATCTATTACATCGTCAAATTCCTGTTCTGACATTCTGAGTAAAAGATTATCCTTTGTAATTCCTGCGTTGTTTACAAGAATGTCGATTCTTCCATAAGTTTTTACAACATATTCCATCATTTCTTTTACTTCATCAAATGAGGCTACATTGCATTTATAAGCTTCTGCTTTTCCCCCTGATTTAATAATTTCGTCAACAACATTTTCTGCCTTTTCCTTAGAGCCAGCATAATTTACTATTACAACTGCGTTATTTTCAGCAAATGTCTTTGCCACCTTAGCGCCTATTCCTCTGGAAGCTCCTGTAACAATTGCTACTTTATTTTCCAGTCTCATGTTCATATCCTCTCTTCCGATTTATCTATTAATCTCTTTCTTCATATTCTTGTTGAAAAGTCTTCTTTTCGTTTTCCTGTTTCTGCAAATTCTCTGCTATTTACCCATAAATCCGCCATCTACTGGGATTACAGCACCTGAGATATACGCTGATGCATCAGATGCCAGAAATACAACAAGTCCCTGGAGATCTTCTGGATTTCCCCAACGCCCCATAGGAATTCTTCCTGTAATCTCCTCATACTGCTTCGGATTCACCTCTTTCATATTAGCTGTAAGCTCTGTTGCCATATATCCAGGCGCAATAGCATTTACATTCACGCCATGACTGGACCATTCGTTGGACAATGCTTTGGTAATCTGTGCAACGCCACCTTTACTTGCACTATATGCCGGAATAAGGACACTTGCAAAAAACGCTGTCATCGAAGCTATATTGATAATTTTTCCATATTTCTGTTCAATCATGGTTTTGCCTGCAAGTTGTGATAAGTAGAATACTGCATTCATATTAATTGCTACTATTTTTTCCCAGCGGTCATGTGGAAAGTCAACAGCAGGCGCACGATACTGAATTCCGGCTCCATTCAGAAGAATATCTACACGTCCTCCAAGTTTTTCTAAACACTGATTATAAACAGATTCCAACGAGTCCGTGTCTGACAAATCTCCTTTTACTGCATGAACCATTGCTCCTTCCTTTGCCATTTCCTTCGCAGAATCCTCCACAATATCCAGAATATCCAAAAGAACCACCTCTGCTCCCGCATCATGCAACGCTTGTGCCATT
>ERZ773192.3093-NODE-3093-length-12885-cov-2.734840_pt1 | contig 12885 bp, 6 predicted proteins | sample MGYA00581010_ERZ773192 | MGnify/ENA primary metagenome ERZ773192 (study PRJEB29015, sample SAMEA2737741) | human gut metagenome | biome: human gut; feature: human-associated habitat; material: faeces | place: China | collected 2012 ...
CAGCCCTTGGCGCGCCTTTGGTGACTTTCCCCGCGACGGGAAAGTCACCCGGGGTCGGAGGGGCGGAGCGCCCTCCTCAGGGGAGGAGTGCAGAGGAGGGCTTGCCCTCCTCGCAAAGGGGCCGCGGGAGAGCACAACGTTCCCCCGCAAAATAAGCCCAAAACCTCACGCTTTATAAAATATGATAACATTTTTATGATAGATCCCCCCGCGGGAAACCCCGCTGAAAGCGATTGGGATAAAGGCAGCAGCAGATGAAATAATGGAAAAGGCTAAGCAGGTTGCAAGAAAAAGCAGGGGAGAGCTTTGTGCAAAAGGGATAATTTCAGAAAAAGGCTGGTAATTTTGACGTTTTTTCGGAAAAAATTTTTCCGAATTTGCACTCGCAATTTTAGCGTTTTGTATGAAATGTATAAATCCGCAGGCCGCAAAGGACAGAAAACAACGGAAATGTGGGGGCCGCGGCATAAGGCCTCCCAAAATCTCCGCCTGCCCAAACTGGAAAAAGAAAGACGGAAATCCGTCATTTTGATGGGAGGAAAAGGGAAGGAAAGCGGCTGGCAAAATTGCAGAAAAATGGCTTGATAATAGGAAAAAATGATGGGGATGCAGAAGGCGGGGCCTCTGCCGGGCGGGGAGCGGATGCAGGAAATGGGAGACGGGGACGTCAAAAAGGCGGAGCAAGCATGTTGTACAGTTTTATGTGATTTTTTTGACAATTTGATAAAATGCACAAAAAAGCAACTTTTCAAAATTTTGACAATTCGTGAATTAAATATTAACATAGAAAGAAGAGATGACACCCGGCGGGGTGTTATAAAATGTTATCTTTATGTTAACAAAGAAGGGAATGGAAACAATATGGATTTAACCATCCTGGCTCCTATCGGAGCTGTACTGGCCCTGCTTTTTGCGATCTACCAGGCAAAACGGGTCATGAAAGAGGACGAGGGCACCGACCTGATGAAGTCCCTCTCCCAGAAAATCCGCACCGGCGCGGACGCTTACCTCAAACGGCAGTATAAGACCGTCGCGGTGGTCTTTGTCGTTCTGGTCATCGTCTTTGTCGTCCTGGCTTTCCTGGGACAGGTCAACATGTTTGTGCCGGTCGCCTTTGTAACAGGCGGCGTCTTCTCCGCTCTGTCCGGCTACTTCGGCATGAAGATTGCCACTGCGGCCAATGCCAGAACCGCAAACGCTGCGCACCACAGCCTGAACAAAGGCCTGCGCGTCGCGTTCTCTGCCGGTTCGGTTATGGGCTTCACCGTTGTCGGCCTGGGCCTGCTGGACACCTCGATCTGGTACTACATCCTGCGTGCCGTTTACGGCAATGACGCGCAGACCATCGCTTCCGCTATGGTTACCTTCAGCATGGGCGCCTCCACCATGGCGCTGTTTGCCCGTGTCGGCGGCGGTATCTTCACCAAGGCCGCTGACGTCGGCGCTGACCTGGTCGGCAAGGTAGAGGCCGGCATTCCGGAAGATGACCCGAGAAACCCTGCGGTTATCGCGGACAACGTCGGCGATAACGTCGGCGACGTTGCCGGTATGGGCGCTGACCTGTACGAGTCCTACGCCGGTGCAAGACTGTCCGCTATGGCGCTGGGCGTTTCCGCTGGCCTGGGCTTCCAGGGCATGATGATCCCGATGGCGCTGTGCGCGCTGGGCATCTTCGCTTCGATCATCGGTTCCTTCTTTGTCAAGACCGATGAGAACGCCAGCCAGAAAAACCTGCTTTCCGCGCTGCGCCGCGGCACCAACATCAGCGGCATCCTGGTCGCAATCGGCGCCTTCCTGCTGATCTACTTCACCTTCGGCATGGAGCAGATCGGTCTGTTCATCGCCATCATCGCCGCTATGGTACAATTGGTGGAAATGATCGTCGAGAAATTCGCTCCCGCTTTGTACAACCAATTGGGTATCTTCCTGCCCCTGATCGCTGTAAACTGTGCTATCATGGGAGCTTCCCTGTTTATGCAACAGCGGAACTACGGCAGTGTACTCGAAGCGACGACATTCGGTTTGGGCTCAGGTATCGGCTGGATGCTGGCTATCGTATGTATTGCCGCTATCCGGGAGAAACTGAAATATTCCGACATTCCGGCTCCATTACGGGGAATCGGTATCACGTTTATCGTGACCGGACTGATGGCTATCTCTTTCATGAGTTTCCTGGGTATCGACCTGAATAAACTGAAAGCTCAGCCGGCACAAACCGAAACGACGGCACAGGTATCCTCTTATGGTGAAGAAGAGACCGTCACCGGTTACCTGACTGAAAAAGATCAGATGGCTTCAGCACAAAATGAAGGCAATGCCGATGCAGAATAATTTAAAATTTAAAATCTAAAATTTAAAATTTAAAATTTAAAATTAAATGGTACTATTAGCAATAAATACAACAATCGTCACTACCGGCATTGTGGTATTCCTGATTGTCATCCTGATTCTGGTGGGTATCCTTTTGTTTGCCAAAGCCAAACTGACCGCCAAAGGGGATGTGAAAATCAGCATTAACAATGGCGACCGGATCATTACAACCGAACCGGGCAGCTCACTGTTGTCCACCCTGGCAGGCCAGAAAATATTCCTGCCTTCGGCCTGTGGTGGTAAAGGTTCCTGTGGTATGTGTAAATGCCAGGTAGATTCGGGTGCAGGTTCTATCCTCCCGACCGAAACAGGTTTCTTCTCCTACAAACAGCAGCACGAAAACTGGCGTCTGGCTTGTCAGGTGAAAGTGAAAGAAAATATCGAAATGCGTATTCCGGAATCCGTGATGGGAATCAAAAAATGGGAATGTACCGTAGTTTCCAACCGGAATATTTCTACTTTCCTGAAAGAATTCGTTGTAAAATTGCCGGAAGGTGAAAATCTGAAATTCAAATCCGGAGGTTATATTCAAATCGATGTACCTGCCTTGGATGTCGACTTCAAGGACATGATCATCGATGAAAAATACAAAGGCGATTGGGAAAAGATGAAAATGTTCGATCTGAAGATGCATAATCCCGAACCGACCTACCGGGCCTACTCTATGGCCAATTCCCCGGCAGAAGGCAATATCATCATGTTGAACATTCGTATCGCCACTCCGCCGTTCGACCGTGCGGCAGGCGCTTTTGCTCCGGTAAATCCGGGTATCTGTTCTTCTTTCATCTTCTCGCGTAAACCGGGAGATAAAGTAACGATTTCCGGTCCTTACGGAGAATTCTTCCTGCGCGAAACCAACAACGAGATGATGTTCATCGGTGGTGGTGCCGGTATGGCTCCGATGCGTTCACACATCTTCAACCTGTTCCATACGATACATACAGACCGTAAAGTGACCTTCTGGTACGGAGCACGTGCTCTGCAGGAAGCTCCCTACGTGGATGAATTCAATAAGATCCAGGAAGAAAATCCGAATTTCCATTGGACACTAGCCCTCGACCGTCCCGACCCTGTAGCAGATGCTGCCGGCGTGGCCTACAAACCGGGCTTCGTACACCAGGTGATCTTCGAGAACTATCTGAAGAACCACGAGAACCCCGAAGATATCGAATACTACTTGTGCGGACCTCCAATGATGATCCAGGCAGTAACCAAAATGCTGTACGATCTGGGAGTTCCCGACGAAAATGTTATGTACGACAACTTCGGTGGATAACCCCAATAAAAAGGGACTGTCTAACAATGAAATGCCCCCAAAAAGTTTTATGTCCAACTTTTTGGGGGCACTTCACTTCAAGAGTCCGGCAGCCTGCTAATAGAGGATAGCTCTACTTTCCGAAAATTGCTTTCAGTTTTATATCCAATTGCTTTCCGCGAATACCGTTGGCGACAATGACATTGTTTTCGTCAAGTACAATCACATGGGGAATACCGCAAAGCAGTTTATACATGCCTCGAGAGACATCTTGAGTATCCATCACATGGTTCCAAGAAAGGTGGTCATCCGCAATGGCTTTCACCCAAGGAGCCTGCTGGTGGTCCAATGAAACACTCAAGATTTCCAATCCATGCCGGTGGTATTTTTTATAAAGTTCCACCATGTAGGGATTTTCCGCCCGACAAGGAGCACACCACGACGCCCAAAAATCGAGGATTTTCACTTTCCCTTGGATGGAATACATGGACAAAGAATCCCCTTCGGGTGTTGGAAGCGTAAAATCCGGAGCCTTTTTGCCGGGGGCAAATGCAGCCATTTCGTCCAAACGCTCTACCACTTGCCGCGTCAGTTTCATCGCTTTGGCAGAAGCACCCAATTGATCGTATTCCCGCTGTAAATCTTCTATGTTCTGATATTGGTACATCCGTTTGTTCAACAGATAGGCAGCTAAAAAACCATCCTTATGCGCCTCCCGGAATTGTTCCTGTTCACGACCGGTCTGCTCCCCCAATTTCCCCATGGTTCTCATAACCTCATTCATGGTAGCCGTATCGTTTTTCTGACGGGCAGAGTAGTAACGGTTGCGCAATTCATTCGTTTGTCCGGCCGTCTTGTTACCGATGGCCTGATAGGCAGCAAATAGCAATTGCAGCTCCGGACCTTCCACTCGGTTGGCCTCAGGATTTTTCAAGTGAAGATGCGCCCGGTAATCGGCATTTTCAAGCAAAAGTATCGCATAGGTTTTCTCTCCGGTGATATAAAGTCCCGCTTCCATGGTATCGGGTAGTGAACCGGTCAACGTAAATTTCCCGTCCCGGATTTCAGCCCGCGCCAAGGTATCCGGTTTTTTATTCCAGCCAGGATAGCCGACGATGTAAGCTTCACCGTCCACTTTCTCGTCCAACGAGCCTTCTATGGTAAAATGCGGTTTCGATGTGCAAGCGGACAATCCACCGAAAAACCAAATGCCTAAAATTGTTTTTCTTATGATTCCTTTCATTAGTTATGACACTTTATTTCAACATTACTTTCAATTCCTTTTCAATCGGTGGAAAACAGATGTGTGCGTCACAGCATTGATAGCTGACGGTACACTTTGCTTCCCCTTGTCCACTACCGGAGATTTCGTACCGGAAAATGGCTTCATCTTCATAAACGGTGGTACCTTGTTTATTATACGACTTGGCGGAAGGGAGTTTCGGTTTACCGACAATCGTCCACCCCTCCGGCAATTGGAGCTCTACCTGCGTGGTAACAAAGGGATCGCTCTCAGCAACATAAGCATAGATGTGATAGCCCGGATGGATTTTCAGGCGGACCACAATCTCCCGGTTGCCGTTCGCTGCCTTTTCAAGCCCTGCAACCATCTGCACAGGATTCCGGTCATCCGTGGCGGCCGGTCGGGACGATGTTTCCTGTACCGGTTGTGCATAACGTGCGCTGTAATCGTTGGCAGGATCAGGTTCGCGAGTATTCACCATAAAAAGCCAGCCCCCGGATTCCGTAAAAAAAAGACGCTCTTTGTTCTTCTCATACCAAGTCCGCCACTCCTGCGGAGCTTCAAAGCGGCAAAGGGTATAGCGATGCAGGATGCGGTTGGCCTTTTCGGTCTCTTTCCCTTTTTCCAGCAACCGGATGGCAGTATCAAGCAAGCGTTTGTCGTTATAGGGAATGCCAAGGCTCTTCACATCTTCGTCAATACTCAGCACATACATGCCTTCACCTCCATAAAAATAATCTATGTTCTCACGGTAATAACGGGCATAGGCCGCTTCGTCCTCGCCAAACAAATCGAACAGCTCTCCCTGGTAACGTTTCAACATATCGGCATAACTCATCGGCGGTTGCGGTTCATAGTTTAGGAACATCTCTTCCCTGCGGTTCAATTTCTCACCACGCCTCTGTTTTTCCTGAACCACTTTTTTCAGTTTTAAACCCTCTGCAGCAAACTCTTCATCGCTTTTCACCCTCTCTTGCCAAGCTTCCCGGGTTGACAAGTAAAGCTGCTCTTTCACATATTCGCGGGTAGCAATGCGATCGTTGTATTTCCGGACGAAGGGTTTCTGTCCGGCAAAACGGGAAATGTAGACAATCGCGTTGGCAAATACCGTCTTTGCCTCTTCCGTCATATCTGCCGGCGAAGCGGCAAATCCCCAATGCAGGAAGTTCCCGTGACGGCCAATAGCCACTGCATCCAATGTTTTGGCGCAAACGCCACTGGAAATATATTCCGCGTCCGGAGAATCTTCAAAGCCCCAAGGACGAGCCACCATCCCTACCCGAAAACCTTCGTGCGTCTGATAACCTTTGTTCTGCACTTTCCACATCAGAACCGAATCCGGTACAGGCTCATCCATAAAATAGGCATAATGAAAAGCATCCGAAGGTGTCGGACACATGCGTACCGTCATCTTTACCGGAAAAGGTCCCTTGAAAATCGGGTGTTCTGCCCGCCAATGGTGGGCATCGGCATCCAAGCACAAACAATACCAATCGCTTTTCAAGCCGATGCCGCGCCCGACGGTATTCCCCACCTCGGCAATCGTGACCATCGGACGGTCAAAACTTTCCGGCAAATAGACCGCACTGTGGTAAGCGATTACTTTACCGGAAGCGTCCTTTTCCTGCCAAGCGGGTTTGATGGCTTTTGGCCGGCCATCCATCACGGTCACATCGTATGCCCGGGACATTTCCGGCGTCCAATCCTCCGCCGCAACGACTTTCACAGTCTGGAAATACTGTCGGAGCATCTCCCCGAATGCCGCTGTCCGATCGGCAATGCTTTTGCGCAAAGCCGTACTGTCGCTAATTGTTTCGTTCAAAACCTGTATATCCGCCGAACCGCCGACATACAGGACTTTCAACGGTTGTTTTTCTATTTTATCCGATGCACGACTCATCTGCATACTGCCTATCAACAGCAATATGCACAAACAAAATAGGTTTTTCATAATTTCAAAGTTAAAAGCCATGCCGGCATAGGAAACTCCTGCCGACATAGCATCTGTTGTTAAAATGGATTCTGCACAATGGCACCTTGCGAATTTTGGATATCCTGCTGCGGAATAGGAATGGCCAAACGACGGTCGTCTCCTTTCACGTTAATCTGTACCTTTTGGGAGGGGTCTACCCCACTCTGGGTAACCTTGTAAAATTCCCGTCGGATGGTTACGTCATCATCGGGTGTCACACTGGCAGCAAAACGCTTGATATCCATCAAACGAAGTGTAAAAGGCATTTCACGGCGACGTTCAAGCAACACCTGTTTTAAAGCTTCGCTCTGCGAAGCGGCGGTCAATACCGTAGCCGTTCCGGGAAGAAAGCGGGCTTCACGCAACGGTGCCAGTGTAACCAAGGCGTCCTGCCAATTGGCACTACGTGCCTGCAATTCTGCCTTCATCAGTACCAACTCAGCGGCAGTCAAACCGGAAATGGCATAGCGGTCATCATAAAGTTGGTTGTAGCGATACCAGTCATAAGCTACTGAAAAACGGCGATTACCATGTTCCACATAGAAAAGGTCGAAACGGCGGTCGTTCTTCCCGTCAACATAGCAATCCAACAATTCCTGTGACGGGGAATGCCATTGCGTCGCCAGATATTGCAGACGGATATAAATCCATTCTGACCATTTATAGATTTTTTGCAGATTCCAGTTGTGGGTTTCACAATAGTGCAGTGTATCCTCCGCCATCGTGCCAGTGGCAGGATAAGGCACCGGTGTTGCCCAATCCAGATTGTTATAGTCATACAGTCCCGGAGCTAATGCCAACGCCTTGTCCACGTAGGTAGTCGCATTGTCATAGTCGTTCATGTAAAGATACACGCGGGCAAAAGCTCCGTAAATGGCACATTTGGACGCCCTCCAGGCAAAGCCTTCCTGTACCCGGTCCACCACACAGTATTTTTCCGCCTCGCGGAAGTCATCAAGAATCCGGTCAAAGGTCTTCCCCAGCGTAGCACGCGAGATATCCTCTGTGAAAAGCGTACCCAAACGCAACGGCAGCCCCATCTCGCTGCGGTTGGCCTCACTGTATGGCAGACAGTGGACGGTAGCCAAGCGGAAAAACGACCAGCCTCGCATCAAATAGGCATTGCACAACGCCTCGTCTTTTTCTTCCTGCGAACCGTTTACAGAACCAACAGAGGCAATGATCGTATTGGCATTGAATATCTTGGCGTATTCGTATTCCCAAACGTTATTGCCTGTCGTTGTTTCCATAACTTCGCTGCTCAAGGCATACAAACTCATCTGATCAGCCCCAAAAGTAATGGGACTAGCATCGTACAGTGCCAAGGGCACACCGTAATCATCGGTGGCATACACTCCGGGATAATCGTATTCATACGTGTTTGTCACATAATCATAAAGGGAAAGCAATTGCGATACCTCGGTAATAGGGGCGTCGCTCGTTGCCGACGGCTGCTTGTCCAAAAACGAATCGCACGCACAGAACATACTCGCCGTGACTATCAGGAACGATAATTTCAATAAATGCTTTTTCATATCTTTTTCCTCCTAATTATTAAAAGTTAAAGCTGGCTCCAAAAGTAAAGCTGGTGCTGGGTTTGTTGGTGCCAGGCAACCATTCGGGGTCGTAGTTGTTTTTGTTGGCCGTCCATACCATTCCCAAGTCACGGGCCTGTACGAATACTTTGGCCTTCTGCAAACGGATAGAGCGCAACCACCGCTCCGGGAGGTAGTAGCTCAACGTGACTTCTTTTAAACGGATGAACGAAGCATCCTCCACATTGCCGCGCAAGTAAGGCAAATAGCGGCCCCAACGATAACACATGTAATCGCCCGGTGCCGGTAAAGTAGGGAAAGTGGTCCCATCGCTTTCCATCAACCGGGTAATAAACTTGGAGATCGTGTTTTTCGAATTGGCCAATGGAACCGATTCGGCTGTCGGCGCCCGGAACTTACCGCCGAAATTACCGGTCATATAAACGTAAAGGTTCAACCCTTTCCAACTGAACGAGTTCGCCCATCCGAATGAAGCGGGAGCAATGGTAGTCCCCCCGTAATACATCTTATCCAATCCCAAGGTTCGGTTATGCAGCGTCAAATCGTTGAACGTCCATTCATTCCCGTCCATAGTTTTCACGTGCGGCACTCCATCGCGCACTCCGGCATAATCATAGCTGTAAACAGCACCCACCGGTTTGCCCTCGATGAAATAACCGTTTGAAGGATCAGAAGCATAAGCCAATTGATGGCAATAAAGCGACGGGTAGAACAGTTTCTGTACTTTATTTTTGTTATAGGCAAACGTCACAGTCGACGAAATATTCAAACCAATCGAACGAACCTGTCCCTGACCGGTCAGTTCCAGTTCTACACCCCGGTTCAGAATTTCGGCATTGTTGAACCTTTGTTCTTTGCTTCCATATACGGAAGGAACAGTCACCGTTCCGATGATGTATTTCCCCAGTCGGTTGTAATATTCCACCTTACCGGAAAGTGCATTTTTAAAGAAAGAGAAATCCACCCCGACATTAGTCGTATAGGTCTCTTCCCAACGCAATAAGGGATTACCGTAACTGGTCACACGAGATACGTTAGTTCCCGTCGTCACGTTGGCACTGGTAGAAATCAACGTCTGGGGGGAGGTGCTCTTTTCTGCATTACCGTTGATACCGTAAGTCAAGCGCAGGGTCAGGCGATCCACCCAGGAAGAAGCGGCCTCCAGAAACGATTCATTGGACATGTTCCATTTGAGCCCGGCCGACCACATGGGCGACCACCGGAGGGACTTGTCATCGGTTACATAATTGGAACCGTCCGCCCGGATACTAAACGATGCCCCGTATCTGCCGTCGAACATATAAGCCGCATTGGCAAAATAAGAGAAATAGCGGTCCACCCGGTCGGAGTAAGTCGTCTGCACTATCGTAGCCAATGTATTGTAGTAATCAGGATAACCGACAATAGTCTTTGCCGATTCCTTGCTACCGTAGTAAGCCGGCAGGGAGGTGTTGGTCTTTTCATTGTAACCCACTACATAAGGATAAGTAGTGCCTGATGTTTTATATTCGCTGATTTCCATACCAGCCAAAGCCGTTACGTCATGCTTTCCGAACGTTTCGTTGTAACTCAACTGGTTTCGCCAAACGTAGTTTTCGTTGGAATTTTTGCTGCTGCGGATAATGCCTCCCGAAGGGATGTACTGATTTTTCAACACATCACCGCTCAAATCGTAGTCGGTATAGTAATTCACCATTTGGCGCACATAGTCCGTCTCCTCATTGTCGTACTGCCGGGTATCGGCGACATTCTTTTCATACTGGAACTTGGTATCAAAAACAAGTTCGCGCCAGATTTTGGCATTCAGCCCGACGTTAAAACGGTATCGGGTGGTTTCCGTCGTATATTTCCGGTTGCACACCTCGCGCAACATATTGTAGGAAAGATCCTTGTAAGGCAGGTTTTGCAGGTTCAGATCTTCTGCAATCAACCGGTTCCAAGACCCCACGTTGTAGGCATAGCTCCCGTCCTCTTCCAACAGCAGTTCATAAGGAGCCAAATTACGAAGTTCAGCGACCGTAACACCACTGGTTTCCGCTTTTTTCCGTTGAAACGTACCAGCTACACTCGCCGCCAGCCAAGGTGTGAATTTATAGGTATTATTAAAGTTTACCATAAAACGTTCATAGCCGCGTTTGATGGTAGCTTCATCGTTCTTTTCATACATCAGCGAAGCATAGGTTGTATTTTTTTCCGTACCGCTCGAAAGGTTGACATTGTACTGCTGCAATGCCTGTGTCTGCATCAAATGCTTCTTCAATTGGCTCCGATTGTCCGTCCGCCGCAAACGGTCAAGATTTGTGTTCATCTCCGCCTCGGACATTCCGTAATACTTGTTGGCATAATAATATTCCTGCGAAATGGGCAAACTGCCTGCAATGCTGGTAGGAGAAGGTGTGAATTCCGAAAGGAACCATCCGTTTTTTACAGCCATGAGTTCATAATCCACCGTCGTTTTGCTATCAGCTTGCGCTAAAATGTAATCCAGGTCGGGGCGTATATTGAAACGGTAAAAGCCCTGTACCTCTACATTCAGTTTGCCCTGCTTCCCTTTTTTTGTGGTTACAACGATTACACCATTGGCCGAACGGGCACCCCAAATGCTGGCTGCAGCAGCATCTTTCAATACAGTGACACTCTCTACGTCATTGGGATTGATGCTGCTGAAGGTACCCTCAATAGGAAAACCATCAACTACCACCAATGGTTCTGTATTGGCATAGAGCGAACTGGTACCTCGAATCAGGAAATTGACCGAGCCGTCTTCATTTTCAGTGGATTGCATCCCGGCAACTACACCTTGTAGCATATTGGAAAGGTCGGAAGAAGGCCGTGAATTGAGTACCTCCACGGATACTTTATCGAACGAACCGGTGGCCCGCTCTTTGGAGATGGTTTGGTAACCGGTGACTACCACTTCTTCCAAAGCTTTGTTTTCCGGTTCAAGGACGACATTCAACGTAGTTGCTTGACCAATTTTCATTTCCTGACTTTTCATTCCGATAAACGAAAAAACCAGCATTACATTCGGATCGTCGTTTACCTTAATTTCGAAACGACCGTCAACGTTGGTCGCCATCCCGGAGGAAGTGCCTTTGACAAGGACCGAAACGCCCGGTAACGGCATACCATCCCTATCTTTCACCACGCCGCGCACCGTCCGCTTCTCTGCTTGCGGTAAATCGACATTATTCACCGTCACAGCCCGCTTGATGGCAACGACGCCGTTCACGATTTCATACGTGTAGCCGGGACCTTCGAGCAAACGACTCAAAATCGTGTTGATTTCTACGTTCTGCAAATCAAGCGTGATGCCTTTGATTTGCTCCAGTTCCCTGCCGTTATACAGGAAACCGATGCCGGTAAGCCGTTCAATCTGCTGGATGCAGCTTTTCAAATCGGCATTTTCCATCCGGAAACGGGCAACGCGCTGGGCACTGATTTCCGAGAACACATTAAAATGACAGACCAATAGCAGAAAAAACAAACATTTCATCACCATGATGAGTTTTTTTCTCCATTGAAGGGAAATCGGCGCTCGTCCGACTTCCAAATTCGGATGTTTTTCCATAATTTTGTAAAACTTTAAAGTTAATAATCAGAGAGGGGATGACAGCTAATGTGGTAGTTACTATCGCTCCTCTTTTATTGTATAAAAATTGTATTTCCTTTCCGTTCAAAGTGCAGGGGACTGACATTCTCCATCAAGTCGAGAATGACCTGCAGGTTTTCAAACCGCGGTAACTTACCGGTGAAGACTTCTCTGCGCACGGCATCATTGGTATAAAACACATCGATGTGGTACCAGCGTTGCAGAATTGTGAAAATTTCTTCCACGGAGGTATTATCGAAGCGAAACTCTCCACGGATCCAGGCTGTAAACAGTTCTGTATCCACTTCTTTCACTTCCACGTTACCGGTCTGACGGTCGCACACCGCCTGCCGTCCCGGAAGAAGCTCTATGCTTTCGCGGGTGTGGACATCCGTCATCTCCACTTTACCGATGCAAAGGGTCGTTGCCCAACTGTCATCGTCGTCATATGCTTTCACATTGAAAGAGGTGCCCAACACTTTCACCTCATAGTTGTCGATTTTAACGTAAAAAGGACGCTGTGCATCGGGCTTTACCTCGAAAAAGGCTTCGCCTTTCAACTCCACGCAACGGGTATTGCCATTGAAACGGGTCGGGTATTTCAATTCCGACATAGCATTCAGCCACACTTTTGTGCCGTCTGCCAAAGTCAGGGAATATTCACCACCGCAGGGTGTACGGATCAAATGTTGCGAAACAGGCATCGAATTCTCGTCGGAGCCGGTATAATCTACCGTATTGCCGGCAATGACGACCTTTTCCTGTTCGCTTTCCAGTGTTTTCTGCATATCCGGCAAGAGTTCCACAGCCGAACCGTCTGCCAGCACCAACTCGGCACGTCGGATTCCCGGTTCGATTTTTTCAATGGTTTCTGTTACACGAGGCTGAGATTCCGTC
>ERZ773192.3097-NODE-3097-length-12880-cov-6.723899_pt1 | contig 12880 bp, 16 predicted proteins | sample MGYA00581010_ERZ773192 | MGnify/ENA primary metagenome ERZ773192 (study PRJEB29015, sample SAMEA2737741) | human gut metagenome | biome: human gut; feature: human-associated habitat; material: faeces | place: China | collected 2012 ...
CTTCACGAGGGCGTGGATTGAAATACAAAGGTACGGTATAATATAGACAATGAAACGAGGTCGCCCTCTTCACGAGGGCGTGGATTGAATTCTTATTTGGAAAACAAAGGCTTATTAAAAAAGGGTCGCCCTCTTCACGAGGGCGTGGATTGAAATCGTCAATATCAACAAAACCAATATAAGGTAGATAGTCGCCCTCTTCACGAGGGCGTGGATTGAAATAAGTTAGCTAAGAAGTTATCGAGCAAGGCAAAGAGTCGCCCTCTTCACGAGGGCGTGGATTGAAATTCTGCTCTTCCGGCACTACAGAAAGTAGGTCACTAGTCGCCCTCTTCACGAGGGCGTGGATTGAAATATAATTTTTGATGAATTTTTAACAAAAAATGGAGTCGCCCTCTTCACGAGGGCGTGGATTGAAATATTGTCTATATTATAATGTACCTGGGTGAAAACGTCGCCCTCTTCACGAGGGCGTGGATTGAAATGTTTTCCAAAATTTGTGAACCCTTGTTTACATTAGTCGCCCTCTTCACGAGGGCGTGGATTGAAATCTGTTGTGTCAGTCGGTGCGTTTAAATTTCCTATTGTCGCCCTCTTCACGAGGGCGTGGATTGAAATAAAAGGCGCAACAGAAGTTAGCCAACGAATACCAGCGTCGCCCTCTTCACGAGGGCGTGGATTGAAATACCAGTCAGGCTATGATTTGTTTGAACACGAAGAAGGTCGCCCTCTTCACGAGGGCGTGGATTGAAATAAATCCGAACAGTAAAAAGAGAATTCCATGCCCGGTCGCCCTCTTCACGAGGGCGTGGATTGAAATTCGTGAAACTCATCGGCGATTAACAAAGAAAGGCAGTCGCCCTCTTCACGAGGGCGTGGATTGAAATTTATCTGACTTGCGACACTATCAGGTGCATCGTCGGTCGCCCTCTTCACGAGGGCGTGGATTGAAATGTTTTGTATATTGTAAAGGTGCGCCATTTGGTGGTCGCCCTCTTCACGAGGGCGTGGATTGAAATTTTTTTAAGTATCTCGTTATCTATAGAAGATAAGGTCGCCCTCTTCACGAGGGCGTGGATTGAAATATCTGTTGACGACCATGTACCATCTACCGCAGTAAGTCGCCCTCTTCACGAGGGCGTGGATTGAAATTTCCTCGTCTTTCTCCGAGAGTAGTCCGCTCTCGGTCGCCCTCTTCACGAGGGCGTGGATTGAAATGCTGTTGCGCTTGCTATTATTCTTGGGCTATCATGTCGCCCTCTTCACGAGGGCGTGGATTGAAATTCAAGCTCCTCAGTGCCTTCAAAGTACAACATCAAGTCGCCCTCTTAACGAGGGCGTGGATTGAAATAATTCGGTTGTATTTGAACTTATTGTGAAAATTGCGTCGCCCTCTTCACGAGGGCGTGGATTGAAATCTTTTCTTTTTCGTGAGTGTTGATTTCTTCAAGTGTCGCCCTCTTCACGAGGGCGTGGATTGAAATCACAGGTGCAAGTTTTGTCTAATATCAAGTTATCGTCGCCCTCTTCACGAGGGCGTGGATTGAAATCATATTGAGTGGGTCGAAAGCCCTTTGCATGACCGTCGCCCTCTTCACGAGGGCGTGGATTGAAATGCAAGTATCGCAAAAAATCTGCGCTTGAACTTCTTGTCGCCCTCTTCACGAGGGCGTGGATTGAAATATTTAAAATCACCTCTTAAACATTATCGCATAGGTCGCCCTCTTCACGAGGGCGTGGATTGAAATACTGGTACGCCCGGATCGGGCAAAAGCTATCATGTCGCCCTCTTCACGAGGGCGTGGATTGAAATAGAAAATCTTTAAAGGTTTATATAAAGATGATCAGTCGCCCTCTTCACGAGGGCGTGGATTGAAATGTAACATTGATAGATCTACACGTTTTTGATAGTAGGTCGCCCTCTTCACGAGGGCGTGGATTGAAATATCATAACTATAATCTATATAATCGCCAAAGCAAGTCGCCCTCTTCACGAGGGCGTGGATTGAAATTAATGTCCGAGCGGAATTATTTCTAAAACGCTGCGTCGCCCTCTTCACGAGGGCGTGGATTGAAATGGCAATTACGGCGGACGCAGGAACGGCAAGAAATGTCGCCCTCTTCACGAGGGCGTGGATTGAAATTTAAGGAACTTGAACATTGTTAATACCTCCATATGTCGCCCTCTTCACGAGGGCGTGGATTGAAATCTTTTCCCAATCGACCCATTTTACAAAACCGTCAGTCGCCCTCTTCACGAGGGCGTGGATTGAAATGCCCTCGAAGCCCAGAACATCAGACATGCAACTGGTCGCCCTCTTCACGAGGGCGTGGATTGAAATTTTTTCGTGTTCAAACAAATCATAGCCCGACTGGGTCGCCCTCTTCACGAGGGCGTGGATTGAAATTCCGCTCGGCATATCAAAATATAAAGGCGGACGTGTCGCCCTCTTCACGAGGGCGTGGATTGAAATGTAAAATAAATATTTGGTTGAAGCAATTGTAAAAAGTCGCCCTCTTCACGAGGGCGTGGATTGAAATCCGGGTGGCTCACCAATCACAAACCCCTTTGTAATCGGTCGCCCTCTTCACGAGGGCGTGGATTGAAATACACCGGATCCAATCCCGCCCATCTGTAAAACCGTCGCCCTCTTCACGAGGGCGTGGATTGAAATATTATCAAACGTAAGTGTTGCGCCTATCTGAATATGTCGCCCTCTTCACGAGGGCGTGGATTGAAATAATTTACGACTGAAGTCAGAGATTAGATCTTCCTGAGTCGCCCTCTTCACGAGGGCGTGGATTGAAATATTTGCATAAGCACCGACTTGTACTCGGTATATCGGTCGCCCTCTTGACGAGGGCGTAAATTGAAATTGGACAGCTTGAAAAGGCGATGAGCCGCAGAGGCGGTAACAAGAAGGGCTTTCTGCGCACAGAGCACAGAGTAGACGAGCCAGCGATGCAGACTATACGTGAAGCATGGAGAACGCTTTACAGCAACAACGGCGACGGTATGATGATACTGCAGAACGGTCTTGACTTCAAGGAAAGCAGCTCCACCGCCGTTGAGATGCAGTTAAATCAGAACAAGGTGACAAATGCAGAGCAGATAGCAATGCTGTTCGGATTATCTCCCGATGTGCTGTCGGGCAGAGCCGATGACAGAACGTACATAAACAGCATAAGGACAGCTGTACTGCCTGTTGTGTCTGCGTTTGAAATGGCGCTCAACAGGGCACTATTGCTTGAAAAAGAGAAGCATAACAAGTATTTTATCATAGATACTTCCGAGCTTCTGAAAGCGGATATTCTGACACGCTATCAGGCATATCAGATAGGTCTTGCGGCAAACTTCTTACAGCCGGACGAGATACGCTTCAAGGAAAATCTTGCACCGCTCGGACTTGACTTTATCAAGCTCGGACTTAATGATGTGCTGTACGACCCGAAAACACGGCAGATATACACGCCAAACACCGACAGCCACGCTAAAATAGATGGTGCGGGCTTGCAAAACGGCGGTGAGGGTGATATAATAACAGAAAAGAGATACAACGATAAGCACGATGAAAAAGGGCGGTTTGCGCGTAAGGGCGTCGGTTCGATCAAATCCGTTACGGTAAGCGATGACGGCACGGCAACAACGGTTTACAAGCCGCAGGCTAAAACTAAATACGCACCGTCACCACAGAGAAATCACGGCGGTATACAGGTAAAGCCTAAGACTTATGCAAAGCTGTGTGGAGAGTTTAATACGAAGTATCCTATGACAGAGGACAATCATGTTATAACAGGTAGCATCAGGCACGGTAATTATGTATACCGTGCTACTCGTGATGAATATGGAAGCTTAACTATTCACGGAAAGGTAAAAATATAGGTGTGTTTATGGCTAAAGCGATTGAAGAGTATACCGAGTTTCAGAAATACGTTAAAGCAAAGTTCAATATTCTAAGTACAGATGAGGCTGATTATTTGTTTCTTTTTAATGCACCTAAGCAGTATGAGGTAGAGCCTTTAATGCTGGAATATGTTAAAAGCCACGAAGACGCAACTGTGGAAGAGTTGCTGTCTTACTTTGACAGTATCGCTCCTCCCGGCTTACCCCCTTGCGCTTCTGAGTGGGAAGATGACGAGGACGAAGAATGAAATTGAATATGACGACCGCTCTCAACAAGGGCGGTTTTGTTATACCCGTGTGCAATCAATTGCACTTGACTTGATCACCAACTTCACAAAAACAGCCGTTTTTTGTGAAGTTCGGCGTAAATCAGAACCAAACTTAATAATTATACCGCCCCTTTTGGAGCGGTATTTTTATATCTAAAACACGAACGAAAGGATTTTTAGCATGAACAAAATTAAGAAAATCATTATTTCCGGAGTCGGATTTATACTGACGGCGGTTCTTCTGTGTGGTTGCACGGAAGCTGACAGAGTGACGTACAATGTGCAGAAAGAAGCCGATAACTTCAATGTGACAAGGCGGTTGTCGGTTATCAATGCAAGGAGCGACAAACCAGTGCTTGAGCTTATTGGTAATTTTTCTATTTCAAACAACGAAGCAAACGAGCTGGTTGTAACGATAGAAGTTGCTCCGAACGTGTACAAGGTTGATTATGTGTATTTGAATGACTGGACAATGTACACAGTGGAAGACGTAAGCGGTGCTTACGTTGATAAATATCATTACGAAATGAATTTTCTGCCGGAAATGAATATACCGATTACTTTTACAAATAAAGACTGATAATTTTACCGCTCCACGAGGGCGGTATTTTTATACCCACAACACAGAAAGGAGTGATAAAAATGAAAATCGAAATCCGTTCCGCTGATCTTATGCACATCAGCGGATATGTAAATGCCGTAGAGCGTGACAGCAAGCGTCTGCCTGCGTCAATGGCACCGGGTATGACAACGCCGTTTGTTGAGCGCATCGTAAGCGGTACGTTTGCGAAAAGCCTTAAAGATCATCCAAAGGTCGAGTTGAGGTTCAATCACAGCAAGGTACTTGACACCACAGACGGCACACTGGAACTGCATGAGGACAATATAGGACTTCATGCAGAAGGCGACATCACCGACAGAGAGGTAATCGCAGAGGCGAGAGCAGGGCACCTGACAGGGTGGAGCTTCGGCTTTTCGGGAACACAGGCACACATTGAGCCGTGTGACGAGGGTGTACAGCGCAGAATGATTACGGGGCTGACACTGCACGAGGTGTCTGTCCTCAACCGAAGCCCCGCATACATCGCCACATCAATAGAAACGAGGGGCGAAGAAACGACTGTGACGGAGCTTAGAAGCACAGAACATGATGCGGTCGAGGTAACAGGTGAAATCCGGGAATTTATCCCCGATTACAGCAAGGAAATAGAAATTTTACAGCTTATGTCGGATTACTCCGACGGAAAGGAAACAGTATGAATTTAAAAGCACTCATCGAAAAGAGAAATGCTCTTATCGCCGATATGAAGTCACTCTGCGATAAGGCTACAGCAGAAACAAGAGCGATGACAACAGAGGAGCAGACAGACTATGACGCTAAGAAGGCGGAAGTCGAGGCGCTGAACAAGACGATCCGCTCAATCGAGGAGCAGAACACTCTTAATCTGAACTCCGCAAAGGCAGACGGCACAGCAACCGACAAGGAAAAGGCGGAAACAAGAGCCTTCGAAAACTATCTGCGTACAGGCCAGATAGTCGAAACAAGAGAAGATGTCAATCTGACAAAGGGCGATAACGGCGCAGTTATTCCTGCAACTATCGCAAACAAGATAATCCGTAAGGTTATCGACATCTGCCCTATCTATCAGATGGCAACGAGATACACGCTTGCAGGTACTCTCTCGATTCCCTACTACGACGAAGGAACGCAGGCTATCTCAATGGCGTATGCCACAGAATTCACGGACCTTGCAAGCACATCGGGTAAGTTCCTCAGCATCGAGCTCAAGGGCTATCTTGCAGGCGCACTCTCTAAGGTTTCAAGAAGCCTTATCAACAACTCGCAGTTTGACATCGTTTCTTACGTTATAAACGAGGTTTCAATTGCGGCGGCAAAGTGGATCGAAAACCAGCTTATCAACGGCACAGCAAGCAAGATAGACGGTCTTGCTGCAGGTGTTACACAGGTGGTAACGACAGCGTCGGCGACAGCTATCACGGCAGATGAGCTTATCGACCTGCAGGAAAGGATCCCCGACGTATATCAGGATAACGCCTGCTGGATCATGAACAAGGCTACAAGAACCGCTATAAGAAAGCTCAAGGACAACGAGGGCAGATATATCCTTAATCCCGATGCAACGGCAAAGTGGGGCTATACGCTTTTCGGCAAGCCCGTATACACAACCGACAGTGTATCGGCTATCGCTTCCGAAAAGACAGCTATCTACTACGGCGATATGAGCGGTCTTGCCGTTAAGACCTCCGAAGATGTGTCTATCCAGATACTTAACGAAAAGTACGCAACACAGCACGCTGTCGGCGTTATCGCATGGGTGGAGATTGACGCAAAGGTCGAGAATGCCCAGAAGATTGCCGCTCTTAAGATGAAGAAGGCAGGAGGCTAATAATGGTAGTAAAGGCAACGACCAACTTTTCGGGCACCGTCAGTATGGCAAAGGGCGAGGAGCGTGAGCTCCCTGCCAGTCCTGTGCTGAACGACCTGCTCTCCTGCGGGTACATAGTGCCTGTAGACAAGGAGGAGAAAAGTGAAGCTAAGTGAGGTAACAAGCGCAAAGATTAAAGCATTCTGCGGTGTCAGCGATGACGAGGACGGAATGCTTGAAATCTGTGCCGGAGCGGCTAAATCCTATATCAAGGGCTATACGGGGCTTGACGATGCGAAAATAGACGAATATGAAGACATCACGGTGGCTTACTTAGTGCTTATAAACGATATGTATTCCTCTCGTGACTTCTCGTCCGACAGAGCGTCACAGAACCCCGTGACCGCTCAGATACTCGCTCTGCACAGCGTAAATCTGCTGAACGGAGTGAATGAGAATGACATTTAACAGAAAAATCACACTTATATCCTCCGAGCAGAAAAACGGCTCGCAGGGCAAAACAGACAGAGCGGTAAAGACCGTATACGCAAAGGTTTCCGAGCCTGGTGTAACGGCAAAATATGCCGCCGAAACAGCAGGGTACAAGTCGGAACTTACGGTGTATATATGGCGGCGTGAATACAGCGGTCAGTCTGTTGTACAGATTGACGGCAGGCGGTATCACGTCGAAACAACCGGAGCGGCTGACAGCGACCTGCATATAAAGCTGATACTGGCGAGAGGAGGCTGACAATGATAACAGAAAAGATCGACACGGCACTCTCGGCGGTATTTGAGCATTTTTACAGCTATATGCCAGAATTTGAGGACGGTGAAGAACCAGAGAAGTATGCGGTGTACAATTTATCGTACAGAGATACGTTCTTCAGCTCCGGCAGGGCAAATATACGGCAGTATTCCTTGTCTGTGAGCGTATTTTCGCCACAGGCAGACATTGAGCTGTATGACAAAACGCAGACGGCGATAGAGAATGTAGGCGGTATATTTACCGGCACTACCGATCTGTCGCAGTTTGATGTTTATCCCAACAGAAAAATTTTAGTCATGGAGTTTACGCTCTATGAGGAAAGGACATAACTATGGCAAAAGTAACACAGGGTACAGATCGTAAGTCGGCTGTGTGCACAAAGCGTTTTGCGTATGCACCGCTGACAACGGATAACGCCGATACACTGGCATACGGTGATGTGACCGAGATCAAGGATATACTTATCACAACAAAGTACACTCCTAAGATGAACAGCGCATCGCAGTATGCAAGCGGCATTGAGGTTGACAGCTATGTAGCTAAGGCAGGCGGTACGCTTGACGTAACAATTGTGAACACAAACTCCGCCGACGAGGTGGCACTTTTCGGTGCAAAGGTAAATACGTCAACAGGCGTACTTGAAAGCGGTAAGGATGATGTTGTACCCGATGTAATGTGCATCTACAGCACTATGACATCAGACGGCAAGATAAACCTGTATAAGTTCCCCAAGTGCAAGTTCACTTCACAGGGCGAGAACGTACAGACGACTGATGAGAACGGCGTAACATTCAACAGCCTTGCGCTGCAGGCAAATTACAAGGCGCTTATCAACACGTGCGTTGATATGTACTGCGTAAAGGGCCTTGATCCCGTTACAGACAAGGCGAGCATTGACGCATGGTTTGCGACCGCTTCAGGCGTTATTGTAGCTGAAGCGTAAAAAAAGTACAGATATGACGGGGCGGGAAACTGCCCCGAAAATTATCTATAGGTGAAAAATGGAACTGATATTAAGATACATAGAACTGCTTGATTTATGCTGCAGTGAACTTTACGATACGTTCCTTGCGGATATAGAGGAAAGATGCCTTGAAGAGATAGGAATACTGCTGAGATATAACCATAACCACGACCCGCAAACGGGTAGGTTTACGAGTGGTAACGGGGTTGACAACGGCGGAGAAAGTGGTATAATAGAACCTAAACCGACTGGAACTAACGAGTTACAGGTTAAGGGGTTTAAGAATAAGCAGAAATTGAACAACCACTGGAAGAACGGACGCACACATAGCGATGAATACCTTATTGACGGAATTATAACTGCTGAGCAGTACGAGAAAAGAGCAGTTGAATTACTTGAGTCTCCTGTTGGTGAAAATATTTGCGGGCATATTGACAAAGACAAGAATATCATTCGTTATGATATAGCTAAAAATGACTTTGTAAAGGGCAGTATTACAAAAGGTGTTATTACAATGTATAAGCCCCAAAAAGGTCGGTCTTATTACGAACAGCAGAGAACGGAGGATTTAAAACATGGAGGAAAGGCATAAGTGTCCTGTATGTGGTAAATACGAATTTGAAGCATATAATTGCATGGATATATGTGATGTTTGCGACTGGTGCGATGATGCGATACAGGAGAGCAATCCTAAATATGAGGGCGGCGCAAACAAAATGAGCCTTAATCAAGCAAGAGAGGCTTATAAAAAGGGAATACAGATAAGATAGTAATAAACCGCCCACAGCAGTGAGCGGTTTTCTTATACCCGTGTGCAATTGATTGCACAAAACTTAATAATTTCACCGCTCTTTGCAAGGGCGGTATTTTTATACCTAAAAGGAGCAACAATGTTCACAGAACTTTTAAACAAGAAAATTTACATCACAGATACTTTATATCTGCGATATGACATAAAAGCGTTTATTGAAGCGGAAGAAAAGGGCGTCAACCCGTTTGAGCTTACTTTCCCTCTGCCGCTCGGTTACATCAGAGCGGGGCTTCGGTGCTGCTTTGATGAACTGGGAGCCGACTCTGTAAAGCGTTCCGAGATAGTGGTATATATGATAAAGGAATTGTCGCAGGAATACCTGCAGGACAGGGTGCTTGCCGCTACGACCGCCGCACTTCCTGCGCCGATAGTGGGAAGTAAGCCGACAGAAGAAAAGCCCGACTTCAAGAAGCTCCGCAGTCTGTTTATAGATATTATGGGGCGTACAGATGAAGAATTTTTATATTCCACGCTGTACGAAATAACGGACAGATGGAACGACTACGCAACGTTTATGGGGTACAAAGCCCCGACAGAGAGGTTTGTACAGTATGACGATTAAAGACAGCCGTGCGTACAAATATGCCGTGTGGGCGTCGCAGGACAGCTCCGGTAAGGTCGGAAGATACGTCAGAAAACAGTGCGCCGAATGGCTTAAAGCTGTCGATGACGGTTATGTAGATGTTCAGGAATGGAACAAGATAACCGCACTGCTCAAAGCCATACAGCACCCGGACTTAGGCCGTGATATGTACTCATCGCTTGAAGATTACAGTCTGCTTTTTATCTATGCGGTGCTTTGCACGAAAACAGACGGAAAGCTGTATTACAGCACGGGACTGCTCGAAATCGCCCGAAAGAACTACAAGACGTTCACAGCGGCGGTAATATTCATCATCGGTATGCTGACATTGCCACGCTTTTCCCGTCTGTTCTCTGTAGCTCCCGACTTAAAGCTGTCGAGCGAACTTAAGGTTGCTATCAAGAAAATTATAAAATCCTCTCCGCTGCTTGAAAAGCATTTCAAGGTTATGCGCTCCGAGATCAGATGCTTGATGTGTGATACGGAGTACACTCCTCTTGCATACAGTAAGGATAAGCTGGACGGTAAGCTGGCACATCTGTTCCTTGCGGATGAAGTCGGTGCTATGGACGGCTATCCGGTTGAAGCAATGCGTTCCTCGCAGATTACGCTTAAGAGCAAGCTCGGAATACTGATTTCCACACAGTACCCGAATGATGATAACGGTTTGAAGGATGAAATAGATATAGCCAAGAAACAGCTTGACGGGGTGTACAGCTCCGGCAAGAAATATTTTGCATTGCTGTATGAGCCGGATATTGAGCTTGTACCCGACTGGAAAACAAACGACAGTGTGCTGTATCAATCGAATCCCGTAGCTGTCGATAATGCGGACTTGTTTTCGGAACTGAAAGACAACCGTCAGCTTGCCGTGCTGTATGAAAACAAGCGTGAGAACTTTCTCTGCAAGCACTGTAATATTCAGTACAAGGGTGTCGGCAGTGAGGGCTATGTTGACCTTATATCCGTACAGAACTGCTCAGAGGAGATACCGGACGAGTTCTGGCGGGGGAAGATAGTGTATCTCGGACTTGACCTCTCTCAGACTGAGGATAACACGGCGCTTGCCATGATATGCTATCACGAGGGCAAGATATATGTTAAAGTGGTAGCGTTTGTTCCTGCCGAAAAGGTTGAGGAAAAATCGGTAAAGGAGCACGTTAATTACAAGACGCATATTGCAAACGGTGATTGCTTTGCGTGCGGCGATTATATCATAGATTACGGTTTTGTCGAGAATTACATACTGACGCTGAAAGAAAAGTACGGCGTTATAATATCTCAGCTCGGATTCGACCGCTGGAACGCACTATCAACGGTGCAGAAACTCGAAAGCGCCGATGATCCGATAGAGTGCGTAGAGATACGACAGCATTCAAGCGTGCTTCACGCTCCGACAAAGTGGCTCAAGGAGCAGATACTCACAGGAAATATAGTATTTGCAAAGAATGAACTGCTTGAGATAAATTTCAGCAACGCCCGCTGTACAGAAGACACGAATTTAAATAAATACGTTAATAAAAAGCGCTCTGCAGGCAAAGTCGATATGGTGGTGTCGCTGATAAATGCGGTGTATCTGCTTCAGCAGGAGATACTCAACGGCGATTGCGGCGTGTTTGTGCAGTATTGACAATGTTCTCCGCTTGCTGTATAATGTAGGCAGAAAAGGAGGAAATACTTATGTATTTGAAATTGTTGACTACTGATTCTGCAACTAATACCGTGAATGGTATACTTATTTTGATTATGCTGCTTATATGTGCGGCAGGCATCTATTGCTTTTATCGCTTAATAAAACGTAGCAAACAAAACGAACAGTATATTGAAGAAAGCGGCTACAAGATCACAGATGAATTGGGTGATCTTAAAGTAGATAAAAATAATTCTGTCTGGTGGGTAAAAAACTATTTTGGTGAGCCTAAAATTCACAACTTCAACGAAGTAATTGATTATGAGCTTGTTGTAAATGACAACACTGTTAAAGGAAAAGGCGCATTTTCAAGGGCTGTTGCCGGTGGATTGCTATTCGGCGGTGTTGGAGCAGTGGCAGGAGCTTCAACAGCAAAACGGGTAACCGTTGTTACGGCACTGTATATCAATGTGTATTTGAAAGACGGCACACTTGAAAGAATAAACTTCATTAACACCGCAACTAAAGCAGATTCTTTTACATATAACACGATGAAGGATTGTGCTGAAAAAGCCAGTGCTTTGTTTACGGCTATGATTGCGGACAACGAAAGCAAAAACGCCTCTCCTGCTTCGGCTATAAGTGCGGCAGATGAGATAGCAAAGTACAAAAAACTGCTTGATGACGGCGCAATAACCGAAGAAGAATACAATGCGAAGAAAAAGCAGTTGATGGAAATATAACGAGGGATTAAGCTCAAAACTGAATAAATCATCCACTCCGAAATGGGGCGGTGAATTAAGAAAACATTTTAGCAAGGAACGGTGTAGCCAAACGGCTATGCCGTTCTTTGCTGTTTTTCCGTTGTATTTTGGGCTTTTTCTTTCGCCCGTTCAAAATCAAATGCACCGATGAAGTTGTATACAATCGTGATTTCCCTTGTCTTGGATTTTTTGTCGGTATGGGAAACTTCGATACGGTCTATAAACTCCCGTAGCATAGCAGCGTCAAGCTGCTGCATATCGGTGTACTTCTTTACCGCGCTGATAAACGCTTTAACGTTGGTCTTTTGTTTTTCCTGCTGCTTGATTTCTTCCCGTAGCACTTCTGCCATAGCTTTTAGATTGCTCTGCTCCAATTCGTAATCATGGGACATTTTGATAAACCGTTCGTCAGACAATTTCCCGGTTACATTGTCCTCATATAAATGCTTAAACAGATTATCCAACTCGGCAATACGGGTTTCAGCTTTGGAAAGTGTTTCGCGCTTGCGGGAAAACTCTGCGTCGCGCTCTCGCAAACGGCTGTCTGCTGCTTCCTGCACAAACTCGGCTTCATGCTCTGTTACATAGTCGATTGCTTCCCGTAGGTTTTTCAAAACGATTTCATACAGAACAACATTTTTGATTGAATGGGTCGTACACAAGTCTTTGCCTTTCCGATAGGTTGAACAGATAAAATACTTCTGTTCTTCGGTGAAGTTCGTTGCTCGGCATTGATACATTTTACCGCCGCACTCTGCACAATAAAGCAGCCCGGAGAAAATACCCATATCGCCCATTT
>ERZ773192.3099-NODE-3099-length-12879-cov-3.906503_pt1 | contig 12879 bp, 15 predicted proteins | sample MGYA00581010_ERZ773192 | MGnify/ENA primary metagenome ERZ773192 (study PRJEB29015, sample SAMEA2737741) | human gut metagenome | biome: human gut; feature: human-associated habitat; material: faeces | place: China | collected 2012 ...
TTTCAATATATCTTCCCACATATTAACAACTCCTATAAAAAATAAAAAATCTATAATCTAAGGGTTCATTTGAACGGTACCACCTTAGTTCATAGATTCTATGCACTTTTAATCTTTAACCCGATTAGGGATTGATAAGTATTTCATTTAATAATTTGTTTAGTTTCCATCCCCACTAAATCTCTATATTTCAAATTATTAAACTACTAATAATCTCAATTTAAGTATAGTATATTATCTTTTGTTATAAATGTCAAACTATATTTATTGTTAATGAAAGTGTATTATTATCATATTTTAAGTTAACTATATAATTTTCTTTTACAAATGCTTCTCCATTAAATGTAAAGCCATTTTGTTCAAGTAATGATATGTAACTGTTGTATGCTGTTTCTTTTATATTTGTTAATTCATACATTACGTGTTTATTACTTATTTCCATATATCCTAGTTTTCCTTCTTTTAGAGGTGGTACTATATCACTAAATAGATTTTCTGGTAACACATTTATTGGATTTGGTTTTGGTACTTCTATTATTATGTCTTCTTTTTTTGGTATTTCTTTTGTAGTTTCGGTATTTTTATTTGTATTTCCTGTTTTTATTGTTTCATTATTATTGTTGTTTTGTGGTTCTTTTACATCTATTCTTTCAACACTGTTATATTTATTATTTATAGATTCAGTAGAATAATTATAATTATATACTTCAGTACCTGCTTTTACCCATTTATAATCTTCATTTGAATAACAATTTTCTAGTATTTTAGTGTAATCTGTTTCGTGATTATTTATTGCATATTGTATAAGTTCATGCTGTTTGCCTGAACCATATCCTGCATTTGTAACTTTATCTCCATCTAAAGATAATACTTTTCCTGATGTTAGATATGCTGCTAATTTGGCTAGTTTTGCCCATTTTTGTACAGTTTCTGCATCTGCAGTTCTTTCTCCATTTCCTTTTAAACGGGAAGCGTTAAACCATTGTTTAGAAGAACCAGCTTCTATTTTATGATCTTGTGCGTGTCTAGGAGATTCAACTGTTTGTGCAATTCCATATGATCTTGCTAAAACTGCGAATGCCATCATTGATGCAAGCATTTCTTCATCAGTAGCAACTTGTCCATTATTGTTTTTTCCTTCGTAATATCCTTCATAATACATTCTAGCTACTGATTCACCTAATATTACTCCTGCTACATATTCATCTATAGGATAAGAGCCAATTGCATTTTTTGTTTTTTCATCTATTACATTTATCATGATACTATTATCCCACGCTGAATCAAAGTCAATATTGTCAATGTTATCAAGTGCATATCTTAAATCATAATTATAGTTTGTATTAGGTAGTGTTGAAATATTTGTAATTCTATTTGAACCATCATCGTAACCATTATTTAATATATTAATTATAGTTTGTTTATCAAAATTGGCTAAATTTCTCTTGTTATATTGTGCAATTAATTTAGTCATTGTTTCTTCTTTTAAATTTCCAAAATAATTTTTGTATACTTCTGGTGGTATATAGTTATTATCTTGATATTGTGCTCCGCTTTGGGATTTACTTGTATTTCTATATAATGCACTCATATCATTAAGTAAGTACCCTTTTTTAGCACATTCTTCATATGTAAGATATTGTATTCTTGCACAAGCAGATTCTTCTGAAATCCAGTATCCTTTACCTGTATTTTCAAGAATAACTATCATGTGTCTTTCATTGTTCATTATGTCTCCAGAATTACCAGTTTTATAATTTGGCGAACTGCTATTTACTTGAATTCTATCTTCTTGTGTTATTCCATCTACACCTCTTTTATATTTTTCTACTGCTCTATATCCACTATTATCTCCAGTAATTCCTACACATCTACATAACCAATCGTAATAGTTATTACAGTCTAATGTTCCAAGCATATTGCTATCTTTACTATTTCCTAGATAGAATCCATGTTTTCCTTTGCTATCATAATTTCCACCCAAATTATAATCAAGTGCTAAACCAAACATTGCTAAAAGACCAGTAAAGGAATATGCCATATAAGCAACACCTTTACCAGTATACATTAAATCTTCATCTACTAGTTTTTCTATGAATGCCTCATTTAGTTTATTTAAATATTCTTCATTCATTCCTGCTTCTTTTAAAGCTTCATATGGATTTTGTATTTCTTTTAGTTGCGTATAGTAGTCGTTACCATTAATAGCTACTAAGACCTTCATATAGGAATCTGACATATTTACTAAATCTTCACATGTCACTTCTCCATTTAGTATCCAACTTTTTAGTTTTGATTTGAAATCACCATTTGAAATTAATATAATAAATTCCCATTCGTTTATTACTTTTGGAATATTATAAATTCTATCTAATTCATTATTAAGATTATTTAAATAGCTTGAGATATTATTATTTATATTAATATAAGATAATAAATTATTTATAGAAGATATGTTTTCTTTTATTTCGTTTGCATAAGATATTGCATTATTAATACAATTTTTTAAATCATTTATGGCAATCTCATTATATATAAATTTGTTATTCATACTATCACCCGCTACATTCTTATACATTTGTAGTTTTTTGTAATTGTGTTATTTCATTTTTCCAAGTAGCAATATTTTTTTGCAATTCTTGTATTCTTGTATCAATAGATGGATTAATTTCCTCTATATTTGCTTTAGCATTCTTTATATTATTTGAAATTTCAGATATTGATCCATCGTCTGCTGATTTGCCATTAATTATTAAACCATCGCTTATCAAACTAGAAGCTTCTTCTAACTTTCTTGTACAATAAATAATGTTTTCCGATAACTCAAATATTGCTGTTTTTAATGAATTACACTTTTCTATTTCGTTATTTGCTCTTTGAATGGCAGCATTTATTTCACTAATAGTTGTCATAAATACCTCCTACATATTACTTTTCTTCTAACTTATTTAATACCTCTCTTGTTACATTAGCAAGTTCTCTTTTTACTGTTTTTGCAGCATTTTCAATTACTGGTTGTGATGCTTTTTTTGCCATTTCTACAAGTTCTTCTGCTTTTACTTTTAATAAATCACATTTTTCTTTGGCTATACTTAAAACTTTTTCTTTATCTAAACTTCTAAGTTCTGCTTCTATTTCATTTAATTTATTTGATATATTTTCTTTTATTTCATTAGCATCTAATTTTCTTACTTTATCCCATAAGTTAGATATTTGATTAGCAAGTTCCTTTCTTGTTTCACTACCACTTTTAGGAGCAAATAAAAATCCTAATCCTAGTCCAACTAGTGCTCCTCCTAAGAAACTAAATGTTTTTCCTTTTTTACTCATAATCTTCTTCCTCCTCTTTTTTATTATATTTTCTCTTTCCAATCTTTAGTACAAAATTAGTTATGCCATCAACTATTCTATTGGTTGCATAAGAAATTTTATCTGTACAAAAATCAATTACATTAAAAACTCCATTTAAAGACTTTACTTTGTTATCTACATCATCAACTATTTTATCTACTTTTCCTAATATTTTTATAAGTTTTACACATAGAACTATTAAAGTTATAAGTAAAGCAATTGCAGCAACATAAAGCAACAACGGAAGAATTAATTTTGATATTTCTAAAAAACTCATTCTTTTTCATCTCCTTCTTCATCTTTATACATACTATCAACTAAAGAATAAAAATCATCGTTTGTATCTTTTAGTAAGTCATCTATTGACTTTATTTTTTCGTCTACTTGATTAGATAATTCTTCATTATTAAAATCATCTTCTTTTAATTTATCTTTGAATAAATCTATTATTTCATCTGATTCTTTTTGATTTTCTTTATTTTTTTCTTCTCTTGTTGTAGCTTGATTACCATATGCTTTTTTTATAACATAATCTATATCAACCTTATCTTCACTATCTGTAAGAAGTCCATCTTTAGAACTGATTTCATCCTTCGTATAATTTTTATCCAATACTCCATATACTGGAGAAATAACTGGGGAAGGTTTAAATGTTTTCTTTTGCGGTTTTACTTCTCTTTTTATCTCTGGTTCATATTTAGTATTTTCTCTTTCTAACACATTTATACTTTTACTCTTTTTTCTTTCTTCTTTGAAATCATCTTCTTCAAATATAATAGGAAATTTAAATTTTTGATTAGTTTCAATTAAATCTCTATCACTAACTACATCTTCTTTTGTTATTTGCGGAATTTCTTTTACAACTTCTTCCTTTTTTGTTTCTTCTTTTACTTCTATTTTCTTTGGAATACTTTTATATGATTCCTCTGATTCAATTTCTTCTTCCTCTATAAAAATATTTTTTAACTTATCAAAAAGTCCCATAATAATCCACCTTTCTTATTCAACTTGTTTACCGATATTTCCTTCGGTATTTTTTTCATCTACATATTCATCGTACTTATTTATGTAATCTATAAAATTTCCTTCTTTTTTTGGAACATAGAAATCAAATGTTTCTTCTTTAAGTTTTCCTCTATCATCACCTATTGCATAGTTTGTAATTGAATCGTTAAACTTAATTGAATTAAGTATGTAACAAATATTTACAATTGAATTTTTTAAGTTTTCCTCGCTTGCATATGTTTCTATGCTGGCATAGTTATAATAAACATATATTAAATATTTATCATTTTCCTTTTTTATATTTGCATATCCTGTTTTGTTATTATAATCAAAGCTTTTAGAGAAATATAGTGAATCATCTAATTCATAATCTATATTATTTTTATAGAAGTAACCAACCGCATCAATATATAAATAATAATAATTTCCATTTGAATATAGTTCTTCATTGTATTCTTTACTTTTTACTACTTTTACACCTCTAGGTAAATAATATTTGTAGCCATTAGTTGAGTGATTGGCTAAATTAGTATTATTGGCTAAAAATGTATCAAATAATTTGTTTATATCCATTTCATTATATTTACTCTTGTATTCACATCCACATAGGGTAAGGATAAAGAGTAAAAGTATCAAAACTTTTTTCATAAGTTCACCTACTCTTCTACATTATATCACGATAAGAAAAAAATATCTATAAAAAGATATTTTTAAATTTACAATTATTAACTTTGATTTAAATTATCCCAAAGGATTTATTTTAACATTAGTGTTTGCTGCGCTCCAGCATTGTTTCCATTCATCTCCGCCTACCCAGCCAGTAATAACTGAAACTAATAAAACTAATAGGAACACTGCTACTGCTGCAATTGCTCTTTTAACTAAAATGCTTGTAGCCGCTTTGATTTCTTTTTCATCTCCAGCCATAACTGCTTTACCTAAATCAATAGTTCCAAATATTATTAATAGAACTGGTATACCAATTTGCATAATTTTTAGTACAGTTTTTAAAATTCCAATTATACTAAGTAGTTCTGAATTCTCACATAAACTCATAGTTCTTCCTCCTTTATAACAATTTAATTTTATAATATATGTTTATAATTGTCAACTTCTACGTTTAAATATACCAAATAATTTGTTATTATTAGACATTTTTCTTGGTTCTACTCTTTGTTTAAGAAAGCCCAATTTTACTAAGAAATTATCAAGTATTTCACTTGGATATCTGTCATTTAAAGGAGGAATGGAATAAAATATTTTAATTCCTGACTCCATCTCAAATTCTCTAATATCTTTTTCAGATAATAAGCTTTTATTTAAAATGACCTTTTTACTTAAAAGAGTTGGTAATTTTTCTCTATTCCTTGATACGAATTTATTCATTTTTATAATTGATGGTTCAATTAAATATAGAACTTCATTACATGCTTTTTCTTGATCAGATTTATTTAAATCAATTAAAACAATATCTACATTTCCATTTAACTTTAATAACTCTTTTCCTAAATTTTCACTAGTTGTTGATATCATATCTTTGTCGCTATAAAACAAAAAATCTCGTGAATCAATTTCAATTGCTTTAACTACATAATTATTTTGCAATTGCCTTTTAAGCATAAAAATTAATGATGAACTTCCTGCATTTTCAGTTAGATTTTTAAAGCCAATAACTTTTGTTCTGTTATTTTCTACTCTCATCATAGAAAATGGTTTATCTTCTATTTGGTGCATTGATGCAACATCTTTGTATGAATTAGGATGATTAAGTAAATATATAACACCATCTATATTTTGTGTAAAATTATATATACCCATGGATATGAGTTTTGAAATATATTCACTAGAAGAGGTTTCTGCTGAACCATCAAGTAGAATAATTATTTTACTCGTATCTAAATGTATAGATAAATTTTGTATATTTTTTACATCTTTATAATCTCTGATTGCAGTAATATCCAATATCATTCTTTGGTAAAAAAAGTTTTCAAATATAGAAATAATTTCTTCTACTGAAAACTCTCCTTGAATCTTTTTAATTACATCTATTTGAAGAGAAGACAAAAGATTGTTTGCCTTGTTAGACACGATTACATTCATAAATACACCACCTTACATGCTATAAATAACTTTTGTTTCCCCGGATACTGGAAAATTAGTTAATCTTCCAACTATAGGAAAGTCAAAAGAAACATACGTAGTAACTTTATAATATGTCCCTCTTGTTGATGTCAATTCTTCAATGCAATAACCACCTACGCTTGCAGCGTTTATACAATCTTCTTCAACCATCATGTTGCCATTTGCTTTATAATAACCAACACTAGCAACATATTCTTTTATATGCTCTTCAGCCAAATCATATCCTTCATATGCTTCTATCAGATTTATAATCTGATTTTTTACTCTAAAAGTAATAGAATAATTAACTGCAATTGCCATAAAGCATACATAAATTACTATGAAAAACATTACTAATTTTATTAATAAAGCTCCACCAACTGCCTCTCTCATTCTATCACCTCTTTATTATATTAAATCTGTTTCTACTATTTCTACATAACCTGTAGCATTAGGATCATTACCATCATTATCATTTATACTGCCTCTTATTTTGTCTTTAATTGAAGGCCATAAAGCCCAGAAGAATGCAAGTACAGCTCCTAATGCTAATATTGTGATAAGGGTTAAGTTTAACTCACCTGTAGCAGCTTTCATATTTTACCTCCTTTACTTTTATTTTTTATATTATATATCATATTTATACACAAAGCAATTATTGTTTACACTTTTTTACGAAAATGATTGTAACATTGATATTAAAAGTAATAACATTACTCCTCCACCAACTGCACCCAGCATTATCATTGTCTTGTTTTCCATTACTTGTAATCTTTCTTTATATCTTGTTTCTCTTGCTTTATTTTGAAGTGCTGATACACTTTTTGAGAACATTACAAGTTGTTCGTGCTTATTTTCTTGTGAACCAAGACCTAATCTATATAATAATCTCATCATTCTCATTGAATCATTTACTGGATATTCTTTAGCGAAATCCATATATGGTTCAACAGTTGAATCTCCTTCATTTATTCTTTCTACTAAATTTCTTAAACCAGATCTAAATATTTCTGGTGCACTATCAATACTTTTTGCTAATGCTACTGGTATTGTATAATGCTGTGCTAATACTTCTAGTGTTTTAAGAAAATATGGTAATTGTAAATTTATCTCATGTAAATGTTTTTTGTAATAGGTTTTTAAACTACTGTATGATGATTTGAAAACAACAAATCCAACTACAAATGCAGCTAATACATTTAAAAAAGATAATTGAGTAATAAATAAGAATATAAGAAATACTATTACTATAAATGCATTCTTTGTTCTTTTTTGAAAAAGAACGTTAGGATCTACATCTTCTCCATACTTACTTCTAACTAGAAAATCATAATCTGATTCTTTTAATTTGTCTAAAAATGCAGTATTTTCTTGTATAAATTGTCCACTATTTATTTTTTTATTCTTCTCTAATATATAAAGAATAATTATACCAACTACTAATATCTCCATTATTCAGCACCTACATTCTCATTATAATATTTTTCACCATTTAGTAAGAAATAACTATTAATTATAATAATTGCATGTAATAATATTCTAACTACTGTTTGATCTAATAATTTTAAATACGAATCCATTCCAAGCAGATACTGAATTAACATTACCATCAAGTATAATAGGATTCCATATCTTAAAAATGATTTATGAAATGCAGATCTATCAATTCTATCTCTATAAACACCTTCTACTAGTGCATCTATATCTACAAGCATTGCATCTAGTGTATCTTTAGCATCTAATGAGCCCTCTTGTGTAATTTGATAAAATAATTGATGCATATTTTTTACTATATGATAGTCATATTTTTTATCCATATATTCTATTGATTCTTTTACTGACCCATTTACATAGGACATATCTATCATATGTTTTACATCACTTAAAACGGGATCTTCTAATACTCCAGATGAATAGACACCTTCTAATGATTTTACAAATGATTCAGTTACAGCAAATTCCATTATTGTATTTGTTGTATATACTTGGATTTGTTCAAAAATAAATTCGCTATATACTCTTTTACATCTTAAGTAAGCTAAATATGGAATAACTAATACTGCTACTACTACATAAAAAATACTTATTATTATGCTGTAAAAATATAAATATGAAACTATAAACGCAGCACCTGCAAACATTATTACTTGCACTGTATATTGTTTTGGGGTATATTCCATGCCGAGTTCTTTTACTTTCTCTCTTATTTTTTTAAATGAGTAGGGTGCAAATTTATCATATGCTTCTCCTACTTTTCCAACTATAAACTTATATGTAATAGCACCTGTATTTTTTCTATAAATTACTATAAATAGAGCAATAATGAGTATTAGTAAAAATTCCATAGTATACCTCCTTTATTATATCTCTAGTATTTCTTCACTTAATTTTGATTTCACAGTTGGTGTACTTGTAACATCTTCCTCTTGCTTTACTATAACATCTTTAGGAAGGATTACACCCTGTGCTGATAAATAATCCAATAGATATCTAGTTGGATTTGCATAATAAACTTGTCCAGTTGGTGTTTTTTTATAAATTATATTACTTTTTGCGTTATTCTCATCATCAACATAAAATTCGCAAACTTCACAAACTTCACGAATAAATCGTTGTGTATTTTTATCTTGGTATCCTCTTATATGAACGCCTATTTGAACATATCTATAAACTGATTTTAAGAATTGATCAATATCAAGGTTAGTTTCAAGCAAACTATACATACGATTTGGTATTGAAGCGGCTTTATCAGCATGTATTGTAGATATTATATAGTGTCCTGATGAAATGGAATTACGCACAGCCATTACCGCTTCTGCACTACGTACTTCTGATAGTAATATCCATTTTGGATTTTGTCTCATGCATGTAACTAATACATCTGAATAAGATGCAATATTATTAGTTTTCATTGCTACTATATCTCTATATGGGAATATTCTATCTAAATGTAGTTCTAGAGTATCCTCTATAGTTATAAGTTTTTCATTTTCTTTAGTATGTGCGGCTAGATATTTTAAAAACTCTGTTTTACCACTACCTGTTTCACCACTTATAATTATATTGCAATGACCTTCAACACATTTAAGTAGAAAGTCATGTATGGTTTCTGTTATATATTTTTCTTCTATTATTTTTTCTTTTTTTAATCTGATCTTTGCGGGTGTTTTTCTCATTAAAAGTGCAATACCATTTTTTGCTATTGAATCATGTACAAAGTTAAGACGAAGTTCTGCACTTTCTGCATCCAAAAAGGGGTGTGCCATATTGAAAGTTTTACCCATCATATTTGCGCACTGAAAAGCAAGCTTTTCAATTATAGCATTATTAACGTCTTGCAATTCCGGCTTATAAATTCCCTTTGAAAGTGATTTAAGCCATAACTGCCCATTATTACTATATGATACGTCAGTAATATCGTCATCATCTAAATATTTTTTTAATGGGCCAAAATCAACATTAGTAAACATCGTATCCATAAAGCCCTCCCTTTTTTCTACTGCTCTTCAGTAGGATCATAAATTGGTGGCAATTCATCTACTGGAACTGTACCTGTATTTAATTCTATGAAGTTTTTAAGTGCTGTACTAGCCAATCTAATAGCGCCTGGTTCAGAACTATATGACTCAGTTGTAGGTACTGGTATTAATTCTGCAGAAATTTCTCTTATATTTGATAGATATGTTGCTTTTCTCAATAATAAATGCATATCTTCAGGCACAGCAAATATTATGATGCTTGGAACTCTTTCTTCATCACTATTTTCAAAAACATGTTTTCCATTTCTATCTTTTACAGCAAGTACTTTAACATTTTCAATTAGTTTACCTACAGTTACCTTGCCATCAGAGTTTAAATATTTAAAATATACATCTATATAGTTATTTGGAAATATTGAATTACCATAAGTACTATTAACGTTTACAGATAAGTTAAATGGTGTATAGCCCTCTGGTATTGTAATAAATGCTGAATCTGGTAATTGATCAGATGTAACAACTGTTTGTGTGTAAAACAAACTTCCCTCTGGTATTATTGTATTATAATTAGACCATTTACCTACTATATATTTTATATTTGTGATTGTTGATTTGTTAATCATACTAGGCATAACATCCATGTATCCAATCATATCTTCCGTTATTTTTGTTCTTGGTTGTATTGTTGTTTTTGCGTACGGAACCTTTGTAGGATTAGTAGCTTGTTTTATTCTATAATTATATCCAAAGTATATTATACCAACAATAAGTGCTACTCCTATAATTGTTACTGTATTTTTGTTTTGTAAAAATCTTTTAATTTTGAAACCTAAATTGCCCATTTTATTCCTCCTAGCATACTTTTATTATAAGATAATTATATCATATTTTTATTTTATGTAAACTTGATTTTAATTTTTTTGACGTGAAAAGAGAAAAGTATATTACTTTCTCTTTACAATTGTCGGATTATTTATTATAAATAAACTTTTTTCCATTTCGCTTAAATTAAACGTATCATATGGATAATTACTATTATAATCTCTTACTCTTTTTATAGATCCTCTATCCAAAGATATTTCAAATTTTTGTAATGTTAATAGTGTTTCATATGGTTTAGATATTATTATATTTTCTTTTCCTTGCCAATTAGCAGCTGGTTCTCTATTTGGAAATGGATCATCAATATCTATTTGTCTATAAATAAATGTTGAACTTCCATATTTTTTATAGTTTTCATCTACTGTTGTAGTAGAACTGCCTTGTGGAAATATTAAATTTTTTACTTTGTATGAACAATTTACTGATAATTTCCATTTATCTTTACTCTTATCAATATTATTCCCTATTTCATCAGCCGTAAGTGTTAAACTATATCCAGTTTCATCAGTCGCACCAGTTTGTGGATTTGTAAGTTCTTTAAAATCAACAAAGTATCTATCACCTGCATTACAAGTTTTAGTACTTGGAACATTTTTTATTTCTCCTGTATATCTTTCTACATATGTATTTGGCATGGTATATTTTCCATATATTCTTGCTGTTTCAGTCCAATTTGATATTGTTTTTGTAGAACCAGCACATTTTTTTAATGATTCATCATATCCGCATGAAGCATAATTTACTTCATCAACATTAACATTTGATTCATAATCATTAATTTTTAATGATACATATTTTATTGTTTTAGAACCAGTAGAAGTATCTACCTTTAATTCTACATTTGCATTTAGTTTATATTCATTTTTATAGTCACTATCTTGTTTTGTAAACTCATCGCATTGCTTTTTTAAAGTATAATAATTTACTATTTCATTTGCTTTAGTATCTTTATCCGTTCCAGTGAGTTTTTCATATTCACCTACTAATTTTTTAATTTTTGTTTCATATTCTTGATATTTATAAGTTGCTGTACATTTCCTCTCACCACTATAATAAAGAGGATATCTAAAACTTGTACCTGCTAATACTTTTTTTACTGGATCAATTGAAAAAATAATACTTTCAGTACATTTTATTGTACATACTTCATTTTCAAGTATTTTTTCTTCACTTTCCGTTTTAAAAGTAGTTGTCTTTTTAAAATTAGTATCACATGATAAAGTTCTATCTTGCGTAGTTTGTGTATCATTATTGATTGTACAACTATCTGCATATACAAATGCTGGTAAAATTAAACTTAATAAAATTAATATCTTTTTTCTCATAATATACTTCTCCTTTTTTTATTAGTTATTTTAATATCTACTACTATATAAATAATTAATAATAGAACTCCAAATGCACTAATATATTCGTTATATTTTATTATAAAATCGAATATATTAAATTTATTACCTTCATTTGTTGTTTGCTTAGTTGTTATTGTAGTTCGTTTTTGTTCAAGTGACTCAATATATTTATTTAACGATTCTTTAAATTGTTCTTCTGTTAATGTAACATTAATATCTTCTTTACATAGAGCATATTCTTTATGACCTATACATAATTCGCTTGTAGAAAACTTATTATAATAAGGTACACGTATACTTCTACTATCTGGTTTATATGTTTTACAATAACTGCTATCTATAGCATATATATCTAAATTTAAAATGGTTCCTGGATTTATATTTTCTATTTTATCGTTTTTATAATATTTTTTATTTGTTTTAGTATCAAGAACATACAAATTATCAGATATATTATAAAAATATAAAGTATAAGTAACATTACCTTTTTTTTCTACTTTACTTAATCTATAAGTTAATAAAGATGCTTCTTCTCTTAATGATATTTTTAATTCATCAGTGCATCTAGAATCAATAACTTCATGAATTGCTTTTGTTCTTATAGGCGACAATACTACTAACATAATAAGTAATAATATATACTTTTTAATAATATCACATCCTATTCTAAGAGAATTATATCATCATTTTTC
>ERZ773192.3105-NODE-3105-length-12849-cov-17.388307_pt1 | contig 12849 bp, 9 predicted proteins | sample MGYA00581010_ERZ773192 | MGnify/ENA primary metagenome ERZ773192 (study PRJEB29015, sample SAMEA2737741) | human gut metagenome | biome: human gut; feature: human-associated habitat; material: faeces | place: China | collected 2012 ...
TATTTTTATTTATAAATCAGTTGTCATTCCACACATAATGATTCCTCCGTTAAATTCAAAGTTTCAGCCCGATAAACTCCGGTTTATCTTCCCACCAGATTTGAATCAATATATTCAAAATAAGGTTTTTTACCAACATCTGTCCTATGTTCCAAATACCATTTAGCAGCATCCTTTATTCCATCTTCTAAAGATATGGTTTTTGGATATATTTTGCTTTGACGAGTTACATCTAAATAGTATTCGTAGTTGTAAAAGCTAAAATAATTTCTCTGTTCTATTGTCTCATTGACATTCACGAAAATAGGTGTTTTTCCCAAACTTTTATAGCATATTGTTACCCACTCTTTAATAGATACTGCTTCTATATTGCCAACATTAAAAATATGCTCGTCTGGTTTATTCCTAATGATTACTTCCATTAATCCACATAAATCTTTAACATGGAAGAACTGTAGTTTCATACTTCCATCATTTGGTAAATAGAATTTTCTGTCCGCTAAAGCACAGTCAAATACAAAAGCTTCTCGATAGACATTATTCATAGGTCCATATAAATATGGTGGTCTTAGTATATATGCATCCTTCACTTTTTCAAGCAAGACATTTTCAGCTTCTATTTTATCTGTTCCATACGCACCCCAAAATTTATTTGCAGACTTCTCTGATTCCTCAAGAAATGGTTGAACTCCATACTCTGGATACACAGCACTTGAACTAATCATAATGTACTGTCCATAAGAACCTAATTCCTTAACAAAATCAATAATGTCTTTTTCGTTATAAGCTGTTATATCAGCCACAACATCAAAAGAGAGGTTTTTCAATATACCATTCAAATTATGTCTATCGCCTTCAATGAGTTTTACTCCCCGAACTTGTGACTTAGTATTTCTGTTAAGTACATATACTTCATAGCCCATATTCACAAAATATTCAGCTGCATACTTACTTACAAAAGTTGTTCCCCCTGTTACTAGTATCTTTTTCATAAATTCCTCCTTAGTTCTAAAAATACCGATTTGTTAACCTCTTTTTATCTCTTAAACCAATTCTATTATGTATCATATTTTATGTCAAACAAAACTCAATCTCAACCAAATAATCCCCTCCGCACCAGAGCATATTTCGACTGCTTCCGGCACAGAAGGGGATTTTGATTTAACTAAGTAACGTAATATAGATACCGGTCAGGATTGCCGTTGTGATAACGCCGCAGATATTCGCGCCAAGAGCATAATCCAGAATAAATGCTGCCGGATTTGCCTTTGCAGCAGCCTTCTGTGCAACCTTCGCCGTAGACGGCACACACGACACACCTGCGATGCCAACCGTCGGATTGAACTTTCCTTTCTTAAAGAAATATACAACATAGCCGCCAATGATGGAAACGGCTGCCGAAGAACCGGCGTCAAGCCCCATCGCACGCGCGATCGGATAGGTTGCAACCGTACCAAGCTCCGCAAAAAGCGCGATCGTCATACTGATAAATGGGTGTTCAAGCACATAACCGATATCACACAGGATACCGATTCCCATAAATACGAGACACGCGATCAATCCGTTACTGAACGTCAGGTTATAAATCGGCTGCAGGAAATTGATCTGCATGTATGTCATCAGCTCATCGGTCGTCGAAAGTAGCGGATCAATGATCAGGTTTCCGATCTGATTTTCACCGAGGAACAAAACGCCCGCATTGACCGCAGACATACCAAGTCCCATCGGCACCATGATGAGCGGCTCCAACGTTCCCTTCACGCCTAAATACACCAATAAGAATCCTAAGAAGATCAACACGACTCTCGCAATCGCAATCTGTGGTGACTGCGCAAACATTGTACCGATACCCTGGAAAAGATCTAAGATACTGCGCACAGAATACTTAAGGCTACAATTAAAATTGCCACAATGATTCGCTTATGATCTGCACATCGTCTCATACTTATCTCCTCGTTGGAACTCGTTTCTTCAATGACAAATCATAGCGAATTATGTGGCAACTGTCAATTTCTATTTTACTTTTTTTAACCGATTATGGTCTCTGACCAAGCGCGCCCTCCAGTGTCAATGTCTCACCGCTCATATACTTGAAATCCGGTGACGCAAGCTGTACGCAGACACGGCCGATTTCCTTTTCTACATCTCCGAAATGGCCCATCGGCGGTGTGTGGACATTCGCCTTGAATGCGTCTGGATATGCTTTCTCGAAGTTCTCAAGCTGTGCGGTCCATGCAAGCGGACATACGACGTTCGCATTGATGCCATCGGCAGCCCACTCGGTTGCTGCGACTCTTGTCAGTCCACGGATGCCTTCCTTCGCTGCGGCGTAAGCGCACTGTCCGAAATTTCCGAACAAGCCTGCGCCCGATGCAAAATTAATCACGGAGCCCTTCGTCTCCTTCAGATATGGATAGCATGCTTTCATATAATAAAATGCTGCATACAATCCGGAATAAATCGCAAGGTCAAACTGTGCGGTCGTGTGATCGGCGATCGTCACACCGGAAGCAGAAGCCTGCGCATTGTTGATCAGTACATCAATTCTTCCAAATGTATCGATCGTCTGCTTTACAACATTTGCCACGACTGCCTCATTGTCAACGCCGGCGCTTACATCTGCCTGTACCGGAAGCACCTTCACGCCGTATTTGCGTTCGATTTCTTCTTTTGCATCGTCTAGCTTCTGTACGTTCCGTCCGGTCAGGACAAGGTTCGCGCCTTCCTTCGCATAGGCAGTTGCGATTCCATATCCGATTGAACCGCAGCTTCCGTCGCTTAATACCGCGCGTCCACCACCTGTGATAATTGCTACTTTACCTTCTAAAAATCCCATGTCATAATCCCCTTTCGTATCATAATTCAGATATGTATATTGTACCAAAAAAACGCATGCTTCTCAATGGAAATACATGCGTTTTTTTCTCATTTTACTCGCGATTTTTAAGCACTTCAGCCGGCAGCATCTGCTTGATCTTCCGCACAAGTAAATGATTGATAATGAAATACAATACAAGCACACCTGCGAACATCGCCAGATACAGCCATGCCGAGAAGGACTTGTCGACACCACACGCAATGTTCGGCACGAACTGCGGCTCGTACACCGCATCAAGCAGTACCTTCGCAAGCGGAATCGAAACAAGCGCACCGAGCAAAACGATATAGAAGTTTCCATCTAAGTACATCTTCTTGACTTCCTTATTCCGGTAACCGAAGATCTTGATCAACGCAATGCTGAATGAAGAACGATCGATCATAACCTTCATCATCAGATACAGGACAATCGCAAAGATCAGGGCAGATACCGCGCCGATCGTAATAATCATCGAACGCATCTGGTCAGAGAAGATTCCGGCTGCTTTCTTCACATCGTCACGTGTCATCGTCGAATACAGACGTCCACTTTCCACACCCAGATCATGATCGGCAAATACGACATTATAATAATCATCCTGCTCACCGAACAAGTCAAGTGCCTTTTCATATGGAAGGAACACCATAAAGCTTGGCGCATACTGTGTCACTGCCTCGATCTCAAATGCGTAGATTTTTCCATTTTCCTCATCCTTCAGGGTGATCACATCCCCTTTTTTCAATCCATATTTGTAAGAAATGGATGAGCTGATTGTTACCTTATCTGCGGAATCGGAAAGTGTCACATCAAAGAACGGATTGTTCTCCTTGATGCCAAGCACCGTTACATCGAAGTTATATCCATAGATTTCCTTCTTCAACGTCTTGGCATAAGCTTCATAGCCACCATCCGGCACTTCCTCGCCCGGATATTTATAGGTATACATATATTCAAATTTTGTATCTGCGACATAATCATCCTGTACAGCACGACAGTATACATAGATTTCCATTGACATAACGAGCAGCAGGATACTGACAAACATACCGAATACAACGGTAAGTGCAGTCCGTCTCTCACGCAGGATCTGGCGGATACGGAACAGTTTCATAAACTTCATGTTGCCAAGCTTCACATCCTTGCCCTTTGCAGCCTTCTGCTCATTTTTAAGCAATGTCAATACTGGACGGGACAGGCGCTTGCGGATAACAAGACTTGTCACGACCAGACATATGATTGGCGGAATTGCAACACCATATACGATTGTATATGGCCGTATCTGTACCGCTATATCCGGCAGGGAATAATAATAATATGTATCCTGCATCTGGTACCGCACGCCAATCTTTGTGTAAGCAAGTGCTGTTCCAATTGCACCTCCGATCAGGGAAATCAAGGTCGGAAGCAGGATGTAATGCCTCATCAGATCCTTTCGCTTTACACCGAGTGCATAGAGGGCTCCGATCACAGCGCTCTCCTGATCGATGGAATGTACCACGAATACAGAAAGCACATAAGCAATCAGCACCAGGAGCAAAACGCCAGCAATCATACCGATTGTATTGTTCATCTCCACATCATCACTGGCTGCATGGATACGCACATTGTCCTCTGCAGTTACGAAGGACAGCAGATTATTCGCATCGGCATTGAAGATCTCGTCAAGCATATCCTCTGTCTCATCCTTTAATTCCTGCACGCCATCTTGTACATCAGATGCACCGTCGGCTGCGTTCTGAAGAGCGGGGTTATTGTCTGTCAGCTCAGAAAGTCCTTCAGCAAGCTCCTTTGCACCGTCAGCAAGCTCATTAATTCCATCGCGAAATTCCTCTTCCCTGCCGAGCGTCCGGTCCCAATACTCCTGAAAATACACATCATCCACATCGTCGGATGAGAAGGAAAGCTTCTTTAACTCTGCCTTTAATTCATCATCGGTCATCGCGTCATTTAACTTATATGCATAATAATATTCCTCAGACTTCGCGCTCTTGCCTTCCTTTTGAAGTGTCGTGTACACCTCATCTGTCACAAATGCCAAGCCGAAATTCAGGCTGTCACAGCTTGTGTCGCTGAGTGATTTCAATGGGCTGTCGTAATCCGGCACCGTGCCGATACCGCTTACTTTATATGTGCGGTCACCAAGAACAATTGTATCTCCCACGTGTATAGCATTTTTCTCCGCATATTGCCGCTCAAGAACAAGCTCATCGTCTGCCTGTGCGAGCTTACCCGCGCAAATCGCAATCGTATTGATTTCGGTACGATTGCGGAATACTCGAATTGTCTTATCCCCATCGACAGCATAATCTAAGAAAAACATTTTCTCCAATGTAATTCCCTTATCCGTCAGTGCGTCCCACTCGCTCTCCTTCATCGGAACAAAGAGGGAAAACTGACCATCTTCGACGTTCTGCTTCTCCGCCTCGGTTGTTGTGCCACGCATAACCGTCTCTGCTGCTCCAACAACACTCACAACCATGTACATGCTGAGAATCAACAAAAATGCGAGTGCCAGATAACGCGGCAGGTTCTCTTTGAAATCTCTGAAAATTCTTTTGCGTAATACTTTCTGCATCTTACAAATCCTCCAATTCTGCTGCCGGCACCTTCGTTTCATTGTTATAATTTTTCTTGATCTGTCCGTCCTTCAGGACGATTACCTGATCAACCATATCCTTGATTGCGTTGTTATGTGTGACGATGATCATCGTTGTGCCATACTGCGCATTGATCTTCTCTAACAAAATGAGGATGTCACGGGAAGTCCTCGAATCCAGCGCTCCGGTTGGCTCATCGCAGAGCAGAAGCTTCGGATTCTTGATGAGTGCACGGGCAATCGCACAACGCTGTTGCTGCCCACCGGACAACTGGGATGGAAATTTGTTCTGATGCTCGGTGAGTCCAAGCACCTCCAGAAGCTCATCCATATCCAACGGCTGATCCGTCAGATACTCACACACCTGAATATTCTCGCGCACCGTAAGGTTCGGAACCAGATTGTAAAACTGGAAGATAAATCCAAGATAATCTCTACGATAATCAGACAGCGCATCCATCTTAAGTCCTACCATCTCCTGTCCGTCGACCTGAATCGAACCGGAATCTACCACATCCAGTCCACCGATACAGTTTAGCAATGTCGATTTACCGGAACCACTCGTTCCCTGAATCACACACATCTTTCCTTTTTCAATGCCTACCGACACGCCCTTCAACACCTGCATATAGCTGCCACCCTCTCCGTAGCTTTTCTTCACATCTGATACCTCTACATACATCCTATTGATCCTCCTTGTGTTTTCTTTGTATTTTATTTGTATCTTCTCCATTGCATAACAGTGTTATGTTTTGATTACATTAAGTTGAAAGATTTTTTCCTATGATTGCTAACGACATAACATCGTTATGTTGTCGTCTTATAAAAAGCTATGCAACATATTAATGCATACATAGCTGATTTTCTTTATTGATTCTGGAACATGGCGTTCCATCCACCCAACAGATAGTTCATAACCTGTTCCATATGCTTCAACGCCTTCTGCTCATCCTTCTCATGCAGCAGTAAGTGAGAAAATGCATTGATCTGTACATGTGCCACCCAGTGCAGCGTATATTCATCCGGTGGTTCCACGCCCAGCACTTTCGCCTGTTCTGATGCAAAGATCTGATATCCATTCTCCATAATTGCAACGAATTCATCGACACAGTTTTCAAACCGACACCCCTGGCTCTTCGTCAAAATCAAGGTAAACATATCATAGTTCGCATATAGAAGATGAATAATCTGCGCGCTTGCAAACATATCATCCTGCATGTTATCTTCCTTTGCATCCGGAAGCTGTTGCAGTTCCATGAGTTCCTGACGCATATGCTGTTGCAGCATGTGCTTTAGTTTCTCCAAAACGGGCTCCACAATTGCCGCAAACAAATCTTCCTTATCCTGAAAGAAGAAATATAATGCACCTGTTGTCACCCCGGCATTCTTACAAATTGATCGAAGCGAGGCTCCCTGATATCCTTTTTCCAAGAATTCCTGCTTGGCACTCGCCAGCAGCATCTCCCGTGTTTCCTTTTCCACTTTTCTAGCTCCTTTTCGCTCCATCCTAATACAGGCTTCGCCTGTAGGAGGCTCCTCGGGTATCGCCCCATCACTTCGTGATGCGGCAGGTCGTCGCCTCCATCTTAATACAGGCTTCGCCTGTAGGAGGCTCCTTACATAACGCCGTTATGTTAACGTATATTGCGCCAACTGTCAACCCTTATTTTTTAATTTGGGGGATTTTCCTGATTTTCCAACTTTTCCCCCAACCCACTTGCTTCCCAACAGCTTCCGGTTGGGGGATTTTCCTGATTTCACAACTTTTCCCCCAACCTGCTTGCTTCCCTTTAGCTTCCGGTTGGGGGATTTTCCCGATTTCTCAACTTTTCCCCCAACACGCTTGCTTCTCAGCTGCTTCCGGTTGGGGAATTTTCCCAATTTTCCAACTTTTCCCCCAACACGCTTGCTTCCCAATAGCTTCCGGTTGGGGGATTTTTCCGATTTCTCAACTTTTCCCCCAATTTACCACTCAAACTAACATAAAAAAGCAGCCGACTTTCATCGACTGCCTAAATCCCTAGCTGCTGCAAAAAGCAAACTATTTCATTATTTTATCCACACTTCTTAATTCACCACACGAATCTGCTCTTCGTTGATCAGCGGATACCGTCGAAGTGTATCTCCATCCAGATTCTCCCGGTGCATATCCACCGCCTGAATCTGATGATTCTCATAAGTTGTATAATAATAGATTCCCTTGTCCGCATTGACACAGGACGTATAAATCGTAATCTCATACTTCCCAGGTTCCACCTCACAACAGCCACGCTGCTGCTCTACCGAACCTAAGATATGGAAGAACTGGCTCACGCTCTCCGCTTCTGACTCTCCGGAGATTGCATGCAGCTTTGTAAATGCGACCTTCGCAAACCGCGACGCTGACGAAAGATCACCCGGAAGTCCAAGTCCACCCATGCCACGGCTATACGTAGCAAGCGGAAGCTCCTTCGCAAAGTGATTTTCCGGCTGGCTTGGTGATACATGCATGTAATTGTTCAGCATGAACATCTGCACCGGAAATGGCGGATTGTTGGTCAGCACTCCGACCGGATTGTCATAGACATGCAAGCCATCCTCCACACATTCTACCACAATTGCGGCATCCTTATCTGCAATCATCCAATGCAGCGATGCACATGGCAGCTTCTCACTATACGGCGTTCCAACCAGATTCATCTTTTCTAACGCTTTGCGTGCTTCGAGCACCGTTGCACACTGACTTAAAATCCATGGGATAAACTCAAACTGTGCCACATTCTCACGCCCTGTCTGCACGTCCTGATACTTCGCATTTCCAACGAAATTCAAGCCTGCCATACCAAGTCCCTTCTCATTTACTGCATCATAGTAGAGCGGGTAATCATCTGCCACATACGCCATACCGATCATCGCGTAGTGTGACTTTCTCTCGCCCATATGCCGAAACTTGAAACTATAATTTCTCGGCGTCACTGTCACCTCATCGCCATACGAAAACTCATAATCAAGCGTCCGTCCAAAATAAAAATCCTTCGTCTTATACGTCGCTGCTGTACACATCCTGTATCTCCTTCCAAAGTCAAAAATTTGTCATTGCGAAACAAGAAAGAAAATGTAAATCATATATTTCAATATTGATTTATTTTAATATACGATATGTTTGAATCTTAGAAGTTCTTAATGTTCTGAATCAATCGCAGCCATGTTTGAACACGATGTTCAAACAAGCCGCCGCTGAGACATGGATGTCGAATCGGCGGCGATGGCGTATAATTTCTAAATATAAACCAAGAACATTTAGAACTTCTTAGTTTCAATACATTGTATATGAAATGAATCATATTGAAATATATGCTTACACTTTCTTATTTCGCAATTCTCCTAATTTTCAGCCTCTGCTTTCTTCGTGAACAGCTTCTTCAGACAACTAAATGCAACCAGCACACCAAGTACCATCAGCAGGATTGCGACGATAAACTGCAGTCCATCGACGAGCATCGTTGCATTTCCGCCGGCAATGTTCTTTACAAGTGCGATTGTCTTCTGTACCAATGCAGTAAATGTTACGGCAAGCATGATGAACATTGGTGCGTACAGTGTCCAGCCGGTTCTTCCGGTTGTCTTCAAGAATACTGCAAGCGCAATCAGAACAAGCGCTGCAAGCAACTGGTTTGCAGAACCAAACAAAGGCCATACATTAGTATATCCACCAAGTGTCAGTAAATATCCAAAGAATAATGTTACCACAGTTGCGAAATATTTGTTAGTCAAAATTTTCTGCCATACAGGCATCTTGGATGTATCGGTTGTATCGCCGAGGAACAGCTCCTGGAAAGACATACGTCCGATACGCGCAACGGAATCAAGCGATGTCAGTGCAAGTGCAGATACACACATTGTCATAAATACGGTTGCGAGCTGAACCGGCAGACCAAGCTTCTCCAGGAATCCTGCAACACCACTGGAGAAGATTGCAAATGGTGTTCCCTCCGGCTTCGTACCATTGACTGCAACAGCACCAACAACAACCAACGCGATGATACCAAGCAAGGACTCTACAATCATGGCACCATAACCAACCATCGGCATATCCTTCTCGTTCCGGATCGTCTTTGATGATGTACCGGAAGATACCAGACTGTGGAATCCGGAAACGGCACCACAGGCAATCGTGACAAACAATGTTGGGAACAGATAATTTCCACCGACATTAAATCCGTTATACGCATTAAGCTGCATTGTTGGATGTGCTACGACAACACCGACAACTGCACCGATGATCATGCCTAGCAGCATGAAGGTTGTCATGTAATCACGTGGCTGCATCAGTAACCACATTGGCATAACCGATGCAAGGAACAGATATGCCATAACAATGTAGATCCAGGCAGTCTTTGTAGCATACCAAGGAAGATGCATACCAAGCGCAAACATACCTACCAAAAGTGCGATTGCAATAACGGCTCTGACGCCTTCGTTCATATTCTTTACATGCTTCTGGATTACACCAAATACGATTGCCGCTACGATAAACAACATAGAGATAGAAGCGGCGGATGCATTTGCGTAGCTTGTCTCCTTCGCCATATCTGCAACACCCTTACCAACAAAGGTTCCGGCTACCATATCCGTAAATGCTGCGATAACAAGCAATGTGAACAACCAGCAAAACAGCATAAAAAGCTTTCTTCCTGCCTTACCGATATACTTCTCGATGATCATACCCATCGATTTTCCTTCGTTCTTCACAGATGCATACAAAGCACCGAAATCCTGTACGGCTCCAAAGAACAATCCACCGATCAACAGCCAGAGCAATACCGGCACCCAGCCGAATACAGATGCAAGGATTGGTCCGGTTACAGGGCCTGCACCTGCAATGGATGAAAACTGATGTGAAAATACCGTGAATTTGGATGATGGAACATAGTCTTCTCCATCCTCGTACTTCACTGCCGGAGTTTCAGCTTTCGGATCAAGTCCCCATTTCTTTGCAAGCCATCTGCCATAGAAAAGATAGCCCGCGAACAACACTACAATTCCGATTAAAACAATTACTAAACCATTCATACTTCCTCACCCGCCACGCGGCGGCTCCCTTCTGAATATTTTTGTTACAAAGAGTAAACACATAAAAAACCTCCGTCTTATATAAAGACGAAGGTTTAAACTTCCGCGTTACCACTTTATTTGCCGCATATGCGACCACTCATTCTTATCTTACAGACCGCATATCGATATATTTGCATCTTTTGCATCATCTCAACATGTCATCTGTGAAATAAGCTTCTATGTAACGGTAGAAAACCGGTGACACCTAATGTCCTTCTAGGAATTCAGTGCACTGCTCGCAGAGGATAATTCCCGAAATCCTACACTGTCTCACACCAGCCGACAGCTCTCTGAAGTATTTCCTTTCGAAAACCTTGTTCTGTTCTCAGCATTTGCTCTTTGTTTACCGACATACTAGTCCTATTAAAAACGAATGTCAAGTACTTTTTTGAATTTTTTTCGCAATCAAAACTTCATTTATGCTTTGATTTATGAAGCAACCATTTATACCACGCCGAATGCTAATCCTACTGCGTGCACCAGAAATGCAACAACCCATGCGATGAGACACTGCACAATAACCGTGATCACAGCCGCTTTCGTGCCGCCCATCTCCCGTTTCACTGTAGCAATCGCCGCCACACATGGTGTATAAAGCAGCGTAAAGATCAGGAATACCATTGCCGTAAACGGAGTGAATAACGTTGCCACGCTCGTCACATCACCACCGAGCAAAACCGTAAGCGTTGATACCACGCTCTCTTTTGCAGTAAATCCTGTAATCAGCGCCGTTGATACTCTCCAGTCACCGAATCCAAGCGGCTTGAAGATTGGTGCAATCAGGCTTCCGATTAAGGCAAGCATGCTCTGATCCGCAGATGCAGCCACATTAAACCGCAGATCGAAGGTCTGCAGGAACCAGATAATGATTGAGGCAAGGAAGATAATCGTAAATGCTTTCTGGATAAATCCCTTTGCTTTCTCCCAGATCAGGTGCAACACGCTTTTGGCAGATGGCAGCCGGTAGTTCGGCAATTCCATGACGAAAGGAACCGGCTCACCCTTGAATTTCGTTACCTTCAGAATCAGTGCGTAGATCACTGCACACACGATTCCAATCAGATAGAGTCCGACCATCGCAAACACACGATACTGCCGCTGCACAAATGCACTGATCATAAGTGTGTAGATTGGAAGCTTCGCACTACAGCTCATAAACGGTGTCAGCAGGATCGTCATCTTCCGGTCACGTTCACTTGAGAGTGTCCGTGTCGCCATGATTGCAGGCACAGAGCATCCAAATCCAATCAGCATCGGCACGAAGCTTCTGCCCGATAATCCGATCTTACGAAGCGGTTTATCCATGACAAATGCAACCCGCGCCATATAGCCCGTATCCTCCAGAATCGACAGGAAGAAAAACAGGATCACGATCGTAGGAAGAAAACTGATGACGCTTCCGACGCCCTGACAGATACCATCCACCACAAGTGAACGTACCACCGGATTAATCTGCGCAACGATAAGTCCCTTGTCGATCCATCCAATGACCGCATCAACGCCAAGCGCCATCACATCGGACAACCACGCACCAAGCAGGCTGAAGGTCATGGCAAAAACAATCGCCATAATCCCGATGAAGCACGGAATCGCTGTGTATTTTCCTGTCAGAAGCTTATCTATCTTTACGCTTCTCCGGTGTTCTTTACTCTCATGCGGACGCACAACCGTCTTCTCGCACAATCTCCCGATAAACTGAAACCGCATATCGGCGATTGCCGCTTCCCGGTCAAGCCCGGTTTCCTTCTCCATGACCGACACGATCTGCTCAAATGCTTCCTTCTTATCTTCTGCAAGCTGCAGTGCATCCTCGATCGGTGTATCCTTCTCAATCAGCTTTGTTGCAGCAAACCGCACAGGAAGATCAGCTTCCTTCGCATCATTTTCAATCATATGCGCAACCGCATGGATACAGCGATGCACCGCTCCAACCGGATCTTTGTCATCCTTACTGTCCGGGCAGAAATCAATTCTTCCCGGCGGTTCATGGTATCTTGCCACATGCATGGCATGGCTTACCAGTTCGTCGATACCTTCATTCTTCGCAGCCGAGATTGGCACCACCGGAATTCCAAGTATCTGCTCGAGCTCATTGACACGGATCGTACCACCGTTCGCCCGTACCTCATCCATCATATTCAGTGCAAGCACCATCGGGATTCCAAGCTCCATCAGCTGCATCGTCAGACACAGATTCCGTTCTAAGTTCGACGCATCCACAATATTGATAATGCCGCTTGGCTTACCTTCAATCAGGAATTCCCGCGTCACAATCTCCTCGCTTGAATACGGGGAAAGCGAA
>ERZ773192.3120-NODE-3120-length-12802-cov-3.919197_pt1 | contig 12802 bp, 8 predicted proteins | sample MGYA00581010_ERZ773192 | MGnify/ENA primary metagenome ERZ773192 (study PRJEB29015, sample SAMEA2737741) | human gut metagenome | biome: human gut; feature: human-associated habitat; material: faeces | place: China | collected 2012 ...
TGAACTTTGAAGCTGTTACCGCCCGTTATGTGGACGTGCGGCTTGAACGAAAAAAAGAAGTTTTGGACGCTTACCATAGCGCGGTGGAAAAAGCAGCCCCGGAGAAACCAAAGGAAGCCGAGCCGAAAAAAGGAAAACGGGCAGCAAAGAAAAAACACAGCGAAATAGACCTTTAACCGCTGTATCTCTTTACTGCTCTTTACAACCTTTTATATGCCCGCGTGGAATTTGGGCACCATTTGGGCACCATTTACGGAAAAAGCACCATGAAAACAGAGGGTAAAAGAAACGCCGACAACTCACAAAAACGTAGTGTTCATGCGGGTTTTCGGCGTTTTCCTATCCCTTAACGGGCTTCTATTCATCTTGTGCGAGAGAGAAAAATTCTACTATTTTTTATTTGGCATATAGGGTATTATCTGCCGCGCCAGCTTGCCTATGGTCATGGTCTGAAGGTGTACCTTGCCGGGGCCGGTTATTACGGTATCGAACAGGCTCTCGCCGCCGAATATCACGTTCTTCACACCCTTGACCATCTGTACGTCCATGGAGCAGGTCTCGTCCATTACCGCCAGCACACCGGTGTCGCATACCAGCCTTTCGCCGGGGGCGAGATCGTAATCCTGGCAGTAGCCGTCCACCTCGAGGAACACGAGGCCGGGGCCCGTTACCTTCTGCATTATAAAGCCCTCGCCGCCCACAAGGCCCGCGCCCAGCTTCTTCTGGAAGAACATGGAAAGCTCAACGCCGTATGTGGCGCAGAGGAAGGCGTGCTTCTGGCATATTATGCTCTGGCCGGGGCCAAGCTCGCGCACGACTATCCTGCCGGGGAAGCAGGAGGAGAAGGCTATTTCCGCCGGCTCCTGCGCCGTGTAGAGGTTCATAAAGAGGCTTTCGCCCATGAGCATCCGCCCCAGCGCCTTGCCTGCGCCGCCGAGGGTGGTGACCGTGGAATCCACAGCGCCCCTCGACCACGTCCTGCCGCCCGCCTCGCTTATCATGGTCTCGCCGGGGTTGAGGTTGATTATTACGGCGGGTAAGCTGCCGCCTTCCAGTCTGTACTGCATATATTTTTCCTCCCTGTTTTTTTGATTTATTTGGTTTTACCTTTGCCTATTGCGCGTTAAGATCCACCTTTAACAGCTTGGCTATCTCCTCGAGGCTCTTGCCCTTGTAGAATTCTACGCCGTCCTTGTCGATGTAGGGGTAGTCGTTTTCATAGTCCCACTTCGCGCCCGGCCTCCTGAGGCAGCCCAGCATCTTGAGAACGTTGCCCTCGCCGTCGTCGGCTATGCCTATCACCCAGAGCCTGTCATACTCCGCCTCGTACTCCACAAGGCTGCCCTCCGCCAGGGGCTGATCCATGAACCTGCCGCCTATCTTGAAGTAGCGGTAGCTGTCGTCCCGATATTCCGTTGCGGAGGTTATCTTGAAGTTGTACTGATTTGCCCCGTCAAAGGCCGCGCCCACGAAGGGCTTCAGCTCGCCCGCGTCCTCGTCATAGGTTATCCTCGCCAGTATCTCGCACTGGTTGCGGTTGTTCGCCTCGTATATGCCGGTGCAGTCATAGTATTCCGCCATGCCGTGCCAGTCCCCGAGGAAGTCGTTTATAAACTCCATGTCGGGCTGGCTGTCGGGGGCGGCCGCCTGCTCCTCGCCCTTCTTGCCGAAGGAGGCGAAATCGCCCTTGCTTTTGCCCTCCTCCTCAGCGGCCTCGCTCTCATATACCATTATCAGCGAATTGCCGGGGAAGGTGAGGGTTATCCTGCCGCCCTCCAGCGCGTAGTCCAGCTCCGCGCCGCCCTCTATCTTTACCTTGCCCGCCTTTTCGTCCACCTTTATGGCGTTGGTCTGGGAGCCGGTATAGTTTATCTCGCCCGTGCCGTCGGCGTTGATCTTCAGGGACATGCCCTCCGCCATGCCGCCCGCTTCAAGCTGGCTGCGGGTGAGGGTGGTCCCCGCCGTGGTCATGGAGTATACCTCGTACTCTCCGGCCGCCGCGCAGGAGGCGGGGGAGGCTTCCCCGCCGTCCTTGGGCTTGCCCTTGCCGCAGCCAGCCATGGGAAGTACCATGGCTGCCGCCAGCAGGAGCGCCGTAAACAGCTTTATCCTTTTCATAGGCCCGCGCTCCGTTTTGTTACTTGAAGGAGATGCTGTTGAGGACCGCGTCGCCCTCGCTGCCCGCTCCTATGTCCACCTTGGATATCCTTATGGAGAGCCAGCCGCCGCCCGGCACCTCGCCGTAGTACTCCGTCCACTGCATTCCCACGTTCTTGTAGGAGCGCGCCTTGAGCTCCACGCCGCCTATGGTGCGGGTGCCCTCGTCCTTGAGGTTCTCATAGTCCTTCTCGTAGTAATTGAGCTTGTCGCTGCTGGTGTAGATGTCGAACTGTATGCGGGGGTCGCCGGAGAACAGATGCTCCGGGTCGTCCACGTTGTAGAGGTACATGGTGGTGAGCTCGTGGCTGAGCTTCCAGCCGCTCTCGGGGAGCGTCACGGAAACGTCGATCGATGCATCCTTGGAGTAGTCGCTTACGGTCTCCGTGATGGTGCCGCTGTCAAAGCCCTCGGCGGGGGCGGCGCTCTGCGCCGGAGTCTCGGTGGTATTTTCTACGGGGGCCTCTGCCGTGGCGCCCTGCGCCTCTGCGCCTAAGTAGCCTATCGGGGCCTCGCCCACGGGCGGCATTTCGCCCTCGGCTATGAGGTCGTTATAATTGTCCATGGCTGGGGGCAGGAGGTTGTAGCCGTCAGCTATCTCCTTATCCCAGCTCGCGCCCCAGGGCTTCATGAATACCATGAACTCCATGTAGTATTCGTCCTGCTCGAAGGTGTCGCCCATGCAGTACTGGTCGGTGTAATCCTGCCTGGGCAGAAGCATCCAGTTGTATACGCTGTCCAGATCCTGGCCGAGCATCTCGACGGAGGTGGCGGTGAGGCTCGTCTCCGTAGCCTCGCACTCGCCCGCCGCCGCAGGCGCATCGTAGTCGTTGAATACATAGAGGTCGAAGGTACCCTTGTTGTCGGTGCCCAGGTCTATGACCATCAGCGCGTCGTATACCGCGCCGTCGGAGAGGTAATCGAAGTTCTTCTGCTCCACCACCTGGAAGCTGCCGTACCATGCGCCGTTCCACTTCCTCTGGGCCGCAGTGTATCCGTCCTCGCCTATCTCGCCGTCGCTGCTGGTCATGCCGTCGCCGTCCAGCATATTATCGCTGAAGCCGCCCTCCTTCTGGAAGGTGAGGTTGACGCCCATGCCCATCACGTCCTCAAGCACCAGGGTGCCCTGATTAAGAGTGCCGTCGCAGTCGAGGCCCTTGCCTTTGACGTTTATATCGGTGCCGTCCAGCGTCCACTTTATATTGTACTTCTCGCCGTCTATGTTGAACACGCATTTATCCTTGGCCTTCAGCTCTATGGATACGCCGCCCTCCCATACATCCGTAACGTCCATCTCCATGCCGTACATCTCGGCGGTTGTGGCGTTGTATACGCCCAGGTTGGGATCAAAGGCATCCTTTACAGCGCCGGTGCAGCCCCTTATAAGCAGCACTATGAGCAGCACGAACACCAGCACCGCGCCGCCGATTATAAAGGGAGCCTTGCTCCTGCCGGACTTTGCCCTGGGCGCCCTTGGGGCCTTGGGGGCCTTATTGGCCTTTGCGCCGGGGGTATAGGCGGTGTTGGCGGTGTTGGCGTTATAGCTGTATCCGCCGCCCTGCTGTGCTTTGGGGGTGTAGCCGCCCTGCGTGGGGGGAGTATATCCGCCCTGCGTTGGGGGAGTGTAGCCGCCCTGTGTGGGGGGAGTATAGCTGCCCTGTGCAGGCGGGGTGTAGCTCTGCTGTGTGGGCCGGTCGGGTGCGGTGTATTCCATGGGCGCATCCACCGAGTCGGGGTGTATCGCGGGCTCCGCCGGCGCTTCGGGGGTGTACTTCTTTTCCGGCTCCGCCGGCGTTGCCGGCGCGCTCGCCACAATAGCCGCTCCGCACTCTGTGCAGAATCTGGAACCGTCGGGCAGCTTGGCGCCGCAGTTGGTGCAAAATGCCATCCTGTATTTCCTCCTTTTATATCTTTATCTGTATATTCTTGCATAAATGTATAAAAAAAGCCCCGTACTAAAGTACGGGACGGGGCAAATTTAATTTTGATTTATTCTTCGTTGAGCTCCACCACCAGCTTGGCCTCGCTTGCGGTTATGGCGAGCTGGAGCTTGTTCTCCAGATTGGTCTTTTGCAGCATGTTGGAGACATGGTACTTCACCGTCGTCACCTCTATACCCAGCGCCCCGGCGATAGCCCCATACGACATACCTCTCACCAGGCAGCGCAGCACCTTCATCTCGGCGTTGGTAAATTCCGTGCTCCTGGCCGTGCCCACCTCCACCACCGGCGGCGCGTCCGGGAATATATGCTCCCCCGCCATGGTGCGGCGCACCGCCTCCATCAAAAGCTCCTCGTCGGTATCCTTGTACCAGAGGCTGTCCGCCCCGGCCTCGCGGGCCCGCCGCAGCACCTCGCAGTCCACAAGGGATGTCACCACCACTATTTTTATCCCCGGATGGCTGGCCTTTATCTTCTCCACGGCGGCGAGGCCGTTTTCCCGCCGCTCGGTCTGCACGTCCATGAGTATCAAATCGATCCTGCAGGCGTCGCATATGTCCGCCGCCCTGTCCGCCCCGGGTATGGAGGACAGCAGCTCATAGCCCTCCTCTTTTTTAATGTAGCTTTCCAGAATGCTGCGCACCAGCTTCTGATCCTCCACTATCATTACGTTTACCATTTGTTTTCCTCCCCGTATGGCAGCGACGCACTCAGCGCGAAGTTGGGCCTGCTCTTTATCCTCATGATGCCCCCGGCGTTCTCTATGCGCCGCCTGAGGGCCGACAGCCCGCCGCCCTCGGTTATTTCGTCATCCGGTACCTTGCCGTCGTTGGTTATGTGTATCGCCCAGCCTCCCCTGTACGGCGCGAAGCGGGCGAATATCCGCTTACCCCCGGCGTGGCGTATGCAGTTTGAGGTACATTCCCGCATGGCAAGGGCAAATATGTGCCGCATTTCCGCGTCCTTTGGCGCGCTTCCCTCCACTATGACCTCCGCCCCAAGCTCCGCCGCCCGGGCCTTGGCGTACTCTATTGCGTCCTCCGGCTCCCCCATGCTGTTGGCTCGGCAGAGCAGCTCTATGGTGCTTTCCCATGCCTCCGCGCTCTCACGTATGGCCTCCATGCTCTCCCCCTGCCTCAATGCCCGGCGGGCCGAAAGTATGGTATGGCCTATGTCGTCGTGTACCCGCAGCTTCATGGCGAGGGTCTCTTCCTCCCGCACTATCTCCGGCATCCTGTCATAAAGCCGCTTTAATCTCAAATTGGCGTCCTCAAGGCGGGCGTTTTCTTTTCTAAGCTCCTGCTGAAGGGTTACAAGCCTCGTCACGTCCGAGGCGGTGACCTCCGTATAGCTGCCGCCGCTTTTGTCGGTTATCTGCCGCTCAGCGAAGCGCAGCACCGTACCGTTTGGAAATCTATATACCCCCATCTCCGCATCCAGCCGCTCTATGGACTCCGGCGGGGTATCAAGGGCCCGGTGCAGCTCTTCCAAGGTCTGCACACCGCTGCCCAACAGCTCCGCGCCTATGCTCAGCATGCGCCGGTTCATGAGCCGCACAACGCCCCTCTTATCGAAAAAGCACACCGCCGCGGGCAGGTTGTCAAAGCTCTCCTTTATGGAATTCATTCCCCGCCCTCCTTTGGTATGCTGAGAGTAAGGTATTGTATGCCGTCCTCGTCTTTTTCTATTATAACATTCGGGAATTCACAACGGAGCGCCCCCATGTCCTCATGGCAGCAGAGGGCCGCCTTGGCGGTGACAGTGCCCTCTCTTTCCCCTGCGTAGAACAGCAGGGAGGAGAGGGAGGTGAGGCTCATTTCCACCGCCCCCTCGAAAAAGTCGTATATCATGTTGCCACATTCAGCCGGGAGCAGCCCCTCCATGTCCGCCCTTACGGTGCATTTTATATTGCATAAGCCCAGCCCCGCAGCGGACTCGTTCAGGCACAGGCTCAGCTCCGCCGCCTCCAGGGTTCCTGTCTGCCGCTCCACGAACATGAGGTTGCTGCGCCGCTTTACATATGTGCCTATCACCACAATGTGGCCCAGCAGCCGCCGTGCCTCCTCGGTATCCTCCGTGGCACGGAGCCGGGAGAGAAGCTTCCGAAGCAGCGCGACCTGCCTTTGAGTCTTCCGCTCCACCATGTCGTACAGCCGGTTTTCCTCGGTGATCTTAAGCCAGTAGGAGCGCTGCTCCGCCTCGGCCTTTAGTACGTCCCCGGTGTCCCGCAATTCGTCCTGCACCGTCTGAAATTGGTCCAGCACGCCCTGCAATTCCGATATGTCCTCCTGCCAGAAAACATAGCCGGAGCTTATTTCCTGCCCCTTGAGCAGGGTGTTTTTATCCAGCTGCACCGGGCCCTCCAACGCCTGCTCCATTTTCTCGAGGCTTATGGGCAATGCGGAGTGGGAGGCGGATTTTACCCGGAACCCGTGGTCGGTTATCTGAGCACCTATGGTGGTGGCGCCGAAGAGCTCATCATAGCCGGTGTTGGACTGTATCAGCCCGCAGCGAATGCAGCCTTCCAACGCTGCCATAATAGCCAGACACTGGAACACAGTCATATCCCCGGCTATAAGGCGAAGCCATTTCACATTGCTTACATAAAGGGCGGTGTATACAAACGACAGCGCCACAGGCAGTATGGGCAGCCATTGGATACGGCTTTTTGGCCTGCGGCATTTTTCAATCATCACAATAATAGTCCCTGCGGCGCAGACCGCCGTCCAGGCCACTACGGCAAAGTACCCGATAGAGTGCGCCGCATTGCCGCTAGTCCATATCTCGGCGTCGGCCGGAAACGCAAAAACCAGCTGGTGCCGGTCGTTGGTCAGCACCATCGCCATAAACGCGAATGTGGGTATATACAGAAGCCGCGTCCAGCCCGGCAGCCTGTAGTTTTCCGGCCTGCCCAGCGACATTGCTGTGAACACCGTTATCAGGGGTATCAGCAGTATGGGTATATAATAGCTGTACCACAGCCTCCGCGCCGAGGCAGCGGATAAGTTGAATTCATATTTGATAGCCCGCTCCGTGAGCCAGAGCAGCATCAGCAGGGCGATAGCTATAAGGTACCGCCGGGTCTGGGCCTGAATTATGCGCCTCTGCACCGACACGCCCCATGCCGCCGTCAGCCCCATGTATATACCGTTCCTTATCATGGAGCTCAGGCCCGGGGCCCCCTCGGGGCTGCCCAGGATGCGGGCGGCCATGGCGCAGAGTATCAGAAGCGCCGCTATGCAGCATATGAGGATATCCCTTTTTTTCGCCGCAGATAAGCTCATTGGAACAGCTCCCCCCACATGCGCCGCACCCCCTGATCCTTGTGCGCCTCCTTCGGGGTCTTATGGCAAAAGCCGGAGACCCGGTTCACGTCCGCTCCCGGTTCTTTCATGCGCTTTAAAAAGGCATGGGCTTCGTCCGCCACGGCCCTGGTATTGTACCAGCCCATTTCGCCCCAAATGTGACCCCCTCCGTACCGCCGGGAATTGCATATGGCCCGCGTCACACCGTCCGCGTCGTCATATATTATTAAGTTAAGTATATTTGCTGCTTTGCTCATGGGAATATCATACTATGGGACTTGAAAGGTTGCAAGCGGGGGGAGAGGGAGGGGACTCAGGCTGCGCTGCTCTGTGGCGTGGTGCATACATTTTCCATAACGATTATAAAAACTCCCCCAAAAACACCGCGTGCACAACACATTGTGTTGTGTACTGGAGTGTCGAAAAAGTGGCTGAGCGCCACTTTTTCGAGTTTTCTCATTTTTTATAGGCCCAGCAGCCAGCGCCAAACCGGCATGTCCCCCGTCTTGGGCAGCACCATCACAGGGTAATCCACCACTATGCGTGCTCCTGCGGAAACAGTATACCAGCCGTCCGCGTCGGGCTTCACCACCTTGCCGTTCTCCGTTACGATCACATCGCCGCTGCCCGCAAGCCGGAAGGTGAGCAGGCCGCCGCCCAGCCTGTATGAGAGTATCTCCCTGTTGGTGCGGTTGGTGATATCCACGCCGGACAGGCCGCCGGAGCCTCCGGAGGAAGAAGAGGAAGATGAGGAGCCCTTAGGCGTCCATTCCAGCAGGAAGGGCGAGAAGGAATCTGTTTTAAACTTAAGGCCGATCAGGGTGGCTTCAAGCGTCACGTTCTCATGCTTCACATGGTTTTCGTCGGTATAGTGAGTGAGCCTAACGGTGTAGTCCTTGAAGTTATAATAGGTCATGCCTTTGGGGTAGGCAAGGTATACCTCCGCACCCGCTGCTCCGGGCTTCACTTCAAGCCCCGTAGTTTTGTCTATATATTTCAGCTTCATATACTGGTACTTGGTGTTGGAATTTGGATTCACGGCCTTCTGAATGGGTATTTCGGCCCTCAGTATCTCATTGTCCTTGGCATCGGTAACCACTATCGTCGGGTTCTTAACTTTTTCTGTGGGGGTCTCCGTCGAAGCTTTCGTTTCGGAAATCTTAACATATGGCTCCTTTATGAGGTATAAGTACTCTCCATTTTTCCCGTTTACCTTCATAAGTTCTTTGTTTTCGTCATACCACTGGAACACGAGCATATCTGCGAAGGTAACCTGGGTGTTGTTTACGGTATACACATACATGCCCTCCACCTGGGTACGGTTAAACAGCTTGCCGAAGGAGTAATAATAAGGCTTTGCAGCACCATTTTCATCAAATACACAATTTTCGGATGGTTGCTTCTCCAGCCATTCTTTTGTACTGTCAGCAAAAAAACTATCATAAAGGGGCGAGTGCTGGCCGGACATCCTGAAGTATTTGGCTCCCTCCGGAGGAGTTATCTCGTATATCAACTCATTTTGGCTCAGTTCATTCAGTTTGTCCGCATTGAGGCTGCCTGCGTTGCTGTCAGTCACCTTAAACAGCAGCTTGCCATCATCGTTATCGTACGAGAAGAAGCTGGTAAGGTTCTTATCTTGGACATTAATCCTTCCGCTGTCCATGGGAGCCCAGTGCTTCTGCCAGGGAACCCCTGCGCCGGTGGGGCAGTTGCTTATGGTTATCCTCTCGGTCTTAATTGTATTGCCGCCCGCGTCGAGCCAGCGCACCGTAAAGGATTCGGTCATGGACTGATTCTCTTGCGCTTCCACCGTCAGTTCGATGGCGTTGTCCGTTTCACTGATGGGGGCGGTTTCACCGTTTACCGTGGCGCTTGTCGCGTTGTCATAGGGCTTAACGAGCCCGGTGATGGTATTGCCTTTGCCGTCGTTATCATATTGGAATCCACCTTCAATCTCATACCGCACGGTGCCGTCGGAATAGCTGCCCTTTACTCCGGCTTGGCCATCGAATATCACCCTGTTGTTTGCCGGGGAAGCGTTGGTAAGCTTTATGCCCGTGTCGGAGGAGGAGATGTTTACATCGAAGGTGACCCTGTGGAAATGATCGACGTTTTTATCGTCAAGCCACTTTATCAGCCAGCTAACCTTGCCGGACTGCGGCTCTATTATAACGTTGTTCCCCTCATACTTTACCTGGGCAATAACCAGGCCTTCATGGAAGTATTTGTATTCATCGTAGCCGCCTTCGCCTTCATTGAGGTTGACATTGAAGTATTGCGCGTCCTTCAGGAATTTCAGGTCTTCCTCTACCGGTCTGCTTTCGTCGCCAAAGTACTCTATCTTGAAATAGTCCTTTGCGCTGCCGGGCAGATAGAACCATAAGGGCAGGAATATGCGGTTGTCCTCGCCGTATTTATAGAAAACCTCTTCCCACTCTTTCTTGTTAAGGTTATAGTTCAGCTCAACACTGGTGTTAGGAAGGAAACCGTCTTTGGGAGTAATGTTTGTCTGTGCGCCGTTGGGTTCTTCTATAACGACCGGGGTATCGTAGGCGGCGAAGCTGTAGTAACCCTCCGGACGAACGGAAACCTTGAGGGTGTCCGTGCCAACGAGGAATTTATTTTCGCTTTCACCGGCATACCACTTAATTGTGTAATCTTTAGATTGTCCAGCAGAAAGACCGCTGACGTTTATGCTGGCGGGGGTTTCGGCGGTAACCATGCTGTCACTATCGATTTGATATGACGAAGCGTACTCGTTGGGCTTGTATACGGTTATAGTCGTACCTTCTGGCGCGGCGTCGAAAGCAACGGAGCCATCGGAAATGGTTGCGCCGGAGGCGGAAACTTCTATGCGATCCGCCTTAGCGGGCTTTTCGCCCGTTAATATGAGAGTACAGGTAAAATCGTCCGTATAGAGAAGGGTTTTTTTATCTTCTGTATCGTACCATTTAAGCGTCAACTGTTGGGAGGTCTCATTCTCATTGAATCCATGATTATAATCATAGTAGAATGTGTTACTATCCTTTCTAAGCGACGATATGCCATAAGAGTGCTTGTCAGATGGACGCACTGATTCTATATACATTGCATTATTAGGGGCGCTAATAGTAGCGCTAACTTGAATGAATTTAGAACCATCGGTGCCATTTGTCCATGACGCCTCGTTGGTTTCGTCGACAAAGCATGTCAACTCGACAGTGCCGGTGCTTCCTTCTCCGGCTACATTTGATATTCCGGCAGAAGGCTTTGTTAGCGTGACCGTGCGTTCCCCCTCCGCCGCGGCAAAGCTCATGCAGCCCATGACCATGATAAGGGCAAGGACAAGCGCAAGTGATTTTTTCATATATTTCCCCCCTGAAAAAAATAAAAATGCATATCGAAGCGCGGAACGCCCGCTCTTAATAAGGATTATAGCGCGTAAAATTGGGAAAATCTTCGTTTTGCAAACGAGTTTTGCGGCCTTGACAAGAAAACAGTCAAGGCCGTATCATTAACTCGACATATCGCACGAAGAGGAATGAAGTTATGAAGGTCACTACATCCGGCTTGATGGGCAGGCTCAAAACTACGAAATGCCTTGAAAACTATTTTAAAAACAACAGCGACAGCATGCTCGGCGATACGGTGGGCAGCTACCTTTCCCGCATCATGGCGGAAAAGGGCATGAACGCTTCCGGGCTGGCAGCAAAGAGCCATATGAGCAACTTCATATACCGGGTGCTGGCGGATCAGGCGGCGCCCAGCCGCGATGCGCTCATAGCTATTGCATTCGCCCTTGAGATGGACGTGGAGCAAACCCAATACCTGCTTCGCACAGGCAGCCATGCCAGGCTGGATCCCAGGATACACAGGGACGTCGCCGTGATATTCGCGCTGAACAGGGGCATGGACCTGCCCGCCTGCAACGACCTTCTCTACGAGGTGGGCGAGAAGACGATATGATAAGCGTAAAGGATAAGAAAGCGGACAAAGAGAGCATGAAGGAACGGTTCGGGGGCGAGGGCGGCCCCTCCTTCCTTTACGAGGACGGCAGGGTAAAAGCCGTAAGAAAAACGCTTCACCGGTCGCTGCTCAGCATATACTGCGCCCTTATGGATACAGACTGCCCCAGCCTGCCCAAGGTGCTTTCCATAGAGGCCACGGCAAAGAGCCTTACGGTGGTGGAGGAATACATACCCGGGCGCACCCTTCAGCAGGTGATAGACCAGCGGCAGGGGGCGGAGGAGGAAGCGGTATTTGCCCTGGGCCGGGATATATGCGCCGCCCTTCAGGTGATACATTCCATGACGCCGCCCGTGATACACAGGGATATAAAGCCCTCCAACATAATCCTTTCGGATTCCGGCAGGTATGTGCTGATAGATTTTGACGCCTCCCGTCGGTTCGCGGAGGAAGCGGTGGAGGATACCGTGCTGCTTGGCACCTTCGGGTACGCCGCGCCGGAGCAGTACGGCTTTTCCCAGACCGACGCCCGCAGCGATATATTCTCCCTCGGCGCTACAATGTGCGAATACCTCACCGGCCTCCCATACAGGAAGAATGCTGACGTTCCGGGTCGCCTGGGCGATATAATCTCAAAATGCACACGCTTCGACCCGAAGGACAGATACCAGAGCGCCGGAGAGCTTGCCCGCGCCCTTGAGGGCATGGAGGACGGCGTAAAAAAGAAAAAGCACTGGCCCGTATTTGCGGTTGCGGCTGCCGCACTGCTGTGCGCAGCGCTGATATCGTCGCTGAACAAAACCCCCGTTACGGAAGCGGCCGCAAATTCCGCCGGGAAAACGACGGTAAATGCCTCCCCTGACGCCGCTCCGGCTGCGGCGTCTGCTTCGCCTGTCATTTACGGCATGGTGGCCGGTGTGCCTGACGGCCTGAATGACTACATTACCACGGAAGACGGAATGGTGAAGCTGAGAGTTGTCTGGAACGGAACCGACCAGAACAGGATAAAGGTTTCTGCCGACGGGTCGGATATATCCATAAGAATAGCGGAGCCCCTTCAGGATGAGGACTGGCTCCCAATAAACGAAGAAAGGGATCTGCTTTGTCCCACGCTTCGAATGCGCATAATGACTGCCTTGCCGGATGACCCCAATGTGGTAAGCTATCGCAGGCGTATTACCCAGGACGAAGACGAAAACTACAATAACGGAGTGTATTCAGTTTTCAATAAGGACGGAGTAAGGATCAACTCGGTGGATGATAACTTCCCTTATGAGATGTATCGCTACGAAAACGGCAAGGGTGTGTTTCGCCGTTATGATTATCAATGGCTGGACAAGGACGGCAACGTAGTCGGAGAAGACAGCTTTTCCGTTACGGTGTCGCTAGATGAAGGAATAATACCATCAGTTGACAAGAGCACACAAGCCCTAAAGGCTTGTTTTGGGACGCTCC
>ERZ773192.3122-NODE-3122-length-12798-cov-11.774307_pt1 | contig 12798 bp, 12 predicted proteins | sample MGYA00581010_ERZ773192 | MGnify/ENA primary metagenome ERZ773192 (study PRJEB29015, sample SAMEA2737741) | human gut metagenome | biome: human gut; feature: human-associated habitat; material: faeces | place: China | collected 2012 ...
TCGGCACCGCCGGCCTCAAGATCCTTTCCAGCAAGGATGCCAAAAAGGTCTACTCTCACACCACCGCCGCGGTGCTGCGTGCCAAGGACTGCGTGATGCAGGCCGTCACGAACGTCCGTGAGGATGCTGAGGACGTCTACGCCGACGCCAAGGACATCAACGAGCGCCGCGCAGCGGAAGAGGACGCCGAAGTCATTGAGGACGCGTCCGAGGAAAAAGCGGACGAGGAATAAATCGCAGGAGAGCCGCGACGCGCGGCTCTCTTTCACTTTCGGAGGAATTGATACACTATGAAATGCAAAATTCTGCACGAATCCGCCGGACGCATGCGCGTGCATCTGAATTGCCGCCGCATGACGCTGCATCAGGCGGACGTTCTGGAATATTATCTGCGCAATGTGGACGGCGTGCGAGAGGTCTCGGTCTTTGACCGCACACAGGACGCCGTGATCATTTACCGCGCGGACCGCGCCGCGCTCGTGCACGCGCTCGCGGCGTTCTCGTTCGACAAGGCCGAGACGATGGACCTTGTCCCCGACCATACGACGCGCAAACTCAACCGTGAATTTGAAGACAAACTCTCGTGGACGGTGATCCGCCGCGTGATCTCGAAGCTCTTCTTCCCGCTCCCCGTCACCACGGCGCTCGCCATCTATCACTCGATCAAGTACATCCGCGAGGGTCTTTCCGCACTGCTGCACGGCAAGCTCTCCGTCGCCGTGCTAGACGCCACCGCCGTCACCGTGTCGATGGTGCGCGGCGACTTCTCGACGGCAAGCTCTGTGATGTTCATGCTCCGCCTCGCCGAAATTCTCGAGGACTGGACACACAAGAAGTCCGTTGCGGACCTCGCGGGCGCCATGTCGCTCAACGTTGACCACGTCTGGCTCAAGACGGGCGAGACGGAAACGCTCGTTCCCATCGGCGATATTCAGGCGGGCGACTGCGTCGTTGTCCGCACCGGCGGCCTCATCCCGCTCGACGGCAAGGTCGTCTCCGGCGAGGCGATGGTCAATCAGGCGTCCATGACGGGCGAGTCCATGCCCGTCCCCAAGCGTGAGGGCAGCTATGTCTACGCAGGCACCGTTGCCGAAGAAGGCGAGTGTGTCGTGTGCGTGGAAAAGGCGCTCGGCGGCGGCCGCTATGACCGCATCGTGCGCATGATCGAAGAGTCGGAAAAGCTCAAATCCACGGCTGAGGACAAGGCCTCGCGCCTTGCCGACAGGCTCGTACCCTATACGCTCGGCGGCACGATCCTGACCTATCTCATCACGCGCAACGTCACAAAGATGCTGGCCGTGCTGATGGTCGACTTCTCCTGCGCGCTCAAGCTCTCCATGCCCATCGCGGTGCTCTCTGCCATGCGCGAGAGCAGCAGCCATCACATCTCCGTCAAGGGCGGGCGCTTCCTCGAAGCCGTCGCCCAGGCGAACACCATCGTCTTTGACAAGACCGGCACGCTCACCTACGCCACGCCCAAGGTCGCAAGAATCGTCACCTTCGGCGGCAATGAGGAAAGCGAGATGCTCCGCCTCGCCGCGTGCCTCGAAGAGCACTATCCCCATTCCATCGCCAACGCCGTCGTGGCCGAGGCCAGGGACCGCGGCCTGACGCACGAGGAGTATCACTCTCAGGTCCAGTACGTCGTGGCGCACGGCATTTCGAGCATGGTGGACGAGAAAACAGTGCTCATCGGCAGCGCACACTTCGTCTTCGAGGACGAGGGCTGCCGCGTGCCGGAGGGCGAAGAGGACAAGTTTGAATCGCTCCCGCCCGAGTATTCGCACCTGTACCTCTGTATCGCGGGCGAGCTCGCCGCGGTCATCTGCATTCATGACCCGCTGCGCAAGGAGGCGAAAGCCGCCGTGCGCGCGCTGCACGAACTCGGTATCGACAAGGTCGTGATGATGACCGGCGACAGCCGCAAGACCGCCGAGGCCGTCGCCGCCGAGGTCGGCGTCGACGACGTCTACGCCGAAGTGCTGCCCGAGGACAAGGCCGCGTTCGTCCGCAGCGAAAAGGCCGCGGGCCGCAAGGTCATCATGATCGGCGACGGCGTGAACGACTCCCCCGCCCTGTCCGAAGCCGACGCAGGCATCGCCATTTCGACCGGCGCCGCCATCGCGCGCGAGATCGCGGACATCACCATCTCGTCCGAAGATCTGTTCGCGCTCGTCACGCTGCGCTCTCTCAGTCAGGAGCTCATGGCCCGCATCCACCGCAACTACCGTTTCATCGTGGGCTTCAACTTCTCGCTCATCGTGCTCGGCGTGCTTGGTATCCTGCCGCCGACGACCTCGGCGCTGCTGCACAACATGTCCACGCTCGCCATCGGCCTCAAGAGCATGACGAACCTGCTGCCCGAGGGCGAGCAGAACAGCGCTAACTGACTTTTCCCGATAAAAAAGCTCCGTGCCAAGGCACGGAGCTTTTTTGCTATACAAGTTTGATTTTACGCAAGGCCGTAGGCCTTGATGGCATCGTCGACGATCTTTTCCGCGTCTGCGCCCACGATGTCGAGGTTTTCGGCTTCCAGGAGCTTGACGGTCGGAATGCCGAAGCAGTCCTGCGCGACGGTCTTCCAGTAGTCGTAGCCAAAGCGGCCGTCGAACGGTCCGCCGCTGGTCGTGACATAATAGAGCTCGTTTGCGCGGCACAGGCCGACGGGCTCGCCCGCCTCGCTGTACTTCGTCACGATGCCCGTGACATAGATATTCTCCAAATACACCTTGAGCTGCGCGGGAAACGACAGGTCCCACAGCGGCGCAGCGATGACAATTCTGTCCGCCGCGGCGAACTGACGGGCGTAACGAAACATTTCATCGTCATACTTCTTTTCCGCGAGCAGCGCGTCGCGCTTTGCGATGTCCGCGCGCCCCAGCGGGTGCAGCGGCTCGTCATAAAGGCGCAGCTCCTCGTATTCGCCGAGCGCTTTAAGCAGCGCGCGGGCCAGTTTTTCCGTGCGCGATTCTCCGCGCAGGCAGCAGTTGATCAATAGCGTCATGTCCTTTCCCTCACAGTACGCAGTAGTACATGATAAATGTGTTCGCCACGCCGAGCAGAATACCGGCGATGACCTGCAGCGGCGTGTGGCCGACGAACTCCTTGAGCTTCGCCTCCGGAAGCTTTTTCGACGCGAGTGAGTTGAAGGCCTCGACGATGTCGTTAATGATAACAGCCTGCCGCCCCGTTTCGAGCCGGACGCCCATCGCGTCCTTGCAGACGACGATGGCGAAGATGAACGCCATCGCGAATTCAAACGAACCGAGCCCGTAGACGAGCGCCGCCGCGGTTGCGAGCGACGAGACCGTGGCCGAATGGCCGCTCGGCATCCCGCCGTCGCCGATGAGGCGCGTAAAGTCGATGCTCTTCGTCACAATGGCATGAATGATCGTCTTGATGAGCTGCGCCCAGAACCACGACGAGAGACCGATGAGCAAAAAGGGATTCGACAGCAATTTCTGAAACCAATTCATATGTTTCCGCTTCCTTTCGCGGTGCGGGCTTTGTCAGCCCTTGAATGTTCCTTATTATACCACCGTTTTTCGGTTCAGCAATAAACTTTCTTTTAACTTCTTCCGCAGAAAATATAAACCAGCGCAGGCTCACCTGCGCTGGTTTTTCTTTACGACGCCTGCGCGAACTGGCTGTTGTAGAGCTCGGCGTAGAAGCCGTTTTGCTCCATCAGCTGCTCGTGCGTGCCGCTCTCGATGACGTCGCCGTCGCGCATCACGAGGATGAGGTCGGCGTTCTTGATGGTCGACAGGCGGTGGGCGATGACAAAGCTCGTCCGCCCCTTTGTCAGCTCGTCCATCGCGCGCTGAATGAGAAGTTCCGTGCGCGTATCGACCGAGGACGTTGCCTCGTCGAGGATCAGCATCGGCGCATTCTGGAGCATCGCGCGGGCGATGGTCAAAAGCTGCTTCTGTCCCGCCGAGATGGTCGTGCTCTCGCTGAGCACGGTGTCAAAGCCCTGTGGCAGCGAGTGGACAAATTTGTCGAGGCCGCAGGCCTTGCAGACCGTTTCGAGCTGCTCGTCCGTGATACCCTCCATGTTATAGACCAGGTTCTCGCGGATCGTGCCCTCAAAGAGCCACGTGTCCTGCAGGACCATACCGAAGAGCTTGTGGACATCGGGGCGGCGCAGGTCGGTCGTCGGGACGCCATCGATCGTGATGCGGCCGCTGTTGACCTCGAAAAATCGCATCAGGAGGTTCACCATCGTGGTCTTGCCCGCGCCGGTGGGGCCGACGATGGCGACCTTCTGGCCCGGATGGACCTCGGCGGAGAAATCCTTGATGATGACCTTGTCAGGCGAATCAGGGTAGCTGAAGCGCACGTGGTCGAACGTTACCGCGCCGCGCACGGCGTCGAGCTTTTCGGTCTTGTCGCTCTCGTCGCCGAGCTCTTCACTTTCGAGGAAGTCGAAAATGCGGTGCGCGGAGGCGGAGGCCGTCTGCAAATTCGTCATACCCTGCGCGATCTGCGTCAGAGGCGTGGTGAAGAGGCGCACATACAGGATGAACGAGACGATGACGCCGAATTCGATCGTGCCATTGATGGCCAGCACCGAGCCGAACACGCACACGGCAACATACGAGAGGTTGCCGATCACGTTCATAAGCGGCTGCATCACACCGGAGAGGAACTGCGAACGCCAGTTTGCGTCATAGACCGCCGCGTTCAGGCCGTCGAAGTGGTCGAGGACCTTATCGACTGCGCGGCTGATGCGCACGACCTCATGGCCGGAATACATCTCCTCGACATAGCCGTTGAGCTCGCCGAGGCTCTTCTGCCGCGCGGTGAAATAGCGCTGCGACTTCGACATGATGGCGACGATCAGCACCATGCCAAGGAGCGTGATGCACAGTGCGACGAGCGCCATGCGCCATTCGGTCACGAACATCATAATAAGGCAGCCGACAAACTGCGTCGCGGCGCTGATGATGGTCGGCAGGCTGTTGGTAAGTCCCTGCTGGAGCGTTGACACATCGTTTGTGATGCGGCTCAAAATGTCGCCCTGCGAGGTGGTGTTGAAATACTTCTGCGGCACGCGGTTGATCTTTTCCGAGAGCTCACCTCTCATGCGGTAGGACATTTTCAGCGTCACGACCGCCATGATATAGTGTTGGATGAAGCCAAACAGCGCGCTCAGGCAGTAAATAATGGCAAGGAACACGCCGATCTTCGCAATGGCGGCGAGGTCAATGCCAGTGAACAGGCCGTCGGACATGATGGTCGCCATTTTGCCGATCTTGTCGGGGCCGATGATCGTCATCACAGCGCTCAGTGCCGCCAGCACGAGGGCAAAAATGATAATGCCCATGCTCGAGCTCATATACGCGCCCGTGCGCTTGAGCGCGCCGACGGGATTGCTGTTTTTCTTTTTCATTTTCTCTCGCCCCCTTTACGCGAGCTCCGCAGCGCTGAGCTGGGAGGTCGCGATCTCGCGGTAAACGTCACAATTCCGCATCAGCTCTTCGTGCGTGCCGATGCCCACAGCCTCGCCGCGGTCGAGCACGATGATCTTGTCCGCGTGGCGGATGGTGCTGATGCGCTGCGCAACGATGATCTTCGTCGTATCGTGCAGCTGCTTGGAAAGGCCCTCGCGCAGCTTCGCGTCCGTACGGTAGTCGAGTGCGGAGAACGAATCGTCGAAGACGAGGATCTCCGGCTTTCTGGCAAGCGCGCGGGCGATGGAAAGGCGCTGCTTCTGGCCGCCGGACATGTTGCGGCCCATCTGCGCCACATGGTGCTGCGTGCCGTCTGGGAGCTTGTCGACAAACTCCTTCGCCTGCGAAAGCTCGACGGCCTGCGCAAGGCCCTCGCCGTCCACCGGCGCTTCGCTCTCGCCAAAGTAGACATTGTCGCGGATGCTGCCGGCGAAGAGTACCGCCTTCTGCGTCACGTAGCCAAGCTTGTTGTAGAGGGCATCGAACGTGTAGTCCCTGACGTTCATGCCGTCGACAAGCACCTCGCCCTCTGTCGCGTCGTAAAAGCGCGGGATCAGGCTCACAAGTGTCGTCTTGCCGCTGCCCGTCGCGCCGATGACAGCGAGCGTCTCGCCCTTGTTCACGCGGAAGCTGATGTTCGAAAGCTCATCCTCCGATGCGTGCGGATAACGGAACGAGACGTTTTTGAACTCCACTGTGCCGTGCTCTTTGCATTCGCTCACGCTGCCCTCGCGGATATTCGCCTTGCGCTCGAGCACCTCGTTGATACGCTCGGCCGAGACCTGCGCCTGCGGCAGCAGCATGAAGATCATCACAAGCATCATAAAAGACATCACCACGTAGGTTGCATACGTGCTGAACACCAGCACGTCGCTGAACATCGTGAGGCGCGCTGCGGAATCGGTCAGCGCGATGTTGTTGACGAGCGCCGCACCCAGCCAGTAGATCGTGAGCGCCAGGCCGTTCATACCGAGCGTCATCGTCGGCTGGACGAGGGCGAAGAGCTTCTGGTTCTTTACCTGCACATTCATCATGTCAAGGCTCGGCTTGTTGAACTTGTCGTTCTGGTACTGCTCGGCGTTGAACGCGTGCACCACGTTGATGCCCGTCAGGTTTTCGCGCGCCACGCGGTTGATCTGGTCGGTCAGCTTTTGCACGATGCGGAAACGCGGGATGCAGATGCTCATCACCGTTATCACCGTCACGCAGATGACCACGACGAATGCCGCCGTCACGGCGGAGAGTTCCCAGCTCTTGCCGAGAATTTTGATGATGGCCCACACGGCCATGATCGGCGATTTGATCATCATCTGCAGGCCCATCGCCACGATCATCTGAATTTGCGTGATGTCGTTCGTCGTTCTCGTGATGAGGCTGGCGACGGAAAAATCCTGCATCTCCTCGCTGCCGATGTCCATCACGTGGCGGAAGAGCTTTTCGCGCACCGCGAAGCTGAAGCCCGACGCCGCCTTAGCCGCAAGATAGCCGCAGCCCACGGCCAGCACGGCGCTTGCGAGCGTGCAGCCAAGCATTTTCACGCCGACGGACAGGATATCCGCCGTCGCCCCCGACGTTTTGATGAGCGTCGTCAGATCGGTCATGTAATCCGGCAGCCGCAGGTCAAAGTAGACCTGCACCGCCACAAGCACGGTGCACAGCAGCACCATGAGCACCTCTTTACGGCGCATGTTTTTGAGTAATTTCAGCATTGTTGTTCTCCTGATTTCTTCTTTGGGCCCTCAGCGCTTTTCCTTGCAGATGCCGTTCAGATTGCCATCCATTCTTTCAAGGCAGCGGCGCATCGTCGCCAGATCCTCCTCCGGGATGCCCTCGAGCAGACGTCTTCCGAACTGCCACTGTACCTGCCGTCCGCGCTCAATGAGCACCTGCGCCTGCTCGGTGCAGATAAGCCGCGTCTGCCGCCGGTCGTCCGGCATCTCCTGCCGCTCGAGAAGGCCGTCATTCACCAGTCTTTCCACATGCACGGAGACGATACCCGATTTGTGTCCGCGCAGACGGCAGATATCCTTCGCCGTATTATGCTCCGGATTGTTGGCCAGAAACAGCAGAATATCCATTGCCAGCGGCGGCATCCCCGCTTCCCTGCACAGCGGCGCGAGCATCACATGGTAGGCCTGTGTCATTTTGTTGGCATGGCTGAAGATCGTTATCCCGTGCATCGGTTCGTCCCGCATCATACCGTTCCCTTTCCGTTATCATCGGCAGCAGAAGGCGCGTCATCTTGTCGCCAAATGATAATCTTCTAATTTTAGAACGTCATCATTATACTTGTTTCGGCATGAAAGTCAATGTGCAAATTGTAAACATTATTTTACCATTCGTTCACAGGCAGAAAAAGAGGGCCGAAACGAGCGTTTCGACCCTCTTTTTATCGTTTGATGCCTCTATCAGCTCCGCAGCGTCGCCTTCAGGCGCCCCTCCTTCAAAAGAAGGTCCAGCCCCTCTGCCGCGCTGCGCACCAACACGTCCGCGTGCGGCAGGAGCGAGGCGCACAGGCCCTCCCCCTCCAGGATCGCGACGGACAGCGCCGCCGCGTCGAACATTTCGATATCGTTGAAGCCGTTGCCAAAGCACGCGCTCGCGCCGGGAAGAGCCTTCACGATCTCCTCCTTGCACTGCGCCGCGCCTTCGCGCGGGAAGGTGTGCACGATCATTCCCAGCGGCTCGCACTGCGCGCGCATGGTGCCGTAGGTGTCCGCCGTGAGGACATATACCGGCACGAGCTTCAGGAGCGCTTCGATCCGCTCTCTGAGCTCGGGCAGCATCTTGCCGTCGACGGCGATGGTGCCGTTGTAGTCGAACACGACGTTTGCAATGTCCATCGGCGCGCGGCCGGGGATCTCGATATGCAGCATGGGTCTCCTCCTTTTAACCGAACGCGCCTTCGAGGAATGCGCGCGTTTCCTTTTCCTGCGGGTGAGTGAGCAAGTGCTCTCCCTGCTCGATGAGCTGTCCGTTGTAGAGGAACATCGTCCTGTCGGCGATGCGCCTCGCCTGCGCGAGGTTGTGCGTCACGATGACGACCGTGTAGCGCTCCTTCAATCGCAGCAGCAGCTCCTCGACCGTCTGCGTCGCGCGCACGTCGAGCGCCGAGCACGGCTCGTCAAGCAGCAGGATATCGGGCTCCACCGTCAGCGCCCGCGCGATGCAGAGGCGCTGCTGCTGTCCGCCGGAAAGCTTTTGCGCATTCTTGCGCAGCTCGTCCTTCACCTCGTCGTAAAGGCCGCAGAGCTGTAATTTTTCGACCGCCAGCGCCTCGAGCGCCTTCTTGTCCCGCTGACCGTAGTACTGCGGGGCAAAGGTCAGGTTTTTGAGGATGGAAAACGGAAACGGCGTCGGCGTCTGGAAGACGAGCCCCACGCGGCGGCGCAGCTCCTCGCTCGGCAGGCGGGAGATATCCGTGCCGTCGAGCGCGATCTCGCCGCGCACCTCCGTTCCCGGCTCCTGCGCGAGAAGGCCGTTCATGCACCGCAGCAGCGTCGACTTGCCGCAGCCCGAGGGTCCGATGACGGCCGTGATCTCATTTCTTGGAATATCGGCGGAAATATGCGCAATGGCGGGCTTTCCGTCATAAAAGGCGGATACGTCCCGCAGCGTCATGGCAGAATTCATCGTTTATGGCTCCTTCCGGCGTAAATGCTCGCCAGCAGATTGCAGATCAGGATGAGGGCCATCATCACGAAGGCCGTGCCGTAGGCCGCGCCCATGGACGTTTCGCCCTGCGCGACCAGCAGATAGAGGTGCATCGGCAGCGCCATGGCGGGCTTGAGCACCGAGTCCGGCACCGCGGCGTAGGCGACCGCCCCCGTGAAGATGAGCGGCGCGGTCGCGCCCATGGCATAGCAGCCGCCGAGGATAACGCCCGAGACGAGCTCGCCCCGGCACTGCGGCAGCACGAGCCTTGCGATGGCATAGCGCTTCGAGCAGCCCAGCGCGTAGGCCGAGCGCAGCATCTGCGGCGCGACCTCGCCAAAGGCCTTCTCAGCCCGCACCTCGATAAAGGGCAGGATCATGATGCCGAGCGCTGTGCCGGCGGAGAGCACGCATCGCCCGAGCCCGAGGTCGCGCACAAGGAAGCTGTAGGCAAAAAGGCCCAGCACGATCGACGGGATGCCCGAGATGCACTGGATGACAAGGCGGATAGCGCGCGCCGTTTTGCGTCCCTTGCAGTAAAAGACGAGATACAGCGCCGTTGCGATAGCAGGGATGGCCCCAATCACAATGGCGACGAGCGTGAAATACAGGCTGCCGACGATGGCAGGCCAGATGCCGCCCTCAGAGCCCAGCACCGCGCCGCGCGGCGACTGCGTGATAAAGTCCCAACTGATGGAAGCGCCGCCCTTCCAGAAAATGTAGCCAAACAGAAACAGGATGGTCCCCAGCACGAGAAGGATCCCCGCATAGGCCCAGAGCTTGGCAAGCAGCGCGCGAAAGCTTCTCTTTCTCATTTGCCGCCCTCCTCACGCCGCAGCAGGCGGTCACGCAGCAGAGAAATGCCGACATTGATGATGAAGAGCAGCACCATCAGCACAAGTCCCGCCGCGTACAGCGCATGGTAATGCGTGCTGCCGACCACGGCAGTACCCATCTCGAGCGCGATGACGGCGGCGATGCTCTCGCCCTTGCCGAGCAGCGTCGGGAAGAGATTCGCGTTGCCCATCACCATCATCACAGCCATCGTCTCGCCCATCGCGCGTCCGATGGCCAGCACCATCGAAAGCAGGATGTTTTTCCACGAGGCCGGCAGGCCGCCACCGTGTACCACGGTGAAATACCGAGCGCGTCCGCTGCGGGCAGATACCGCTCCTTCGCCTTCAGGATCGTCTCGCTGCACGAGGAGACGAGATACGGCAGCAGCATCACCGCCAGCAGTATCCCTGCCGCCAGCACGCACGAGCCCGTGTGCACGCCCGCCTTCAGGAAAAGCCTGACGAGCACCAGAAGGCCCACGAAGCCGTAGACCACCGACGGAATGCCCGCCAGCAGGTCGATGAGCGGATAGAGGACCGCGCGCGTCCTCGCCCCCGCCACGCAGGACAGGAACACCGCCGCGCCGAGCCCCACAAGGGACGCAAGCAGCATCGCGATGAGCGAAACGGAAAGCGTACCCATGATGAAGTTGAAAATGCCAAACGAGGCGCCCGCGCCCGTGTAGTCGATGGGCATCCAGCGCCGGCCGAAGAGGAACTCCCGCAGCGGGACCTCTTCAAAGGTCGGCAGCGCCTCCTGCACGATAAAGTAGATGACGAAGGCCAGTGTGAGCACGGTCAATGCCGTGAGCGCGCAGAGCAGCGCGGAAAACGCGGTATTTCTCACGCGGCGCATGGACAGGACCTCCTTTCGCATAGTCGTCCTTTGAGCAGATAAACGCTGCCACCGTTTCCGGTGGCAGCGTTTGTAGCCGGTTCAAAATCAGGCCGCGGGGGTAAAGGCGGGGATGTAGCCGTTGGCGACGACAACGTCATAGCCGGTCTGGGAGAAGACGTAGTCGATGAACGCCTGCTCGGACTCGGTGACAGGCGCGCCGGTGACGAACATGACGGGGCGCTGCACGGTGTAATCGCCGCTGATGATGTTCTCCTCGTTGGCCTCAACACCGTCGACCTTCATGGCGAACAGGACCTGACCGTTGGCGTTGGCCTTGTTGTAAGCGCCGAAGCCGGCGTAGCCGATGCCCCAGGGGTCATTGGCAATGTTGGTGGCAAGCTCGGTCATGGAAGCGGACTGCGTGGCAGAAGCGGTGACCTCGCTCTCGCCCATGATGGCCTTCTGGAAGACCTCGTAAGCGCCGCCGGAGAGGTCGCGGATGTAGACGTTGATGGTCTCGGCCGGCAGGGAGGGATCGACCTGGTCCCAGGTGGTGAGCTCACCGGCAAAGATCTGACGGATCGTGTCGGCGGACATATCGTCCATCACGGAGCAGATGGGGTTGGAAGCGTTGACGGAAACGGTCAGCGCGTCGCGGGCAACGATGTACTGGCTGTAGTTCTCGCCGAGCGCCTCGACCTCGGAATCCTTGATATCGCGGGCGAGCATACCGAAGTCGGCCGTGCCGTCGATGGCCGCGCTGACGCCGACGCCCGAGCCGCCGGGCGCGACATAGATGGAAATGTTCTCCTCAGGGAAGGAGTGGTCCACCGCGTTCCACTTCACATACTCCTCGGTGAAGGAGGAAGCGAGAGAGGAAATGATGGGATACAGGGACGTGGAGCCGCAGAAGAGGATCTTGGACTTGAACTCCGTCTCCGTCGTCTGCTCATCGCCCGTATTGTCGCCCGCGTCAGCATCGTTCTGCTGGCCGCAGGCGACCAGCGCCAGCGTCATGACGAGCGCCAGCAGGATCGCAAGGAACTTTTTCATGTTTTTTTACCTCCAAATAGCTTTTTTCATTGGTTCTTCCAACATCCAATTTGACCTACCATATTCCATCACGCCAAAACTGTCAATTCGTTTTCGCGATGATACATTGAGTTTACATCGCTTTTACAAATATTTTACAATTGAATTCTCCTGCCCGTCGTATGCTTTCCCCTTGTCCCATCCGCGTGCGCGTGGTAAAATCATCCTCGCGATATTTTGAACAGGAAAGGACGAGCCATGAATCAGAAAGAACTCAATGAACTGCGCCGGCGGTTCCGGCCCGACAAAAACAATTTCAGCCGCATTTTCGGCTGTTATGTAAACTCCAACCGTGAGATCATCTCATGGGTCGACACCTCGATGGGTCTCATGCGGCAAGAGGAACAGGAGATGTACCTGACGCTCCTCAAAAAATCTCTCTCCGGCGCACTCGGCAAAAACCTCGTCGATGTGGTCTTTTCCACGCAGCAGGTGGCCGACAGCGACGAACACCGCCTTTTGCAGACCCTGCGCCAGACAGAACTGAAAGACCCACCCTCGCGCGAGACGCTCTGCCGCAAGATCATCGAGTGCATCGACATGGGCGAGACGAACTATCTCATCCTGCTCGCCGCCGACGCTTACGACGTGCCTCACCGCGGCAAGGACGATGAATTGCAGCACGATGCCTCAAGCGAGGTCTTCAAGTACTTCGTCTGCTCCATCTGCCCCGTCAAGGCGCCGACGCTCGAGTTGCGCTACGATCTCGACCAGAGTGAGTTCCACTCAAGCTCCACGGGCTACATTGCTTCCTCGCCCGAGCTCGGTTTCCTTTATCCCGCCTTCGACGGCCGCACGGCGAACATCTACAACGTGCTCTTTTACTCGAAAAACGCCGCGGAGCTGCATGAAGAGGTCATCGACGCGCTCTTCCGCGTCGAGCCGCCGATGTCCGCTGCGGAGCAGAAGAACGCCTTCGGCTCGG
>ERZ773192.3124-NODE-3124-length-12786-cov-3.637028_pt1 | contig 12786 bp, 10 predicted proteins | sample MGYA00581010_ERZ773192 | MGnify/ENA primary metagenome ERZ773192 (study PRJEB29015, sample SAMEA2737741) | human gut metagenome | biome: human gut; feature: human-associated habitat; material: faeces | place: China | collected 2012 ...
GAAAAGGGCGGTGACCACGCACCGGGGGATTCCAAAGGGCACAGCCCTTGGAGATTCTTTGGTGACTTTCTCATCGGGGAGAAAGTCACCCGGGTGCCGAGCATGGCAAAGCCATGCTCTCGCGGAGCGCCTGCAGGTGGGTGCAGGGACTACCAGTCCCGTAAAAGCCCCCGGGGCGCCGAGCATGGCAAGGCCATGCTCTCGCGGAGCGCCCGCATATCGGGAGGTGCAGGGACCGCCAGCCCCGCATAAATCCCCCCGGGCCGCAAGGCAGGGCCTCAAGGCCCAAAAAAAGAAGGCCCCGCAGCGGCCAGCTGCCGCCACGAGCCCTTCGATGGATCGATCAAGATAAAGAAAAACGGGGTTTCGAAAGGGGCAAGGCCCCCTTCGATCATCATCCCTCCTGCGGGGCAGGAACGCTCTCCTCCAGCCGCTTAAACAGCTTGCGCAGCACCAGAATCGCCGCAGTGGCAAGGATGACCTCCGCACAGAACTGGGCGGAAGCAAGTCCGTACAGCCCGAACAGCGCGTTGAGAATAAACAGAGCCGGAATCTCCAGAACCACCTTGCGCAGGATGGCAAACAGCAGCGACTCGCGCCCCATGCCCACCGCCTGGAAGACGCCCACCGCCAGAAAATCGATGGACAAAAATGGAAGTCCCATGCAGAAGCGGCGCAGCAGATGACTGCCGTATTCCACAATGGTCGCGTCCTTCATGAACAGCTCGACCCAGAAGCCCGGGAACAGGAAGAACAGCAGCGCCACCGAGATGATGATGGTCAGGGCCGCCTTTCGCGCAAAGCTGACCGCATGCTTCATGCGGGGGATATTGTTGCTGGAAAAGGTGTAGCTGATCAGCGGCATGACACCCTGGGAGATGCCCTGGGAGATATACATCGGTACCATGTAGATCTTCTGGCAGATGCCGATGGCGGCAACTGCGCTGGCGCCATAGGAGGAGGAGAAATTGTTCAGGATGGTCATGCCGGTGACGTTGAGCAGGTTCTGAATCGAAGCGGGGATGCCCACCGCGCAGACACCGGAGACAATGTCCTTCTGGAAGCTGAGTTTCTTGGGATCAATGCAGACAAAGGTGTTGCCGCGCTTGATAAACAACAGCACAAAGAAGTACAGGCAGGCCACGCAGTTGGACAAAAAGGTAGCAAGCCCCGCGCCGCCCGCGCCCATATCAAAGCCCCAGGGCAGGATGAAGATGGGGTCCAGCACCGTATTGAGGATCGCGCCGATCAGCACAGTCTTCATGCCCACCACCGTGAAGCCCTGGGCGGTGATATAGGCGTTCATGCCCAGGGTCACCTGGACGAAGATGGTGCCCAGGGCATAAATGCGCATATAGTTCAGGGCGTAGCCGATGGTGTTGTCGCTGGCGCCGAAGATGCGGAGCATGGGCTCCGCAAACACCAGAAAGACCACAGTCAGCACCACGGACACCGCCACCAGCATGGTGAAGCTGTTGCCCATGATCCGCTCCGACTCTTTCAGGTCTCCCCGCCCTTCGGCGATGGAGGCCCGGGGTGCGCCGCCGAAGGCCATCAGGGCCGCGAAGGCGGAGATCACCATGATGATGGGCAGGCACACCCCCACGCCGGTCAGGGCCATGCTGCCGGTTTCGGGAATGTGGCCGATGTAGATGCGGTCCACGATGTTGTACAGCAGGTTGACCACCTGCGCCACAACGGCAGGGATCATCAGCTGAAGCAGGAGCTTTTTCACGTCACCCGTGCCCATATCCTGCTGTTTTTTCTGCGTTTGTGCCATGGAAAGTGTCTCCTTTGGTTTGGGCGAGACGGAGAGGGCTTCCCTCAGAACGTCAGGCCGAAGTTCATCTCATAGTAGTTGCCTGCGGCATCACGGTAGGCGTAAGCCTTGCCGTTCTCGTCCTTCATGCTGTCGGGCATGTAGGCATCCTTTGCAAAGCCGGGCACGTCGTTGGGGCTGATGCAGACACCGTCCGCGTTCACAGCCAGCACCTCGTCGCCCTTGGGCAGGGTCAGGGGCAGTTTGCCAACGGGAGCAAAGCGGCCGAACATCACATCCAGCGTTGCGGAGGGGTAGGTGTCAAAGCCGACGGTCAGAGCATCGGAGACCTTCTCCACATTGCCGACCTCCCAGGCCAGCGGGCAGTTGATGTTGGAAACGACCTTGCCGCCGTGGGCGTGGACCGCAGCGGCGATACCGGCCAGACGGTTTGCGCCCACCAGAGTGGTCTCCTTGTGGGTCTCGGTGGTGGGCTTGCCGCTCTCGTCCACGTTGCAGACCGTCTTGTCCTCGCAGATGTCCAGCTCCAGGTAGCCCGGGGTGGCGTTGAAGTATGCACCGGACTGGGGGCTGACCATCAGCAGGGCCACCTGGGCCTCATCGGGGGTATCCACCAGAGTGACATTGCCCAGCATCTCGCGCAGGGCCTTGGTGGCGGCCTCACCGGCCTCGGCGCTCTTGCCAAAGGCCTCAGCGTAGACCTTGGTGCCGTCCTTCAGGGGCAGGGTGCCGTCGTTCTTCAGCAGGACAACGGACTCGCGGTGCACGCGGGAAGCTTCCTCCCAGTCGGCCTTGGTAGCAACGACCTCGGCGGCCTTCCTGGGGTCGGCGTAGGTGTCCTCGAACATGCCCTGACGGAACAGCTCGGTCAGGGTGCGGCTGACAGCGCGGTTCAGGCTGGCATCGGTCAGCACCAGATCTTCCTTCTTGAAGCCGGCGGGCACCGCGTGGGTGTCGTAGTAGTCGTTGGTGCCGCGGGCGTAGCTCTCCTCGCCCAGCTCGTTGTCCAGCAGGCCGGAGATCAGGTCCACGCCGCTCTGGGTCACGGCATAGCCGATGCGCTCAGGCTCGTCCAGCATGTCAACGCCCCAGCACATATTGTGAACAATGCCGGTGTCGGAGTTGATGTAGCCCTTGAAGCCCATCTGGCCGCGCAGCAGGCCGTCGATGAACACCTTGTTGTAGGCAAAGCCGTAGGGCTGGAGCTCAATGGGGTTGCCGTTGAAGTCCTCCTGTGGAGCACTCTTCTCGGCACTGGGCTTGGAGTAGTAGGGCATGATGGACTCGGCATTGTGGCGGATGGCCGCGCGGAATGCCGGGATGTGGTACTTCTGCAGGGAGCCGGGGGTGGCGTAGATGTTCCACTGGCCTGCTGCATAGTGGGGGTCAAAGCCGTTCTCACGGGCACCGCCGCCGGGGAAGTGCTTCACGGTCATGGAAACACCCTCGGGGGTAACGCCGTTGCTGCCGCCCTGGATGCCGGGGATCAGGTGGTCAAAGATCTCCTCAATGAGCTCGGGGTCCTCGCCAAAGGTGCCGAAGGTGCGCTGCCAACGGGGGTCGGTGACGCAGTCGGCCATGTACATGTAGCCCTTCTTCAGGCCGCAGGCGTTCCACTCGCGGCGGATGGTGTCGGCAAACTTGTCGATGATGTCGATGCGTGCGGTGCCCTTGACGGCAGCAGCAATGCCCAGGGTGCCGGGATAGGTGGCAAACACGCCGGTGGCATCGTTCATGCCGAACACAACCTCGCCGTTCTCGTTGCGGCTGTTGGACATGACCTGCATGGGAACAAAGTGGTCGCAGGTCTCGGTCAGGTACTGCAGCTGGTTCAGGTAATCTGCCAGATCCTCGGGCGTGGGGCTCTCGCGCAGGATGACATGGCGGTTGAAGCTCTTCTTGACCATGTCAGAGGTGCTGGGCAGGGACTGGGAGCCGAAGATGCTGTCGGAGACGTTCACGGGTGCCTCGTCCAGCAGGCCGCTCTCGTCCGCCACGGGCTTGTGGCCGTTGGCTGCCAGACGGGGGGAAGGATACTTGGGGCCCATGCGCCAGTCGGAGGTGAAGATCTGGCCGATCTTCTCGCTGGTGGTCAGAACCTTGACATAGGCCTCGGCGCGCTCAGCCGGGGTCAAGCGCCAGTCGTTGACTGCGCTGACGGTGCCGGTGCCGTCGATGTCCTTGAAATACAGGCTGTCCTGCTCGATGACCTTGCGCTCCACGGTGCTGATGGTGGGGCCGTTGGGGTTCTGGTAGCGCTTTACACGCTCGGATGCTTTCACTGCCATAGTGTTTTCTCCTTTTCTTTTGAACGCAGCGGCCCATGCCACAGAGCCGCAGATGCTATACCTATTATAATAGGCCGCCGCGCGGAACAACTAGAAAATTTTTTGGATATTTCCGCACTTTCCTTGTATTCTTTTTTTGCGCGCGGTTGGAATACAAGCCTGTTTTGTGGAATGTGCTGTACTAGTATCTTACAATCATGTGCAAAATGACGAACGCTGTTTTTTAAAACTGTCGATTTCGCCCAAGGAGAGTAAAATTGTCCTGTTTTCCCACAAAATTTTACTAACAGAAATTTGAGGGATAGTTCATAATGTATACATAAAAATCCCCCGGTTCGCGATGTGGCAGCCGCAGCCCACGGGGGACCGAATGAAAGGCCGGAGTGAGTGGCAGCACACCGGCCGCAGAATTGAAAGGAGAGCTTCTTTATGGCAAAGGTCAAACAGCCGCTTGAAGAAAATGGCATCCACAGAGCGAAAATGTGGGAGATCATGATGTACGCTCTGAACAACACCTCCACCAACACCTACATGATGGTGGTCGGTTACATCAGCTACTTCCTGATCGGTATCGTCGGTCTGGCATCCGTGCTGGCCGGTTCCATTGTTACCATCATGCGTGTCTGGGACGGTGTCACCGACCCGTTCGTTGGTATGATGGTCGATAAGACCAACGGCAAGTTCGGCAAAAACCGTCCGTTCATTGTCATCGGTCAGATCATCATGTTCGTCACCACCTTCGTGATGTTCAACTTCATCCCCAAGATGGGCACCGGTGTCCGCTTTGTTGTGTTCATCATCATCTACATGATCTACATCCTGGGCTACACCTGCCAGTGCGTTGTCACCAAGTCTGCTCAGACCTGCCTGACCAACGATCCCAAGCAGCGCCCCATCTTCGCAATGTGCGATACCGTGTACAACATCGTCCTGATGAATGTCATCTTCCCGATCGTTGTTACCGATACTCTGGTTCCCAAGTTCACCCTGACTGCTGAGGCTAATGCTGCTGAGATCGCTTCTCTGGTGGCCCAGAACCCCAACCTGGCAGGCATCGTTGAGAAATCTGGCGGCAGCCTGTCCGCTTTCTACAACCCCGCAATGTTCACCACCATGCAGCTGATGTTCGGTACTGTGTCTGCTGTCTTTGCAGTCTGCGCCATCATCGCTCTGTGGCGTAAGGATAACTCCAAGTACTTCGGTCTGGGCACCACCCAGAAGGTCGGCGTGAAGGATTACGTTGACACCCTGGCTCACAACCGTGCCATCCAGATGCTGGTGGTCTCCGCATCTACCGATAAGCTGTTCATGTCCACCATGAGCAACGGCACTGTTATGATCTGCCTGTTCGGCATCATCTTCGGCAACTATGCCGCATTCTCCAGCTACTCTCAGATCACCTCTATCCCCATCGCTCTGATCTCCATCCTGCTGATGAACAAGATCGCTCGTCAGCTGGGCCAGAAGGCTTCCATGATGACCGGCACCTATGGCGGTATCATCGGTTCTATCATCATCACCCTGTTCCTGGTCTTTGCGAACCCCAAGGGCGATGCTTCCAAGTTTGCTCTGCCTGCATTCCGTATCATCCGTCCCGACACCTGGGGCACCCTGTTCACCGGATGGACTGCTACCGGCCTGATCTTCATTCTGCTGGTCATCGCATGGCGCGGTGTGCAGGCTCTGTCCTCCTCTATCGTCATCACCATGACCGCTGACTGCGCCGACTACGAGGTCTATCGTACCGGTAAGTACGTCCCCGGCCTGATGGGCACCCTGTTCAGCTTTGTGGATAAGCTGGTCTCCTCTCTGGCAGCCACTCTGGTGGCCCTGTTCTACTCCATGGCCGGCTTCAAGGACGCTCTGCCCGATACCATGACTCCGTACTCTGACGGCATCTTCTGGGCAACCATCGGCTGCTTCGTCCTGCTGCCCATCGTTGGCTGGCTGTGCAACGTTGTGGCTATGCACTTCTATCCCCTGACCAAGGAGAAGATGGCAGAGATCCAGGCTGAGATCGGCCGCATCAAGGCTGAGGCTGCTGCAAAGCAGGCTTAAGGCCAACCATCTCCCTGCGGAAATTTTGAATCCGGGACAGCGCCGCTGTCCTGCATCGTAACCGGAAATGTCCTGCGGCGGGCCATCCTCTGCCGCAGGACTTTCTGATACCCTGAGACCCGGAAGGAATACCACTATGGCAGAAGAAAACAAGCTGAACCAGACCCCTGAGATCACCCCGGCCCCCGCCGCTGAGGCCCCGGAAAAGGCCCCCACCACCGGCGAGCTGCTGGGCGATGTGGAGCACTACGACGAGGAAAAGGACGATTGGAGCACCGGCTATTACGGCACCGGCAGCCGCCAGCAGGTAACGGACGATGTGTTCCATAAGCTGGAGACCGGCGAGGAGCTGACCCGGGATGACTTTATCAAGGCGGAGCTGGCGCTGCAGGATGCCAAGCTGGAAGCCGGCATCGATCTCGAAAAAGAGAAGAGCCCGGGCCTCATTGGTAAGTATCACGATTGGAAAAAGAACCGCGTAAGGCACAAGGTGAACAAGAAGAAGTACCTTCTGCTCTGCCTGTTTCTGGGCTGGTGCGGCGGCCACCGCTACTATGAAAAGCGGTATGTGCTGGCGGCCTTCTACACCCTGTTCTTCTGGAGCGTGGTGCCCTTCTTCCTCTGCGTGACCGACCTTCTCATTGCGCTGCCCATGCAGGCCGATGAGAACGGCGACATCCTGATCTGACATCTTCCTCTATTCATTCATTTACCTCCTAGCGCCGGAAAGGGCCTGCGGCATTTGCCGTGGGCCCTTTCTGGTGTTTGCAGGCCCGTTCTCCGGCGCAGAACATAGTGGCAGCTAACTGGCGTTGTGCTATACTAGTATATCAATTGATTGTGCAATAAGCACAATAGAATTTTTCACATTCGTGAAACTTTTCCCATAATCGTAAGAATGACCTGTTTTACCTTAAAATATTACTAACAGATATATCAAAAAGCGTTCATAATATAGACATAAAGTTCCGGACGGGCTGGTACGCAGTGGCAGCTGTAAGCCCCATGGAGAAAACGGAGAATGTTCCTGTGTGAACAAAGGAGAGAATGAAATGGCAAAAACCAGAAGTCTGCCGGATAAGTTCTATGATAAGGACTATGAGCACAACGGCATCCACCGCGTTCCCCTGTGGCGTATCGCAGGCTACGCGCTGAACAACACCGCAACCAACCTGTACCTGATGATGATGAACTACGCCACCTACTATTTGATGGGCTGGGTCGGCGTTGGCATGATGGTCGCTTCTTCCCTGACCATGATGATGCGTATCTGGGACGGTGTCACTGACCCGTTCGTCGGCTTCATGGTCGATAAGACCAACAGCAAGTTCGGCAAGAACCGCCCGTTCATCGTGATCGGCAACATCATCCTGTGCGTCACCAGCTACATCGCTTTCCATGTCACCCACAAGCTGCCTCAGGGCGTGCGCTTCCCCTTCTATGTGGTCGTTCTGATGGTCTACTACCTGGGCTACACCTGCCAGTGTGTTGTTACCAAGTCTGCACAGAGCTGCATGACCAATGACCCCAAGCAGCGCCCCATGTTCGCTTCCTTTGACGGCGTGTTCAACACCCTGCTGTTCGCCGTTCTGGGCATTATCATCCCCCGTATTGCTGATTCCTACACCGATGTGGGCGGCTACGCTTCCACTCAGTTCATGCACACCCTGTGGATGATAACCGCCATCATGTCCGCCTGCTTCACCCTGGTCGCTGTGATCTCCATCACTCCCAAGGATCGTTCTGAATTCTTCGGCACCGGCAAACCCATCAAGGTCGGCCTCAAGGACTACTGGGATACCCTGAAGAACAACCGTGCCATCCAGATGCTGGTCCTGTCCGCATCTACCGATAAGCTGGGTTCTTCTGCAAAGTCCAGCGCCGTCATGGTTGCCATGTTCGCCTGCATCGCCGGTTCCAACCTGCTGCAGAGTAACGTTACCGGTCTGGTGACCATCCCCAGCACCATCGTGTGCTTCCTGTTCATCAGCTTCTTTGCTACCCGTCTGGGTCAGCGCAAGGCAATGCTGATCGGTTCCATTGGCGGTCTGGTCATCAACGGCGCACTGGCAGCCCTGTGGCTGCTCGGTGATCCTACCACCATGACCTCCAACCCCGCTACCGGCACTCTGAACTGGGGCTACTTCCTGATCCTGCACCTCGTTCTGACCATCACCGCCGCTGGTTTCCAGGGCATCTCCGGCAACATCGTTATCCCCATGACCGCTGACTGCGCCGACTACGAAGTCTACCGTACCGGCAAGTACGTCCCCGGCCTGATGGGCACCCTGTTCAGCTTCGTGGATAAGCTGGTCTCCTCTTTCGCACCCATGGTCGCCGGTGTCATGTTCAGCATGTGCGGCTACACCGACCACAACCCCGTTATGGGTGACCCCGTTACCCCGGGCCTGCGCGGCGGCGTTGTCTTCTGCGCTTACGGCATGATCATGCTGGGTCTGGTCTGCAACCTGATCGCTATGAAGTTCTATCCCCTGACCAAGGAGAAGATGGAAGAGATCCAGGATGAGGTCGCTCAGATCAAGATGAAGGCCATGGCTGAGAACGCCTAATTGGTACTTGCAATTTTCTGCGGAAACCTGTAAAATCAAATAGGAAAACCGCTCGCCCTTGCGGCGGGCGGTTTTCTGCTTTTGGAACAAAATTCAGACAAGAGGTACATCGTACATGGAAGAAAAGACACAGTGGGTAAAGGACCCGGACCATGGGTTCATCTGGAACACCATCGACCACCTGTTATACTGGAGAGAACACCGTGAAAAGCACTGTGTCAGCCGCAAGAAGTATATGCGCCTGTGCATTTTGGGCGCGTTTGGTGCCCACCAGTTCTATGCCAAGCGCCCGGTGCTGGGCCTGCTGTATCTGGCAACCTTCTGGAGTGGTTTCTCTGCCGCTATGACCATCGTGGACTTCATCATTGCCGTGCCCATGAAACCGGACGAGGACGGCAACATCTGGCTGTAAAAAGCCCTCTGGCGGCCTGCTGGGCCGGAAAGGAAAACACCCTATGGATAATGTCATGCAGTTTCTGTTCAACACCAACCACGAGCAGCCCAGCATCCTGGTCTGGATCCTGCTGATCGTGATCGCGGTCGTGATCCCCAATTACGTCAGATATCGGATGGAGCAGAAGCACTCCAATGGTTCTGTTCCCACCCAGAACCCTGCCCGCTCTGCCCCGCGCAAGAAGAAGCGCAGCAAAAAGCGCTGAGCCGCAGACTGAGATCGTATGGTATGGAGCTCCGGCTGTGCCACAATAAAATGAGCCGGTTCCACTCCCCGATGTCCCTGCGGCTGCCACCGCTTTGATATTTCATGATCTCCCATAACCGAAAGGGCCCTGCAAATGCCGCAGGGCCCTTTTGGTTTGCCAGCGTGTGTGGAGATGAGGAAACAAAAACCGCCCCGGCGGCTGCTTTGTGCAGTGCCGGGGCGGTTCGTTTGTTTTTTGGTGTTCAGATGCAGGAAGTGCTTACTTCTTGATCTTGATCAGCTGTGCGTTCAGGCTCTCGATAAAGCCATCGGGCATGTTGATCATCTTAGCCATAGTCTCAGGGGTCATGCGCTTCATCATATCCCACATGCCAACGCCGGGCTTGATGTCAAAGTTGGTGGCCAGCTTGACAGCCTTGGTGGCGAGAGCCAGAGCCTCTTCGTTCTTAGAGAGATCCTCCATGCTGTCCTTGATGCTGTAATAGCCCTCGGGGAACTCCATCGGAGCCTTCAGATCCAGGCTGCCGACCTGCTTGAACCAGTTGGCAACGCCCTCCTGACGCTCGTTGAACTCAGGCAGGGTGTAGTAATCGGGCTCTTTCTCGACCTTTTCCAGCGTGATGGAATCCTTCACGTCACCGGCAACGGCCAGGATGGTGTTGAAGCCCTCTTCCAGAGCAACATTGAACTTGAACACGCGGTGTGCAGTCTGCTGGCCGACTTCCTTGCCGTTGACGTACAGCACAACGGTGTCCTGGTTGGAGTAGACCTTGATCTCGGTGGTCTCGCCTGCGCGCTGTGCATGGCGGCGGCCGGCGATGTGGACCATGGGCAGCTTGGACCAGTATGCCTGGTAGACAAAGTAGCTGTCCTTCTTGGTCTTGCGGTCAATGGTCATCAGGCCCTTGTTGTTGCGGCCTGCAACGCCGCCCTCGCAGCGGGCAGCACAGCCAAAGTCGAACATATTCCAGCAGTGGGTAGCCCACACCCAGGGACGATCCTCGAACACCTGAGCCAGATGCTCGTGGTACAATGCCTGATACTCCTCGGTGTAGTCCTTGCACTGGGGATCGTTGCTGTGCCAGTTGATGATGCCCTCGGTGCCGTACTCGGAGATGCCGATGCAGATGTCGGGGTGCTCGGCGTGGAACTTGTCCAGCCAGGGGCCGTTCTGCTCCATCTTGCCGCCGTACCAGCCGAAGTAGTGGTTGTAGCTCTCTACATCGGTAATGTGATGCATGGGGCCGTCAACAGGGGTGTTGGAGACGTGGGCAATGGTGGTGAGACGGGTGGGATCCAGCTCACGCACCAGCTTCTGCAGGTCGTGGTGGTTGTCCACCAGCTCCTGGCAGATGCCGCCGATGAGGATCTCGTTGGACAGGCCCCAGAACATGATGGAGGGGTGGTTGTAGTTCTGGATGATCAGCTCGGTCATCTGGTGGCGGCAGTTCTGGTGAGCGGAGGGGTCCTTCTTAAAGACGCTGATGAAGGGGATCTCAGCCCAGACGGCGAAGCCCAGCTCGTCACATGCGTCGTAGAAGTCCTGGCTGTGCTGATAGTGGGCCAGACGGATGGTGTTGGCACCCAGCTCCTTGATGAGCATGGCATCCTCGTAGTGATCCTCAGCGGTCAGGGCGTTGCCCTTGTACAGACGATCCTGATGGCGAGCCACGCCGCGCAGCGGGGTGGGCACGCCGTTGATGGAGAAGCCGTCGTTCGGGGTCACAGTATAGCTGCGGACACCCACGTTGGCGTAGATCTCATCAAAGGTCTCGTTGTTCTTCTGCAGGCGGGCGGTCACGGTGTACAGGTTGGGCTCGTCCATGCTCCACAGCTGGGCATCGGGAACGTACAGGGTGACCTTGGTGCTGTCGCAGGGGCGCACGCCGGAAGCAACTTCGTTGCCGTAGCAGTCCTCGATGCTGTACATCACGGTATAGGCCTCTTCGCCGTTGGTGACCCAGCTCTCGATCTCAAAGGTGGCACCGCCGTCCTCGGTGGGCTTGGGGGTGACCTTGATGCCGGGGCCGCCGAAGTAGTCCAGGTCAAAGTGGGTGCCGGGCACGCTGATCAGGTTCACGCCGCGGTACAGGCCGCCGTAGAAGGTGAAGTCGGCGGAAGCGGGGTACATGGAGGGGGTGTCCTCGTTGGAGACCTCGATGGTCAGCTCGTTGTCGCCCTCGTGGCACAGGTCGGTGACATCGGCACGGAAGATGGAGAAGCCGCCCTCGTGGGTGGTTGCCACCTGGCCGTTGACCTTCACGGTTGCGGCCAGAGCAGCTGCCAGCACCTCAACGTAGGTGCGGCCGCCAGCCAGAGGCTGCTTGGGCTGGGTAAAGGTGCGGGTGTAGACACCGGTGGTGCGCAGATAGCTGCCGTTGCCGTCCATGCCGTCCACAGCGTTCCAGGTGTGGGGCAGGGTGACCTGCTCGGTGGAACGCTCGCCCTTGGGGAAGGACAGGGTCCAGTTTTCGTTCAAGGAAATGATCTCTCTCATCGATACTGCTCCTTCTGGTTTTCTTCTTTGTTTCGGCGGCCTGTATGGCAGAAGAAATGCCGGAAACAGGCCGGTTGTTGATTTTAGTATAGCACATCAGAGGGGGGCAGGGTTTGTACAATCTTTTGGCAAAATAGTAATATTTTGTGAAAATCCAGACGATGATTCCACGATTTTACAATTTTGCCCTTGGAAATGACAGTACAGCATGAAAAAGATGCCCCGGAGCAGAGAGGAAAAGGAGGGTGCCCCACCCCACAGAGGGAGGCAGCGGCTTCCGCTCATCCCTGACCGGAAGCTTCCTTTGGCGCTGTGGGTCCCTCCGGCAGAAAGTGTTGACGGAACGGTGGCTTTTTGCTATAATTATATAGCTATGAATATGGAGATGTATCGAAGTGGTCGTAACGAGAACGACTCGAAATCCAAGTGGATGCTTCGCCGGATGTCTCCATATCACACGAGGGAACGTCAATTTTGATGTCCTGACAGGCTTCAAAGCCTGTCTGAACGATGCGTTTTCTAACAATATTCTAACAGCAACTGTTCCAAGTTTCAAGGCCGATTTGCGATATACAAATCGTAAATTTGTCATGAAAATATACTTGGAGATGTATCGAAGCGGTCGTAACGAGAACGACTCGAAATCTAACTGGCTTTTTGGAAGTGGATTTCCGATTTTGCTAGGTTTCATGCGGGTTTTCCGGCTTCGAGAGCGAACGATTTTCGGTCGTTCTCTCCTGAAATTCTCTCCAAAGTTTTCCCAGAATGCACGGTGCATTCTAAAAATTTAATATCAGGAGCATTACTCAAGTGGTCGTAAGAGGTCGCACTCGAAATGCGATAGGCCGGGAGACCGGTGCCAGGGTTCGACTCCCTGATGCTCCGCCAAATCGAATGGACAGATGAATTTTATTCGTCTGTCCATTCTTTTT
>ERZ773192.3127-NODE-3127-length-12779-cov-15.209682_pt1 | contig 12779 bp, 11 predicted proteins | sample MGYA00581010_ERZ773192 | MGnify/ENA primary metagenome ERZ773192 (study PRJEB29015, sample SAMEA2737741) | human gut metagenome | biome: human gut; feature: human-associated habitat; material: faeces | place: China | collected 2012 ...
TTGTGCCTTTTTCCCTGCCTGCCGCAGGGGCTTATGCTGGCTCAACCTGTCAGAAGGCCTGACGGATAATGCGGATGACGTTTTCCAGAACCGGATCGCGCAAGCTCAGCTTGTTGTAATGCAGTGAAATTTCAATAGATTCCGCATTAAGCTGGCTGAGGGGGATACTGTCCAGCGGCCAGCATTTCCGGAGCAGGCTGTACAGGCGCGATGGCATGATGCACAGCATATCGCTGCTGCCTATCAGGGATGCGGTGGTGAACATATTGTAACTGCTGAAGCTGATCTGACGTTCCGGGAAAATTTCTATGCGCTCGATGAAACTGTTCATAAAGGCTTTCTTTTCAATATCTGAGAATTTGCCGTAGAGTTTATCGAAATAGAGGAGAAACTGATATACGTTATCAGCAGAAACTTTGTTTTGCCGGATGTTTTCAAGCTGGATTTGTGCGTCGGCGATTTCGGATTCGACGGAGGCAATCTGATCATAAATTTTGTTTTGACGGGTTTGCAGGTCTTGAAGTTTCCGATCGTAATGCGGATCGTCAAAGACGAGCGCATCCATCTGTTCGCTAATCCTATCTTTGGTTCCGGTATATTGTCGAAGCTGCTTGCGAAGCTGTTCGATTTCCTGATTTAAATCGGTTGTATCCAAACGGCTTCCGATTTTTTCGCGCAATCCCTGTTCAAAAGTGGGTGTGTTGACTAACTGGCGAATGATTTCTTCAACAGCAGCATCAATTACGTCCTCGCCCCATTGATGGTGATAGTCGCAGCGTTTGCCGTCCACATGCAGACGGTGCTTACAGGCATAATAAAAATAATCTCTATAATACGTTCCGTCCTTTTTCTTCTTACGGTTGACGTTTCCGTACATGCCGCTGCCGCAGACCGGGCATTTCAATAGACTGGATAATACATGCTCGTGTTCAAGACTATGTGTTTTAGGCTGGCGGATGTTTGTGTTTTCGCGCTGCTTCTGGGCAGCCAGCCAATCTTTTTCAGAAACAATGGCTTCGTGAATGCCATCGTGAAGCATATAATCGTTTGCTTTGACCGTACGATATTGATTGCGCGTTCCGGGAATTTTTTCACTGCGCCTGCGACCGTAAGCCAGTTTTCCGCAATAAATGGGGTTGTCAATGACGCCAATTAGGAAAGGAGAGGTAAAGGCTTCCTGTTTGCCGTTGTAGCGACAGGTTTTGAAATAACCATGTGCGTTGAGCCAGTCGGCGATTTTTTTAGAACCCATGGTGGTATGAATGTATTTATCGAAGATGATGCGCACGACTTCGGCTTCTTCTTCATTGATGAAAAGTTGACCTTCTTCGAGCTTGTAGCCATACGGAGCAAAGCCGCCATTCCATTTTCCTTCACGAGCCTTTTGTCTGCGGCCTTCCATTGTTTGAACCAAAATGTTTTCTCTCTCAATTTCGGAAACAGCGGAGAGCACGGAAATCATCAGCTTGCCGGAGTCTTTGGAGGAATCAATGCCGTCTTCGACGCAAATGAGGTTGACACCATAATCCTGCATGCGCTGGAGGGAGGTGAGAACGTCTGCGGCGTTTCGACCAAAACGAGACAGTTTGAAAACAAGAACAAAAGAAACATGATCTTTACCGGATTCGATATCTTGAAGCATTTGAAGAAATTCCGGTCGACCGTCAACATTCTTACCAGATTTTCCCTCGTCGCTGTATTCCCCGGCGACGAGCATGTTCTGGAACTCCGCGTACTTGCGCAGCTTGTCCTTCTGCGCGTCCAGGCTGTAGCCGTCCACCTGCATGGAGGTGGAGACGCGGGTGTAGATGTAGCACTTCATTCGCTTCATGGCTTTTCCTCTCGGTGGTCGGGCTTTGCCGCGCCTGCGTGCTCCTCGAGCCCAAGGAGAAACCTGTCGTAATCGGAAAGAAACTCGCGGTCCTGAATGACGCGGTACTTTTCAAACTCGGTTTCCGCGTGCAGCCGTGCGATTTCCGCGGATACCCTGCCCGCATCCCTGAGCAGACCGTATTCAAACATTTCAATGAAGCGGTTCAGGCGGGTTTCCCAGTCCTGCATGGTCAGCGGGATGTGGCGCTGGGCCATGTTCTCGGCGAAGTCCAGATAGGAGGTGACCATGCGGTTCAGCTGCCCAAGCTCCTCCTCAGTGAGGTAGTTCTTGGCGATGGACACGTCGGACTTCTTGATCTTGCCGTCCGGTGCGTCCTGCCAGGTGGTCAGACCCATGTGATCCTTCGTATGGTCGGCGCGCTCCATGATGAGCTCGGCGGCGGTGTGCCCGTGCACGGCGAAGTGCATCTTGTTCTGCACCGTCGCATAGAAGCGTTTGGTGGCGGAAGAGGTGCGGTCATAGTCGATGGCGGTGGCGTACAGGTCGGTGATCTTCTGATAGAACTTGCGCTCGCTGGCGCGGATCTCCCGGATGCGCTCCAGCTGTTCCTCGAAGTACTTGTCGGTCAGAAAGGTGCCCTGCTTGAGACGTTCGTCGTCCATGACCCAGCCGCGAATCGTGTACTGCGTTGCGATCTGGTTGACCCACTTGCGGAACTGGACAGCACGCTCGGAATTGACCTTGAAGCCGACCGCGATGATCATTTGAAGCGCGTAATGGTTGGTGGAATAGCTTTTGCCGTCTGTGGCAGTTATCCGAAATTTTCGGATAACTGAATCCTCTGACAGCTCGGAATCATCAAAGATTTTCTTGATGTGATAATTGATCGTTTTGACACTCACATCATACAGCTGCGCCATCGTCTTTTGCGTCAGCCAGATGTTTTCGTCCTCGTAGCGTATTTCGATGCTGCCCTGCGGGTCGCCCGTGGAGGCGACATAGGTCAACACCTCCGCCGCGCTGGAACGGATGGGCGCGGGCGTCTGCTTTTCTCTGGACATGGAAATTCCTCCTCGTGCGGTTTATGGAAGCCTTCCCCGGCCCGATTGGATACGAGCCGGTGAAGGAAGGTGGTTCAGGCGCAGATGATTTCGGTCATCACGTTGTGCTCCGCTTCGGCGCGCGCCAGATTCATGAGCCCGACCCACTTTATGGGATCTTCAGCCTTCAGGGCTTCGGTGATGCCCCAGCTTTGGGCATATCCCTTCATGAGAACATCGAAACGCTCGCTGGCCTGCTCATCGACAGTGTGCAGATAGGCATTCAGTGCTCCCGTGAGCAGAAGCCTTTGGAAATGCCCCGGATGGTTCGATTCCAGGTGCCGGAGGTGCAGCCGGCCCCATTTGCCGATGGGCTGCTGCTCCGGAAGCTCCAGATCCGGAAAGTAATAATCGCCGTGAAGGGTGTAGCTCAGGCCGTTGTGCTCGTCGGTGAAAGGCTGCCGCCTTCCGGATGGGCAGGCGTCGGACTGATAGTTGCGTGTCTGGGGCTCATCACCGTTCCGGCTGGAAAGTTACGTTTCAGTCTGTTCCGGCAACGGAAAGAAAACTTTGAAATCGCAAAAAGGAAAGAATTATGAAAGATAAAGCGTCATTTGACTCATTTTCGGCTCTCGATATGCGTGCCGGTACCATCATCAGGGTTGAGGAGAGTAAAACATCAAAGCCCACCTGGCGCATGACTATTGACCTAGGACCAGAACTGGGAACAAGGGTGTCATGCGGTGCGTATACTAACTATGCAGCAGAAGACCTGCAGGAAACGCAGGTAATCTGCATCGTCAATCTGGGTACCATGAAGATGGGACCTGAAAAGTCAGAGGTGCTGGTACTTGGTGTGTCTGATGGTTCAGGCGGGACGATCCCGCTGACGACAGAAAAGCGCGTCGATAACGGTGAATGCGTTTTCTGAAAATCGGCAGATAAAGCCACGTATGGGCAAGAAAATGCTTCCTAAAAATTTCAGTGAATATGTCTGCTTCACGCCCTGAGACATTCGACAAGCTTTTTATGGCTTCAGTAAGGGCGAGTGTCTCGCTTCGAGAGCCAGCAAATATTTCGCTTCGTCATAACAGGTTCTGGCCTTCCAGCAGCGGTAAATGATCCTTATCCATTTGAACGCCAGTGCCCGGATCGCAGACTGATGAGATTTGCCCTTTTCTCTAAGGCCCTGATAATACAGTTTGGCCCAGTATGATGAATTAACCGTCTTGGCAGCCCATTCAACAAAGGTCTGCCTGACGAACTTGGCACATTGCCATCGCCAGTGAACCCAGGATTTTTGGCCGCTTCGTTCGGTCACCGGTGCTATACCTGCGTAGTTTTGAATTTCTTCAGCGCTGTTAAACCGGTCACGGTTATCACCAAGTGCAGCAAGCATCCGTGGGCCCATGCACGGTCCCATGCCCGGAAGTGATTTGAACAGCCCCGCATCTGGCAATGTGTCAAACAGCGTTTCGATTCGTTCGTCATAGGTTTTGATGATTTCACTCACGACTTTAATTTGTGTCGCCAGTGCTGCTGCCATCAAAGCATTAGCCTCTATAACACTCGGGTCTGTAGTCAATGGGATCGCATTATCAATACTCGCAACACGTTGCTCGGTAAGGGCCATAGCGCGACCACCTTTGGCATTCAGAAAGTTGCGGATCGTGTCGCGTCTGGCTCGTTTCAGTTGTTGCAGACTGGGCCACCGGATAATCAGCTCACACAACAGTAAGCTACCCCGATGTGAGAACCACTCCAGTGGCTGAGGATAATACTGTTTAAGCGTATTGATTATCCGGTTCACAAAGCGTCGTTTATCTTCAACCAACTGACGACGTTGCTCAACCAGTTGCTGAAGTAAGCGAATATCCGCATTGTCGGGTTCAATAGCTTTTATCTTCTGGGGGTAACGCAGCATTAACTCTAATGCCAGCTCGGCATCCTGCGGATCATCTTTAGCGCCGCTGGGCGAGAAGGCTTGCCGATAACGAGCCAGGGACAATGCGTGGACGGGGAAAACGGTGATAAAGGGGTATTTTTGAAGAGCATATACCACGGGGCCCTTCTTCAGTTCGAGAGCTATTGCGATTCTACCTTTTACTTTCTGGTGTAACTCAGTAAGCCAGGCATCAAGCGCTTCTGCTGTATGTTCAATCACATCGAATACGCGTTCACCGTTTTTAAACTGAACACAGACATCGTGTTTTTTATCAGCCCAGTCCAGACCAACGTGCGCAGCAAATTGATTAGTCACAGTCATCACCAACTCCTTTTTATCGGGGATTGGTATGCATTCCACGCTCTTCGAAAGAAATATAGTCAGCAGTTTTTCTGCATGCCCTGAGTATTCGTTAGCGAACGTGGAGCACTTACTGGCTCGAAAGCAAAGCGGCAATCATCGAATCACATGATTCTGGCACAATATTCGTAACCAATAAGCGCATACCCTGAATCACTTAAAAGTGTAACTCTCAGGGTGTGAATGACTATATCTGGCACAAAACGGACTGTCATTGTCAGGCATTTTGTCAGCGGTCAGTTAATCCAGTCTCCCTGCGTGAGGCCAGGCAACTGCTCAAACGCCCTAATATGGTCGTTACCAGCACGATGCCGGCGCCAATGGTATGCCCGGCGATCGCCGGGCCGTTCAGACCAATCGGCATCCAGCGTCGCTATTCAAAAATACTCAGTTATTACTGATGCCGAAACTGCAGCGTTGCGGGCAGGTAGCGTTGTAGCGTTTCGGGCGTATCGCCCTCGATCAGCTGGCTTATCAGATCGTAGCAGTGCCAGGCCAGCTGGCGATTATCCTGCTGGACAGTGTCGATACGCAGCGACAGCGAATCATAAAGATAGTGATCGTCAAAGCTCGTCAGATGAATATCGGAATCGAGTAAATGGTGCTGGCTCATATAGCGCAGAACCCCTTCGAGCAGCCCGCAGGCGGCGGTGAATAGCGCCTTAGGCGGCCGCCCAAGGCGCGCGCAGAGTGCGGCAAACATCTCATAGCCGGAGCTGGGGTGGTAATTGCCGTTGATCACCCATTCCGGGCGCAGGGCAATACCCGCCTGAGCCAAACCCTGCGTGAACCCGGTCAGACGATCGCGGGAGGGCGACAGACGCGCCTGACCGCCTAAAAACCAGAACTCATCGCTATGCTGAGGCGCGATGCGGGAAATCAGTTCCGCCGTTGGGGTAATCGAATCGGTCATTACCAGCGGCAGCGCGCTTTCATTGGGGCACCGGTCAAACAGCACCACTGGCAGCTGTTGGCTGAGTTTGAGATAGTCGGCATCGTTGTGCATACAGGAAGCGACGATCATCCCGTCGACCTGGCGGGCAATCATATTATTGACCACCACGCTCTCCTGACCGGGGTTTTCATCAGTACAAGAGATCAACAGCTGGACGCCCGCCTCGCGGCACAGCATCTCCAGCTCATGGGCAAAGACCGCAAAGCCGTGGTTGGTGATCTCCGGCACCACCAGCCCGATGGTGTGGCTGCGGTTGTTGCGCAGCGAGCGGGCATGAATGCTTGGCTGATAGTGATGCTTACGGGCAATCGACAGTACGCGCTCACGCGTTTCCTGCGCCACGCGCAGCTCCTTGCCACGACCATTCAGTACCAAGCTGGCGGTCGCTTTGGAGACGCCAGCCTGTTCGGCTATATCTTTAATGGTTACGCGTTTGGTTTTCATTACGACGCCATGAGCCTGAAGCAAAACGCTTATTCTACCATGCAAGTTCGCAGCGGCCAGTAGCAGAATGCGTCCGGCGTGATGCCGAAGAATGTTAGCTGACCGGAGCAGGCCGGGAAGTAGCGGCTGCTCATCACCCCTTCACCGCCGTTTATGAAAATCTCCACGCTCGACTGGTCGATGAAAACACGCAGCGAGCGGACGTTTCCGCGCCAGTAACGATAATGCATCTCGTCACTGGCGAGACTGCGTCGGGCCAGGCGGAGTCCGCTGGCATCGCACTCAAGGGTTAATACGCCGCCAAAATCGAGGCTCAACATATCGCCCCCGCGGGTTTGCAAATCGATTTCCATCGGTGCCAGCGGCAGGGCGTTCCCCGACCAGCCGTTCGCTTCACCGCGCAGGGCGCTCAGTTCCCGTAGCGGACGCTGATAGAGCTGACCGTTGATAAACTCCAGCTCACGCAGGCAGGTCATCTGATGGATCCAGCCGTTGTTCAGGGTCGGCTGAAGCATCTCTTCGCCCTCCGGCACGCCCATCCAGCCGACCAGCAGACGACGGCCATCACTGGTAAGCATGGTTTGCGGGGCGTAGAACTCAAACCCGGCGTCCAGTTCGTGCAGTTCGCCGTGTCTGAAAGCGCCAGCAGCGTAATCAAACTCGCCCGCCATCCATACTGCCGGGTAGGTGTTCAGGTAGCACTCTTCCTCACGGGCAATCCCCTGCGGACAGCAGATTAGAATATGCTGGTCGCCGAGGGCAAACAGGTCCGGGCATTCCCACATATAGCCCGCGTCGTCCAGGCCATTGATGCCATAACCGGCGATTTCGCCCTGACTCGTCCACTCATGAAGGTCCGCTGAGCTGAATAACAACACCTTGCCACGCTTTTGCAAATCCTGTGCGCCCAGCACCATGTACCAGCGACCTTCGTGCTGCCAGACTTTCGGGTCACGCACGTGGCCGGTATAGCCCTCCGGCAGCGGTAATACCGGGCCGAGTTTGGTAAACGTGCCGTCGGCATTTTCCGTCGCCAGGCACTGCCACGCGGTTCGGCTGCCGTCGTCAAATTTTACGTTGCCGGTATAGCACAGGGTGAGCGTGCCCTGACTATCCACGGCGCTTCCGGAGTAGCAGCCGTTGCGGTCATACTCTTCATCCGGCATGAGCGCGATCGGCTCATGTTGCCAGTGCAGCAGGTCGGCAGAGCTCCAGTGCCCCCAGCACTTGAACTTATGATCGCAGGCGAGCGGGTTCCACTGATAAAACAGGTGATAACGTCCGGCAAATTCAATAAAGCCGTTGGGATCGTTCATCAGCCCGGTCACCGGCGCATGGTGCCAGCGGGGATAGTGGCTGTCGGCCAGCGCGCGCGGCTGGCCCTGCATAACAGCCTGCAAAATCGCAGGCAGGCGTGATGGATGTGACATTATTCAGCGTCCGTTTTGTATTTCAGTACCAGGGAGACGACAAAGGCGACGCCAAAGGCGATAACCATCCCGATAATGTAGTTCAGCAGCGAGCTGGCCTGCACGATAGCCATGCCAGGGATAGCCGTCAGGCCCACCGCGGTCATGTAAACATGCATGGATACCACCCACGCGCCGCCCACCGCGCCGCCAATCAGGGCTGCGATAAACGGTTTTACAAAGCGTAAGTTAATACCAAAAATCGCCGCTTCGGTGATGCCGAGCATGGCAGAAAACGCCGAGGGCAGGGTAATGGCTTTGATTTTGGCATCTTTCGTTTTGAACCACACCGCCAGACAAGCACCGCCCTGAGCGACGTTGGCCATCGCCCAAATCGGCAGCAGGAAGTTGACGCCGATGGATGGGTTGCCCAGCAGTCCCGCTTCGATGGCGTGGAAGCTGTGGTGAATACCGGTAATGACGATAACCGAATAGAGACCGCCAAACAGCAGTCCGGCCAGCCAACCGGCGTGGGTAATCAGGGTGCTAAGGACAAACGAAATACCGTCGCCAAGCGCGCGACCAGCCGGGCCGATAATCAGCAGGGCGATAAAACCGGAAATGATCACCGTCAGGAACGGCGTCAGGATCAGATCCAGTGCATCGGGGATCACGCGACGCAGCTGTTTCTCAACGATGCTCATAAACCACACCGCCAGCAGCACCGGGAACACCGTGCCCTGATAGCCGATCATGGCAATCTCAAGGCCGAAGAAGTTCATGGTGTGGAAACCGGCGGCCACACCCCAGGCGTTGGTGAGCGCCGGGTGAGTCAGGATGCCGCCAAGCGTCGCGCCAAGATAAGGATTACCACCGAACTCGCGGGCGGCGGTAAAGCCAATCAGAATCGGCAGAATGATAAATGCCGCCGAGCTGCACATATCCAGCATGATGTAGATGGCGTTACCCGGGTCGACCCAGCCGTACGTTTTAACCATCCCCAGAAGGCCCATCAACAGGCCGGAGGCGACGATAGCCGGGATGATCGGCACAAAGATGTTCGACAACAGGCGGGCAATGCGCTGGAAAGGATTCAGTTTTTTCGCCGCAATGTCGGCAGCTTCCGATTTGCTGGATTCGCCAATCCCTGCCGCCTGGATAAAGGCGGCGTAGACTTTGTTCACCACCCCGGTGCCGAAGATAATCTGCATCTGTCCGGCGTTACGGAAACAGCCCTTCACCCCATCAATTTTGCCGATGGCCTGCTGATCGGCCAGTGAGTCATCGACCAGCACCAGGCGCAGGCGTGTGGCACAGTGCGCGGCGCTGGCGATATTTTCCTTGCCTCCCAGAAGCGGAAGTAGCGAGCGGGAAATCTGTTCAAAATCCATAGTACCCTCTGAATGCGTATTGATTTTCGAGTTGTCGTCCCGTGGTAGCCGGAGCGCATTCTCTTCGTTGTTATTGTGTCCGGGGCGACGAAACGTATTTTGTCGCCCCGGCGGTTACTGTCGCCAGGTGTTAACCATCAAAACCAGGTTTCCATCTGCATCCCGAACGACCATTCGCCGCCCGATTTAAAACCACTGCTGCCCAGCGCGTCATCGCTGGCGTAATTATTGAGTTTTTTGCTCCAGTCCATCCACGAGGTGTAAAGACGGATTTCAGGACGGCTGAAGAAATCGCCGATGTCGCCAACCTTAAAGGTCGGGGCGAAGGTGAGCTTGTAGAAGCTGCCGTTTACCGCATGGCGATCGTTATAACCTTCAGGTTTGAGATCCATATACTGGTAACTGCCTTCATAAGCGAGGGCGAAGTTTTGATTGATCTCCTGGATCAGACGCAGGTTGAGGGTTGCCCACTGGTAGCTGTCGCCATCGACATAACGGTCTTTACTGGTTTGTGCCAGTATCGCCGGGGCGATAAACCAGTTCTTGCTCAGTGGCGTGGTGCCGTAGCTGGCGAAGCGCCAGGTGTTAGCCCCCGAGCGTAACGCGCCGTCAGAGCCGACACCTTTAACTTCGGCACCCAGTCCGTGACCGTAGAGCAGGGCGGTTTTGCTGGCACCTTCACGCAGGCCGTAAAAACTGTCGTTGTGCAACCCGAGCAGCGCATGTACACCGGTATTTGCCGCATCGCCTTTGACCGGATTACCGTTGGTATCCTGGCGTTCGTCGTTGTCTTTTGCCCGCATCCCGCTGACCATCATCTGCACCGGCCCGATGAAATTGTTCATGCTGACGATGTAGTTCTGCACACTGTTGCTGGTATCAGCAATATCGCCGAAGTTACGCCCGTAAAGAGAGAAGTTGCTGCGAACGCTGTCGTTCCACCTGACATCGTAAATACCGCCGCCGGTACCGGCGAGGAACACGACATCCGAGTCGATCCAGTGAATGTCAAAGTTATCCCGGTCAAAGCGTTTCCCGGCCCACAGGGTGGAGCCTTTAAACGGCCCGTCGAAGGTGGGCAAGTTGCCCAGTTCAACAAAGGCCTGACGCACGTTCAAATCACTGGTGCTCGCCGTCCAGTCGTTATAAGTGGTTTGACCGTCGGCGACCATGACTTTGAAGCGGGTCGTTGCCCCGTTATCCAGGGTCTGCTTATGTTCAAGATTCATTTCAACATAGGTATCGGCCTGGTTTCCCAGGCGGCCAATAGCCCCACCGGTTTCCCCTGCTGGCGTCATGTAGGCTCCGGATTTGGTGCTGGCGCCGGAGTCATTCATTATCACGCCGGAGCGGGCGTAGCCGTGGAACTCAAACCCGCTTTTCTCATCGGCTTTTTTCTCAAGTCTGGCGGTACGCTGAGCCACTTCCTGAGTGCTGTCCTGGGTTTTTTGTTGCTGTGTCGTGAGCTGCTGTACTTTCTTCTCTGCCGACTCTGCGCGGGTTTCTGCCGTTTGCGCTCTGTTTTCGGCATCCTGTAAGCGTTTTTCCAGCGCAATTAAACGGGCTTCGATACTGCTGAGATCCGTTTGTGCATGGGCTGAGGCGGCGCCGGTTAGCAAAGCGATAAGAACCGCGAGTGTGCTTTTTCTGAACATATTGATTGCATCCCAAAAGGAAAATAAAAAATTGTGTGTTTTTACTAAACCGGTTTAGTTGCAATGTTAAGCACGACATTTAACATTTTGAAATTGATTTTGCTAAACCGGTTTAATAAGTGTGATGGATGCAACAAAGTGGACCGCGTACGACGGTATTTAGGATCAAATCTGGCGGTGTAGATCGCGCTGGTATGGCAGGGCAGTCATCGCGCCTTTCGCCAGGGTTGCCAGGGCACCGCAGGTTTGCGCCAGAGCGAGCGTTGGCTCCAGGGCATTGATATCCGCCGGCATCCCGTTGGCAGCAAGGCTGGCAAGCAGTCCGGCGACAAACGCATCGCCCGCACCGGTGGTATCCACGCTGACAACCGGTTTAGCGCTGAAATGGATAAACTGCTGCTGGAATGCGGCGATGACGCCCGCTTTACCCTGAGTCACCAGCAGTAATTCAGGCTGATAACGCTCAGTGATGCTGGCGATCCCCTGCGCGATATCATTACTCCCGCTGATGAGTATCAGCTCTTCTTCGGACAGTTTCACCACGTTCGCCAGACGCAGGGCGCGGTCGAGACAGGCGTGCAACAGGTTCTGATCTTGCCAGAGATCCAGGCGGATATTAGGGTCAAAGCTCACCCGGCCACCGGCACGTTTGATGTTCTCCATAGCCGCGAAGGTAGCACTGCGGCTGGGCTCGGCGCTGAGCGCGATGGAGCAGATGTGCAACCACTGTCCGGCGGCAAACTGTGGCAGGTCTTCTTCAGCCAGGAACAGGTCAGCGCTGGGGCGTACCATAAAGGTAAAGGTGCGTTCCCCCTGGTCGTCAAGGTCGACGACCACAGTGGACGTGCGGTGCTGATCGTCGAGATACATATGGCTGACGTCGACCTGCTCCTGTTGCAGGGTATGACGCATGTAGCGGCCAAACGGGTCACCGCCGACGCGGCCGATAAATCCGCTGTTGCCGCCAAGGCGGGCAACCCCTACCGCCACGTTAGCCGGCGCGCCTCCAGGGCACTGCAGCAGGCGCCCTTCGCTCTCCGGCAGCAGGTCCACCACCGCGTCGCCCAGAACCCAAACTTTTGCATTCATGCTAAAACCCTCCAAAGCTAAACTTAATTAAACCGGTTTAGCATATTAAATCACAGTGACCGAGTGGGTGGAACGTTCCAGCCGGAAAAGCGCGGCTCATGACATAAAAACGTGAGCCGCCTTATGAAATAGCGTTGATTTGACAGCTGTGAAGACTGACGTCCTGGACACAAAACGTTACTGAGCGAAGAAGGCCAGACGTTATCAGGTCGGTCATGTATGACTGCGGGCACTACCTGCCAGAGCCGTTCCCGGATGAACTGGCGGATGAATTCAGAATGTTCTTTCTCTTGAATCGCCACGGGTTTAACAGACACCTCCGAGTCATTTAAGATGGCTTAAAGAGAGGTGCCCATGAGCGGTAAGCGTCATCCCGAAGAGTTTAAAACTGAAGCAGTCAAACAGGTTGTTGATCGCGGTTATTCTGTTGCCAGCGTTGCAACACGTCTCGATATCACCACCCACAGCCTTTACGCCTGGATAAAGAAGTACGATCCGGATCCTTCCATTAATAAAGAACAGTCAGATGCTCAGGCCGAGATCCGCCGTCTCCAGAAAGAGCTGAAGCGGGTTACCGACGAACGGGACATATTAAAAAAAGCGGCACTGTTGCAAAGTTAGCGATGAGGCAGCCTTTTGTCTTATTCAAAGGCCTTA
>ERZ773192.3128-NODE-3128-length-12769-cov-8.283310_pt1 | contig 12769 bp, 10 predicted proteins | sample MGYA00581010_ERZ773192 | MGnify/ENA primary metagenome ERZ773192 (study PRJEB29015, sample SAMEA2737741) | human gut metagenome | biome: human gut; feature: human-associated habitat; material: faeces | place: China | collected 2012 ...
ATGTCCTTTGCGTCAATATATAAAAAACACTATATATTGTGTCATGTTAATCATTTCACAACTATATAGTGTTTGTTTTTGTTATATTTTTCTCTCTCATTGTTCTTTCGTTCCCTTCTAAGAAATAGTAGCACAAATCATGAATAACATATATCATAATTTGTGCTAACAGTAACTATTCAGCTTTTTCTTCTTTTTTATCATCATTTAGGATAGCTGTTAAGTTAATTCTTCCTTGGTCATCTATTTCTAGTACTTTAACAGTAACTTTATCTCCTACATGTAAAACATCTTCTACATTTTTAATTCTTTCTTTAGAAATCTTAGAAATATGAAGTAAACCTTCTTTTCCACCGAATCCTAAATCTACAAAAGCTCCGAATGTTGCAATTCTTGTTACTTGTCCATAGTAAATTCCACCAACTTCAACTTCTCTTACTATGTCTTCTACCATATCTAATGCTTGTTTTGCTTTTTCTGAGTCATTTGAGTAAATACATACTAATCCATCTTCTTTGATATCTATTTTTACTCCTGTTGCATCAATTATTTTGTTTATTGTTTCTCCACCTTTTCCAATAACATCTTTTATTTTTTCTACTTTTATTTTTGTTGAAACTATTCTTGGTGCATATTTTGATATTTCTGTTCTTGGTTTAGAAATTACTGGTGCCATAACATCTTCTAAGATGTGTTTTCTTGCTACTCTTGTTCTAGCAAATGCTTCTTCTATAATTTTATATGATAATCCATCAACTTTGATATCAACTTGGATTGCTGTTATACCTTTTTCTGTTCCACCAACTTTGAAGTCCATATCTCCGAAGAAGTCTTCTAATCCTTGAATATCTGTAAGCATTACATAGTCATTTTCGTCATTTGGATTTGTTACAAGTCCTGTTGAGATACCTGCAACTGGTCTCTTAATTGGAACACCTGCATCCATTAATGCTAATGTACTTCCACATATACTTGCTTGTGATGTTGAACCATTTGAAGATAATACTTCTGATACAACTCTTATTGCATATGGGAATTCTTCTACTGGTGGTAATACTGGAACTAATGCTTTTTCTGCTAATGCACCATGTCCAATTTCTCTTCTTCCAGGTCCTCTTGATGTTTTTGCTTCACCAACACTATATCCAGGGAAGTTATATTGATGCATATATCTTTTTGCTGTTTCTGTATCTATTCCATCTAATTCTTGTTCTTCACTCTTCATTCCAAGTGTTACTATTGACATTACTTGAGTTTGTCCTCTTGTAAATAATGCACTTCCATGTGTACGTGGTAATAATCCTACTTCACATGATAATGGTCTTATTTCATCAATTGCTCTTCCATCAACTCTTTTATGTTCATAGAATATCATATCTCTTACACATTTTTTCTCTAATTTATAAACTGCTTCACCAATTTCTTGCTTTCTTTTTTCGAATTCCTCTTCTCCTAATTTTTCAGCAAGAGCATTTTCAATTTCTTCTGTTAACGCTGCAACATTATTGTCTCTTGTATCTTTGTCTATTTCTTGTACAGCTGTTTTCATTTTTTCTGTATAATCTTTTTCTAATTCTTCATATAAATCATGATCTACTGCAAATGATTTGTATGCAAATTTTGGCTTTCCTATTTCGTCTTTCATTTTTTGAATAAATTGACATACTTTTTTGATTTCTTCATGTCCTTTTTTGATTGCTTCTAACATTACATCATCTGGAACTTCATTTGCTCCTGCTTCAATCATTGCTACTTTTTCAACTGTTCCTGCAACTGTTAAATTTAAGTCACTTACTTTTCTTTGTGCTTCTGTTGGATTTATTACTATTTCTCCATTTACTAATCCTACATTTACTGCTGCTGTTGGTCCTCCAAATGGTATATCAGATATTGATAATGCTGCAGATGCACCAATCATTGCTGCTACTTCTGGTGAATTATCTTGTTCAACACATAATACTGTTGCAACAACTACTACATCATTTCTGAAATCTTTTGGGAATAATGGTCTTAATGGTCTATCTATAGCTCTTGATACTAATATTGCTTTATCACTTGGTTTTCCTTCTCTTTTTGTATAAGATCCTGGTATTTTTCCAACTGAATACATTTTTTCTTCAAAATCTACTGATAATGGAAAAAAGTCTATTCCTTCTTTTGGCTCTTTTGATGCTGTAACATTTACCATTACAACTGTATCTCCATATTTTACTACAACATTTCCATTTGCTAATCCTGCTAATTTTCCTGTTTCTATTACAAGTTTTCTACCTGCTAATTCTGTTTCATAACTTTTAAACATATACTTTTTCTCTTTTATGGTTTATTTATATAATCCATAAACTCCTTTCTTTTATTCTTTACACCTATTTAAGTAAGTCAAACTTGTAATTAGATTGTAACCTCTATAATATGTTTTATTTGTTTAAAGCACATTATACAAGCTACTTTTCCAAATACATTTGACTTACTTTAAGAACAAATAAGAAAAATTTTCAATTTTTCTTTGATTTGTTCTCGCCCGATTTGAGTTTCTGAGCGAAGCGATGAAATCTCAAAGGGCTAGCGATTGCAACATTTTATATAATAGGAAAGTATAACTTTCCTATTATATAAAACAAAAGGACGTAGGCTTTTATCGCACACGTCCTTTTACAAATCTTAAACTATTTTCTTAGTCCTAATTTTTCAACTAGTGCTTTATATGATTCTTCATCTTTCTTTGCTAAGTAGTTTAATAAATTTCTTCTTTTACCAACCATTTTAAGCATTCCTCTTCTTGAATGATTGTCTTTTTTATGAACTTTTAAATGCTCTGTTAATTCATTAATTCTTTCTGTTAAAAGAGCGATTTGAACTTCAGATGATCCTGTATCTTTTTCATCTCTTCTATATTGATTAATGATTTCTTGTTTTCTTTCTACTGTCATGTTATTAACACCTCCTATTTCTTTTTTCTCCTTATACCGAGCTCTAATAATAGGTGTCTTTTATTAGGCTAAGTTAAAGGAATATTTTTTCAACATAACTATTGTACTATATTTTACCAAAAAAATCAAGCAATTTCACTAATTTAGGTTAAATATATTTTTATCCATTTTTTATTGCTAATATATCTTCATCTTGTTTTAAGTTTGGTCCTAAAAATTCATAACAATTTTTATTAGATTTCATTGCTGATAATCCTATTTCTTTATCTTCTCTCAGCCTTCCACTTGCGAACTTTATTATAATTGGTTTATTCGTTGCAGCTAACATTACTACTTCTTTATCATCTCTCATTTCTGGTGATGCAAAATACAAAATTTGTCCTGTTTTTTTCAATCCAGCCATTAATAATTCTTTATCATTTAATAAATTTTCTTTTGCATAGCAATATGTCCACCCAACTTCACTTACTGAATCATATACTATTTCTCTATCTGCTTTTAGTCTATCACTAACATATTCTAATGCTTCTGGATTATTATGTATTGCGGCTAATGCAATCTCTCTATCATCTTTCATTTCTTCTCCTGCATAATCTAATAGTCCACCTTCTTTTGATACATTTTCTAATACGTATTGCCTATCATGCGCATTTTCTCTCATTTTTATTACTTCTGGTCTCTCTGGCATTTTCCTTCATTCCTTCCATAAAATATTCTTCTGAAAAAGAATTTATTTTTCTCTTTTTAATAAAAAATGATATAATCTATTTTACTAGCATTATATCATTTTATTTTCTATTTTACTATAATTTTTTTGTTTTTAAGATACTTTTTTTCTTAATTCATTTGCATATTGTAATGTAACTTCATTTACTTCTCCTGAAGAGATTCTTGCAATCTCACATAAAACTTCTTTTTCATTTAATAATTTTACTTTTGTAGCTGTTCTTTCATTTTCTACTTTTTTACTTATGAAATAGTTATAATTTGCACTTGCAGCAATTGCAGCCAAATGTGATATGCACAAAACTTGATGATTTTTTGAAATGCTTTTCATTTTATCAGCCACTGCATTAGCAGCTTTTCCACTTATTCCAGTATCAATTTCATCAAATATCATAACAGGTACTTCATCCGCTTCTGCTATTACTTTTTTTATAGCTAGCATTATTCTTGACATTTCTCCTCCTGATGCAATTTTTACTAGTTCACTTTCATTTTCTCCAATATTTGTTCTAATATAAATTTGAACAGAATCTTTACCATTTTCAAAATATTCATTTGCTTTATATTCTACTTTTACATTAATTGTTGCATTTTTCATTTCTAATTCTAATAATTCTTTATTAATTCTTTGATTTAATTCTGTTGCATATTTTTTTCTAATTTCACTTATTTTCATTGCTATTACATTTAGCTCTGTTTCTAACTCAGCTTTTTCTTTTCTTAGTTTAGCATTTATTTCTTCTGCATTTTCTATTTTATTTATCTCATCTGCAACTTCTTTTCCATATTCTAATATTTCTTCAATATTATTTCCATATTTTCTTTTTAAATCATATATAATATCTAATCTTGTTTCTACTTCTTCCCTTTGTTGTTCATCAAAGTCAACATCTTCACAATATGTTTCTATGTCTCTTGATATTTCTTGCATTTCATAATATATGTTTCTTAAACTTTCTATTGTTGAACTATATTTTGAATCTATTTCTTCTATTTTCTCTAATGCCCTTACTGCACTATTTATTACATCTATTGTATTTTCTCCAACTGCTTGACTTGCTTCTGATAAGTTTTTTGCTATTTTTTCTGAGTTTAGCATTATTTTTCTTTTTTCTTCTAATTTTTCTTCTTCATCTTTTTTTAATTTTGCTTCTTGTATTTCATTTAATTGATATTTTAATAAATCTAATTTTCTTTGTTTTTCTTTTTCATCTCCATAATTATTTCTTATTTCTCTTTTTACTTCATTATATCTTATAAATTTTGAGCTGTATTCACTTTTTAATGGTAATAATTCTTCTCCTATAAAATTGTCAAGATATTTTATATGTGTTGAACTATCAAATAATTGTTGATTTTGATTTTGACCATGTATTTCTATATATTTACTCATAAAGTCTTTTAATTCTGATACAGTTACAAGTCTTCCATTTATTTTACAAGTATTTCTTCCATTGCTATATATTTCTCTTGTTACAATAATATTTCCATCTACTGAATTTATATCTTGTGGCTCATACATACATATTTCTACATATGAATGGCTTTCACCTTTTCTTATCATTTCTTTTGAAAATCGTCCACCACAAATTACTCCTAATGAATCAATTATTAATGTTTTACCAGCTCCTGTTTCTCCTGTTAATACATTCATTCCTTTGTTTAAATTTATTTCTAAATCATCTATTATTCCTATATTTTTTATATGTAAATTTGTAATCATGGCAATCCTCCAAAAAAATAATAATACTTTTCGTAAGTTAAATATCAAATGTCTGTTCGAAAAGTATTATATGTTTTTCTTTGATTTTTGTCAATAGTTTTACGAACTTTTTTTCGTTTTATTTTTACTATTAATTTTTAAAATTTCTTCTATTTTATTTTTTTCTTCTTTAGTTGCTATATAGTTATAATATAACCTTGTATAAATTTTTAATGCTTCCGTACTCACTGCTTTTATATTTTCTTCGCTTATCTTTCTATCACTATAATTAGGAATTTTATTTTTTAATATTTCACTAATTTCTTTCTTTGGAATTTTTAGGTAGTCTCTCAAAGGGATATTATTTAATAATTTCCAAACTTCATTATATGTTTCATCAATCATCTTTCTTCTTCTTTCCTTGATATAGACTCTTTTTCTATATCTTCTAATCCAAGATTTCTAAAAACTAATGCTTCTCTTAAAAAACTAACTTCTGAGTTTTTTCCTTCATCTGATAGCTCAATACTTAAATTGATACTATTTTGAAGTTCTTTTACTAATCTTTTTATTTCTTTTACTGATATTTCTACTTCAAAATCTAATTCATCAGTATATTTTTCATAAGTTCTAAAAGTTATAATAATATCATCTAATTTTCTTGTATTTATATACTTACTATAGTCTATATTATAATTATTATGTGCAATGCTATCTCTTAAATGTCTAAACAAATTAGAACTATTTACCATAACATCTCCATATCTATCTATTTGTTTCTGTATTTGGTCTTTTTTTCTTTTTGGTGCTCTTTCTAGCTTTTCTCTTAAATTTATTGTTCGTTTTATTGATTCTTCTTTACTCAAATCAATTCCATTATATTCAAAAATTGGTCTATTTCTATTTTTGTTTATTTCTCTTATATAAACAAAACAATAATTAGCTAAAGCTATTGCTGATTTTGCATATAAAAATGGTTTCTGAGCAGCTAATTGTGAAATTGATAAATCATATAATTCTTTTATAGATATATTTTCTTCTTCCATTGCTTGCTCATCACCTGCTCTCCAATATTCAGGTGATGCTATTATCATAGAATATAATTGAATCATATAATTTACATCTGATGATACAGCTACTTTTATATCATCTTCATTCTTAGCAGTTGCATTAATTAAAAATGCTGTTGTTAATACTAGTTGTGATCTTTGTTTTTGCTTCGTTTTAGTATCTTTCCCCGAAATTCTTAAATTATTTATTCCTATATTTTTCAACCATTTTTTTATTTCTTTTTCTCTTTCTGGTGAAAGTTCCTTTCCTGAAAGAGTAATACTATTTACAAATTTATTAATTGATAATTTTTCTGTTTTCTCATCTAGCTTTTTTTCATCAAAATATAAAACTCCAAGTTTTTCTAGTTTTTTCTCCATAAATTTATCAAAAACATTCTCATAACTTTTTATTAATTCTATAAATTCATTAATTTCTATATCTCCTGATATATATCCATTATTAATGTGAATATATATTTTTGAATCATTAACTATTTTTATTTCATACATTGCATGTGCTAAGCAATTCCTTAATTGCCTTATTTTTTGTTTTTTATCATTTGAATTTTTTAATTGAAATTTATCTAAAAAATCTATCCCTTCAAACATTCTTTCAAGTTCTACATTTCCTATACGATATTTAGATAATATTTCTTCTATATTAAATAACTTTAATGATTCTGATACCACCATCGCTCTAGCTGCAAATACTATTTTTTCATATTGTGAAAGACTTTCAAATTCATCTTTTAATTCTGTCATTGTTATATTAGGTCTTAATTTTGTTATAAGTTCTGCTGTTTCTTCATAAAAACTTATTACACTATTAAAATCGCTTATTCTATCTAATATTAAAATATTCTCTTTATCTGACATTATCTTTCTCCTATAAAAATTTTATGAATTTATTATATCATCACTCTAAGCATTTTTCAATTTATATTCCAATCCTGTATTTCTTTTTTTACTATCTACATTATTTATCATAAAGTCTACAACTCTATCATTTCCAATTACAATCAATAATTTTTTTGCTCTTGTTAATCCTGTATATAATAAATTTCGTGTTAAAAGCATTGGTGCAGCTTGTGGCACAATCATTATAACAACATCAAATTCGCTTCCTTGTGCTTTGTGTATTGTTATACAATAACTATGATCTATTTGTTCTAAATCATTAAATTCATACCAACAAACTTTATCATCATCAAATTTTATTCTTATATTTTTTTCTTTTTCATTTATATTTGTTATTGTTCCAATTTCACCATTAAATACACCATTTCCAGTTTCTATAGAGTCTCCTTCTCTTCTTTCCCAATACATATCATAATTATTTTTGGTTTGCATTATTCTATCACCAATTCTGAATATTACTCCCATACTTGCTTTTTCTGGTTTCCCTTCTCTTGGCGGATTTAATTCTTGTTGTAATGATTTATTTAATTCTTTTGTTCCTAACATTCCTTTTTTAGTTGGTGTTAATACTTGAATATTTTCAAAAAAGTCATAGTCTCCGAACTTTTTTAATCTCCCATTACATAATGATAAAACTTGTTCTAATATTTTTTCTTGATTATTTTCTTTTATAAAGAAAAAATCTTCTTTTGCATTTTCAGATAATTCTGCATCATCTTTTTGTATAAATTTTTGACCATTGTTTACTCTATGTGCATTTACTATTATTTTACTTCTTGCTGCTTGTCTAAATATTTTATCTAAATGTACTGTTGAAATTTTTTCAGATGATATTATATCTTTTAAAACACTTCCAGGACCTACTGATGGAAGTTGGTCAGTATCTCCTACAAGAATTAATTTTGTTCCTAAATATATACAATCTAACAAATAACTCATCACAAACATATCTACCATTGACATTTCATCAACTATTATTATGTCTGCATCTATTGGCGCACCTTCAAAGTCTTTGTCTTTCTTATAAAATACATCATCATCAACTTTTCCTATCTCTAATAATCTGTGCAGTGTTTGTGCCTCTTCTCCTGTTGTTTCTGTCATTCTCTTTGCTGCCCTTCCAGTAGGAGCACACAATACTATTTTATATTTTTTTTGCTTATAGATTTCTATAATACTTTTTATTATTGTTGTTTTTCCTGTTCCAGGTCCACCTGTAATAATTGTTACATTATTATCATTAATAGTTCTTATTGCTTCTTTTTGTTTTTCAGATAAAATCATATCTGTTCTTTCTTCTACTTTTTTTAATTCTTTTTCGATATTACCTACTTTTTTTACGTTTTTAGTGTTTTTTAATTTTATTATTCTTTCTGCAATTTCATTTTCTGTTTTATAAAATGAGTATAAATATACCCATTCTTCTTCATCTCTTTTTTCAATAACTATATCTTCATTTGCTTTTAAATTTATTAGTCCTTCTTCAATTATTTCTTCAGCTACTCCTAATAACTGTTTTACATATTCTATTAAATTCTCCTTTAATGTACAACAATGTCCATTATATGTGATTTTTATCAAAGCATATTTTATTCCACTTTTTACTCTTTTTTGATTTTCTCGTTCTATTCCAAGTTCTATTGCCATTTTATCTATTTGTGAAAATTCTACACCTCTTGCAATATCTATTAAAATATATGGATCATTTTCTATTTCTGATATTGCATTTATTCCTAGTAGATCATATACTTTTTTGGCACTTTCTGCTCCTAGTCCAAATCTTTCTAAAAAGCCAACAATTTGCCATACTTCCCAATTTTCAATAAAACTTTCAGATATTTCCTTTGCTTTATCTTTTGTTATTCCTTTTATTTGTGCTAATTTGGATGGTTCGTATTTTAATACATGTATAGTTTCTTCTCCAAATAATTTTATTATCTTACTTGCTGTTGCAGGTCCAACTCCTTTTATATTTCCATTTGCAAGATATTTTTCTAATGCAGATAATGTTTGTGGCATTAATTTTTCAAATGTTTCTATTTTAAATTGCTCTCCATAATCTTTGTGTTCTATGAATTTACCAATTATTTTTAATGAATCTCCTTTACATATAAATGGTAAATATCCAACTACTGTAAATTGTTCTTCTTCTGTTTCAAATATTCCTACAGTATAGCTATTTACTTCATTTTGATATATTATTTCTGCTAATATTCCTTCTTTTTCTTCCAATTTCCGTCCTCTTTTCATATTTTGATAGTGTGATTTTATCACAAAAATATGTTTGTTTCAAGGATATTTAGTTATAAATAAAAAATTGAGAAACTTTTACATTTCCCAATTTTTTGTTTTATACTATGTGTATTATAATTTTTTTCTAGACCTCTAATTTTATAATTTTTTCCCAAGGTAATTCTGGCTTTCCAAAATGACCATAATTAGTTGTTTTTGTATAAATTGGTTCACGTAAACCAAGATATTCAATAATTCCTTTTGGTGTTAAGTCAAAATTCTTTTTGATTATTTCTTCTATTTTTTCTTCTGGTATTGTATTTGTTCCAAATGTATCAACAAATATTGACATTGGTTGTTCAACACCTATTGCATATGCTACTTGTAATTCACATTTTTTGGCAAATCCATTTGCAACTATATTTTTGGCAATATGTCTCATCATATATGCTGCACTTCTATCAACTTTTGTTGCATCTTTTCCTGAAAAAGCTCCTCCACCATGACGTGCATATCCACCATAAGTATCTACAATTATCTTCCTTCCTGTTAACCCTGTATCTCCTAAAGGTCCACCTATAACAAATCTTCCTGTTGGATTTATAAAATATTTTGTATTTTTATCTAAATATTTTTCTGGAATAACTGCTTTTATTACTTTTTCCATAATGTCTTTTTTTAATATATCCATATCTGCAGATTCTTCGTGTTGATTTGATATAAGTATTGTGTCTATTCTCTTTACAATTCCATCTTCATATTCAACTGTTACTTGTGTTTTTCCATCTGGTCTAAGATATGGTATTATTCCATTTTTACGAACTTCTGTAAGTCTTTTTGCCAATTTGTGTGCCATTGAAATTGCAAATGGCATATATTCTTCTGTTTCGTCTGATGCATATCCAAACATTATTCCTTGGTCTCCAGCCCCACCAACATCTACACCTTGTGCTATATCTGAGCTTTGCTTTGTTATATTTATATCTATCTTACATGTTCTATAATCTATGTCTAAGTCTGCTCTGTCATATCCTATTTCTTTTATTCTATCTCTTACTATTTTTTCTATATCTAATGTTGCATTTGTTGTTAATTGTCCTGCTACTGTTATTTGATTTGCAGATGCAAATGTTTCTATTGCAACTCTTGAATATTTATCTTGTTTTAATGCTTCATCTAATATTGTATCTGATATATAATCACATAATTTATCTGGATGTCCTTCTGTTACACTTTCTGATGTAAAATACCATTTCTTACTCATATTTCTTCGTTTCCTTTCATATTTATTATTCTACTTTGAGTTATAATAAATTCTTTTATTTGTTATGTTTAGAAAAATTCTTTTTTATATAACAAAAAAAGAACTCTTAGCGCCTGCTATGAGTCTTTTTCTAAAAAATCATCACTCAAAGCTTTTGCTTTGCCGGTATTAGCACCTTACATATTGCAGGTTGCTGTGGGATTAACGAGCCGTTCTCTACTCCACTCTTGATAATATATATTCAATTTTATAATTAAACTAATTGTAATATAGCTACTTCAGCAGCATCTCCTCTACGAGGACCAGCTTTAACTATTCTTGTATATCCACCAACTCTACCTTCGTATTTTGGAGCGATTTCATTGAATAATTTTGCCATTACATCTTCGCCTTCAACTTTGTTTAATTTTGTCATTATTTTTCTTCTAGCATTTAATCTTGATGGCATATCTTTTTGTCTTTTTTCAGTAGTTTCTTCTTTCACTACTCTTAGATATTCTTTACCATTTTTGCTTTTTACTAATTCTGTTTCTTTGTTACCTTTTGCATCTAATTTTGCTTTTACTACTTTTACATCAATGTCAACATAATCGGCAAACGCTGATATTTTACTCAAATCTGCAGTTGCAACTATATCACTTGACTTAATGTCAGTAATTACACTTTTAGGTCCGCTAAGATATACTGATATTTTGCTTCCGTCCACAACTTCATAGGTATAATCCTTATCAGTAAGACTTTGTGCATTGATAAGTTCTACATTCACATTACTTATTGTAACACTCGTTGTGGGGTCATATATATTGACTATAACAGCCCACAAAACGATTGCACATAACACTGAAAGGATTTTAAGAGAAAAGTTGTTAAATATTTTTTCCTTCATTCTTTATTCTTCCTCTCCATATTTTGAAAGACTTTACATCTATTGTCCTCTTTCTTAAATATTCCAGTTTGTTACGCAGTGAATGTTCATCTATATCTCTTATAAGTTCTCCTCCGACAGCTACTGATACAGCACCTGTTTCTTCTGAGACAATAATTGTCATGCTGTCTGTCACTTCACTTATTCCAACTCCAGCCCTGTGTCTTGTTCCAAGCTCTTTACTAAGATTAACATTATCAGAAAGCGGAAGGTAACATGTTGCCGCCACAACCCTGTTTCCTCTAATAATAACAGCACCGTCATGAAGCGGTGTATTATGTTCAAAAATATTTATAAGAAGCTGGCTCGTCACAATTCCGTCAACATTTATGCCCGTTCTTACATATTCATCAAGCATCATATCCTGCTCAATAACAATAAGAGCACCTGTCTTTACTGCTCCCATTTCATATGCGGCACGGACAATCTCATCTGCTGTCTTCGAGCTATATCTTTCATCTTTTTCATGACTGTCGCCAAAATTAAAGAAATTAAGCACAAGTTTTTTTCTTCCAAGCTGTTCCAGAGCACGCCTTAATTCAGGCTGGAATATAATTACAAGTGCTATAATACCAACACTTATTGTCTTTCCTGCTATCCACAGAATCGTTCTGAGATTAAGAATATATGCAAAAAGAGCGAAAAGTACGACAATTATAATACCCTTTAATAACGCCCATGCTTTTGTATTCTTAATCCATACAAGAAAGCTGTACAGAACAAATGCTATAATAAAAATCTCTATTATATCTGTCCATGTAATACGGGGTATATACAGGTTAAATTATTAACCGCTGTCATATCTTCACTCCCTTCGCTTTTATTATTCTGTTAAATATTACTTATCATAAAATGTTATATCGTCATCATCAGTTTCCAATGTAGCTGCATTCTTATCTGCTGCTCTTCTTATATCACTTAAATCACTTGTTTTTCTTGTCTTTCTTGCATTAATCTGCTTAACTTTGACATTTTCATTAACGAGGCTGATTTTTGGAACTGCTTTTACATAATAATAGT
>ERZ773192.3129-NODE-3129-length-12769-cov-5.892795_pt1 | contig 12769 bp, 13 predicted proteins | sample MGYA00581010_ERZ773192 | MGnify/ENA primary metagenome ERZ773192 (study PRJEB29015, sample SAMEA2737741) | human gut metagenome | biome: human gut; feature: human-associated habitat; material: faeces | place: China | collected 2012 ...
TGATCTACCCATGAGCAGGATGAAGCGTTAGTAAAATAACGCGGAGGAGAACCAGGTATCAAGGGTGTCCTCATCCTGCTTTAAATGTGTGCAGCCGCACTTCGGGCACTTCTCCGGCATCATCTTCGCAACGGTCATCTCGCCGCACTCTTCACAGTAGTAAGCCGGGATTCTGTGTCCCCACCAGAGCTGTCTGGAAATACACCAGTCTCTGATATTGTCTGTCCAGTTGAAGTAGGTCTTTTCCATTCTCTTCGGGATCAACTGGATGTCCCCGTCCTTTACAGCTTTTACTGCGGGCTTGATCAGTTCATCCATCCTGACAAACCACTGCTTCTTGATCATGGGCTCGATGGTTGTCTTACATCTGTCATGGGTACCTACATTATGGGTATAATCTTCAATCCTTACAAGGAGTCCCATCTCATCCAGTTCCTTTACAATGGCCTCTCTTGCTGCATAACGGTCCATACCGCAGAACTTGCCGCCGTTTTCGTTGATGGTGGCATCATCATTCAGGATATTGATTTCCGGCAGATTGTGACGCTTTCCAACCTCAAAGTCATTCGGGTCATGGGCAGGTGTGATCTTAACTACACCGGTACCAAACTCTCTGTCAACATAAGCATCTGCAATGATCGGGATCTCTCTGTTGATAATCGGAAGCATCAGCTTCTTTCCAACGATATCCTTATATCTGTCATCATCGGGATGGACTGCTACTGCAGTATCACCAAGCATAGTCTCCGGTCTTGTAGTCGCAAACTCAAGGAATCTTGTAGTACTTACAGTTCCGTCATCCTCGATCAGCGGGTACTTGATATGCCAGAAATGGCCTGCCTGCTCTTCATATTCTACCTCGGCATCAGAAATGGAGGTATTACATACCGGACACCAGTTGATGATCCTGCTGCCCTTGTAAATCCAGCCTTTTTCGTGCATCTTGCAGAATACTTCGGTAACTGCCTTATTGCAGCCCTCGTCCATGGTAAAACGCTCTCTGTCCCAGTCACAGGAGGAGCCAAGCTTTTTCAGCTGTTCAATGATCCTTCCGCCGTACTCAGCCTTCCACTCCCAGGCTCTCTTAAGGAACCCTTCTCTGCCAAGATCTTCCTTGCTGATGCCTTCTTCCTTCAGCTTTTCAATGATCTTAACCTCTGTAGCGATGCTGGCATGGTCTGTTCCTGGCTGCCAGAGTGCATTATAGCCCTGCATCCTCTTATAACGGATCAGGATATCCTGCATGGTATTGTCAAGGGCATGTCCCATATGGAGCTGTCCTGTGATATTCGGAGGGGGAATTACGATCGTAAACGGGGTTTTGGAATGATCCACCTCTGCATGGAAGTATTTCTTCGCAAGCCATTTGTCATAGATTCTGTCCTCAATCCCCTTGGGATCGTAGGTCTTTGCAAGTTCTCTGCTCATCATCTTCTCCTTTTCTGTTTAAAAAAGAATCCTGCTTGCAGGATTCTCCGCCTGCGGCGGGTCGCTTTAAGCGACATCTACCCCTCCGCCGCAGTGCGATCCTGCCCGGAGGGTTTTTTATGTCATAGGAAATTACTCCGTAATATTCCAATGACATAAAAAACCCTTTACAGAATCACTTCTGTAAAGGGCGTCATTTCTACGCGGTACCACCTTTGCTTGTCACTCACTGCCGCCGGCATCTGCCGAAAGCACTATCCGTTAACGGGGATCAGCCGTGAGAACCTACCTGGATTCCTTCAACCTGCAAAAACCTCTGCAGCTGCCAGAACGCTGTTCAGCTCTCCGGTTCCAAAGCTACCTTCCCTGTATCCACTGCCAGATATTCTTTCAGCCGATGGAATATCCTCTCTGATGCCTGAATAAACAGGTACTCCTCTTTGTCACTACCTTTTCATAACTCATTAAATCTATCTTAGTAGGCAGACGCCTGCTTGTCAAGTCCATTTCTGCCCCTTGAAGGTTCTGTTTCTAAAATACTTCTCCGATGACCGCGATCTCCATACAGCCATCCGGCAGCTTCTCCGGTCTTTTGCCAGACTGGCTGGTATGGACGTACATACTTGTAATCCCAAACGCATCCGCTCCCAGGATATCTGCTTCGTATTCATTCCCGATCATGACAGAATCCTCCTTCTTAAGTCCATATTTCTCGAAAAGATCCTCAAAGAAATAATGGGATGGCTTCTTTACACCGGCATCCGAAGAATATAAAATACCGTCAAACAGCTCATAAATCCCCAGCATCTTCATCTCCGGCTCTGTGAAGATCCGCTGCGCGTTGGAAAGCAGATAGATCTTTTTTCCTGATCTTTTCAATCTTTTCAAAAGATCTTCCGCACCATCATAAAGCCGGATATAATAAGTTGACAGTGCCCGGAAAGCTGTTGCCATAAGTTTAAGCTTTTCCTCCGATGGCTCTATGCCCTTCTCTGTAAAAAGGCCGGTAAATACCCTGTCAAGCGGGAGCTCAATTTCTCTTTTCAAAAGGCTCCCATCTCTCATTTTTTTCTGCCGGTCCCACTGGCGTCCTTCCTCCACCTTACACAGACGAAGGTAGCTTTTACGCAGCTCTGTTTCCGCATAGGGCACACCATTCATCGAAAAAAGCAAAGCCACTTCCTTCCACAGAGAGGCCTTGCTTTCGCTTGTATGAATATCAATCAGGGTTCCATAAAGATCAAAAATATAATTTGTCATGCGGTCTTGATTCCTTTTATTTTATCATGGGCAAAAGAGAAATAAAACATCTGGATCCGGAATTTGTTTCCTTCATACAGATCCAGCATCTGATACAGATCCTTATAATAATCAAACAACTTTCTCTTGGTCTTCATGGTCAGCTGCAGACTTCCTGCCTGCGTATCCACAAGACTTCCCTTGGTCTTTACATAGTAATAGAGCGGCTTATTGATCACACCAACCTTACCTACATACTGCAGATACTCCAGATTAAACCGAAAGTCCTCACACCAGTCAAGCTGGGTATCACACTGAAGAGCAAATCTCCTGATAATGTCTGCCTTGTAAAACTTATTCCAGAGAACACCATAGTAAAAGTTAGCCGGCGCAGACATCATGTTTTTGGCAAATCTGGTTCTTGTCAGAACCGGTCCTGCCTCCACATGACCCCTCACCATGATCATCCTGCCCCTTACCCTGTTGTAATCCGAGATCACCATTTCGCAGCCATACAGAAGCGCAGTCCTTACAAACTCCTCTGTGGCATGCTTGACTAACCAGTCATCTCCGTCCACAAACTGGAAATACTCTCCTCTGGCCCGCTTCATGGCAATGTTCCTGCTGTCAGAAACACCGCTGTTTTCCTTTTTAATATAACAGAATCTGGAATCCTGCTCTGCATATTTACGAATAATACGATCCGTATGGTCTGTGCTGCCGTCGTTGACTACAATAACCTCAATGTTCCGGTAGGTCTGGTTCTGTATGCTTCGGAGGCATCTTTCAATCGACCTTTCTCCGTTATATACCGGTACAATGATACTTACCAATGGCTCTTCCATAATATCACTCCTTAAATATAGGATTTTACACCTCTTTCCGCAAAAAGGCAAATTCCTGCCAGTTTCTTCTCCTTGCTCTATACTGGTAAAAACAGGAGGATCACTATGAACATATTGCATCCTTCACCATCTGCAGCTCATCCTCGTAGATGCAGTTTGGCAGGGTGCCGTTTCTGACTCTTGAAAGCGCCTCCTCCAGTTCAAAAAAAACTGCACCTTCCACTTCACTTTCCTGAAGGATAAGATCAGCGATCCGAACCGGCTTTTCATAAAGATAAACTGCACTGATCTCCTGATCCAGAAAAGGCTTTCCATAAAAGGATGTCCTTAAGTCTGCCCTGTGGTACCCGATCAGCCGCAGCTCCTCTTCTCCTGCTTCGATACCAAGCTCTTCTGCAAGCTCCCTCCGTGCCGATGGCAGATAGCTGTCCCCTGCATGGATATGGCCTGCTGATGAAATATCATAGTATCCCGGATACGAATCCTTCTTCTTACTCCTTTTCTGCAGAAGCACCTGATAAGAGCCATCCGGCATCCGGTTCACGATCCATATATGGGCTGTCCTGTGCATCTTTCCATAGTGATGTACCATGCCCCGTTCCATCACTTCCCCGGTAGGCTCTCCCTTTTCATCACAGATATCAAAAAGCTCAAGCTCCCGCCCGTCAAGCACCGCCCGGTACCAGGTTCCATCCCCATGGTAGCAGAGCTTTAAGGAAAAGAAAGGTCTCTCTTCCTTTAACAGCTCAAGGAACAGTCTGTCCCCGTCCCAGAGCTTCAGCTTCGTGATCTCTTCTCTGGCAACAAAAGCAAGCTCCCCTTCTGTACACTCTGTCAGGGTTCCCGTATAGCCATCTGCCGTATAAAGACACATATATTCTGTCGGATAATTCTCACTGCAGAAGGTCACGATCCCACGGAACCGGTATGAGGTCAGGATCAGTCCCGTTTCCTCAAAAACCTCACGAAGGAGACAGTCCTCCGGACTCTCTCCTTCTTCAAAGTGACCTCCTACACCAATCCATTTATTCTTATTGATATCCTGCTCCTTTTTCACGCGGTGGAGCATCAGATAACAGTTCTCTTTTTCAATGTAGCAGAGAGTAGTCAGCTTACTTTTCACCGTTCAGTACTTCTCCCACGATCTTATTAACCATGCCGCCGTCTGCTCTTCCCTTGACTTTTGGCATCAGCTCCTTCATGACCTTACCCTTGTCCTTCATGGAAGGTGCATCAATGGCAAGTGCTGCAAGAACCGCCTTTACCTCCGCAAGGACAGCCTCTTCACTCATTTCTTCCGGTGCAAATTCCTGATAAACTGCCAGTCTCTTCTCACAGGCTTCCTTAATATCTTCCCTGTCTGCCGGTGCAAGCTCCATGGTTTCCTTCGTCTGCTTGATCTCCTTCTTGACTACCTCGAATTCCTCAGCCTCTGTCAGATCCTCTCTCTTGTCGATAGCTTTGTTCTTCAACGCAGAAAGCAGCATGGAAAGTGCATCCTTTCTGTCCTTTTCCTTGTTTTTCATTGCCGCAACCATTTCGCTGCGTACCTTGTCTGCCATACTCATGACCGTTACTTCCTTTCCTCTTAACTGCTGTATCTGATAATCAAAAGCTCAAGGCTCATGCTATCATTCATTCTTCCTGTCTTGACTGCTTCTTCCGCTTCCACACAGGCTCTTAAGGCTGCCCTCAGCTCTTCCTCTGAAAAGCCGTCTGCCTGCGCCATATATTTCCCGGCTATAAAGGCAGGCAGTCCTACCTTTTCCCCGACCGCCTTATTGGCATACCCCTTTTTCTTCAGCTCCTTCACCTGCAGAAGAAGGTTAAACTGTCTTGCTACCAGAAACAGGATCCGCATGGGCGGCTCCTTCAGTGCCACCAGCTCATAATAAAGAGAAAGCGCCCTTTTCTGCTTCTTCTCTGCGATAGCTCCTACCATATCAAAAATGTGACTTGTCAGCTGCTTCACACAGATGGCATCCATATCACTGCCGGTGATCTCCGGTCTGTCAAGACAGTAGCAGAACAGCTTCTCAAGCTCCCTGCTGATCGTCTCCATATCAGTACCTGTCATCCGTATCAGGTGATCAACTGCCTGTCCGGAAATTTCCTTGCCTTCCTTCCTGACTCTGGATACGATCCATCTCTTTAAGACTGCTTCCTCCTGTACCTTGAATTCTGCCACATAGCCGGCATCCTTTACCGTCTTGTAAAGTCTGCTTCTCTTATCCGCTTCTGCCTCCACGAAAACGAAATAGGTGCTTCCGGTATCACCCTTCAGATAATCCGCCAGTTCTTCACCACCGCTTTTAAAAAGACCGCTGTTTTCAAGGAGGATCAGCCTCCGCTCTGCAAAAAAAGGAAGCGTCTCGGAAAGATCAATGATCTCCCCTGTGGAAAGCTCCTTTCCCTCATGGTAATAATAGTTCATGGTATCATCACCGATGATGGCTTCCTTCAGTCTGTCCCTGTACTGCTTCCGGAGATAGGCCTCCTCACCGCAGAGAAGGTAAATCTTTTTCAGTTGTCCTGTCTTGATATCATCATTGATCCTCTGCATGTGCCCTGCCTTCGAAAGTCCCTACAAAATTCTACCTTCTCAGTTTATCACATCCTCACCGGGAATCAATTCTTTTTTCGCCTCCCTGATCGTATTTAGTCCTCCGGCACTTCGATCCTCTGATTAAACTGATCCAACAGCAGGGCTGCCACAATACCGACTGCCAGGCAGAGCAGATTATTCACGCAGGAAAAAGTGCTCACTGTAAAGCTCCTGAAGGGAATGATCACAAGTGTAGCTGCCATGACGATTCCGACGATTCCATGAAATACCATGGCATAATGATGCTCCATCAGCACCGTCACTGCCCTTGCCAGCAAAAGCACAGTAAGAAGTGCCCCGATCCCTGCCGGGATCAGAACCGCCATGTCCAGTCTCCCGATCCCATCCACAAGCGGCGTATACAGTCCCAGCGGCATCAGCAGTGTGGAAAAGCTCATACCGGGTGCGATCACGCTTAACGCAATACAGAAGCCGCAGAACAGATACCAGCCAAATGACGGTGCTATGGTAACCTGAATGATCTGCAATAAGGTCAGCAGTATCAGGATCATTCCAAAGCAGACCACTGTCATCAGCAGATCACTCTTTTTTCTTCCCTTTTTCCCTGCCTCCCGAAAGAGTGATGGCAGCATACCGCCGATCAGCCCTACAAACAGACAGACAGACGGATCCGGATATCTGGTGAGCAGAAAGCCAAGTATCCTGGCTACCACCACAAATCCAAAGCCTCCGCCAAGGATCAGTGGAATCAGCATCCGGTAATACCTTTTCATGGCTGATCTCGGATGGGAGAGCAGTTCCATAACAGGCTGGTAAACCCCAAATACCACACTTAAGACACCTCCTGAGATCCCTGGCAGCACAGCTCCAAGGCCGATCAATGCTCCCTGCAGAAAATGCAGCAGCAGAAAGGAGGTCTGACCCTTAGTTCCATGATTTTTCTTTTTCTGATTCATACATGTACGTCCCCTTTTCCGGGTTCCTTACCCTGCAGTCATTATACAGGATACTATATGTATTTTCCTGCGGATTTATGAATCTGTACATTTTCTTATCAGGAAAAGCGAAGGACCAAAGTCACCTTTAGTCCTCTGCGCGTTCCCTGTATATACTTTTCACGTACCGGAAGGTGCGACCGTCTTCTGCCCGGTACAGGCCGCTGGGATAACCGGTCTCATCATGGTAATCTCCATCCGGTCCCTGTCCCATCACAAGATAAATTGCTCCGTTCTCTTCATAAACCTCCTCCGGCATAATGAAGGGACAGTAGGTGGTATCATCAGAAAGGGGAATCTGCGGCTCGCTGATCTCCAGTGACTGAAAATGTCTGCCTCCGTCCTCTGTGATATAAAAGCTTCCAAGGCTCCCGCCGCTGTAGGCAAGTCCGGCATAGCCGGTCTGCCATCTCCCTTCTGTTTCCTGATCAGGAAAGGTAATAAAAAGTGCTTCCCCACCAGAACCGTTAAAGGGATCGGTATTGACAAAGGTACATTCACCGTCCTTTACTCCGATCAGTGTATAATAGCTGCTCCCGCAGGCTCTGTCTGTCGCAAGCAGACGCATCTGTGTACCATCAGAAAGCGTGTCACTGCAGGCAGCTTCCAAAGACAGATAATAGGCTTTCTGCTCTTCTGTCACAGGAGCCGGTGTCGGCTCCTCCGGTGCCGTATCAGTCTGCGCCCCGTTCTCTGATACATCAGTCTGTACCCCGTTTCCTGCTTCGCCGCTCTGTGTACCATCCATGACCGTTTTCTGCTGTCCTTTATCAAGCGGCACTGTTTTCCCATGTAATGCAATCTGTATACCGGCTGCCGGCAGCAGTAAAGCGATCAGTGTAACAATAATAACAATCCATCCGTTCTTTTTCATCCTGCAAAGTCCTGTAAGCCCTTTCCTGTATACTGCAATGCGATCCGATCCTCCGGATGGACTTCTGTCAGATACAATACGATAACAAAGAACCATTCAAGCGGCTTCATCAGCAGATACACAAGATCTGCGATCCACCTTTTCCGGATCATCCTGGCTACCGGGAATCCGTAGGTATCATAAAAATGCCGTACTCTCCGCTGAAGCCCCGGCGTCCTCTCCTCCAGGATCTGTTCAAAGGCATTGGCAACACAGAGCTGCCTGTTCACCGTCACCTCATGACCATGGCGGATCCCCCGTCTGATGGGATGCACGATCCTTTTATCTCCACCTGCTGCCACCGTGCAGAGATAATGTTCATCCACCATAACATTCGGCGGAGCGATCTGTGTGGAAAGCCTGAAATCGCTGGTTTCTGTAAAGGCCTTGATCACGGCATCCGGTGCCTGGCCAAACAGCAGCAGAATCAAAATCAGAATGCCAAGAAGGGGCCACATCAGCAGAAGCGCCGCTGCCGGCCAGCGCTTTGCTTCTTTTAAAAGATGGTTGACAGCCCCAAGGAAAGGAACGCTGTCGATCTTACTGCTTCTCTCTGGATCCTCCCTGTACTCATCCATTTTCACAAGGATCATCCGTGCTGTGATCAGAAAATAATTCAGGGGAACCAGTACCAGATACAGATCCATCCAGTCCGCATATACTTGCCAGGTAAATATCACAAGCAGAGCACCTCCAAGATAAACTGCTGCCATGGCAAGCACAGTAACAAGCGGTGGTGTTTTTGAAGCGTCACTGAACTTTAAGATCAGGAACCCGGTCAGCGCCACGCAGGCGATCACGAGTATCGTCAGTGCTGATCCCGTATAGATCGGTGTGTGCATCTCTGCATTGATCAGCTGCTCCTGCCAGTCTGCACGGAATGAGATGCTTTTTCCCAAAAAAAGATAAAGCAGCTCATAAAAAAAAGCCAGCAGCATAACATAGAAATCATAGAAAAGCGGATCCGGCTGTCTGGTTACTGCTGCTTCTCCTGACATTTCTTCAGCTTCCTGCCTGGTACGCCTGCACATCCTGCTTACCAGCAGATAGACTTCATAGGCTGTAAGGAAAAATGGATAGCATAGAAAAGGTCCATAAAACAGGCATCCCATAAAGAGATAACTTAATTCCGGCATTCCATCTCCTGCTGCCACACTCAGCACAACAGCTCCAAGCGATCCCAATATCATCGATCCTGCGATCTGTCCGATGTAAACAAATTTCCTGCTCCTTTTCATATACAGTCTCCTCCCGGTGCCTGTCACTTTCAATGTAACTGTACTATAACATGTTATCCTATGTTCAGCAATAAATTGCATACACCAATTTGAGGTCAATTTCCACTCAAACCATATTGCTCTGTCTTTTTCTTTGATGCTTTATTCAGCATTTTTTCATGACTATCAGCCAAATTTTTAGACTTTGAAATAATCTCTCAGCTTTTCTTGATTTTGTCTAACTAATATGCTATCCTTAAATAGAGGAAAAGTCAGATAAGCGGCCTACCCTCTATAGTGATGCTAAATTTTTAGTTCAGCCGTCGACTACTGGGAATAGTTGGCGGCTATTTTCTTCCCTTGAAGATTGCATAACACAATCCAATAAGGGTAACAATGAACATACTGAACTCTATAAGCTCTGAATATGTAACCATTGGCATTATATCAGTTCTTTTTCAGACTGTAAACCGTAATACGCCAATAAATCTATCATCATTTTTTCATTATATTTCCCCTGCTAGATTCTCTCTAAAATCTTTGCATTCATGTCATCATATGAATTCCAGAACTCATTTCGAATCTGAATTCCTGTATAGGTAAACAATTGCTTAATTTTATTAAACCCTTTATTTCCACTCTTCCTTCAAAAACTTCATCGTATCCTCAAAGGCCTTTTCCCTGCTTTCGTCACACGCCTGCGGCTGCTTTCTCTCCACCCGGAAAAGCTTTGCGGTCAGTGGCTTTGCCGGACAGCGATAATGACTGGCTGTTCTGTAATGCAGATGCCTGTACGGATAGACAAAGTTCTTTTCCTGAAGCCGCTTCATTACCTTTTTGCAGTTATCCTCCAACGGAAGCAGTACATCACAGCCTGCACTTAACATCAGCACAGCCACCTTTTTGGCTACATACTCCCTGCACCATTCTATAGCATTTTCAACCAGTTCAAGTGGAATCCCCTGCAGCTTATCCGGCGCTCCCGGTACATCCCGGTAAGCAACCGCCATTACATTGATTCCGGCCTCGTAATATTTTCCCGTACACATTTCAGTCAGCATATAGCTTCCATGAAATCCGTTCTTTTCAATGGTAAAGGTTTTTTCCGGCGTATATTTTGTCAGTTTTTTCATTCTCTGCACAGCTTTTTTCAAAAATGATCTACAAAATTTTTCGGGTTCTATTTTCTTTTCCTTATCACGATCATCCATGCCACCAGTATGATCAGCGCGCCAAGACTCATGTTGGCACAGGCTGTTCCGTTAAAGAATGCACTGGTTCCCAGTTTTCCAAATCCATTGATCAGAATCTTGAAAAGAAGAGGATTCAGGATCAACATCCAGCCCGGAAGCGGTGTTTTCTTTTTTGCTATGATATAAATAAGCATGATAACATTGATAAGATAAAAGGCAAAAAAGACAACAAAACAGGGGATCAGATATCCGCCCTGTTCCTTCAGGATCATGAACAGTATATCCCCACTTTCTGTTCCTGTTTCCAGTGCCTTTTTCATACCTGTTACCAGATAACAGCATATGATATGGATAGCTCCGCCAAATGCCACATACCCATAAACAGAAGCCTTATACCATCTGGAGGCTGCACTTTTCCGATCCTCCATCATCTGATACAGTGCATAATAGCCAAAGGCAGTAACCGGTATGCCCACAAAGCCAAAGAACCCTGCCAGTCCGATTCTTGTATAGGAAATCTTTTCTGCTGCCATGAGATACTGGGAAATGGCTCCTTCTGCTCCGGTCGAATCCACGCCAAGCAGCAGGAAATCCCCGATCATGGTAAGCACTGCTCCTGCGATTCCATACCATAATAACTGCGTAATTTTTCTTTTCTGTTCCTCTTTCATTCCATCCTCATTTCTTCGTTCTTCTGTTCTTCTCGGAAAGGAAGTTTTTTCTCAGACTTTGCCAGGTGTTTTTCTCTTCTTCTCCTTATAAATTTTTCCTGCAAAAATGGATTCACACACTTCATGTGGCAGTCTTATGGTACCCATTCTTTTGTATATATGAAAATAACAATATGTTTTTATTCATCATTTCACACAGTGAAAATATACCATCGATCCATCAATGTGGAGGTCGATCTTTTTATACATTTCCCTCAGAATATCTCTCAGTTCTTCCTCATTCTGGAATGGCGGAGAAAACCAGCCTTTCTTTGCAAGAATATTTTTTACAAGCCAATCCGTTCTTTTGGATTTACCTTTGATATAGAAACAAGCAATAAAAGCACCGCCTGGTTTCAAAACGCGCCATATTTCCTGAAATGCCTTTTTCTTATCGGGAAAGGCATGAAATCCATTCATAGACAGTACAATATCAAATGCTTCATCGTCCATTTGCAAATTTCCAACATCACCCTGAACACACCTAATATGTCCATGCCCATTAAACCTTCTCTTAGCCTGTTCAAGCATATCCATACTATAGTCAAGACAAGTAATATCTGCATTTTTCAGGGACTTCCATTTGTGTTCCGTAAATACAGCCGTCCCAACCGGAACATCCAGAAGATTTCCTGAAAAATCGTCAGGAATATACGATAAGACCTTTCGCGCTATATCATTGTCATCAGTACCACTCCAAAACAGCCTGATATACATTCTGCTAAAAAAATTCCCCTGAGTAAGAACACCGTCATATATATTTTTTGATGATTCATAAGCGTTTCGTATTTTGTCTGCCATAATGCACCTCCAAATTCTAATTCATTAAATCCAGCATATTTATTGTGTATAACGTCTCAACCCCGTCAAGCCGGATAGCTGCTGACAATAACATTATACGGAATCTAAAGTTCTCTGCCTGTTTTCTGTGTAAACTCTCCCCTCCTTTTGTCACAAAAAAATAACACTGGTTAGTTTTTTCTAACCAGTGTTATTCTAACATAATGCAGATCAAAAATACATCCTTTTTGTGTAATTAGTCTGCTCTCCGATGATCCCTGAAGAAAGCGATCGTTTCCTGAAGATCTGCCTCATCCTCAAACAGATCCAGCTTCTTTGCCACTTCTATGGCAAAATCCACATAACCATTCGCCCTTGCCGTGATCACCTGCTCTGAAACTGCCACATCAAGATCTGCAGCGTGCGTGGAAATAATCCCCTCAAGGATTCCCGCGTGCTCCAGTACATCCACTCCTGCACAGATCCCTGCAAGAATTCCGCCCTGTTTCTTCACCCTTCGGAGAATATTCCACACTTCTTCCCTGTCAATTTCTTCAATATCCCCGCCGGGAATAATAACTAACCCGGTTTCCTTCGGCTTTATCTGTGAAAGGGCAGATTCCGGGCAGATCCGGTAACCTTCTGTTGCTCTTTTTTCGTCACCATCCAACGAAACAAAGAGTACCTCCTGTCCAGTCACACTCAGGAAATAATTCAGGATCGAGATTTCATAAATACAGCAAGTATTATATAAAAGTACGACGTTTTTCATTGTTCCCCTTTCTGTTCTGATCCTCATATTTTGTACTGCATGAAATTATCATTATGGTGAACTACCCATTGTCTTAAGCCAATGGGCTTCCTGCTTCAATCGACCTCGTAA
>ERZ773192.3142-NODE-3142-length-12736-cov-57.689930_pt1 | contig 12736 bp, 12 predicted proteins | sample MGYA00581010_ERZ773192 | MGnify/ENA primary metagenome ERZ773192 (study PRJEB29015, sample SAMEA2737741) | human gut metagenome | biome: human gut; feature: human-associated habitat; material: faeces | place: China | collected 2012 ...
GAGAAGATGCGGGAAATCACAGCCGACCGTAGCGCGCTGAGGAAGTGCAGAAACGTAGTTTCTGCCGGTGCTTTTGGCTACTTTTATCACCGCAGACAAAAGTAGCTCGCGCCGGGGCGCGAAACTATCCCCGTCGGAGACAAAGAAAGCGCTCGCGCCGGGGGGCGAAATTATCCCCGTCGGAGACAAATAATGCGCGCTTACGCCGCTGCGGCGGCTACACCTCATCCGCCACGGCTTCGCCGTGCCGCCTGTCTCCCTGCGGGTCGGTCCGCGGATCTGACACGCCACCGGCCTGTCATTCAACACCGCGAACACCCAGGGGGAAAGCTTGAGGGGGCGGCGGGTGTTCAAAGAAAGTTCACGGTTTTCCTGCAAAACTTAAAGGTAGAATTAAGGAAAGCGAGTATGCTATAAAACAGAAAGAGCGATGAGCCCCTTCGAAGCAGGCACCCTTCTTCATGTCTGCTTCCTCCATCATACCACGCTTTCCCCTCGGCGGCAAGATGGGAGAGCGCTCCTTATACGAAACTGCGACACAGGAGGTCATTACGATGTATAACGACGAATTCAATAACAACGATATGTACCGCTTCACCAACCGGGAGGTACCCCACGACGACTACGCGCCCGCACCCCGGCAGGAGAACACGTATACCGCGCCGGTGAAGAAGCAGGGCTTTTTCCGCAGGACGTGGGTAAAGGTCACGGCGCTGGTGCTGGCCTGCGCCGTGGTGGGCGGCGCGGCAGGCTACGGCGGCGCTGCGCTGGCAGGCGGCAGCACCTCCGGCGGCAAGACCACCATCAATGAGAGTGACCGCACGGCCACCGCCGTGCAGATCAAGAAGGTGGACGGCAAGACGAAGATGCAGCCCGCCGAGGTCTACGCCTCCACGGTGAACTCCACCGTGTCCATCAACTGCTCCACCACCACCAACGTGTTCGGTCAAACCACCCAGTCCGCCTCCAGCGGCAGCGGCTTTATCATCAGCGAGGACGGCTACATCGTCACCAACTACCACGTGATCAGCGGCGCCTCCTCCGTGAAGGTAACGCTGTATAACGGCGACACCTACGACGCCACCGTCATCGGCGGCGACAGCGACTACGACGTGGCGGTGCTGAAGATCAACGCCGCCGGGCTGACCCCCGTGACATTGGGCAACAGCGCCGATGTGAACGTGGGTGACTCCGTGCTGGCCATCGGCAATCCCCTGGGCGAGCTGACGTTCTCCATGAGCGGCGGCTATGTGTCCAGCTGCAACCGCGCCATCAACGTGGACGGCACTCCCTTCAACATGATCCAGGTGGACTGCTCCATCAACCCCGGCAACTCCGGCGGCCCCCTGATGAACCTGTACGGCGAGGTGGTGGGCATCGTGTCCGCCAAGTACTCCACCTACTCCTCCACCACGGTGGAGGGTCTGGGCTTCGCCATTCCCATTGACGATGTGAAGTCCATCATCACCGACATCATGGAGAACGGTGCCGTCACCGGCAAGGCATACATGGCCGTGACCGTGGGCACCATGAACTCCCAGATGGCCGCTCAGTACAGCATCGACATCGATCAGGGCGTGTTCGTCTACTCCGTCGTCAAGGGCGGCGCCGGCGACAAGGCCGGCCTGCGCCTGGGCGACGTGATCACCAAGATGGGTGACACCACGCTGACCAGCCGTCAGGATCTGTCCGCGGCGCTGAAGAGCTACCGCTCCGGCGACACCGCCACCCTGACCGTGTTCCGCGACGGCAGCTACATCACCACCGACATCACCTTCGACCAACAGCCCCAGATCACCGGCACCGACACGGAGGAGGACACCTCCTCTCAGGGCGGTAATAACGGCGGTTACAGCGGCCAGATCCCCGAGAACTGGCAGGAGTTTTATAACTACTTCTTCGGCAACCGGGGCTGATACCGGCCCGGGCACAGCGGCATAACTGACCACTATGCCGCCAGGATACCACGATCTTCTTCACATTCTCCATGTTTCCCAGCACACATTCGCTTCCCCCGCACCGTCCCTGCCGGAGCTACCCCGCCGGCGGGGACGGTTTTTTGCGCGGTTGCAAGGCGTTGACAGATATGGTATAATTCTTTATTGGTATACTATGTGGAAAAATGAGGAAACGACTATGGAAGTAACACAGGGCGCACCGTTTGAGAGCTTTGGCCTGTCAGAGGCCACCATGCGCGCCATACGAAATAAGCACTACACCGTCAGCACCCCCGTGCAGGCCGGGTGCATCCCCCCCATGCTGGCGGGGAAGGACGTGATCGCCAAGGCTCCCACCGGCACGGGCAAGACCATGGCCTTCGGCATCCCCATCATCGAGCGCATCGACCGGGAGAGCGAGGAGGTGCAGGCGGTCATTCTGGCACCCACGCGGGAGCTGGCCATGCAGATCACCGACGAGATGCGGGACATCGCCGTGTGCCACGAGGGCGTTCGGCTGGTATGTCTGTACGGCGGACAGCCCATTGGCAAGCAGATCGACGCGCTGAAGCGGCGGCCCCAGATCGTGGTGGCCACGCCGGGGCGGCTGAGTGACCACATGAAGCGGCGGACCGTGAATTTGAAGAGCGTGCAGACGGTGGTGCTGGACGAGGCGGACCGGATGCTGGACATGGGCTTTATCCACGACGTGACGCGTATTCTGGACAAGATCCCCAGCCGGAAAAACCTGGGGATGTTCTCCGCCACCATCTCGCGGGAGGTGATGGACATCTCGTGGGTATACCAGCGGGACCCGGAGGAGATCACGGTGCAGGCCACCAAGGAAAACAAGCCGGACATTCTGCAGTACCGGCTGGAGGTGCCCTCCGACGGGAAGGTGGACGCCATTGCGAAGATACTGGCGCATGAGAACTATGACCGGGTGATCTGCTTCTGCAACACCAAGGGCAGCACGGAGCGGCTGACAAAATTTTTGCAGATGCGGGGCGTGGATGCCCAGTGCATCCACGGGGACATCCCCCAGCGGAAGCGGGAGGAGGTCATGCAGCGGTTCCGGGACGGAAAGCTGCGGGTGTTCGTGGCCACGGACGTGGCCAGCCGGGGCATCGACGTGGACGATGTGGACGCGGTGTTCAACTATGAGGTGCCGGAGGAGAACGAGTATTACATCCACCGCATCGGCCGGACGGGACGGGCCAAGAAGCACGGCGTGGCGTACACGCTGCTCAGCGACTTCCCCAGCCGGCTGCGGCTGGACAACATCGCGCGGAACACGCGGAGCACCATCGTGCCCGCCGTGCTGGGCGAGGACGGCAGCGTGACTGTCGGCGAGAAATGAGAAAAGAGCGCACTTCAGCAGGCGGGTCCTTTTTTACGGAACGGCAGCAGGTGGGCGCCGTTGGGCCGCGCGGGTTGCTATTTCGCACGGCGTGTGGTACAATATACATATATAACCGCAAAATCCCGAAAAGGAGCGAAAATAATGAACGAAGAGTTGAAGAATATCCTCTCCCGCGTGGACCACACGCTGCTGGCACAAGGTGCCACCTGGAATGAGATCAAGGCCATCTGCGACGACGGCATCAAGTACGGCTGCGCCAGCGTGTGCATCCCCGCCAGCTATGTGAAGCAGGCGGCGGAATATGTGGACGGCAAGATCGCCGTCTGCACCGTTATCGGCTTCCCCAACGGCTACGACACCACCGCCGCCAAGTGCTTCGAGGCTGCCGACGCGGTGAAAAACGGTGCGTCCGAGGTGGATATGGTCATCAACATCGGTTGGGTGAAGGACGGCCTGTACGACAAGGTGCTGGAGGAGATCAAGGCCATCAAGGGTCACTGTGACGGCAGACTGCTGAAGGTCATCATCGAGACGTGCCTGCTGACGGATGCGGAGAAGATCGAGATGTGCCGCGTGGTGTCCGAGTCCGGCGCGGACTACATCAAGACGTCCACCGGCTTTGGCGGAGGCGGCGCCACCCGTGAGGACGTGGCGCTGTTCAAGGCCCACGTGGCGCCCCATGTGAAGATCAAGGCCGCCGGCGGCATCGCGGATCTGAACGACGCCAAAGATTTCATCGCCCTGGGCGCGGACCGTCTGGGCACCAGCCGCATCGTCAAGGCCGTGAAGGCCATGGAACAGTAAATATAAGGAGGAACCACTATTATGCCGACTCCCCACAATAACGCCAACAAGGGCGATTTCGCCAAGACCGTTCTCATGCCCGGCGATCCGCTGCGGGCCAAGTTCATTGCCGAGACATTTCTCACCGAGCCGAAGCTGGTGAACAACGTCCGCGGCGTGCAGGGCTATACCGGCACCTACAAGGGCGTTCCGGTGTCCGTGATGGCCAGCGGCATGGGTATCCCGTCCATCGGCATCTATTCCTATGAGCTGTACACCCAGTATGATGTGGAGAACATTATCCGCGTGGGCAGCGCCGGCGCCATGCGTGCCGACCTGGAGCTGGGCAGCGTGGTGGCCGGTCAGGGCGCCTGCACCAATTCCGACTTTGCCAGCCAGTATGAGCTGGGCGGCTCCTTCGCCCCTATCTGCGATTTTGACCTGCTGATGGCCGCCGTGGAGAGCGCCAGGGAGCTGGGCGTCAAGATGCCCGTGGGCAATCTGTATTCCTCCGACACGTTCTATGACGCCGCCGGGCGCAACATGCGCTTCGCCAAGATGGGCGTCATGGCCGTGGAGATGGAGGCCGCCGGTCTGTACTGCACCGCCGCCTATACCGGCAAGCGGGCGCTGGCCATCTGCTCTATCTCCGACAACCTGGTCAACGGCACCGAGCTGTCCGCCGATGAGCGCCAGACCACCTTCACCAACATGATGAAGATCGCGCTGGAGGTGGCTGTGAAGATGGCCGCAAGGGAATAAGCGTTTGTGTGACAGCACAGGGTGTAACGCTCTGTGCTGTCGTTATCAACAGCACATTTGTGCGTTTTGTAGAAACAAAGTGTAAATTTTTGATTACATTTGTTTACAATTCGCCCGCAAAATGCGGTTTTCACTTGCCAAAGGCGAAAAAGTCTGCTATAATGCGCAAGGCACAGAGGGAGGAAGGCCCCGTGCCGAAATGATGGTTTTCCCGCCGCAAGGCGCGAAAATAAAAAAATTGAGGAAGGTAGAATAACCATGAAGAAGTTTCTTGCTATGATCCTGGCTCTGGTTATGGCGCTGTCCCTGGTCGCTTGCGGCGACAAGAAGGACGACCCCAAGACCGACGACAACCAGGGCAACAACCCCGAAGTCACCGAGATCACCAACGCCGACGAGATCGCCGATGAGATGACCTCCGAGGATGGCAAGTACGAGATCGCTTTCGTCACCGACGTGGGCCAGCTGAAGGATAAGTCCTTCAACCAGGGCACCTTCGACGGCGTGAAGCTGTACGCTGCCAACAATGGCCTGAGCTACAAGTACTATCAGCCCGCCAACGGCGACCAGGCTACCGATGACGACCGTTACGATGCCATGAAGGCTGCTGCCGAGGGCGGCGCCAAGGTCATCGTGGCTGCCGGCTTTATGCAGGCCACTGCCCTGACCAAGGCCGCTGCTGAGTTCACCGATGTCAAGTTCGTGTTCGTGGACCGCGACAGCGCTGTGACCACCGAGGACGGCACCGCCCTGAAGAACGTTCTGGGCATCTGCTTCCAGGAAGAGCAGTGCGGCTATCTGGCCGGTTACGCTGTTGTTAAGGAAGGCTACACCAAGCTGGGCTTCACCGGTGGTGGCGGCGGCGACAACCCCGCTTGCTGCCGTTACGGCTACGGCTTCGTGCAGGGCGCTTCCGCTGCTGCTGCTGAGATGGGCGTGAAGGTCGAGATGAACTACTCCTGGCTGTATGGCGCTTCCTTCGCCGCTTCCACCGAGCTGCAGACCATGGCTTCCGGCTGGTATGAGAACGGCACCGAGGTCATCTTCGCCTGCGGCGGTAATATGTTCCAGTCTGTCGCCGCTGCCGCTGCCGCTAACGACGGCGCCGTGGTGGGCGTGGACGTTGACCAGTCCAGCCAGTCCGATACCGTTATCACCTCCGCTATGAAGGGCCTGTCCGCCTCCGTGCAGTGGGCTTGCGGCAAGGTCTATGACGGTTCCTTCGACGAGATCGGCGGCACCTTCGTGACCCTGGGCGCTAAGGACAACGCTGTGGGCCTGCCCACCGCTACCTGGTCCCTGACCAAGTGGACTGTGGACGACTACAACGCCATGCTGGCCAAGATGGCCGATGGTTCTCTGGTCGTCGACAACGACTACTCCAAGCTGGACAGCACCGACAGCCTGACCCTGAACCTGGTCAAGTAATCGGAACGTACTTAACAAAAAAAGAGACGCCTACGGGCGTCTTTCACAGGTACACAAAGTGACATGACCTTTTGTATGGGCAGGCAGTGGCGCAAGCCGCTGCCTGCCTGTTCTTTTTCTGTCTTGATTTTATCTGTTCTGCGCTTACGACACCTGCGTCTGCGCTGCCATCTGCTGCACGACCATTTCCAGAGAGGGAATGAAGTGGACTTCGGCACTCTCGGCATCTTCTGCGGACATGGTGCTGTCTACGACACCGATGTCGCGGTAGATGACCCGCACCTCCTGCATACCATTGCGGTTATAGCGGCCCGGCCTCTCGCCAATGTCGATGCGTTCAATAAACAGCCACAACAGCTCCGGCGTCAGCTCGGTTATCTCCGTGTAGCGACTGGCCTTCTCAATAAATGCGTCCACATTGGCAGCATCGGCTTTTAGTTTTTCCAGCTTTGCTTGCTTCTCCGGGATGGCTGCGGCCAACTGCTTCTGCTCGGCGTTGTAGTCGGCGGACAGCATTTGGAACTGCTCGTTGCTGATCTTGCCCAGCACATTGTCCTCATAGAGCCTCTTGAATAGGACGGACAAATCCGAGTTTCGCTTCACCATTTTGTCCAGCTCCCGCTGGGTGGCGTTCATCTCCTTGCGGAGCTGTGCCGTGTTCTTGCGGTTGATGTAAGCAGCGAACTGGTGCTTCTTTGTTCTCGCAAAATGCGTCACCCGCCGCAGGTCATCCAGTACGATAGCATTCAGGTTGGCTTCCGTGATATGGTGAGCCGTGCAGGCATCCTTGCCTCGCTTGCCGTAGGTGGAGCAGCGGAAGTAGTACCGTTCCGGCTTCATCTTACCCGTGCGGCACAGCACCATGTACCCGCCGCAGTCAGCGCAGTAGACTAATCCGGCGAACAGTCCCGGCGCATCCATGTGCTTGGGCGGACGGCGTTTGTGTTCCCGAACGCGCTGCACCGTGTCCCATAGCTCTTGGTCGATGATGGCCTCATGGGTGTTCTTCACCAGCACCTGCTCCTCCGGCGGACGGTGGAATATCTGCTTGTTCTTGTAGGACAGGGTGCTGCTCTGCATATTCAGTGTGTGACCCAAGTACACAGGGTTGGAGAGGATGTTCGCCACCGTTGCGCCGCACCAGTTATACGGGCGTGTGGTATCCAGCCGTGTGCAGGCTACGCCGGTCTGTTGGTAGTACTGATTAGTGGGGTTCAGCACATGGTCCTCCCGCAGCATGCGGGCGATCTGATTCGGCCCTTTCCCCTCAGCACAGAGCTTGAAGATGCGCTGAACGAAACCCTTTGTCTCCTCGTCGGGTACGAGTCGCTTGCTGTCATCGTCCCGCTTGCGGTAGCCGTAGGGCGGCTTGCCGCCTAAGCGTTCCCCGTTCTCCGCCTGCATCCGTTTCACGGAACGTACCTTGCGGCTGGTGTCCTTGGCGTGGAGTTCGTTGGCCCAGTTGCGGATGGGGTTGAAGTCGCTGCTGCTCTCTACCAGAGAATCCACGCCATCATTGACCGCGATGAAGCGGACGCCCTTGGACGGGAAGTAGAGCTCCGTCAGCTCACCGACCTTCAGATACTCGCGACCCAAGCGGGACATATCCTTCACGATCAGGGTACGCACCAGTCCGGCCTCAATGAGCGTTACGATGTCCTGCCACGCGGGACGGTCAAAGTTGGTGCCGCTGTAACCATCGTCTGCCATGAACACGGGGTTCTGAAATCCATTGTCTGCGGCGTACTTCTCCAGATAACTGCGCTGATTGACGATGCTGTTGCTGTCACCGGCGTGGTCGTCCTCCTGGCTCAAACGGCCATATAGGATGTCCACCGGCTCTCCGTTCTTGATGATGTTGGCTGTGATTTGACTTGCCATGTTTCCTCCTTTCTCAAGGGCAAGCCGATGCGGTACACACACCATACCGCAAGGCTCGTCCAAAGTCTACTGAAATATCTACGCATCTTCTTTCTCTATGCTTGCGTCGATGCAGGCCAGCAACTTCTTCGTGGCGGTGGTCGTGGGCTGGCTGGGGAAGATAGAGGTGACATGGAAGCAGTGCTTGCCCACCATCATGTCGCGCTCCACGATGACGGCATCCTCGTCATAGTAGTACGCCGTGTCACGGAACACAGACTGCACGCCATCGTCTGTCTCACGCAGCAGAGCATGTTCCGGCCGGTAGCTGCCCAGCATACCGGTCTGCTTGTATTCTTCGTATTCAGTCATAATAGCCCTCCTGAATCACGTCTTTCAGCGAGATCGTGCCCCGTGTGCTGGTGACCTCGCGGACGCTGCCGCCGCGCAGCTTGTTGTACTCGTCGCGTGTCATGTCCACGTCTGCCGCCAGCAGGTGGTTGGTGATGTTGTGCTCCACGGCCAGGTTGAACAGCAGCTTGGCCATGCGGTTTTCGAACACGCCCAGCGAACCTTCCAGCACGCCAGCCACTGCGTGAGGCAGGAACGCACCGGCGTTCTGCACCTTCAGGTAGCCGTCGTAGAACCGAACAGCCTTCTCTACGAACTCACTTTGGCTGCCGCAGTTAGCCAGCGGCGCGTTTATTTCTATCATTTTCTTCGCTTCCGGCGTAAGCCAAAAAGCGTACTTTTCCTTGTTATTTGTCATCTCGGCTTTCCTCCTTGAATTATCGCCACGACCCCGCAGCTTTTCCCGTAATTGCGGGATCATTTCTGTTCTCGACCCCACCGCCCGCCGAAAATCCCCTTCTACGACGCCGCTGGTGGAACGGCGCAACTGCCCGCACTGTGGGCAGAAGTGACCGGGGCGGGGGCGTCCACGACGCCGCCCCTTTCTCCTGCTTCGCTTTCGGCGCACCGAAAAGCTCCCCACCACGCGCCCAAATAGGCTGGGGAGGTATCCGTACCCCACCTCCGCCCCACGAGGCCACACAGCGGCCCACAGGCGGCAACACGGTGGGCAACGGGCGCGAGGTCCGGCGTGGCTGCGAATTTCCCTTTTCCTTCCCCGGGTTTGCTCCAAAAGCGTGATTTTTCGGAACGAAATAGCATCGTGTACCGCTGTCAAAAATCGGTACATTTTCGCTCTGTGACGGCTGTGACAGGTGTGACGGCAAATCCAACACAGACCCCATATCAGCTTTTCCCGTCACTGCCGTCACTCCCGTCACACGGAAGGCAAAGGATACTCAGTGTCCGCGCCGTCCTTGTGCGTTCGCTGACCACGCGGATACCGTTCTGCTCCAGTACCTCCGCGTACTTCACCAGCCGCTTGGACAGCACACTGGGCGTTAGCCTCTCCCCTGTCTTTGCTTCCAGCAGCGCACTCAACTCCGTAGCTGTTCCCTCGAAGCTGCCCAGCCCCCGCAGAAAGACAGAGAGGGAAATTGCCTCCGGGTCGATGGAAGTGCGTTCCCCCTCCACCGGCTCTGTCAGCCGCCATGTGTAGCCGCTCTTATCGAATACCAACGGCAGCTCGCGGTATTCTATGTCCCGTCCGGTGCAGTACAGGGTCGCTTCACCGCTGCCGCGCCTACGTTCCTTCAGCACGAAGTTGCTGTCTGTCGCTCCGCTGATGCCCGTTGTGCCGGAGATCATATTCATGGGATCATCATCGTTCATCTTACGGAGGTGGTGAATGAGCAGGATGGCGATGTGGTGCTTGTCCGCCAACGCTTTCAGTACAGAGATGTCACGGTAGTCGTTGGCGTAGGGATTGCCGCTGTCGCTGCCGGTGCGGATGCGCTGCAATGTGTCGATGACCACCAGCGAGGTATCGGGGTGCTGCGTAAGAAAGTTGGTGAGCTGCTCCTCCAGCCCCTCGCCGATGCCTGCGGCGAGGGTGGCGAAGTGCAGTGCCTCCGACGCGTCGTCGGTGATCTGAAACAGGCGGCTTTGGATACGGGTGAGGCTGTCCTCCAGGCAGAGGTAGAGCACAGTGCCTCTATGGGTCGGGAAGTCCCACACGCTTGTTCCCTGCGCCACTTGCAGACACAGCCATAGAGCCAGCCACGATTTGCCCACCTTCGGTGCTCCGGCAAGGATGTGTAACCCCTGCGGCAGCAGCCGGTCTATGATGAACCGTGTGGGCGGCAATGTAGTGGACAGCAGCGTGTCCGCGTCGATGGTAGAAAGAGTTTTTCTTGATGTCATAGCAGTCCTCCTTTGCTAATCTATATCGTCTGTGAATATTCGAGTGCTGCGATGGTACCATTTCCCTTGACATTTAGCAATAGATAATTTACGATATTAGCAGATACACTATTATTCGAAATAGATTATCAATCGCAGGAGGGAGCGAGCCGTGGGTATCTTGGGAAAAGATATGTTCGATATGGACAGGATGTATACCAACACACGCGTCGAGTTTGGTGCGGCGGGATACTGGGTGGAGGAGAAGGTGTACCCGCTGCCATACGGATTTGTGCTGACGGAGATCCTCAACATGGATGTCACGCCGTTTCAGGAAGCATTGGATGAGCTGGAGAGCGTGATCTCCCAGAGCCATACCGAGGCGGTATTGGGAACGTTTTTCAATGCTCTGAAATGGTTTGGGCGGCTGCCGCTGTACCGCAGCTACTTGTATCTGGCACAGGATATAGAGATGATTTCGTTGGAGGAACTTTTTACCGGCGAGCTGAGAACGGAGATCGAGGAATTTGTACTGCAGCGCAGGAGCAAGCTGATCCCCTTCATGCAGGAGCAGGTCAAGGCCATCCGCTTCGTACAGGAACGCTATGCGTGGTTTTTGGATGAGCTTTTCAGCAAGGCCGTTTTCGAAAAGAAGAAAGGGCAGCGGAAGCTGCCCTTGGCGGAACACATTTTGCAGGCGCACTTGGAGCCGTTTATCAGCGGCGTCAGCCTCGGCGCGGACAGAGAGGTAGATGCGCCGCAGGTAAAGACGCAGTACATGCTCAAGGGGATGTACTGTACCGAGCCGGAGATCGTGGAGCGAATGTACTTTGACGGGCTGCTGGATTTCGTGTATGTGGAGTTTATGAAAGGTTTGCAGCGGGGCTTCGTGCCAAAGCGATGCGCCCACTGCGGACGGTGGTTCTTACAAAAGCCGGGAATGAGCTATACCTACTGCGACAGGCCGTCTGAGCAGCTGGGAGGTAAGACCTGCCGGGACGTGGGGGCTATGACAAGTTTTAAGGAGAAGTCCAAGAACGATCCGCTATGGCAGATACAGATCCGCGCCTATAAAAAATACTTTGCCCGTGTCCGTAAGGGGACAATGAGCAAAGCGGATTTTGAAGTATGGTCACGGCAGTCGGAGCAGCTCCGCGACGCGGCGGTGGAGCGATACCGTTCCGCACGCACAGACGAGGAAAGAAACGAGATCGTCGATACGCTGAGAGTAAAACTGAACGAGGTATGAATATGATAGGGAGCCAGTCGAACGACCGGCTCCCTATTTTTTGCTTACACCGACGCAGAAGCTGCTCCGTGTATATCAGCCGTACAGCACCACTACGATGTACTCATCTCCTGCCGCGTTATAGCGAACGGTGCAGTTGAACCGTGCGTATGCGCTGACCACATCCGCGTTGTCCAATGCCGCGAGACATGCAAAGGTGGCATCCACATTGCCGCAGACGGCGGCATTCAATGCGGCCTGTCCGCCGTGTTCGGTCAGCCGCGCTACACTGTCCGCTGTGCCGGGATAGTAGCTGGAGTCAGCGGTGGTCATACTGGTGTCGATGGTCACGCCATACTGTGCCTTGGCGTACTCGTTGCCCACACGCACAGCCTCCTCGACGGAGTAGATGCCACCGGTGGCGGGAGGCACAGAGGGCACTTCCTCTGCCGTCTGCGCCGGCACGGTGTCTAAGCCTGTATTGGGTGCAGGTTCGGGTGTCTGTGTGGGTGTGTCCGCTGTTGGCGGTTCGGCTGGCACAGTGACCGCGGGTTCCTCCAGCGGCGCAACAACGGGCGCGTGTTGCGACTGCGCGGGGATTTCTGATATGGTTGGTTCGACAGCTACTTCCGCTATTCCCGTCGGCACATCTTGTGTGTCAGTTGTGGGGATAGTCTCCTCCTGCACTATCGCGGGAACGGTGTCCACTTCCGGCGCAGCAGCCTGCCCGCAGCCTGTAAGCAGCAAGATGGTACAGATGGTCAGCAGTATCAACTTTTTCATAGTCGTGTTCTCCCTTCGGTTTTGGTAGCAAACACAACTACCACACAACCACAAACAAGTCAATGGGAATGTGAAAGCCAGAGATGGTCACAAAGGGCCATCCCTGGCTTTTTGTACATTATTTTGTGTTGTCTGCCCGCACGGTTAGATGGTCTCTCGAATATCTCCAGAGGCCAATGCGTTCTGGAAATCCCGCTTCCTATACCAGCGTTCTCTATATCACGGTGCCTCCATTATCCGCCCATACCACTGCCAAGGTCATGACCCAGGTCACAGGTATAGCACCACTCCACGACGTCGCCGTCCTTCACCTGGTAGCGGGAGCAGCCGTAGTTGGGA
>ERZ773192.3147-NODE-3147-length-12705-cov-4.947431_pt1 | contig 12705 bp, 6 predicted proteins | sample MGYA00581010_ERZ773192 | MGnify/ENA primary metagenome ERZ773192 (study PRJEB29015, sample SAMEA2737741) | human gut metagenome | biome: human gut; feature: human-associated habitat; material: faeces | place: China | collected 2012 ...
CGTCGGAGCCGTCGTCCACCTTCGCCCGGACGCGGGTCTTGATGCCGTGCTGGCGCAGGAAAACCGCGGTGCCAACGGTTGCCTCGATGTTGAAGCCCAGCTGGTAAAACCGGCGGATCAGGGGCAGCGCTTCCTCCTTGTCCTCGTCGGAGATGGTCACGAATACAGTACCGTAATTTTCCAGCTTCATGCCCGACGCCTGCATCGCCTTGTAAAGCGCGTGGGTCAGGTTGTTGTCGTAGCCGATGGCCTCGCCGGTGGATTTCATCTCCGGAGACAGGTAGGCATCCAGCCCCCGCAGCTTGGAGAAGGAGAAGGCCGGAGCTTTGGCATAGTACCGCTTCTGCTCGTCGGGGTACAGCATGTCGATGCCCTGCTCCTTCAGGCTCTGACCCAGCGCCACCAACGTGGCAATGTCCGCCAGAGGATAGCCCGTGGCCTTACTCAGGAACGGCACGGTACGGGAGGAACGGGGGTTGACCTCGATGATATACACATGATCCTCCGGATCGACGATGAACTGGATATTGTACAGTCCCTTGATGCCGATGGCAGGCCCCAGCTTCTTCGCGTACTGCAAAATAATGCCCTTGACCTTGTTGGAGATGGAGAAGGACGGGTACACGGAGATGGAGTCGCCGGAGTGGACGCCGGTGCGCTCCACCAGCTCCATGATGCCGGGGACGAACACGTCCGTCCCGTCGCAGATGGCGTCGATCTCCACCTCTTTGCCACGAATATACTTATCCACCAGCACAGGCTTGTCCGCGTCGATCTCCACGGCGGTGTGGAGGTAATGCCGCAGCTGCTCCTCGTTGGCGACGATCTGCATTGCCCGTCCGCCCAGCACGAAGCTGGGACGCACCAGAACGGGATAGCCGATCTCCCGGGCGGCGGCGACGCCGTCCTCAATGCGGGTGACGGCCCTTCCCTTGGGCTGGGGGATGTTCAGGGAAATCAGAAGCTTTTCAAAGGCGTCCCGGTTTTCCGCCTTTTCGATGGCGGCGCAGTCGGTGCCGATGATGTTCACGCCCAAATCCGTCAGGGGCTGCGCCAGATTGATAGCCGTCTGGCCGCCCAGAGAGGCAATGACGCCCTCGGGCTTCTCCTGCTCCACCACGTTCATCACGTCTTCCACCGTCAGCGGCTCGAAGTACAGCTTGTCGGAGGTGGTGTAATCCGTGGAAACCGTTTCCGGGTTGTTGTTGATAATGATGGCCTCATAGCCCGCGTTTTTGATGGTCTGGATGGCATGGACGGTGGAATAGTCGAATTCCACACCCTGACCGATGCGGATGGGGCCGGAACCGAGGACAATGACCTTCTTCTTGTCGGAGACCACGGACTCGTTTTCCGTCTCGTAGGTGGAGTAAAAATACGGGATATAGCTGTCGAATTCCCCGGCGCAGGAGTCGATCATCTTGTACACCGGGCGAATATTGCTGCTCTGACGCAGGGCAAACACCTTCCGTTCCGGGACGTTCCAGATCTGCGCCACCGCCCGGTCGGAGAAGCCCATCTTCTTCGCCTGATAATACACGCTGCTGTCCATGACCGCGCCGGAAAGCTCCCGCTCCATGGAGATGATGTTCCGAAGCTTGCGGATGAAGAAGGCGTCGACAGTGCTTTTCTCTACGATTTCCTCCACGTTTACGCCCATACGCAGCAGCTGGGCAATGGCGTAGATGCGGTCGTCGGTGCCGGTTTTGATATAGTCCAGCAGGTCTTCCCTGCCCCAGCTGTCGAATTTTGGCATGTGCAGGTGGTACACGCCAATCTCCAGAGAGCGGATGCCCTTGAGCAGGCTTTCCTCAAAGGTGCGGCCGACGCTCATGGTTTCGCCTGTGGCCTTCATCTGGGTGCCGAGACGGTTGTTGGCATCGGAGAATTTGTCGAAGGGAAACCGGGGCATTTTGGTGACCACATAGTCCAGCGCCGGCTCGAAGGCCGCGCAGGTGTTGGCAAGACGAATTTCATCCAGCGTCATGCCCACGCAGATCTTCGCGGAGACCCGGGCGATTGGATAGCCGGAAGCCTTGGAGGCAAGTGCGGAGGAACGGGACACTCTGGGATTGACCTCGATGAGGTAATACTGGAAGGATTTGGGGTCCAGCGCGAACTGGACGTTGCAGCCGCCCTGAATTTTCAGCGCGCGGATCAGGCGCAGGGCGGAATCCCGGAGCATGTGATACTCTTTGTTGGTCAGCGTTTGCGACGGGCAGACCACGATGGAGTCGCCGGTGTGGATGCCCACGGGGTCAAGGTTCTCCATGTTGCAGATGGCAATGGCGGTGTCGTTGGCGTCCCGCATGACCTCGTATTCGATTTCCTTGAAGCCCTTGATGCTCTTCTCCACCAGAACCTGATGGACGGGCGACAGCACCAGAGCGTTTTTCATGATCTCCCGGAATTCTTCCTCGTTATCGGCAAATCCGCCGCCGGTGCCGCCCAAAGTAAAGGCAGGGCGAAGCACCACGGGATAGCCGATGGTTTCCGCCGCGGCAAGACCTTCCTCCATGGTATTGGCGATCTGAGAAGGAAGCACCGGCTCGCCAAGGCGCTGGCAAAGCTCCTTGAACAGTTCCCGATCCTCCGCCTGCTCAATAGATTCGCTGGGCGTTCCCAGCAGCTGTACGTGGCATTCCTTCAGAATGCCCTTCTTTTCCAGCTGCATGGCAAGGTTCAGTCCCGTCTGGCCGCCAATGCCGGGGATGATGGCGTCCGGCCGCTCAAAGCGGACGATACGGGCGATATATTCCAGCGTCAGCGGCTCCATGTAAACCTTGTCCGCGATGGCGGGGTCGGTCATGATGGTCGCGGGGTTGCTGTTGCACAGAATGACCTCATAGCCCTCTTCTTTCAAGGCGAGGCATGCCTGCGTGCCGGCATAGTCAAATTCCGCCGCCTGACCGATGACGATGGGGCCGGAGCCAATGACCAGAATTTTCTTCAGATCGGTACGTTTCGGCATGTTACTTTCCCTCCATCATGGCGATGAATTCATCGAACAGGTAGGCGCTGTCCTGCGGGCCGGGGGCGCTTTCCGGATGGTACTGGACGCTGAATATCCGGTCGGCGGCGCACTTCTGCCCCTCCACCGTGCCGTCCAGCAGGTTGACATGGGTCACGGTCAGGCCGGTTCCCGCCAGAGAATCCGCCTTTACCGCGTAGGAATGGTTCTGGGAGGTGATCTCCACCTTCCCCGTCTGGAGATTTTTGACAGGGTGATTTCCGCCCCGGTGGCCGAATTTCAGCTTGTAAGTGGACGCACCGTAGGCAAGGGCGATGATCTGATGTCCCAGGCAGATGCCGAAAATCGGCATCTTGCCCCGAAGGGCGCGGACGAGGTCGATCACCGGCTTTGCGTCCTCCGGGTTGCCGGGGCCGTTGGAGATGAACAGGCCGTCCGGGTGCATGGCCATCACTTCCTCGACGGTAACCGTCCATGGAACGATGGTCACTTCACACCCCCGGGCGTTCAGACTGCGGATGATGTTGTGCTTGATGCCGCAGTCAACGGCCACAACGCGGTGCTTTGGATTTGCACAGGCGGATATCCACGGGGATTTCGTACTCACCACGGAAACCTGATTGGTGGGCAGAGCGGTGGAGCGCATTTTCGCAAGGCAGGCGATGCTGGGGGTCTGCGCGTCCACGATCAGCGCCTTGCAAGTGCCCTCATCCCGGATGTGGCGGGCAAGGCGGCGGGTGTCCACCCCGGCGATGCCCACAATGTCATACTGGAACATCACGTCTTCCAGTGTCCGCGCGGCGCGGAAATTGGAAGGCTCGCTGTTGAATTCCCGGACGACCAGACCGCTGATGGTGGGTCTGTCCGTCTCGTAGTCTTCATTGCACATGCCGTAATTGCCAATCAGGGGATAGGTCATGACCACGGCCTGCGCGGTGTAGGAGGGGTCCGAGAGGATTTCCTGATAGCCCACCATGGAGGTGTTGAACACCAGCTCCACCAGCGCGTCCCGTTTGGCGCCGAAGCCGTAACCGTAAAACTCGGTGCCATCCTCCAGAATGATTTTTCTGTCAAAAATCCGATTCATGGCTTTTCACCGGCCTTTCTCTGGGAAAGCTTCTGCTCAAACTGGTCTTTCCGGGTGTCCTCGGGGATCGCCGTGGGATAGTCGCCGTTGAAGCAGGCGCTGCAATATTCTTCGCTGCCGCAGAGGTCACGCAGATTCCCCAGAGGCAGATAGCCCAGACTGTCCACACCGATGATCTCCGCGATTTCCTCCACAGTATGGTGACAGGCGATCAGGTGCTCCCGGGAGTCGATGTCCGTGCCATAGTAGCAGGGGTGCAGGAACGGCGGCGCGGAGATGCGCATGTGAATTTCCTTCGCCCCCGCGTCCCGCAGAAGCTGCACAATGCGCCCGGAGGTCGTGCCGCGGACGATGGAATCGTCCACCATCACCACCCGCTTGCCTCGGACTTCGCTTTCCACGGGGCTGAGCTTGATCTTGACCTGATCTACCCGGTGATCCTGCCCGGGGGCGATGAAGGTCCTGCCGATATATTTGTTTTTGATCAGGCCGATGCCGTAGGGAATCCCCGATTCCCGGGCGTAGCCCATGGCGGCGTCCAGACCGGAATCCGGCACGCCGATGACAATGTCCGCGTCCACCGGATGGGTCTTCGCGAGGATCTCCCCTGCCCTGACCCGGGCATCATGAACGCTGACACCGTCGATGACGGAATCCGGCCGGGCAAAGTAGATATATTCAAAAATGCACATCTTTTTGGGCGCGGTGTCGCAGTGGCTGGTGTCGGAGTGGATGCCGTCGCAGTCAAAGGTCAGGATTTCTCCAGGCAGAATATCCCGCTGGAATTCCGCGCCGACAGCGTGAAGGGCGCAGCTCTCCGATGCGACGATATACGTCCCGTCCTTCCTTTTTCCATAGCACAGCGGGCGGAATCCGTGGGGGTCGCGCACCGCAATGAGCTTGGTAGAGGACATCATGACCAGAGAAAAAGCGCCCTCCAGCCTGTCCACCGCGCGGCTGACCGCCGCCTGAATGGAGGGAGCGGTGATCCGCTCCCGTGTGATCACATAGGCGATGGTCTCCGTGTCGGAGGTAGTATGGAAAATGGCGCCGGAAAGCTCCAGCTCCCGGCGGAGCTGAAGCGCATTGCTCAAATTGCCGTTATGGGCAAGCGCCAGCTTGCCTTTTAAATGATTGACCTGAATAGGCTGGCAGTTTGCCAGATTGGAGCCGCCGGTGGTGCCGTAGCGGGCGTGGGCAACCGCCATTTTCCCCGTGGGGAACTGCTTCATGACGCTGCCCGTGAACACCTCACTGACCAGCCCCAGACCCTTGTGGCCGTCAAAAACACCGTCGTCATTGACGACAATGCCGCAGCCCTCCTGCCCACGGTGCTGTAAGGAATACAGACCGTAGTAGGCAAGGCTCGCTACATCCTCCTGACGCTGGCTGTAAACGCCGAACACGCCGCATTCTTCGTGGATACTCATGGTTATTCTCCCAGACTGGCCTTGACAAAGCCGAGAAACAGCGGGTGGGGCTTGTTGGGACGGCTCTTGAATTCCGGATGGTACTGCACGCCCACATGGAAGGGACGGTCGGTCAGCTCCACGGTCTCCACCAGACGACCATCCGGGGAGGTGCCGCTTAAGGTAAGTCCGGCATTTTGCAGGACGTCCCGGAAATCGTTGTTGAATTCGTAGCGGTGGCGGTGACGCTCGTGGATAAGACCCGCGCCGTAGCACCGCGCCATGGTCGTATCCGGGGTGATGACGCAGGGGTAAGCGCCAAGGCGCAGCGTGCCGCCCTTGTCCACCTCGTCGCTCTGTCCGGGCATGAAGTCGATGACCTTATGCTCGCTCATCGGGTCAAATTCGCCGGAATTGGCGTCCGCCAGACCGGCAACATTCCTGGCGTACTCAATGACGGCGATCTGCATACCAAGGCAGATGCCGAAATAAGGCACCTTCTTTTCCCGGGCGTACTTCGCCGCAAGGATCATGCCCTCAATGCCCCGGCCGCCAAAGCCGCCGGGAACGATGATGCCGTCCAGATGGGACAGCTTCTCATTGACGGTTTCCTCCGTCAGCGTCTCCGAATCGATCCACTGAATATCCACCACGGCGTCCAGCGCGTAGCCCGCATGGCGCAGAGCTTCCGCCACGGAGAGATAGGCGTCGTGAAGCTGGACGTACTTGCCCACGAGGCCGATGGTGACGTGCTTGCTGCTGTTTCTGATTTTCTCCACCATCTGAATCCATTCCGTCAGCTCAGGCTTGGGGGTCTCCAGACCCAGTTCCCGGCAGACAATGCCGGACAGATTGGACTTTTCCAGCATCAGCGGGGCTTCGTACAGCACGGGCAGGGTGATATTCTCAATGACGCAGTCCGGCTTAACGTTGCAGAACATGCTGATCTTCTGGAAAATGGAGGATTCCAGCGGCTCATCGCAGCGCAGAACGATGATATCCGGCTTGACGCCCATGCCCTGCAGCTCCTTGACAGAGTGCTGTGTGGGCTTGGACTTATGCTCGTCGGAGCCACGGAGGAACGGCACCAGCGTCACGTGGATGAACAGGCTGTTCTCCTTCCCTACCTCCAGCGCGATCTGGCGCACAGCCTCCAGGAAGGGCTGGGACTCGATATCACCGATGGTGCCGCCGATTTCGGTGATGACCACATCCGCGTCGGTCTTCCGGCCGACGCTGTAGACGAACTCTTTGATCTCATTGGTCACGTGGGGAATGACCTGAACCGTGGAACCCAGATACTCGCCCCGGCGCTCCTTGTTCAGCACGTTCCAGTACACCTTTCCGGTGGTCAGGTTGGAGAACTTGTTCAGGTCTTCGTCGATGAAGCGCTCGTAGTGACCCAAGTCCAGGTCGGTCTCCGCGCCGTCCTCGGTGACGTAGACCTCGCCGTGCTGGTAGGGACTCATGGTGCCGGGGTCAACGTTGATGTAGGGGTCCAGCTTCTGGGCGGCGACCTTCAGTCCCCGCGCCTTGAGAAGACGGCCAAGAGACGCCGCGGTGATGCCCTTGCCAAGACCGGAAACCACGCCGCCGGTCACAAAGATGTATTTCGTCATTGGTGATCTCTCCTTTACTCTACTGTAACGGATTTTGCCAGATTTTTCGGTTTGTCGATATCACAGCCGTTTTCCTTGGCCACGTAATAGGCCAGCAGCTGTAACGGGACGATTTCGGCCACCGCGCACAGCAGCGGGTCGATTTTCGGCACAAAGATCATGTCGTCGGCCAGAGAAACGATCTTCCCGTTCCCCTTGAAGGCCACCGCGAGCACCTCCGCGCCCCGCGCCTTGACCTCCACGATGTTGCTCATGGTCTTCTCCATGACCGCGTCGTTGCAGCACAGGGCAATCACCGGCTGCCCCTCGTAAATCAGGGCGATGGTGCCGTGTTTCAACTCGCCCGCCGCGTAGGATTCCGCGTGGATGTAGGAGATCTCCTTCATCTTCAACGCCCCTTCCAGAGCGACGGCGTAGTCGGTGTTTCTTCCGATGAAGAACATGGAGGGGCTGCCGTGGTATTTCTTTGCCAGAGCAGGAATGGCAGGGTTCATGTCCAGCGCCGTCTGCATCTGCTTGGGCAGGGAGCGCAGCGCCGTGAGCAGCCGCTTGTACTCCTTCCCCTCGACAGTCCCCAGAGATTTGGCCGCGTACAGGGCAAACAGGTACAGCACCGTCAGCTGGGTGGTGTAGCCCTTGGTGGTGGCCACGGCAATCTCCGGGCCTGCCCATGTGTACAGGGTGTAGTCGGCGATTTTCGCAATGGTACTGCCCACCACGTTCACAATGGCAAGCGCCTTCGCACCCCGGCGCTGGCATTCCTTCATGGCGGCAATGGTATCCGCCGTCTCGCCGGACTGGGACAGGACGATGAGCAGCGTATGCCCGTCAATCAGGGGGTCTGCGTAGCGAAGCTCACTTGCCAGCTCCGTAGTCACGGGGATACGGCACAGCTTCTCGATGGTATATTTCCCCGCGCACCCGGCATAATAGGCCGAGCCGCAGGCCGTAATGACGATTTTATGGATTTGGGAAAGATCGATGTTCAGGTCGTCCAGAACGATCTCCCCATTCCGGATTCTGGGGGTGATGGTCGCTTCCACCGCCCGGGGCTGCTCCATGATCTCCTTGAGCATGAAGTGGTCGTAGCCGCCCTTTTCCGCCGCCTGGATGTCCCATGTGATGCGGCTGGCCTTCTTGGTGATGGGGTGGCCTGAGCAGTCGTAGACCTGAATGGAGTCGGGCGTCAGCTCCGCAAGCTCACCGTCCTCCAGATAGATGACGTTCCGGGTGTGCGCCACCAGCGCGGTGACATCGGAGGCAAAGAAATTCTCTCCGATGCCCACGCCGAGAATCAAAGGGCTTGCCTCCCGGACGGCGAGAACCGTATCCGGCGCGTCCGTGCAGACAATTCCCAGAGCGTAGGAGCCAACCAGCCGGGAAGAAGCCTTCATCACGGCTTTCCGGAAATCGCCGGCATAGTACATTTCAATCAGATGGACGATGACCTCGGTGTCCGTCTCGCTCTCGAAACGATAGCCCTTCCGGAGCAGTTCTTCCCGAAGCTCCATGTAGTTTTCGATAATGCCGTTGTGAACGACGGCGAATTTTCCGTCGTTGCTGGCATGGGGATGGGCGTTTATGTCGTTGGGCGCGCCGTGAGTCGCCCAGCGGGTGTGGCCGATCCCGGTGGTACCGGGAACCAGCCGCCCGTCGTCCGTCTTTTCCCGGAGGTTCTGAATGCGTCCCGTGACCTTGCTGATGGCGATTTGGTTCCCCTGCACCACAGCAATTCCGGCGGAATCATAGCCCCGGTATTCCAGCTTTGAAAGTCCGTCAAGCAGTACAGGCGCGGCGTTCTGCGTGCCTGTAAATCCTACGATCCCACACATAAGAAACCTCCTTTGTCTGTGCCATTACAGCTTAGCCCAATACGTACTCAGAAATCATGCGGCCGATTTTCCCGATATCCACGCCGCCCATAAACTCAAACTTTGCGGTAAAGGTATTGGAGAACATGATAAACAGCTCGGAATCCGGAATCAGCTCCCCAAAGCCGGGGGTCTGGATGGAAAAATACTGAATCTTGGAATAAGGCATGGTGCTGAAGGATTTCCGCTTGCCGGTAATTCCCTGCACGTCCACCGCAATGATCCGCTTGTTTGTGAAAAGCAACTGGTCACGGACGGTCTGAAATGCCATGACCACTTCCTCACCGCCGATGAGAAGGCCGTTTACCTCGCCTTTAACGGCATCGACACGGATGGGCTTCAGATTCCATACGGAATCCTGATTGAAATTAACTGCCATAGTCGTTTTCTCCTTCCTGAATTTGGGGAGGGGTTACTCCCATTCCACCGTCGCCGGGGGCTTGCTTGTGATGTCATACACAATGCGGTTGATATGGGGCACTTCGTTGACAATTCGTACCGAGGCGCGGTCAAGCACCTCATAGGGAATCCGCGTCCACTCCGCCGTCATGAAGTCGCTGGTCGTGACACTGCGAAGGGCAAGAACGTTTTCATAGGTACGGCCGTCGCCCATGACACCGACGCTTCTGGCATTGGTAAGGACTGCGAAATACTGGCTGCAAATGTCTCCAAGGTCGGCCTTGGAGATCTCCTCCCGGAAGATGAAGTCCGCCTCCCGGAGAATGTCCAGCTTTTCTTTCGTCACGTCGCCGAGGATACGAATGGCAAGGCCGGGGCCCGGGAAGGGCTGACGGTGGACAAGATAATCAGGAAGCCCCAATTCTTTGCCCAGCAGCCGAATTTCGTCCTTGAAAAGATGATCCAGCGGCTCCAGAACGGCCTTGAACTGCTCAATGACCTCTCTGGGCAGGAGTTTATTATGGTGGCTCTTGATGACGTCGGCATCCCCCGCGCCGGACTCGATGACGTCGGGATAGATGGTGCCCTGAGCGAAAAAGTCCTCTTTGGTGATGCCGAATTTCACGGCTTCATCCAGAAATACATACCCGAACTCCGCGCCAATGATCTGACGCTTGCGCTGGGGGTCTTCCACGCCCTTGAGCTTGTCCAGGAAGCGCTTCTCCGCGTCCACCCGGACAAAGTGGATGTTCCACTTGGCGAAGGCGGCTTCTACCTCGTCGCCCTCATTTTTGCGCATACAGCCGTGATCGACAAAGACGGCGGTCAGACGATCCTCTACCGCTTCGGCCAGCAGCGCCGCCAGAACGGAGGAATCCACGCCGCCGGACAGCGCCAGCAGCACGCGGCCCTTGGGGCCGATGGTGTCCCGGAGCTGTGCCACGGTATTTTTGCAGAAATCCCCCATCGTCCAAGTGCCCTTGGCACCGCAGATTTCGTAAAGGAAGTTGCGCAGCATCTGGCTGCCGAACTGGGTGTGATTCACCTCCGGGTGGAACTGAACACCGTAGAAGCCCCGGCTCTCATCGGCAATGGCGGCATTGGGGCAGGCGTCGGTATGGGCGACCAGCGCAAAGCCCTCCGGAACCTTCGCCATGTAATCGCCGTGGCTCATCCACGAAATGGCCTGCTCCGGGATGCCCTTGAACAGCTTGCAACCGGTATCGTAATAGGTGACGGTCTTGCCGTACTCCCGGGCGGTATCCTCCTGCGCGGCAGTGACCTGACCGCCCAGCGTATGCGCCATCAGCTGGCAGCCGTAGCAAATGCCGAGAATGGGAACCCCCAGCCGGAACACTTCCGGGTCAACGTGGGGAGATTCCTCCAGATACACGCTGTTGGGGCCGCCGGTGAAAATGATGCCCATGGGCGCAAAGGCGCGGATCTCGTCCAGGGTCGTGGTGTAGGGCTTGATCTCGCAGTAGACGTTCTGCTCCCGCACCCGCCGCGCGATCAGCTGATTGTACTGTCCGCCAAAGTCCAGAATCAGGATTTTTTCTTGCATACAGTGCTCTCTCCTTCCCTGCCGCGACGCCGGTTAAATATTGATCTCCGCCTGTTCGCGGTCAATACCGGCGATCAGGGGGGCAACTTTTTTCACATAGCTTTCCACTTGCTCCGCGCACCGGCCGGTGTACAGCATGGGGTCGAGAACGGCCTCCATCTCCTGCTTCGTCATGCCGAATTCCGGATGGTCGGCCAGATCGGCCAGAAGATCCCAGCGTTCGCCGTTTTTCATCTTGGCCGTGGCGTCCATGGAGCAGGTGCGGATGATCTCATGCAGCTGCTGACGGTCGCCGCCATGCTTGACGCCCTCCATCATCAGGTTTTCCGTGGCAATGAAGGGAAGATATTCAAGCACGGTTCGTTCGACGATTTTTTCGTTGACGTGGATGCCGGCGGTGACGTTGCGCATAAGCCTGAGCACTGCGTCACAGGCGAGGAAACCCTCCGGAAGTGATATGCGGCGGTTCGCGGAGTCGTCCAAAGTGCGTTCGAACCATTGTGTTGAGGCCGTCATCGGCGCATTCAGTGCATCCGCCATGATATAGCGCGAAAGCGAACAGATTCGCTCGCAGCGCATGGGGTTGCGCTTGTATGCCATTGCGGAGGAACCGACCTGATTTTTTTCAAACGGTTCTTCAACCTGCCGCAGGTGCTGAAGCAGCCGCATGTCGTTTGCAAACCGATATGCACTTTGTGCAATTGCGGAAAGCACGTTCAGAATGCGGCTGTCGTATTTGCGGGGGTAGGTTTGCCCCGCAACGGGGAAAAGCGTTGAAAAACCGCATTCCTCCGCGATCATTGCATTCAGTTCGCGAACCTTTTGAACGTCGCCGTCGAAAAGTGAGAGGAAACTTGCGTCCGTGCCCGTTGTTCCGCGGCAGCCGTGAAACAGCAGGTTGTCGATAACAAAATTCAGCTCGTCAAGGTCAAGCAGAAAATCCTGCGCCCAGAGGCAGGCGCGTTTGCCGACGGTCACAAGCTGAGCGGGCTGAAAATGCGTGTAGCCCAAAGTCGGCATTGCACGGTATTTGTATGCAAAATCGCAGAGTGCGGCAATGACGGAAACAAGCTCGCTGCGGATGTGCAGCAGAGCATCGCGGTAAATCATGATATCCGCATTGTCCGTAACATAGCAGCTTGTTGCGCCGAGGTGGATAATTCCGGCGGCATCGGGGCAGCTTTCGCCGTAAACATGGATATGCGCCATGACGTCGTGGCGAAGCTTTTTTTCCCATTCCGCAACGGCGGCATAGTCTATTTCGTCATCAACATGCGCTTCAAGCTGCGCCACCTGTTCATCCGTTACCGGAAGACCGAGACGATGCTCCGCGCGGGCAAGCGCAACCCAAAGCCTGCGCCATGTGCCGTAGCGTTTGTCCGGCGAGAAGAGGCGCAGCATGTATTCCGAGGCATATCGGCTCGAAAGGGGGCTTTCGTAAAATTCTTTCATAAATTAATCGTCCTTCAACAGTTTTCGGGCAGTCCTCTTATCGGAGAATTATCTCTTCCCTGCCCGGGCCGACGGAAACATAGCTTATGCGGCAGCCGATTTCGCGTTCAACGTATTCAACGTATTTGCGGGCATTTTCGGGAAGCTCGTCATAGGTGCGGATCTTTGAAATGTCGCAGCCCCAACCGGGAAGTTTAACATAAATGGGCTTTGCCCTGCCGAGTTTCGAAGGGAAGGGGAACGTGCGGGTCACTTCACCGTCGCATTCGTATGCGGCGCAAACGGATGGAGTACAAACGACCTTATCAGATGTCCGTGCAGCAGCGCAAATGT
>ERZ773192.3148-NODE-3148-length-12703-cov-2.594639_pt1 | contig 12703 bp, 12 predicted proteins | sample MGYA00581010_ERZ773192 | MGnify/ENA primary metagenome ERZ773192 (study PRJEB29015, sample SAMEA2737741) | human gut metagenome | biome: human gut; feature: human-associated habitat; material: faeces | place: China | collected 2012 ...
TGCAATTAAAATTAATGATAATGTATATGAAAATAAAACTCCCAAATATTCATTTTCTCTGCAAATATATGAAGGAAATTGCACTTCATTTATTATTCCTAAAACTATTAAAATTATTTGTGTTATGGTGGCTAAACAAAAAACTCTAAATATATATTTTTTTAAATTGCTTGTATAGAAGAACCCTTGCACTATAAGATATAAAAATATTGGCATTGCTAGTCTGCCAATACTTCTTATTATATAATAAGGTCTAAGTGCTATCTTACTAACAAAATAGCATCCTATATGATCTATTAACATTACTGTTATTGCAAATATTTTTAATATATTAGCATTTATTTTTAATTTACTCATTATTTTTACTAAAAGCCTTTGGTACTCTTTCATCTTCATTTTGTTTTTGTTGTGCCATCATTTTTCTTTTTTTAATTCCTCTTTTATCTACAATTACAATTACTGAAATTAAAACTATAGCAAATATACACATTCCTATTATCATAATATAAGCTTTATGAGATTCTAAAAAACTTACTGTTTCTTTTTGATTATTTTGTGTTGGTGCAATATACCCAGCTAATAATGTTTCATCTACTTTTTCATTTACTAATATATATTTAGAATTATGTTCTATTGCAAACTCATAGTATTCATCTTCTGATAATTTAACATCTTCAGACATTAGTATAAAGTTTTTATTTTGTTCATCATAGTAATAAGCATATACTTTGTTTCCATCTATATTCTTCTTTAATGTATCTGTAGATTTTATTCTAACTTTTGCAACTCCTGGCAATTCTCCATTAGGTTCAAAACTTACAACTATTCCATTTGATTTAACTATTTTTGAAATATCTATATCAGTTTGTATAGAATTTACAGATATAGAAGCATCTATATCTTTTGGATTTTTTATATTTCTTCCATTAAATACAAATTCATTATCTTTATATGTAATTACTAATTGTTTATAAGTATTTTGTATTGCTTTGAATATATCAGAACTTATTTTTGGACTATCATCTGCATTTATGATTATTGTTTTTATATTTTCACTTTCTGTTATTTCAGCTATTAGTTTTGAAGTTAATTCGTCATTTCTATATGTGACTGTTTCTTTTAAAGTAGTTTTTTCTTCTTCTTCTTTTTCTTCTACAACTTGTTGAATTTGTTGTAAATGTTGTTGCTGTTTAATTGCCTCACTATTTTGAACATTAGAACTTGTTGCATCACTGCTTGTTGCGTTGCAACTTGTTGCATCACTGCTTGTTGCGTCGCAACTTGTTGCATCACTGCTCGTTGCATCACTGCTTGTTGCATCGCTACTTGTCGCATCTGCTTCTGTTGCACTTGAAGCAAAGCTATATAAATAACCTTCTATAGTACTTACCTTTCCATTTCCAAAAATTATCATTGCTACACGAGCAATTAATAAAACTATTATTAAGAACACTATCATCTTAATACTTGTTGAAAAACTATTTTTCTTTTTCTGACTCATTTGTAATTCCCCCATCTTTTAAAACTTTTGTATCTTTATTAAGTGCCAACTGGTGTATTGCCATTAAAGTCCAAAACACTGGCACAACTATAACTACCCATAGATTGAAAAAATCTTGTATCCAATAACACAATATTGCTATAAGCAACACGAATGAATAATTATTTTTTCTTCTTAGTCCATCTTTTAATTGTAAAAAAATATATAATAAATATATAGCAAGCCCTACCATACCTATATTTATTAACATTGTTATATAAACATTTGCAGCTGTATCATTTATACTCAATTCTCCTAAAGCTCTTACATCTTCTGTATATTTATCCATAAAACGTACTGCAAAAGTATCTGGTCCACTTCCTATTGACAAATGTTCATTCATTAATGAAAATGCCCTTTTCCATAAGAATACTCTGTATGTTCCAAAATTATCATCAAAATTTCCATGTAATACTTCATGTATTTCATAGAGAATTCCACTACTAAAATTTATAAAGTATAATGCTATAAATATTAAAATTATACTTACAATCATTATTATATACAAGATTTTTATTATTTTTTTATTTTTTGATAAATCATACTCATATCTATATAATAATTTTGACAAATATAGAAAAATTCCTGTTATGACAATAAGTGCAAATGCTATTTCATTAAATTGAAAATCTAGTGTTAGCTTTTGTATATTAAAGTGGTATGTAGGATTTATAATTATATTAACTGCTAATCCAAATATTATCATTGACATTGCTATAATAGTTCTATAAAGTCTTTTGCTATTTGTTACTATTATAGGGAATAGTAATACAAATATTGCTAAAAATGCCACTTTACCACTCATTACATTTATAATAATAAATATAAAAAATCCCATAAAAATTGAAATTAAATGTATTATCTTATATTTCATTTCTTCATCTAAAAATACAAATGCTACAAAAGATATAGTAAGTAAAATGCAATACATTGCAGAAATAAAATCAACATTCCCTATTGTAGTCATAAAACTAACATTATGAGTTCCGATACCTTCTTGATACATATTAAAAGGATTAAAACCTATATATTGTAAAATTGCTATAGTATTTATACATATTGAAGATATTGAAAAGTATGTAATATATCTTTTTCGAAATTTTCCAAAAATTGATATAAGCAAAAATGTAATGCAATACAAAGACATATTTATTAGTCCTTCACCTCTACCAACTCCTAAAAGTAGATTATATTTTTTACGGTAAGGTGATAATACACAAGATATTATATTAATTCCCCAAAATGCTATTACAACATATTGTACTTTCGATAGTTTTATGTTTTTGAATGGTCTAATTTTATGAAATATATAGTAATAAATAATTGCTGTTAAACTTATTGCAATATATGTAATCGCTATTATTAGATAACATTTATATTTACATTCCAATATCTTGAAAAAACCTGTAGAATCAACACATAATGGAAAAATAACAATAATAATAAAAATATATAATTCAGTTAATTTTTCTAATAAATTATTCCTCTTTTTTAAATAATCAATTTCAACTTCTTTCATTTCTTCTCCATATGTGCTTCCACCATTTTAACTATATTATCAATATTTTGCCATGTATCACTTGGAACTTGTGTTGGCTGAATCTCTATATTAAATGTATTTTCTAATTCAGCAATCAATTCAATAAAAGCAAGTGAATCAAGTATATCTTCTTCAAGTAAATCTGTCTTATTGTCAATATCTTTATAATCTGTTAGTCCTTCTATAATTTTAATTATTTGTTCCTTCATTTAATATTCCTCCAATAATTTCTTTGCATCTACTTTTCCATTTGCAGTAAGTGGGATTTCACTTATCATTTTTATATTTGGTATCATATATTCTGGTAAAACCCTCTTTAAATATTCTTTTATTTCTTTAGATTCAACGGAATAAGATGATTTTATTTTAACAAATGCGATTATTCTGCTAACTTTATTATCATTCTTTTTAGTGGTAACTATTGCTTTTTCAATGTACTCAATATTATTAAGTACTTTTTCAATTTCTGACAATTCAATTCTATAACCTTTAAACTTGATTTGTGTATCTTTTCTTCCAATACAATAAACCTTATTATTTTTTTTATAACCTAAATCACCAGTTAAATACCCTTTTTTTCCTTTGTAAAATATAAAGCTATTACTATTATTATTTAGATAGCCTTTTCCTACACTAGCACCAGTAATTAAAATTTCTCCTGTTTCTTCTTCTCCTAATTCTTCAAGGCTATTGTTTACAATATATATGTCTACATCATCTTTTGGTGTTCCTACAGATATATCATTTGAATTATTTATTTTTATACCTGTAACCGCAAAAGTACATTCAGTTGGTCCATAACTATTAATTAAATGTATACTAGGAAATCTCTTAAGCAATCTATCTACAGTATTATTTGTTAATTTTTCACCACAAAGTAAAATTGTTTTTAAATTTGGCATCAACTCAGCATTAAATGACTTATCAACAAGTAATAAATCTAAAAATGATGGTGTAAATACTGCTAAATCCGAATTACTTTTTTTTAATTCTTTAAACAATAAAGTATAATTTCTTTGGACATCTCTTTTCAAAATATAATGTTTGCATCTTGTTAACAATGGTAAATAAATGTCTGCTACAGATAAATCGAAAGAGTAATTTGCCTGATTTAAAATTATACCTTTATTTATATTACAAATTGACTCTAACCATCTCATACAACTTTTTAGATTATTGTAAGTTATTTGTACTCCTTTAGGTTCTCCTGTACTTCCAGATGTAAATATTATATAATAAATATCATCATCTTGCATATATATTTTTGATATATCTAAATAATTTTCATTATTCATAATGTTTTCAATATCTTTATTTATAATTATATCTGGGTTTATTTGTTCTATTATTTTCTTCTTTCTTTCTACTGGTATTGATACGTCTATTGGAACATAAGGTATTCCAGCACAAGAACAAGCCAGAAAAGATGCAATCATATAAATATCTTTATGTCCATAAACAATTACACCTTTTTTGGATTTATTATTATTTAGTACATAATGATATATGTTGCAAATATATTTATATAAATCTTTATTTTTATATATATTTCCATTTATTTCATAGCACTCATCTTCTGGATAATCTTTTAAATTATTTATAATCTTGTTTAACATAATTGTTCTCCCTAATTTGATCTTTAGGTATTAAATCATAGTCATACATCACTCTAGAATGATTATCTAAAATTAATTCTTTCTTAATATCTTTCCCAGTTTCTTTATCAGTTTTTATTCTGTATACTTTACTATTTCTATAAAATATTCCATCTTCCATTGCGAAATGGCTATCTTCTTCAACTAATCTGTATTTATAACTTATAGGTTTTGTTCCTCTAATTTCACCATAAATCATTTTATCATCTTGCCATATTCTTAATTGTACTGGGCAATCTAATGTATTTTTGAATTTATAATCTAATTTCTTATATGCTATGGATGTTCCAGTTCCAAAAGGTACCCTCCTTTTTTCATCTGGAAAAAGAGCATCTGAATGATGATGTTTTTCAATTACTTCTAAATCTGTATGTAAAACCAAATAATGAATAAGATTACCTAATTGACACAATCCACCACCTCTACCTTTTCCTAATTCGCTATCATTAATTGTTAATCCTTCTAAATACCCCTTTCTTTTAGAAGTCTTGCCTACTAAATTCCATAATGAAAAAACTTCTCCTGGGTAAATAACTATTCCATCGATTTTCTTTCCAGCAATTTTTAAAGCTAGTATTCCCATATTAAATCCATTTTCTAGTTCTTTTACAGGTTTCATTCCTAGTTTTAAGAATTCTTCTCTTGATAATCCTAATCTTGGCCAGAAATCTTTAAAATATCTTTCTACTAAATCTAATGGAAATATATCATTTCCAGCAGGTACTGGTGTATGTGTTGTAAATACTGTTTTTGAGCTTGTTATATCTTTTGCTACTTCAAAAGATACTTGTTTTTCTGCTATTATATTTTTAATTATTTCTAAAGTTAAAAACGCTGAATGTCCTTCATTCATGTGATATACAGTTGGATTTAATTTTAAATATTTTGTTAATAATTCAACTCCAGCTTGTCCTAAAACTATTTCTTGGCGAATTCTCATTTCTTGATCTCCACCATATAATTTTAGTGTTACATCTCTATCTTCTGGATTATTTTTTTCTATATCAGAGTCTAATAAATATAATTTTATTCTACCTACATTTATGCTCCATACTTTTAAGTATAATCTTCTTTTTGGGAATTTTACATATATTATTAGATCTTCTCCAACTTCATTTTTTACTGGATTAATAGGTAAATCATATAAGTCTATTTCATTATATTCACATTGTTGTTGACCTTCTCCATCTATTTTTTGATTAAAATATCCATCTTTGTATAATAATCCTACAGCAACTAATGGAATACCTAAATCACTTGCTGATTTTAAATGATCACCTGATAATATTCCTAATCCACCTGAATAAATTGGAATAGTTTGATCTAATCCATATTCAGCTGAAAAATATGCTATTAAATCTCCTTTTTCTTCAGGATAATTTTTTGAAAACCATGTATTTTTGCTATTCATATAATCTTCAAATTCTTCAACTATTTTGTCATATTCTTTTAAAAATGTTACATCTTTTGCAGCATCTTCTAATTTTTCTTGTGATACATGTTTTAAAAATTTAACTGGATTTTTATTAGATTGTTCCCATAAATCCATATCGATTCTTTGAAATAAACGTAAAAATTCTGTATTCCATGACCACCATAAATTATTTGCCACTGTTGCCAATTTGCTTATTCTTTTTGGCAATTGTGGATTAACTGTTATTCTATTAAATAAATACATTTTGTATTTCCTCCTTCGTATTTTTCTGCGTCTTTTCTTCTCGTAATTTTACATTTCTATTATCTATTAAATAGTTTTTTTTGTCAATAATTTTAGCTGAATTTGCTAATTTAAAACTTAATGATTAGCTATAAAATCAATATATATTATTTTATGTAATGCCGCGTAAGCGATCAAACGAACAAGTGTGAGTGCGATTGGAGCAATCAACATACTAGTTATTTTTAGTATGGAGATTGCGACACACAAGGCATAAATAAAATAATATATATTGATTTTTATAACAAAGTATAACAAACTAATATCAATTAAAAAATTCTTAAAATATCATTATATGTTATTATTAGTGATAATCCTATAAGTATAGCAAAACCTAACATTTGAATTCCAATTTCTGTTTCTTGTTTCATTGGTTTTCTTCTTATTGTTTCTATAATTAGAATTAATATTTTTCCACCATCTAGTGCCGGTATTGGAAGTAAATTTGTTATTCCTAATGATATTGATATTAATGCCATCATTTGTAAAAATTCACTTATTCCATTTGTTTTAGCTACAACTTCTGATATTCCAACTGGTCCCATCATTTGATTTATTCCAACATTTCCTGTAAATAATTGTTTTAAATTATCTCCTATTTCACTAATAAATTCTGTTGTTTGAATTCCTCCATTTATGCATCTATTTAAAAAATTATCTTCTGCATATTTCATGGTAATACCTAAATAATATTTATGTGAATCATTTTGTAATGTTACTTCTGTAGGTTTTATACTGTATTCTTCTATTTTTCCATCTCTTTGAATCTTCAATTCTATATTTTCGCCATTGTTTTTAGACATTATTTTATCTATATCATATTTGCTATTTACTTTTTTATTATTTATCTCAATAATTTTATCTCCAGCTTGCATCCCTGCTATTTGTGCAGCATATCCTTCTATTGTTGTTTCTAATTCATTTGATATATATGGTCCTGTTGATATTGCTAATATAAAATAAACACAAAGTCCAAATATAATGTTTACAGTTGCTCCTGCTGCTACTATTGCTATTCTTTTTGGAATACTTGCTTTAGAAAAAGAACCTTCATTTTCTGATTGTTCTTCTTCTCCTTCCATACTTATAAAACCACCTAATGGTATCAACCTAAGTGCATATTTAGTTTCTTTTCCTTGTTTTTTCCATATTGTTGGTCCAAAGCCAATTGCAAATTCATTTACTTTAACTTTGCACAATTTAGCAATTGTAAAATGACCTAATTCATGTATAAAAATTAAAAATCCTAATAAGATTATTATTTTTATTGCTATTAACAAAATATTTAGCAATTTCTTCCTCCTTATAGAAATATAATTAATCCAAACTACTTCTAATTACTATTGTAAATAGAAATATTTTGGATTTTATTTAATTTATAATAATGTAAATAATGCATATGCAAATGGTGCTAAAAATATTAAACTGTCTATTCTATCTAGCATTCCACCATGCCCTGGGATCAAATTACTGTAATCTTTTATATCTACATATCTTTTTATTGATGATGCAGCTAAGTCTCCTATTTGACCAACTAAACTTAATATTATTCCTATTCCTGCTATAAATGTATATGAATAATTCATGCCAAAATATTTATTTACTACATATGTATAAATTAGCATTAATATAATTGCTCCTAAAGTTCCACCTATACATCCTTCTATTGATTTTTTAGGGCTTACTGCTGTGTATTTATGTTTTCCTATTTCCATTCCTACTACGTATGCAAATATGTCTGTTCCCCATGCTGCAATAATTGCATACCAAATTAATATTTTTCCATTATTCATTCCATCTATAAGTGCAACAAACATCATGAAAAATACCACATAAAATATCCCTATAAAAGTATATGCAATATCTTTAAAATTAGTCTTCATATCTGTTGCAATTACTTGTGCAAATAGTATTGTTAATATTGTTGGTACAGCTAATGTTACTACCATATTTAAACTTTCTACTGGTATTATATGTATAAATGCTATACTAAAACAACTTACATACCCTAACCATCTAACTGGTTTTGATACTTTTTCTACTGCATTAAAATATTCACTCATTGCAAGTAATGCAATAATTGCTAATGCAATATCTACTACAATTTTATTTCCTATTAATAATACTGCTAAAACTAATGGAAATCCTAATAAACCTGATGTAATTCTTTTTATATCCATATTATCCTCCGTATATCGAGCTTAATTTGCTCCAAATTTTCTTGTTCTTTTTTCATATTCTATTATAGCTTCATCTAAATCTTGTTCTGTAAATTCTGGCCAGTTTTTATCAACAAACAAAAATTCTGTATATACTAATTGCCATGGTAAGAAGTTACTTAATCTTAATTCTCCACTTGTTCTTATAAGTAAGTCTGGATCTGGCATTCCTTTTGTATATAAATTATCTGAAACAACTTTTTCGTCTATATCTTCTATTTTTATCTTTTCATCTTTTACATCTGTTGCTATTTTCTTTATAGCTTTTATTATTTCATCTCTCCCACCATAATTTAATGCTATATTAAATGTTACACCTGTATTATTTTTGGTTCTATCCATACATTTTAATATACTTTTTTGCATTCCTTCTGATAAAGCTGTAATATCTCCTAAAACTTTTACTCTTATGTTTTCTGTATCAGCTCTTTTAGAATAATCATCTAAATATGTTTGTAAAAGTAACATTAATGCACTTACTTCTTCTTCTGCTCTTTTCCAATTTTCTGTTGAAAATGCATAAACAGTTATATATCCTAATCCTATTTTATTTGCATATCTAACTATCTTTTCTAAAGTTTTAGCTCCTTCTTTGTGTCCATAACTTGCTGCTTTTCCTCTAGCTCTTGCCCATCTTCTATTACCATCCATAATTATTGCAATATGTTTAGGCATATGTTCTTTATTTATTTCCATGCTATTTTCTCCCTTTTTATTTATTTCGATTTTGAATGTATTTTGCTAATTCTTTTAAGAATATTGCTTTTTCTCCATATTTATCTAATTCTTGTATTGCTTCATTTGTAATATTTTCTAAAATTTCTTTGGATTTTTGTAAACCATATTTTGAAACATATGTGCATTTTTCCATTTCTTTATCATTTCCAACAGGTTTTCCTAGGACCTTTTCGTCTCCTTCTTCTGATAAAATATCATCTTTTATTTGGAAAGCTAATCCTATTCTATCAGCATATCTAGAAAGTTTTTGTATATCTTCTTCACTTGCATCTGCAAGAATTGCTCCCATTCTTACACATAGTTTTAATAATGCACCTGTTTTATTAACATGTATATATTCTAATAATTCTGGTGATATTTCTTTTCCTTCTAATTCTGTGTCAATATACTCTCCTGCAATCATTCTATCGACTGCTTTTGAAAATTCATTAAAAGCTCTTACTTTGTTTTGTAATACTGTACAATTTCTATTTTTATCATTTACTGTTTTTGAGATTTCATCACTTATTACAATATATGCTTGATTTAATAATCCATCACCAGCAAGTATTGCTGTTGCTTCATTAAATTTTTTATGATTTGTTAATTTTCCATGTCTAAAATCATCATTGTCTATTCCTGGTAAATCATCATGAATAAGTGAAAAATTATGTACCATTTCTATTGCCATTGCATATGACATACATTTTTCATAATCTTGTTTAAATAATTCATATGTTGCTATTACTAATATTGGTCTTAATCTTTTTCCACCTGCCATTAAGCTATATTCCATTGATTGATTTAAAACTTGTTCTGGGCATTCTTGTTTTCTTATATATTTTTCTAGTTCACTATTTACAATATCTTGATACTTCTTTAAATTTTCTTTGAATTCCATTTTGCTAGTATGCCAATATCTGTTATATTGACATTCCCCTTTCTGTATTTGTTATTTTATTATACTGACATTACTTCTTTTTCTTTATTTGCTAGTATTTTATCTATTTCTTCTACACTTGTATCTGTTAGTTTTTGGATATCATTTTCAGCTTGTTTTAATTCATCTTCTGTCATATTTCCTTCTTTTTGTTCAGCTTTTGCTGTTTCTATTCCATCTCTTCTAACTGCTCTTACTGCTACTTTTGCTTCTTCTGCCATTTTTTTGATATCTTTTACTAAATCTTTTCTTCTCTCTTCAGTTAATTCAGGGAAAGCTAGTCTTATTACTTTTCCATCATTATTTGGGTTAATTCCAATATCAGATGCTAAAATTGCTTTTTCTATGTCTTTTAAAACACTAACATCCCATGGTTGAATAACTATTAATCTAGCCTCTGGTACTGAAACTCCTGCTACTTGATTAATTGGTGTTGGTGTTCCATAATAGTCTATTTTTACTTTGTTTAATATTGCAGGATTTGCTCTTCCTGCTCTTACTTCTGCTAATTTCTCGCTATATACGCTTATTGTCTTTTCCATTTTTTCTTTTATATTTGTGTAATCCATAATCATTCTCTCCTTTTAATTTTTTATTTTACTAAAGTTCCTATATGTTCACCTTTAACAGCTCTTACTATATTTTCTGGGTCAGCTATTCCAAAAACTAATAATGGAATATTGTTATCTCTGCATAAGGCTGTTGCTGTTGAATCCATAACTTTTAAGTCTTTTTCTAGAACTTCTAAATATGAAATTTTATCATATCTTTCTGCATTTGCATCTATTTTTGGATCAGCTGAATATACTGCATCGATTGCTTTTCCTAATAAAATTATATCTGCATTTATTTCTGTTGCTCTTAATACTGCTGCTGTATCTGTTGTAAAATATGGATGCCCTGTTCCGCAAGCAAATATTACAACTCTTCCTCTTCCTAAATGTTTTTCTGCTTTTCTTATTATGAATGGTTCTGCAATTTCTCTCATTTCAATTGCTGTTTGAACTCTTGAATTTACTCCTCTTGCTTCTAAAGCATCTTGAAGTGCTAATCCGTTCATTGCTGTTGCAAGCATTCCCATGTAGTCTGCTGTTGCTCTTTCCATTTGGTGTCCGTTTCTTCCTCTCCAGAAGTTTCCTCCTCCTACTACTATTCCTACTTCAACTCCCATTTCTGTTACTTCTTTTATTTTATCACATATTTTTCCTATTGTTTCAGCATTTACTCCTGTCTTGTTTTCTCCTGCTAGTGCTTCTCCACTTAATTTTAAAAGCACTCTTTTGTATTTTGCTTCTGACATTTTTTACACTCTCCTCTAAATTTATTTTGTTTTTCTTTCGTATTCTATCATATATTTTTTTAAAAATATACCCTTTTGAGGAAATTTTTATATAATTTACATGATAAAAAGCTATTTGTTCAACCAAACCAATAGCTTAATTACAATTTTATTTTATTATTACAGTCTAAAATATTTATTTAATAAGATAACTTCCTTGTATTATTCAACATAATGTTACTATTGTATATATTCCTCTACCAGCCCAATGACCATCTATTAGCTCATAAGATAATTTATATTCTTCTATATTTATTATATTATTGGCATCAACATTCAAATTTGTAAATGTTCCCCACATAGAGTCTACATTTGCTATAATAACTACTTTTTGCTTTACATTTGAATATCCTCTTCATTTAATGCCTCTTATTAATATCCAATTTTCCAACATTCATTACCAAAATCGTCAATTGCTTTTTTATCAATAGTTTTTACTTTTTCATTCAATTCTATTACCGGTCTTAATCCAGCAATATTAGCCGTTGTTCCCCAATAATCAGTTCCACCACTAGCAGTTATAGTATCTATCCAACAATCTGTTTTTGCTTTATCAACTACCCAATATTCATATCCGACAACAAGAATATCACTATTATTTATTTCATTTTTTAAAACACTTCTTCCTGTATTAGCGTAATTATTTGCAAATTTAGCAGATACTTCATCCATAGCTTTAAAACAATTTTGTGGACTCTTTCTATTTCCATACCATCTCATTTTTACTGGAATTCCTGCACTAATCAGATATACTTTTCCCTCTTCTTTTTTCAAAACTCTCCATCCACCAGTAATATTAGTATTAACAACTGATTTATTTCTATTTTCACCAGAATCATATTCAAAACTATATCCTTCACCATTTACAATAGAAGATGATTCATCCCATATTCCAGCATCATATTTTATAAAATCTCCCACATTGCATTTGTCATATAACAAATATTTTGTATAAATGTCACCTGTTTTATAGTTTTTATTTTCAGTTTTAAAAATATCACCATTTTCATCTATAATTATAATAAATATAGTATAA
>ERZ773192.3157-NODE-3157-length-12664-cov-3.041875_pt1 | contig 12664 bp, 11 predicted proteins | sample MGYA00581010_ERZ773192 | MGnify/ENA primary metagenome ERZ773192 (study PRJEB29015, sample SAMEA2737741) | human gut metagenome | biome: human gut; feature: human-associated habitat; material: faeces | place: China | collected 2012 ...
ATGATATACCGGGGCGTGTTGTTTTTCATAATAACGGCGGAACCATACTGGTCAACCAGCCGGGCAACCTTTGAGAAATTCTGATTGGCTACGGAGATGGGAACGATGGTATTGGTATCAATATTCATGGCAATGCCTCCTTTGTTATTAGTATACTCAAATATTAGGATAAAATCAACCTAATATTTTGACTCTTCGCAAACCATTAGAATAAATTTCTGCCAATCGCCGGAAAAATTTTTCGCCAACCATCGGAAAAGCATTGTAGAACCTTTGAGTAGAGGGCAAAGAAAATTGATACCGATCAGATGAAAGCCCTGTCCTTCCTGATGGTTCTGACAGGAACCGTGGGTTACGCGTACCGCCGTCAGGATGGGGTGTACGTTGTTCCCATTGGCTGCCTGAAAAATTAAAGAACGGGGGTAAGCGTCAAACCTCTCCGAGCGCTTGTGGATCTCTTGCCATGAAAATACCCCCGTATCTCAGATAGTATCTGCAAGCTGCATATACTGCCTGCTACTATACGGGAGTATTGTCACATTGCGAGTGCAGATACAAGTTGTGGGGAGGCCCGACGATTACGTTCCATTAGGATCGTCTGTTGCTTTTTCAGATTCCGCTGTTACCTGTGCTTGATGAATTCGGATTAGTTCTTGCATTACATCCAAAATTTTTTTGGATGTAAGAATCTTATAGACCAATTCTTCTACTTCTCCGCGATTATTACAGAATACGAAATAATTTGAATTTGACCCCTGAATGCTTCGTGCGATGCTCTCTTCTAGAGTGAATCGTACCGGATAGATTGCCACCCCATAGCTCATAAAAAACATTCGATATTTGAACCCATCATAACTGGAAGTGTACAAGTAGCATTCAAATTTTTCTTCTTTTTCACCCAGTTTACCCAGACTATCTTGAATATCTATACGTTTTTCTGTTCCAATACTCCCAAGAGCTTCTGTTAGCGATTTCGTCACTGATGTTGCGGCTGTATATGATGTAACATGACCAGTATACTTTTCAATACGCCCATGAACAATGTTGTTAGTGGCTTCGGGTAATTGTCGAAGTATTTCCTCTACAACTTTATTGGGACCGGTCATATCCATTTCAGTAAAGTCTAACAATTCGGTAAAATCCAGCTTTTCACTCATGATTATCCTCCTCTATTTCAAATGTAATTGGCAGGTGGTCGCTAATATCGAGATTAGGGTGTTTATTTGCATCCAATAACGATATTGTAGATGTTTCTGTTAAGATCTGGAGACTATTGTCTACAAATCGTTTTCTTAATGCTGGTCGAATGATCACTTGGTCGAATATATTCCAGTATGTCTCTATAGTATCGGCCGAGTGGTGATAATATGTACCGTATGGCTCCTTAAAATCACCAAGAAAATTCCACATGGGATTATAAAACATGTAGAACTCTTTTCCGGCAATGGTCCTGGATTCTCTAATTGATTCCAAGTATATCGGGATTCCATGAAAATATCGTGCGCTGACACAGCTGTTGTCATATGGATTCAGGTTAAAATCTCCGACAATTATTGTATCTTTGGTATTGATCTTTTTTTCAATTTGAAGAATATCATCGATAACCTGCTGTATATCTATTTCACGTCTTTCTGAGCTGTCCGAATACAACTTGGAATTTAAGTGAACACAACATAAAACCGTTTTTTCGCCAATCACTTGAATTGATGAACGATCCGTTTGTAGGTGGGGGGTTATCTGTAAGCCCGATGCTCCAATAATATGAATTCGCTCACATCCAGTAGTAGGATACTGCTGCATAGAAACCCCACGTACATAAAGTAAATTAATCAATTCGCTTATTGCAGCAGCATACTCCGCCAAGACAACAACAGATATCTGATTTTCAACAATCAAGTCGCATAATATGGGGTTTATATTTGTGTTTTTGTGCGTATTCCAGAATAAGTATTTCATCCGAACCCCTCATACTCGATTCCCATATATTAAAATTTGTGAGAGAACAACTATAAACTTAATTATTTTCTCTATAGCCCCTTCATAATCTCCACGAACCGATCCAGCGTATACGCCCCGTCAATTCCAAACTCCCTGTTCTTAAACACCATAAAGTACCGATAGTTCGCTCCGCACTGGGCCTGCCAGCTGCGGCCTAGCTTTAGCTTGCGTTCGCTGTCGCTGTTGTCCCGGTCATCGCCTTTATATTCGATAAGTACCAGCTTTCCGGATTTTGTCATCACCATAAAATCGGGGTAATGGTTGATAAACCCGTTCAAGCGGAAGTCCTTCCGCTCGATAATCCGGTGCCACCACTTGACATTTTCCGGTGCAACAACGGCATCGATCAGTTCTGCCTCGCCGTTGTTCATGTCGTTCTTTTCCGCCTCATACAGCGTCTTGGGGATTGCGTCTGTTGTTTCGGCGGGAGTAATCACTGGTGGGAGCACATAGGAATCCCGGCAGACAATCTTTCCGGAATCCAACCAGCGGTAAAACTGTGCTTCCCGGTATTGTTCCTCCAGGCCCGTAATCTTCTCCTGGATCTTTGCGGCGTAGGTTGGAATTGCCGTCTCCATAGCAGCCAGCTCGTCTTCGGTCATACCGCCAACGATTCTGCGTACATAGGCGCTGATTTCAGACGCTGCATAGCGATTGTTCCGATTCAGTCTTCCGCAAATCAAATCCGTGCATTTCTGAATCTTCTGCTCCTGGGGAAGCTTTGCCAGACGGTTGCGGATGAAGCCGCTCAGCTCGCTGTCCGCCCGCTGGTATTTTGGAATTGCCTCGCCCTTTTCTTCTACGTCGAAGCGGTACATTTCCCCGGTCGCCAGCTCAAAGCGCACCTGCGCATCCTGTCCGTTCAGAGAGAACCCTTCGGAGAGGTTTTCCGGCTCCAGAAGCTCAAATTCATCCCCGAATAAATCCGGGACGGAGCGAAGGAAAAACTGAGGAATCCGCAAGGCGGAAGCCTCCTCTTTGAGGTAAGGCTGTATTCCATTCTGTTTCAGCATATCGCCCAGTTCTCCTCCAATAAAGCCTTCGTCCGATTCATTGGCTGCCGCCGTATAGCTCTCGGCCTGTGCAGTGGCCTGCTGAACCATTGCGGAAACTGCTGTATTTTCCGGCACTGTCGCTTCCAGCGCCGTTTTTACTTCCTGTACGTTGATATCTTCAAACCCATCGTTTTCCGCTGCCTGTGCTACAAGCGGAATTTTCATCTGTTCCGCTTCCGGCGGAAGCTGCGGCGCTTCTACGGTTTCTCCAATCCGGTAGTCCTTCCGGCTGAAGCCCGCCTTGTTCAGGCCGCCCACAATCTTTTCCAATGTGGCGTGGAAATCCACAGAGTTGGTCAGCACATAGGAGGTATTCAGCAGCGGAGATTTATGCGGCATGGCGTATGGCTGCCGCAGAATCCGGCCAAGAATCTGCTCTACGTCCACAGCGGAGGTGCGGTTGGCCAGGGAGGCCAGAATATAGGCAAAGGGGCAGTCCCAGCCCTCTTTCAGGGCATTCACCGTGATGATATACCGGATCTTGCAATCCCGGCTCATCAAATCCTTGCCTTTGAGATCGTCCACATTGGAGGTCTTGACCGCAATTTCTTCTCCCGTAATCCCCATTTCCACCAGCAGCGACTTGACCTTCTCAAAAGTATCGCAGCTCTCCCCCGTGCGGGGCTGGGCCTGAAACAGGACGATGGGCCGAATGTACTTGCCCCCTGCAGCTTCCGCCGCAATGGCCTCCTGCTCCAGGCTTCCCCGAAGCTGAATGGCATCCTGAATCACGCTCTGCCGGGTGGTGCGGTTGTACACCACCACAGGCAGCTTTACCATATGCTCCTTTTTCAGCGCCCGGGCATCCACATAGGAAAGAATGTTGCTATTCTTTCGGGGCGTTGCCGTCAGGTCCAGGACAAAGGAGGGATTCAGATTGTTCAGCATTTCCACGCTGAGGTCAGACCCGGCATTGTGGCTCTCGTCCACAACCACAACCGGCTCCAAATGACGCAATACCTGAATCAGCGCCGTGTCCGGAGTATCTGCCAAAAGCGCTTCCGTATCCTTGAAAAATTCTGCGAAACGATACAGATTCCCGTTTTCCTGATAGACCTTGCGCACATCCTTCTTCTTGCTGTCAATGCGCAGGGAGCTGTAGCTCATAATGCAGACCGTCAGCATTTCCCGCACCGTGTCCGGCGAAAAGTTCTGCCCGTTCAGCAGCATTTCCTTGGTGTAGACGCCCACACGCCCGGAAAACTCCTGATCCAGTCTCTGCCGGTAGGGGTGGTTCACATCCGAGAGATTCCGCACCGTCTGGGACAGAATGGAATCGCTGGGCACCAGCCAGACTACCACCTGGGGCTTGCCGGTGGGCAGTGCATCGAAAATCCGCCGGATGGAAGCACAGGCCAGAAAGGTCTTGCCGCCGCCGGTGGGCACCTTCATGCACACATGGGGCACCTTTGCAATGGAATTATTGTAGGACGGAACGCCGCCCAGCCCCACGGCAACATCCTTTGCAAACCAGTATTCCCGCCACGCGGAGAACAGATTGGTACTGCGGTTGACGCAGTTTAAGTATTCCGAGAGGTCACGCATGACCTGCTTCTGATAGCTATTTAGTTCCATGCCCTGCCCTCCTTACAGCTTTGTAATATCCCGGGGAATTTTCTTGAAAGTAATGTGATACTTTTCCAGTTCTGTCTCGCTGAGGGTGCAAAGGTCCGCATAAATCACATAGGCCTCTGCCTTGGTTTTGACCGAATGCAGGAATTCCCGGTTCAGAGTCGTAACCGCTTGCTTCTCGTAGTAGAAATAGTAAGCACTGTTTACATGAACGCCCATAAAACAGGGCTCCTCCGGCTTTGCTTCCGGCAGGGGGTGCTTGGTGTCGGTAAAATAGACATACTCCCGAATTTTATCCACGCCCACATTCTCATTGAGCACATCCCCAATCATCAGCGGTTCGCCCAAATCATAGAAGCTGAAATTGCCGCCGGTACCCTCTACGGCATTTTTGCCTTCCCCATAACCTTTGATAACCCTCTTGACCCGTTCGGCGGTGATGCTGTCGGCGTAGTCCATCATTTCCACAAGAATAAACTTCCGGTGCCCGTCGTCGGCTTTGTTCATGTTCAGAACGGCGTGGGCGGTAGTGCCGGAACCGGCGAAGGAGTCGAGGATAATGTCATCATCTTTAGTCGCTGCAATCTGTATAACTCTCTCAATAAGGCGGCACGGCTTTGGGGTGTCAAATGTTGCACGCCCTGAAAAAATGGCTTTTAGTGTTTTTGCCGCCTCATCCGTGTGACCTACGTCAGAATGTGGCCAATAATTTGTGGGCGGTTTTCCTTCGACACTGTCAATATATGTTTTCCTTCGTATACCACCTTTCCCATTCTGCGTAAAATAAAATCTAGGCCATTGACCACGTTCCAGCACTTTTTTAGCGTTAGCAGATGCTATTTCAATCGGTTCAGCTAACATAATCCCTTTGACTCCAGTACGAACATCCGTTTCTGCTACGCCACATATTTCTGCTCGTTGTTTGGCATCATCAAGTAATTTCAATTCGTACTTTGTCCAGCCGTTCATGTATTCAAGCATTGAATCCTGCTGATAACGCCAGCAAGCCCCATTGTAAGGATATATCAGTTTTCCAGTAAATGGATGTTGAATTGCGTAAACCATACCTTGGTGCGTCGCTGCACCAGGAGCAAAAGCATCACTACTGGTCCACGGAAGAACGTCATTGTCTGGATTTTTATATTTAGAGTTCATCTCTATTGTCCGTGGGAGTTTCTGAGGATTCCACCCTGATTGTTTACTATAAGCAAGAAGATGTTCCACTTCATTCACAATTCCTTTGGAATCGTTACGGGGAGAATATGTACGCTGCCAGGAGATATTGGAAACGAAGCAGTTGCTGCCAAAAATTTCATCACAAATCAATTTCAAATTGGCGTATTCCGTATCATCAATACTGATGAAAATAGCGCCATCCTCAGAAAGCAGCTTTTGCAGCAACTTGAGCCGCGGGTACATCATACACAGCCACTTGTCATGGCGGCTTAAATCTTCCCCTTCTTTGCCAACCGTTTTATGCAGCCATTCTTTGATGCGGGGGTCGTTGACGTTATCGTTATAAACCCACCCCTCATTGCCTGTATTGTACGGTGGATCGATATAGATGCACTTGACGCGCCCCTCATACTGAGGCAGCAGTGCTTTCAGGGCTTCCAGGTTGTCGCCCCGGATAATCATATTCTCACTGCCGTTGTCGTCCTCGTGCTGTCCGTTTTCGTCAAAGCTATAGTTCCGCTCCAGCACCCGGTAGGGCACATCCAGGTGGTGGTTGACAACTTTCTCTTTTCCTATCCATTCAAGTGTTGGCATGGGTGGCCTCCTGGTTGCTTACATAGTTCTTAATAAACGAGATGCAGGTACGAACAAAAATCTCTTCGAATTCCTGGTAGCTTATATTTGTCTCAAAAAGGTAGGTTCCTTTTTCTTCGTCGTCTGATTTAAGCTTGGTTGTGATCATTATAGGCACCTGATTACTGGAATTCTTGAAACAAGTTTCCCAATATAATCCTTCATGAGCTGCACCATTTCTATATTCGCGTAAAACATTTGCAAACTGCCAGAAACTATCTTCATAAGAATATGGTGTTTTCGTAACACGCGCAAAATGCTCTCTTATGTAGTCCTTATCTACCACGGATGTATTGCGCTCCAAAAATTCGAGAAACCATGCTTGTTTCTTCCCACTCAGCTTTTGAAGGGTTTCAGCGCAGCTAACCAAAAGCACAACCTTAAAGACATCTTTGCCCTGCCGGATTTGCTCCATATCTCTTGCGGCAGATACCATGCGTTCAACACAATTCAACATGCGGTGGGGAATGAAAAGAGAGTCATTCGGATCAACATAATCTTTTGCCTCATATGCTTTGAAAAACAGTTCCTTCCGTTCTTCGTCTGAATATACCGGCTCTTTCTTTACCGCACTGAATAGAAAATTCAGACAGCCTTCGTCATTTTGAAAATAATCTCGATAAAAAAGCCAAAGCTTTGAAAGCTGCTTGCTGTCCATTCGCTGCAAAATAGCGCTTAATTTCTCGTCCACGTTCTATCCTCCAACTATCTTAGCCTCGGTGCTTATCACTCAATATGGTCAATGCAATCTTCTACGCTTCTTTTAATTCCTTTTTTGATTGCAGTATCGCAAAGGATGCCCCAATAATCCTGTTCCAGATTGGATTTTTCCAAAGATGAAGCAGCAGCTTTCGCATAGTATCTTGCAGGCCGGGCTGGAAAACGGTTTGTAGTTTGCAGCATGTAACCGATCATGGGATATTTTTGCCGCATTTCCTGATCAAGGTATCCGGCCTGTTCGTTCGTCCCGCATTGAATCGTCCATTGGATTCTGTCTAGGTCATTTTTCACATCCGCACAGTCATGTGCTTCCATCAGTGCTTTTAATGTCCGCTCTCTCAAATCAGATGCAAAGTAGATTTTTCCCATTTCCGCTGCTCCTTTCATTCGTATATGTCTCATTTTACCATAGTTCTTTTGCATTGTCCATGGAAAATCCCCTTATAAAATGCCATCCATAACTTTCTCCCGAATTTTCCACCTGGCAAGCAGTGTCCGTGTGCTACCCGGACGCAAAATTGCTTGTTGGGGAAATCCCCAAGCCCCTAAGATCAGAACTTCGTTCTGGCTGCGCATTTCAAGAAATGCTTCTTGAGAAAACTGGGAAGACGCGGATTTTCATGGGGCACTTACTTCCGCTTCTTCCGATTTCCCTTTCCGTGCACCATATACGGTACGGATTTTCCCCGCAGGTTATTGGCGCTTTTCAAATGTGCGGACTTTTTCAGAATGTTGATCTGCGTCACAAATTCCTCCTGGGTCAGCTTGTCATAGTCAATTCCCAGAGAGGCCAGGAAGATGCGTGCCTTTCGCTCTTCCTCCGTCCCCTCGTAGTGCATGGCGGTTTCCAGCTGCTGGTGGATGTCCATGGCGGGTGAGGCGGGATCGGCGGTGGTGGTGTCTGCCCGGTGGGCTTCCCGGATGTCGTGGAGAATACCGTCAAGATCCTGATGGATAACATGGGCGAAGTAATTCTCCTCTTTTACCTGGGCCAGCTCCAGGGTACGCAGGTACAAATCATTTTCATCGGGATTGTACTTCTCCATAATCTGCTGCCGGTTGGCTTCCAGAAGGGCGTTCATATCGTGAATCCGCATATCGGCAATGCGGTCAACAAAAATTTCGATATCCACCAGGAACCGCTGGAAATCCCTGTGCAGCGCCAGCTCGGACAGCAGCCGATTGTTGATGCTCCCGCTTTTCAGTAGCGCAATCATTTCATCACTCAAATGCAGATCCTGTAAATCTGCGTTTGGGTGATTTTTTGTTTCCGTCAAACCCAGCAGGTAGTCTGTGGAGACACCGTAATATTTTGCAAGGGTCGTGATGCTGAATGGGCTGATATCCTTGAAGTCGTCCGATTCATATTTGCCCAATGCAGATTTGGAGATGCCGGTTTCTGCGGCAAGCTGCTCTAAGGTCAGGTGCCGTTCAATACGCAAATCTTTCAGTTTTTCCTGGATTGTCAGCTTTACATTCATAATGGCGGCCTCCAAAATCGTTTTCTTTCATTATAGCATATCTGTCTATAAGCGTGGAAATTTTGTACTTCAAACGCCTTTTCCGTCCTCTGGGATATACGGGAAAGGCGTTTTCTTTTTTATAAAATAGCTTCACTGAATGAAATGCAGCTTGACAAGTAAATGACCGTCCGAAAGGGATATGTCCTCCGGGAAAAGCAGCGCCGAGACCCATCAGGCAGCGCACCAAGGAAGACGATACGCCGGGGAAAATCCCGGGCAGGAACCGGTTCGGGCAGAGCGGCACACCTACATATTAACTATGGAGGAAATCAAATGAACAAATTTGAAATCATCAGACAAGCCGTTCCCCTTCGGGATGCGGCAATGCGTTACGGACTGCGGGTCTCACACAACAGCATGGCCTGTTGCCCATTCCACCGGGATCGGCACCCTAGCCTGAAGCTGAACGAAACCTATTTTTATTGCTTTGGCTGCGGAGCCAACGGAGATGTGATTGACCTTACAGCAAAGCTTCTGGGAGTTTCCAACAGTGAAGCTGCCAGGACGCTGGAGACAGATTTCGGGCTTCATTCTGAATGGGTGCCTGCTTTTCTTCCTGCCCGGACTTCCAAAGTGCCGGATAATGTGCAGCGCTGTATCTCTGCTTTGCAAAAGCGGCGCAGGCTGCTTCAGCACTGGCAGCAGGAATATTGTCCGCAGGAGGTAACAGGCCCTATCCATCCTCGCTTTGAGGAAGCACTGAAAGCGATCCCAGAAATCAATTACTTTCTGGACTGCCTGCTGCACAGCGACCGGCAAACAGCCCGAGTGACAGCGGATATGCTTTGCTCTACGAAGTATCTTTCCGCCAAAGCCGCAGAGAATGGCAGGGACATTCCGTGAGTGAAACACCCGTATGGCTCAACGGAAAAGGCCATGTGATTGAACACGCATTCTGTCAAACATTCTTGGAAAAGCATCCCATGGTCAGCCACGGCAGAGATTATTTCACAACAGACGGAATCGTTTCGGACAAAGATCGGCTGCTACGGGATGTTTTCGACGAAATAAAGGAGCATCTCACCGGTGGACTGGTGAACAAATCCAAGAATTTGCTGGAGGCCATCCGTATGGAATGCTATGACCGAGGTCAACTGGAAAAGCAGCCGGATCGGATTTATGTTTCCAACGGTGTCCTGTTCCTGGACGGAAAGTTTCGGGAGGAAAAAGATTTCTGCCTGAATCGCCTGCCAGTGGCCTATAATCCCGATGCACCGAAGCCGGAAGTATGGCTGCGATTTTTGTCCGAGCTTCTGGAACCGGAAGATATTCTGACGCTCCAGGAATTCATGGGCTATTGCCTGATTCCGTCCACCAAAGGGCAGGCCATGCTTCTGCTCAAGGGCAATGGCGGCGAGGGAAAGTCCCGCATCGGCGTTGTGCTCCACACGCTTTTCGGAGCCAACGCCAAAAACGGAAGCATTGCAAAACTGGAAAGCAGCGCCTTTGCCCGGGCGGATTTGGAGCACGTTCTGGTCATGGTGGATGACGATGTGAAAATGGAAGCGCTGTCCTCTACGCATTACGTCAAGGCAATCATCACCGCAGAAACGCCTATGGATTTGGAAAGAAAAGACGAGCAAAGCTACCAAGGGGATATTTATGTCCGCTTCATTGCCTTTTCCAATGGAGATTTGGAGGCACTGTACGACCATTCCGAAGGCTTCTTCCGTCGGCAGTTGATTTTACAGACCAAGCGGAAACCGCCTGACCGGGTAGATGACCCCTATCTTTCCGATAAGCTGAAGCTAGAGGCCGAAGGAATTTTTCTCTGGTGCCTGGAGGGCCTGAAGCGGCTGCAGGCCCACAGCTACCGTTTTACGGTCAGCCAAAAAGCAGCAGACAATAAAGAACACGCCAAGCGAAACGCCAATAATGTTGTGGAGTTTTTGCAATCCGAAGGATACATTCGGCTGAAAGCGGACAGCACCGTTACTTCCCGGGATCTGTACGCCATTTACCGAATGTGGTGCGAGGATAACGGCTATCGCAGCAGCTCCCAGCGGACAGTCAGCAGCTTCCTGAAAAATCATTTGGAAGACTTCAATTTGGAAGCCAGTAACAAAATAGCGAACCAGGCCGGCAAACAAGTCAACGGTTTCTGGGGCATTGAAGCTCTGGTATCCCCGTTATCCCTGCTAACCTGAAAATGTCTATCCCCATCCATCCCAAGCATCCCAACGGATAGATGGGATGGAACGGGATAGAGAAAATCAACATCACAAAAATATCAATAACATCACAACGCCGCCATCGGCAGGAGAAAACCAATTCGCATGAAAAATACAAATTCTGGAAACAATACCCGCAAGAGGGGGAACTGATATGGAAATTATTCAGGACGATGCCAAAAAGCTGGTGCAGGTCTGGCTGACCCGGCAGGAAGGGGAGAACAGTGCCGTGCAGGAACGCTTGCAGCCCATGTATGCCCAGTGGAAGCAGCAGAAGTATATGGTGGCGGTATTTCACTCCGGGCAGGAGGATTTGAAGGAGAACACCCTGGCACTGCTGGCGTATAACAAACGGCGCAGTGCGGAACTGGCGGTGCAGCGGGAGAAGAAGCGGCGGACAGCTGGGCTGGAACGCTGAATGTCAAACTGAAGCGGAGGGGAGAAATTTCCTCCGTTTCTTTTTGGTTTGCCCTTGCAAAGTTCAAAGCGCTCGTGTACAATATTATCTAAGCAAAGCACAAGCAGAAAAGATATAAATGATATAGGAAAGGAACGGGGGCAACAACGTGAAGGAGCTTGAGAAAAATTCGATTCAGCTTTTTGAGAATCAGAAAATCCGCGTGGTGTGGGACGCAGAGCGGGAGGAATGGTACTTCTCCATTGTGGATGTGGTCGGCGTTTTGACAGACAGTCCTGATTACAACACTGGCCGAAAATACTGGAATAAGCTCAAGCAGCGTCTGAAAGAAGAAGGAAATGAACTGGTGACGGATTGTCACCAGTTGAAAATGCAGGCGGCAGACGGCAAAAACCGTCTCACCGATGTTGCCAACACTGAGCAGCTTTTGCGTATCATCCAGTCCATCCCTTCCAAGAAAGCAGAACCGTTCAAGACGTGGCTGGCCATGGTGGGCCGGGAGCGAATTGAGGAGACCATCGACCCGGAGCAGGCCATTGACCGGGCGCTGGAAACCTATCTCAAAAAGGGCTATTCCGAGGAATGGGTACATCAGCGGCTGCTGGCTATCCGCATCCGCAACGAGTTGACGGACGAGTGGAAAAAGCGCGGCGTGCAGAAGGGCAAGGAATACGCCATTCTGACAGACGAGATCACCCGCGCGTGGTCCGGAATGAGCACTCGGCAGTATAAGCAGCTCAAGGGGCTGAAAAAGGAAAATCTTCGGGACAATATGAGCGATTTGGAGCTGGTTTTGACCATGCTGGCCGAAGCGTCTACCACCGATATTGCAAAGGCAGAACAGCCCCAGGGGCTGAACGAAAATCAAAAGGTTGCCCGCCGGGGCGGCAATGTGGCCGGGATTGCCCGGAAAGCACTGGAAGCCGAAACCGGGCGGCCTGTGGTAACTTCGCAGAACGCTGAAAGCTTCCGCCAGCTTGTCACCGACATCGTGACCGACGCAGCGCAGCTTCCGGAACAGACAGAGGAGGACACAAATGGGAAATGATCTTGCCAACCGTGGAGAGATTCTGCTGTACAGTGATGACAGCGGAAAAGAATTTATCAATGTGGCTTTCGAAGATGAAACCTTTTGGCTGACCCAAAAGGCTATGGCAGAGCTGTTTGATGTCAACGTTCCGGCTGTCTCCAAGCATCTGCAGAACATCTATGAAGAGAACGAGCTTACCCGAGACGCAACTATTTCCAAAATGGAAACAGTTCAGCAGGAGGGAGAACGGCAGGTAAAGCGAATGGTGGATTTTTACAACCTGGATGCCATCATCGCCGTAGGCTACCGTGTCAACTCCAAAAAAGCCACCCGATTCCGCCAGTGGGCGACGAAAACGCTGAAAGAGT
>ERZ773192.3161-NODE-3161-length-12652-cov-3.968008_pt1 | contig 12652 bp, 10 predicted proteins | sample MGYA00581010_ERZ773192 | MGnify/ENA primary metagenome ERZ773192 (study PRJEB29015, sample SAMEA2737741) | human gut metagenome | biome: human gut; feature: human-associated habitat; material: faeces | place: China | collected 2012 ...
CCCCCGCCACTACCACAAGGGGCATGAGCTTTCCGATCGCTTTGGTATCCGCAAGCTGCATGCCGGGGAGGGGATCTCTCACACCCTGATGCACGAATACCGCTATGCCCTGCCCGGTACGGTGGTGGTAGCTACCGACAGCCACACTCCCACTTATGGCGGGGGCGGGTGCTTCTGCACCGGGATAGGCTATACCGAAATGGCCGCCACCCTGGGCAGCGGTGAGATGTGGATGAAGGTCCCGGAAGCTATCCGCATTACGGTGGAAGGGGAGCTGCCTGCCGGGGTGTACGCCAAGGATATTGTCCTGCAGGTGCTGAAGGATCTGCGCTCCGACGGCGGCACCTATAAATCGCTGGAATATGTGGGCAGCACCATTGACGCGCTGGATATGTCCGGCCGGTACACCATTGCCAATATGTCGCTGGAGGCGGGCTGCAAAACCGCACTTTTTGCCGCTGACCAGAAAACCGCCGATTACTTTGACCTGCCGCTGGAGAAGATCTCCTGGATCCATCCCGATCCGGATGCCCACTATGTCCGGGAACTGTACTACCGGGCAGAGGAGCTGGTACCCTATCTTTCCTGCCCGCAGGGCGTTGATAATGTTCACTCCATAGAGGAGGTGCAGGGCACCCCACTCAATGAGGTCTACATTGGCAGCTGTACCAATGGCAGCCTGGAGGATATGGCAGTGGCCGCCCGCATTTTGCAGGGGCACCATGTGGCCCCCTATCTCAAGCTTATCATCATTCCCGCCTCCATCGGCATCTATCGCCAGTGCATGCGGCTGGGGTACATCCGTGCCTTTGTGGAGGCCGGCGCCATGGTGGCGCATCCCTGCTGCGGCCTGTGCTGCGGCCAGCCCTATGGCCTGATGAGCGATGGCGAGGTGGTACTGGGTACCAATAACCGCAATTTCATCGGACGGATGGGCACCACAAAATCTCTTATTTATCTTAGCAGCCCCGCCACGGCGGCCGCCAGTGCCCTTACCGGTGTCATCACCGATCCCCGTACCGTGACTGCGGACTGATATTGCAAGGAGGAATCATCATGGAGTATAAAATTGCTGTGATCCCCGGCGACGGCATCGGCGTAGATGTCATCCGGGAAGCGGTTCGTTCGCTGGATAAGATCGGCGAGGTTTACGGACATCAGTTCCATAAGGTGGAGCGCCTGGTAGGCGGCTGCTGCATTGATGCCTACGGCGTGCCCATCCAGCCGGAAACACTGGAGCTCTGCCGGGAATGCGACGCCATTCTGTTTGGTGCGGCCGGCGGGCCCAAGTGGGACCACCTTCCCCGGGCCCAGCGCCCGGAAAGCGGCCTGGCCGCCCTGCGCCGTGGCTTTAATCTGTTCTGCAACCTGCGCCCGGCCAAGCTCTACCCCGACCTGCGGGAAAATTCCCCGCTGAAAAACGAGGTGCTGGACCGCGGACTGGACCTGCTGCTGGTGCGGGATCTCATCGGCGGTATCTACTTTGGCGAAAAGGGCACCCGGGAGGGCGCCCGTGGTCGGGAAGGCTACGATGTGGAATGTTACAGCGAATTTGAGGTGGAGCGGGTAGCCCGCCATGCCTTCCGACTGGCGCAGGGCCGCCGCAAGAGCGTCACCAGCATTGATAAATCCAATGCGCTGGAAAGCTCCCGGCTGTGGCGGGAAACGGCGGCCCGCGTAGCGCAGGATTACCCTGATGTGCAGCTGACCAACCTGCTGGTGGATAAGGCCGCCATGGAGCTGACCTGCAATCCCTCCCGCTTTGATGTGATGCTGACCACCAGCATCTTCGGTGATATCCTCTCGGATGAGGCGGGGGTGGCCACTGGCTCGGTGGGGATGCTGGCCTCCGCGGCCATCAATGAAAATGGCTTCGGGCTTTTTGAGCCGATCCACGGCACCGCCCCGGATATTGCCGGGCTGGGCATTGCCAACCCGCTGGCTGCCATTGCCTCGGTGGGGATGCTGCTGGAGATAGGCCTGGGGCTGAAGGAAGAAGCCGCCGCCATCGACCGGGCCATCAATGAGGTGCTGCACCTGGGCTACCGCACCCCGGATATCTACCTGGAGGGCCGTGGGCTGACCAAGGTGACTACCGAGGAAATGGGCCGCCTGACCGCTGAACATATTCACCGCTAAGACAGGGAGGACACACCATGAAAGATAAGGTAAAGTACGGCCACGAGCTGCTGGATATCGAGATCCCCGAAGGGACTGACCTCAGCATCTTGCTGCCCAAGCAGCACCCCACCGGCGTTCGCTCGGAGGAGGAGATCGTGGAGGACGCGCTGGCCCATCCCATTGGGGCCGGGCTGCTGGCCGAGGAGATCCATGCCGGGGATACCGTATGTATCCTCACCAATGACATCACCCGCCTGACCCGCAGCCACATTTATATCCCCATCCTGGTGCGGGAGCTGAATAAGGCCGGCGTGCCGGATGGGGATATCACCATTCTGTTTGCCAACGGGATGCACAGCGCCATGACCGAGGAGCAGATGTGCAGCCTCATCACCGAGGATATTTACCGCCGTGTAACCGTGGTGCAGCACGACTGTGAGGAATCCCCCTGCCAGCTGGTGGGCACCACCAGCTACGGCCATGAGGTGTGGGCCAATAAAATCGCCATGGCAGCCGATAAGCTCATCCTTACCGGCGGTATCCTGGTGCACCACATGGCCGGGTTTGGCGGTGGACGCAAGGATAATAGGCTACGGGGTATTGCGAGTAAACAGCCAGTTCACCGCCCGTAGAGGTTGCCTTTATCACGGTATCCTTGCCACGGATATCACAGTTATTATAACTATTCGCATAAATGCCATAGGAGGTCCCTGTGGCGGTAACAATGCTATTACCAATGGTAAATCCATCAATAGCTGTAATTCCATTATAGCGCCGGCTCGTAGTGGATTGACCAATCGCGGTGACCCTGCCGGAGTGCCGGGTGCTCTCAGTGCTGTACTGCGGCGATTACGCCGGTGAGGATGAAGCGTGGCTGACCCTGAGCCGTGAGGTAAAGGCCAGGGAGCTGCCCCCACCGGGGCCCCGCACATCCTTGGCATTGTGGCACCCTACACCGGGCGGGAGATCGATCCCCAACGATATTGCTCCCGGCTAGTGCTGCCGGTGGAAGAATGAACAAATACAAAATCCCTTTTCTCCTGCCCCTTTAATCCACAGTTTACTTGCCATACCGAAATATGTTACAATAAAAAAAGAAGCATACAGAGAGGAGGACTGCCCGTGAATATCCGCGAACTGGCCAAGGAAGCCGGTGTTTCGGTTGCCACCATCTCTCGTGTCATCAACCACCCGGAGGCGGTGCTGCCGGAGACCCGCGAACGGGTGCAGACCATCATCGAAAAATACAACTACAACCCCAAGCCAGTCAACCGCGGGCGGCGGGCCGTCACCCTTATCGTTCCCGCGGCCAAGCGGGCACAAACCCTGCTTTCTGGGGTGCAGTCGGTACTGGCGCCCAAGGGGATTCTGGTCAACCTGGTGGAGTTCTCTCCCCTTTCGGGAGGAATAGCAGCCTGTATTCAGGCTGCCGCCGCGGCAAAGCCCATCGGAATGCTGATCGCCGGGGAGCCCTCTCTACCACCGGAGGCGCTGCCTGCCGAGCTGCCGGTAGTGCTGCTGGGCAGCTATGATCGATTGGAAAACTGCAATATCTGCGGTATCCATTACCGGGACGCCGCAGAAAAGATGGTTTCACATCTCCATACTATGGGCCACCGCTCCATTTGGCTGCTGCAAAGCAGCGGAGAATCCCCCGAAAAGGCCGCCATCACCGCCGGTTACCGGCAGGCGGCGGCCGCGCTGGGGCTGACCGACCGCCAGTGCCGTGTGCTGGAGGCGGAGGACAGTGTAGTGGGCGGCTACCGCATCTGCCGCGAGGAAATACTGACCGAGGAGCCGCCGCAGGCCGTCTTCGCTGTCAGTGATGAGCTGGCCATGGGTGTCATCAAGGCTGCACGGGAGGAAAATATTCCCCTGCCAGAGGGGCTGGCTGTTGCTGGTTTTACCGGCAGTGAGGCTGCCGCTGTCATTACCCCGGCGCTGACCACCATGGAGCACCCGCTGGAGCGTTTGGGTGCGGTGGCAGCCCGCCGCCTCATCGAGCTCATCGAGGACAGCGCGCTGTACCAGGTGGAGACCCACGAGATCGTATTGAAATCCAAGCTCAAGATCCGCCGCAGCTGCGGCAACCGCAAAGAGATCTACGAGTTGTTTGAGTAAGGAGGGTACAAAATGTCGTTGTTATCCGTCAATTTTATGGGCCTGCCGCTCAAAAATCCTATTATAGCGGCAGCCGGTCCCTGGTGCCGCGATGCCGCCGCCATGCAGAAGGCCATTGACGCCGGTGCGGCGGCCGTTGTTACCGAGACCATCACGCTGGAGAAAAGCCATGTCGTCAGTCCGCGTATTTTTTACCGTCAGGGCGAAGTTTACAATACCACCCTGTACAGCACCATGACGCTGGAGGATGTGGAGCAGGAGGTAGAGCGCCTGCAAAAGGGCAACGCCTTCCTCATCTGCAATATTCGGGGAACAACCCCTTCCGAGCTGCGGTACCTGGCCAGCCGCATGCAGCGCCTAGGTGCAGATGCGCTGGAGCTGTGCTGCTTTACCCCCATCGGCACCAAGCTGGAGGATATCAGTATTCGGCCGGAGGAGGTCGGGGAAATGGTGCGCAGCGTCACCTCGGCGGTGGAAATCCCCGTTATGGTGCGACTGCCGCACCATGCGGCGCTCAACCCCGCTTTTGCCCGCCAGATCACCCAAAATGGCGCCCGTGCCATCAGTGCCATTGAATCGCTGGAGGGCATCAACGGCGTGGATATTGAAAACGCCCGCTGCGAAATGGCGGCCATCGGCGGCTGCACCGGCAGCCATCTGCGTCCGCTCTCGCTGGCGGCAACGGCGGTACTGCATCAGCTGGCCGATTGTGAGATCGCCGCGATGTGCGGTGTGGAGGACTGGCACAGCATCATCGAGTTCCTAATGATGGGCGCCACTGCGGTGGAGATGGGCTCCGCCATCATGCTGCGGGGCTATGGGCACATCACCGAAACACTGCGCAAGCTGGAGGATTGGCTGCGGGAAAAGGGCTATTCTTCCCTAGATGAGCTGCGCGGCAACGCACTCTCCTCTCTTACCGCTTTTGAGGAGCTGCCAGAGCGCCTGCTGCGGGTCAAAATGGCCGCTCCCTGCGATGGCACCTGCCCCGATGGCTGCCGAGCACGCTGTGTGGGCGCCTGCCTGTACGATGCCATTTCTCAGGGGACGGAGGGCATCACCGTCGATGCCGCCGCCTGCAGCGGCTGCGGCCTATGCGTCTCCCTCTGCCCCAAAAATCTCTTCATTATGAAGTAAATTCCAGCCGGAGGGCCGCAGCTCTCCGGCTTTTGTTTGATATGAATGTAACAATGAACAAATGTTACATCAAAATGTTGTCCATTCCGCTGAAATATTGGCGGAAACGCAAAAAACTATTGAAATCTTGACGAATCCTTGCTAAGATGCAGATGTAACAGATAATCAATGTTACATTAAGAAGCAAGCGCTTGATGTTACAAAAAGATCTGATGTTTTGGAAGGAGTTGTCCCCTATGTCAAAGATCCCCGTCGGCTACAGTCTGAATGACTGCCCGCCAATCAAAGAAACGGTCCCGCTGAGTATCCAGCAAATCGTCGTTCTCGTTTTTAATGTTCTGCCCGTTCCGCTGCTTATTGGCGCCGGCATCGGCCTTTCCGCCAGCGAGATCACCATTTTGGTGGCCGGCTGTCTGCTCGTCACCGGCATCGCCACCCTGCTGCAGACAATCGGCGTTGGCCCCATTGGCGCGCGCCTGCCCATCCCGCTGGAGTGCAGCTTTGTCTTCGTTGCCCCCGGCATTGCGCTGGGCGCCCAGTACGGTTTGGCGGCGTTCACTGGTGCCTGCCTCGTCGGCAGCATCATTACCACCATTCTGTGGACCGGCCTGCATAAGCAGCTCTCTATCCTGTTCAAGCCCTATATCACCGGCGCGGTCGTTATGGCCCTAGGCCTCAGCCTTTGCAGCGTTGGCATTGGCTACTGTGCGGGCGGTGTAGGCTCCGCTGATTACGGCGATCCCATTAACCTGCTGCTGGCTGCCGGTACCATCATTATCATGGTCCTGCTCAACCACTTCTGCAGCAAGAACTTCCTTTCCAAGGCTTCTCCCCTCATCGCCATTCTGGTCATGAGCGCCGCGGCCGCCGCCTTTGGCAAGCTGGATCTTTCCCCCATTGGCGAGGAGGCATGGATCCGTATCCCCCAGCCCCTGCACTTCGGCATCAAGTTTGAGCTTGGCCCGATCATCTCCATCTCTATTCTGTGCTTCATCGCCCTGGTTGAACTGATGGGCGACCAGACCACCGCTTCCATGCTGGCAAAGAACAGCCTGCCCACCAGCCATGAGACCAAGGGCGGCGTACTGGCCCAGGGCGTTGGCAGCGTTATCTCTTCCATGTTCAATATGGTTCCCGTCATCAGCGGCAGCGCCAATATCGGTCTGTGCGGTCTTTCCGGTGTTACCAGCCGCTATGTCACTGCCATCGCCGGCGGTGTAGTAGGTCTCTGCGGTCTCTGTCCCAAACTCTGCGCTGTATTCTCCTGCATTCCCTCCGCTGTTTTGGGCGGCGTGGCCCTCTCCGCTTTCGGTACCATCCTGGTTTCCGGTATGAATGTCATCCATAATGGCGGCCCGCTCACGGCCCGTACCACCACCATCGTGGCCATTTCTCTGGCTGTCGGCGTTGGCTTCAGCGCGGCTCCCGATGCTTTGGCAGCGCTGCCCTTCTGGGCTTCCAGCCTGCTCAGCGGCGTACCCGGCACCGCCATCACCGCCGTCGTTCTCAGCCTTATCCTGCCTGAGAAAAAGGAAGAAAAGGCCGCCTGATCCCGGCGAAAGGAGAAAACATTATGAAAACTGTACTGTACCAAAATGCCGATTGGATTATCACCATGGATGAGGAGCGCCGCCGCTACCGTCATGCGGATCTGCTCATCAGCGGCAAAGAGATCAAGGCCATCGGCAAAAACCTCAAGGACACCCTTGGCGATACCGTCACCATCGATGAAGTAGTAGATGCCAGCGGCCGCGTTATCCTGCCCGGCTTTGTCAATACACATCATCACACCTGGCAGACTCTTATCCGCAACATTAAGGCCACACAGGGTCTGCGGCTGGAGCCATGGCTCACCACCATGTACGAGATCTATAAGGACCTGAACACTGATGTAGCCCGTGCCGGTGTGTATGTGGCGCTAGGCGAGGGACTGAAAACCGGTATCACCACCTCCAATGACCTGTGGTATCCCCACCCCGTCGGCGTTACCTGCCTGGTGGATGCCGAGATTGAAGCGGCTAAGGAACTGGGCATCCGCTTCCATCCGGTGCGCAGTTATCACTCCGTCACCAGCGATATTGTCCCTCCCGAGGTGGTGGACAGCATCGAAGGCGTTATGGGCGATGCCGAGCGCCTGGTAAAGAAGTACCACGATCCTTCCCGTTTCTCGATGTGTCAAGTCGGCATCGGCCCCAGCATTGCCTACTACGAGACCGAGGAGATCGTCCGCGCCACCATTGATCTGGCGGAAAAGCTGGACATCAAAGTGCATGGACACCTGGCGGAAAGCCGCGGCGAGGTGGCTTTTGTGGAGGAGCACTACGGCTGCCGGCCCGCCGAATGGTTCCGCCGTCACGACCTGCTGGGCGACCGCTTCTACTACGCCCACTGCATCCACCTTAACGATGAGGAGGTACAGCTGATGGCGGATACCAACACCGGTATTTCCACCTGCCCCATCTCCAATATGTACCTCAGCTCCGGCTCCTGCCGGATCCCCGACCTGCTGCGTGCCGGTGTCAAGCGCTTCGGCATCGGTGTGGACGGCGCTGCCAGCAGCAACTCCGCCAGCATGATGGAGGAGATCCGTGTCAGCTACCTGCTCAACCGTCTTAGCTGGGGCGATGAATCCATCGGCTGTGAGGATATCCTGTACCTGGCCACTGCCGGCGGCGCTGCCGCCTTGGGCCGTAACGATATCGGTCATCTCGCCCCCGGCATGGCGGCGGATTTCACCCTAATGAACTGGAACCAGCTGCAGTATGCCGGCGGCTGCAATGACCCCGTAGACTGCATCGTTCTCAGCGGCGACGCCAGAATGATAGAAACCGTCGTGGTCAATGGCGAAACCGTTGTAAAGAACGGTCGCCTGACCAAAGTGAACGAGGAAGAAAAACGGGACTACGCAGCCGCAGTGGGCCGTGAGCTGCTCACCAAAGCTTCTGCCCGTATCCCCGGTCTCAAGGCTGACCTTGTATGATTTGATCTTCCCTTCTGACCTCCTCAAATAACCTCTATACAGCACAGCAGTCCCCGGCCGTCATGGCCGGGGACTGCTTGCATTAGGCATTCAATCATTGGTGTCCCTAATGAAACACTTATATGCCCTGATATTACAAAAGAAAATAATTTAATAATTTTCCATTCAGATTATTCATCATAAAACATTATTTTTCGACAAAGATTTCTTGATTTTCAGTCAAAAATGCTATATTACAGAATTAACAATAAATCTTATATAGAAAGGGTAATTTTTGTGCGCGAACCAAATACGGAAGAAATGACAATGTCGAAATTCTACGCGGCAGTCGGGGGAGACCTTTCCGATGTGCTGGAGCGGCTGGAGGATCTAGACATTGTCAAATTTTATTTACCGGAATTTGAGAATGATCCCTCCTACGAGGGGCTGATGCAGAGCCTGAAGAATGGCGACCTGCAAAGCGCCTTCCGTGCGGCGCACACACTAAAGGGCATCGGTTATAATTTGGGCCTGAACCGGCTGGGAGACCGCGCAGCAGCCCTTTGCGAAGTACTGCATACTGGGAGCGTCCCCGCACCGGAATTACTGCGGCAGTTGACAGAGGAATATTGCTGTGTGATCGATGCGATCCATGAGCTGAAAAGCGAAATTTAAGTAGAAATTCAAATGATCAAGGGTTTTCTCTTCCAATTTCTCGGTAAAGCGCGCCAAAATCAATGTTTGGCCCATTTTCTCCCCTTATTCTGCTACAATCAAGACACCAAAGCGGAAAGCACCGAACCAGGTGTTTTTTAAGAGAGTATTGAGGAGGAAAGAACTATGGTAAACTATTATGTGATCAGCAAGAACGAGAAAGCGGTCGGCCAGGGCGGAGAAACCCTGTACGGGGTATGTGCCTGCACTCTGCACGATGGCGTTATGGAAGTGCAGAACTGCATCTACGGCATATCCGGTGATCTGGCCTGGCTAAAGACGCTGCGGGGTAAACTGAATGACGGCGAGGTGGACCCGGTGCATCTCGGCGATATTATAGCGGATGAACTGTACATGAGGGCGCATTGACTGTGCCCTCTCATCCGGGAAGGACCTGTTTTTATGCGTTTGGCAATTTGTGATGACAATGAGCTGGAACGGAGAATCTTGCACAGCCTGCTTAAAAAATACTTTTCCGAAGCATCCATCAGCTGCGAATTCACCTTATATGACCGCGGAACAACACTTTACTATGATATTATGGATGGAATGGAGTTTGATATCATCTTCCTCGACCTGTTCATGGAGGATTCCTTCGGCCTGACAATCGCGAAAAGTCTGCGGGAGCTCTTCTACCGTGGCAGAATCGTATTCTGCACCGCCAGCGCCGATTATGCACTGGATAGCTACAGCGTCTATGCCTCCGGATATATCGTAAAGCCGTACCGGATTAAGGATATCCGGCACACGCTGGATTGGCTTCTGCAGGAATACCAAAGCGACAGCTATGGGCTTGTGCAAAAATCCTCGATCAAATTTATCCCGGTCAATGAGATCATGTATGTAGAAAGCAGCAATACAAAGTGCATCCTGCACCGGGCGGATGGCCGCACCTACCATGTGTATAAAAAGCTGAATGAAATAGAGTCAGAGCTTAATGACGCACGGTTTTTGCGCTGCCACCAAAGCTACCTGGTCAATATGAATTATGTCAGCGAGGCCAATGACAGCTTCGTACTCCAAAATGGGGATATGGTACTCATCCGGGCAAAAAGCAAACGAATGATCCTGCAAAAGGTACTGGAATATAAGGAGAAAACATACAGAATGCGCGACTATTTATCGAAGCACAGCATGGTGTGACAACTTTGCCGTAAAAAAGCTGCTGCTCCACGATGGCCTGCAAAGCGGGTAAAATCATTGCAAAGAAATAGCACAGGGCGGAAAAGACATCGAGGCCGTTCTTGTGAAGCGCAATCATTCGCATAGCACTACTGTGTAAAATAGAAAGGGGGGTTCTCGTGCCCACCATTGTTGCCCTGGGCGAAATGCTCATTGACTTTGCCCCGGTGGCTGCCGACGCCGCCGGATACCCAACGCTAAAGGCCCAGCCGGGCGGTGCGCCCTGCAATTTCCTCGCCGCATTGCAAAAATACGGCTGCTCCACCGCAATGATCGGGAAGGTCGGGGACGACCGCTTTGGCCGCCTGCTCGTTAAAACCGCCGCCGATTGCGGCATTGAGACCCGTGGCATCATAAAAGACGCCGCTGCCTTCACCACCATGGCGTTCGTCACGCTGGATGCCGATGGAAACCGGGAATTCAGCTTTGCCCGCAAGCCCGGCGCCGATACCTGCCTGACCGAGCACGAGGTGGATTACAGCCTGATCGATGACTGCCAGGTGTTCCATTTCGGCACATTAAGTCTAACGGATGAGCCCGCGCGAACCGCGACCCAAAAGGCGGTGGCATACGCCAAAGCGTGGGGCAAGCTCATCAGCTTTGACCCCAACCTGCGCAAACTGCTTTGGCCGGACGACGCCACGGCAGCAACGCAGATGGAGTGGGGACTGCATCAGGCGGATATCGTCAAAATCAGCGATGAAGAAGTGGATTTCCTGTGGCACACCACTCCGGCGGCAGCGGCGCAAAAGCTGCTGCAGGAGTACGGCGTCCGCCTTGTTTACGTCACCATGGGCCCCCGGGGATGCTATTTTGCCAACCGCAACGGCAGCGGCACGACCGCCTGCCCCTCCGGTATCCATGTGGTGGATACCACCGGAGCCGGGGATATCTTCGGCGGCAGCGCCGTGGCGCGGCTTCTGGAGCTCGGGAAAGCGCCGGAGCAGCTCACGCAGGACGACCTTTCCTACATCGGAAGCTATGCCCTGACGGCGGCAAGCCTTTCGACCGAACATTCTGGCGGTATCCCGAGCATTCCCTCCAAAGAAGCGGTGCTTGCCGCGATGCAGACAGGAGCGCGCACATGAAAGCGCTCGGTCTGGATTTGGGAACCACCTCGCTCAGCGCGGTGGTATTGGAAACAGATTCCGGCGTTTTGGCGGCAAAAACCGTTCAGAACGCCGCCTTTTTACCCGGCGAGCGTTGGGAGCGGACGCAGAACGCGGAGGAAATCTATGCTGCGGCGCTGCCCCTCGTACAGGAGCTTGTGTGTGAACATCCTGAGATTTGCGCCATCGGCGTCACGGGTCAGATGCACGGCATCGTATATCTCGACACTGACGGCAGGTGTCTGAGCCCGCTCTACACGTGGCAGGACGAACGGGCAGCTTTGCCCTTCAACGAAACCGAAAGCTGGGCTGCGCACTTGTCTGCCGTCACCGGATATCCGGCGGCGCCGGGCTACGGGCTGGCGACACACTATTATAATGTCCACCACGGTCTTGTTCCCGAAACGGCAGCCTGCTTCTGCACGATCGCGGATTTTGTTGCCATGCGTCTTGCAGGCAGGACCTCTCCCCTTCTGGACGGCTCGAACGCGGCAAGCCTCGGGCTGTTTGATCTGCAAAACGGCTGCTTTGACAAAGACGCGGCAGAAAAAGCCGGTCTTGATGCCAGGCTGCTGCCGCAGGTATCCAAAAACGCATATCTCGGAACCGGCGCGTTCAAGATTCCGGTCTATACCGCCATCGGGGACAATCAGGCAGCGTTCCTCGGCGCGGTGGACGACAGGAAGCACACGCTTCTTGTCAACGTCGGCACAGGCAGTCAGGTCGCAGTCTTCACGCCCGGCTATCTTTCGGTTCCCGGTCTGGAGACCAGACCCTACCCCGGCGGCGGGAATCTTCTTGTAGGCGCAGCGCTTTGCGGCGGCAGAAGCTACGCTCTGCTGGAAAATTTCTTCCGCCAGACGCTCAGGCTCGCAGGCGGACCGGATATCAGCCTTTACGGCGCGATGGAACGCGCGCTGGATGAAGCCGGCGAAATCACCGACGCACCGGAAGCCACTACGCTCTTTCAGGGCACGCGGGAAAATCCGGCGCTTCGCGGAAGCTTCCGAGAAATCTCCTGCGAAAACTTCACGCCCGTGCACTTCATGCACAGCGTCATGAACGGCATGGCGCAGGAGCTTTTTGCAATGTATCAGGGCTTTCTGGACGCCGGCGGCGCAAAGCCGGAGGCAATGATCGGCTCGGGAAACGGTTTGCGAAAGAACCGGCATCTGCAAAAAGCCTTCGAGCGCGTCTTCTCCTGCCCGATGACGCTTTCGCGCTGCGAAGAAGAAGCGGCGTGCGGCGCGGCGCGCTGGGCGCTTGCCTGCCGGGCAGATTGACAAAGTAATTTCCGACACATATAATA
>ERZ773192.3163-NODE-3163-length-12649-cov-2.587740_pt1 | contig 12649 bp, 6 predicted proteins | sample MGYA00581010_ERZ773192 | MGnify/ENA primary metagenome ERZ773192 (study PRJEB29015, sample SAMEA2737741) | human gut metagenome | biome: human gut; feature: human-associated habitat; material: faeces | place: China | collected 2012 ...
TGTTGGGTTCGTTGAGGTTTTTTTCGGCGTTGCCGAGCACCTTCTCGACGTTGTGCACCGCCGGCGCTTCGCCCACGACGATCACGCGGTCGCCGATCTGCAATACGAGGCTCGGCGTGGCCAGCAGCGGTACGCCGCTGCGGTAGACGCGGCTGATGTTGATCCCGTAGCTGTTTCGCAGCCGCAGCGCTCCTAACTTTTTGCCGTTGATTTCGGGGCGGGTGATGACGATCGACTGCGAGATCAGCCGGCTGTCGATCGCGTTCCAGTCGACGTCCTCCTTGTTCCAGTCGGTCTGTTCCTGCTCGCCGAAGAGCGCCGTGAGTGTCTCGGCGTTCTGTTCGGTCGTGACGATCAGCAGTCGGTCGCCCTCCTGCAACTGCGTGTCGGAGGTGGGGATCGAGACCTTGCCGTCGCGCCACAGCCGCGAGATGACGAAGGGGATGTGGCTGATACGTGCGACCTTGCGCACGGTCATGCCGAATATGCCGGGATTGTGCACCTGGAAGGCTGCGATGTAGGTGCTGTGCGTGTCGCCGGATTCGGTCGCGGCCAGGTCGCACGGCCGCACCCAGAGGCGGCGCATCACGAGAATGGCCAGGATCACCCCTACGACACCCAGCGGATAGGTCACCGCGCAGCTCAGCGCCGCTCCGTCGGAGGGAATTCCCAACTGGTTAAGCGTCTGCTGCGCCGCACCCAGCGCCGGCGTGTTGGTCGTCGCGCCGCACAGTACGCCCATCATTTCGGGGAGCGCTACGGGGGTGATGCGGCTCAGGAGGATCGTCATGCAGGTGCCGATTGCTATGACGCCGAGTCCCAGCAGGTTGAGTCGCACGCCGCCCCGGTGGAACGAACTGAAAAAGCCCGGTCCCACCTGCAATCCGAGCGAGTAGACGAAGAGCACCAGTCCGAAGCTTTCGGCATATTCGAGCATCTCTTCGTCGACCGACAGCCCGAAGTGACCGGCCAGAATTCCCACGAAGAAGACGAACGTGACGCCCAGCGAGATGCCGCCGATGCGCACCTTGCCCAGTGCCATGCCTGCGGCGCAGATCAGGGCGACGACGACCACCGCCTGCAACGCCGTATGTTCCACGAAAAGGGTATCGATCCACTCCATGCCTGTTCTGCTCGATAAAGTCGGGCAAATGTACGAAATTTGTCGTAATCTCGAAACCCGTCGCCGTCTGCGTTTTCCTGCAGGGGAAATATTCTCCCCGCAGGGTACGGAAGACTGTATTGTCCCGCCTCCGGTGCGATGCGGAAGTGTTGTGCGCTGCGCGCAACGATGATTTTGATCTCTTTTTACTCAGTTTTAGCAGGCCGGAGGCCTGCCCGATCGCACTGCAAAACGAACGGGGTGGAGCACAATCGTACCCCACCCCTCATCGTATCGTCGGGAATCCCTTATTTCAGCGTCGACCGGAACTCGTAACGACCCGAACCGAGGCGCACGAGCGTATAGCCGTCGTCCCAGCCCGCAACTTTCAGATCGCTGCGGCCGTCGAGTGCGCGGCCCGACTCGGTCACCTTGTCGGCAGCAGCCGACGGGACATAGACCTCGGCGGTAGTGTTGGCCGGAATCTCGACCGTCAGCGTCAGCGCGTCGCCCTCCTTCGTCCAACCGCTCGACGCCAGGCCGTAGGGCGTCCGCTGCTCGGCCTTCATCGAAGTGAAGTGATCGTTCAGGTAGGGTTTGATCCGGATTTCACGGAAGCCCGGAGCAGCCTCCTGCAAACCGGCGGCCCAACGATAGAGCCAGTCGCCGATCGCACCGTAGGCATAGTGGTTGAACGACACCATGCTGTTCGAGTTGACCATACCATTGGGAAGCATACTGTTCCAACGCTCCCAGATGGTGGTCGCACCCATCGAAATGGGATAGAGCCACGAAGGGATCTTCTTGTTGAGCAGCAGCTCGTAGGCGACGTCCTCGTAACCGAAGCGGGTCAACACTTCGCAGATATAGGGCGTACCGAGGAAGCCGGTAGTGATATGCCCGTAACGATTCACGTTATCGACCAGACGTTTGGCCGCACCGGCGCGCTGCGCCTCGGGCAGCAGGTCGAACATCAGCGCCAGCGTGTAGGCCGTCTGCGTATCCGACACGAGCATTCCGTTGGGCGTCACGTATTCGTTGCGGAAGGCATCGACCGCACGCTTGTGCAGCGCTTCGTATTTCGCCGCATCCTCCGTTCGGCCCAGCAGGCGTGCCGTGCGCACCACCAGATCGAGCGAATGGGCGTAGAAGCACTGCTGGATGAAGGGTCGGATCGTCACCGCCGACCGGCCGTCCTTGTCATCGGCATAACTGAAAAATACCCAGTCGCCATAGCTGTTCCCCTTGCTCCACAAGTCGTTCTCGGTCTGCGAGGTGATGTAGTCCACCCATTTCTTCATGCTGGGGTACTGGCGTTCGAGCATCCGCAGGTCGCCGTAGGCCATGTAGTGCTGCCACGGAATGATCGTGGCCACGTCGCCCCAACCGGCCGAAATACGGCTGCGGTGCGTCACGGGGTAGACGCCGTTGACCGCGCCGTCGGCATACTGCTCGGCGGCCACGTCGGCCATCCACTTGTTGAAGAAGGTCTGCACGTCGCGGTTGAACGTTGCCGTGCGGAAGAAGACCTGCGCGTCGCCCGTCCAGCCCAGACGCTCGTCGCGCTGCGGGCAGTCGGTCGGAATATCGACGAAGTTGTCGAGCATCCCCCACTTGATATTCGACTGCAACCGGTTGATGAGCGAGTCGGACGAAACGAACGTACCGTTCTCGGGCGTCGCCGAACTGATCGCCTCGGCGACGAAATCCTCGGGGTTCAGCTCGCCGTCGATTCCCTCGACCTTGATGTAGCGGAAGCCGTAGAAGGCGAACCGGGGCGCGAGCCACTCCTCGCCCTCCCCCGAAAGGATATAGGTACTCAACGCCTTGGCCTTACGCAGGTTGCGGGTGAAGAATTCGCCCTTTTCAAGAATCTCGGAGTGGTAGATGCGCACCGTGTCGCCGCTGGCCGCGCAGACGCACGCGCTCGCGCCCCGATATGTTCTGGCCGAAGTCGATCACGCGGGCTCCCGACGGGGTCGTGAAGATCTTGACGGGTTTGAAGGTTTCGATTACCCGCACGGCCGGGCTGACGCTGGCCGTCAGGTTATCGAGCGAGGTGTCGGCCACCTGCACCGAAGCCCACGACGCATCGTCGAACGACGGGGTGTCCCACCCCTTCTGGCGACGGTTCAGATCGATCGTCTCGCCGTCGTAGAGGTTGCCGTAGCTCACTTCGCCCGTCGAGGCGCGCCACGTGTCGTCGGTAGCGATCACCTCCTTCGTACCGTCCTTGTAGCGGAGAACGATCTGCGCCAGCAGGCCGTACTTGTCGCCGTAGTTGAACTCGCGGCTCCACGGCAGTTTCGACAACCACCACCCCTTGGCCACGGTAACGCCGATGGCATTGTCGCCCCTGACCACCAGCGGCGTGATGTCGTAAGCCTGATATTGCAGCCGCTTCTTGTAGGCCGTCCAGCCCGGTGTCAGAAGGTCGTCGCTCACACGGTGCCCGTTGACGCTCGCCTCGTAGATGCCGTGGGCGGTCACATAGACGGTCGCCTCGGCCACGGGTTTCGTCACACGGAACGTGCGGCGGAACATCGCGGCGAGGTCGTCGCTCACGGCCGGCTCGATCCAGCGTGCCTGCCACTCCCCGACGTCGAACAGCCCCGTACGCCAGAAGGCCGGACGGCTCCACGCCGAAGCCTTGCCGCGGTCGTCCCACACGCGCACCTGCCACGTGTAACGGGTATCCGACGTCAGCGGCGTGCCGTCGTAAAAGACGCCGGCCGACTCCGCCGAAGCCACTTTGCCCGTCCGCCAGACGGTACGCCCGCCGGACTTGACTCGGATCTCGTAGGCGCTCTGCGTCACGCCGCGGCGCGACGCATCGCTCACCTCCCAGCTCAACAGCGGACGGCGCTCCCCGATCCCCACGGGGTCGGTCAGATGCTCGGTGCGAAGCTGCGACACGGAGAGTTGCGCCGAAGCGCTCCACGCCGTGACGACCGTCGCAAGAAACAGCAGAAGAAATCTTTTCATGGTCGATAGTTTTAAAGTTTGGAATTACATGCTTCGTTCGAAACGCAAGTTAGCCATTTTCCGTCATGGGTGAAATATACATTTTGACATTTCGATAACGAATTTTGACACTCGACCGGCCGGTGCCTGCGCGCGAACGCCTACCCATACCCGACCGGACATTGCAGACGAACGGCATTCCGCACATTCGATCTCTGCCTTTGCGCACGACCTCGTCCGCCCGGCGACACCGCTCCGCGATGCCGGAAGTTCGCCGCCCCATGCGGCGGACTGCAATGCACCCCTGCTCGCGCACTACCTGACGCCGGCACCGAATCGCCGGGAAGCCCCTCGCCGACCGCGGTCCGAGAAACAGGATACGTCAGCCTGCCGCAAAGGTCGGCATCGCCCGCCTGCGGATAAAACAGAAACGCCCCCGACTTATCCGTCGGGAGCGTTCTCCTAAATCCGGCAGGAAAAGGGCTATTTCTCCTCTTCCTCCTTGGCAGCCATCTGCGCTTTCAGCTCGGCCAGCCCGGCGATGTCGCCCAGCGTGGTCTTCTCGACCGAAGCGTTGATCTTCTTCACCACCGACTTGTTTGCATCGGCGGCAGCCTTCTTCTCGGCCTTCTCGGCAGCATACTCGGCACGCTTCGCATCTTCGAACGTACGGCTGTGCGACAGCGTGATGCGCTTGGTGGCCTTCGAGAATTCGAGCACCTTGAAGGGCAGCTTCTCGCCGACCTTGGCCGTCGTGCCGTCCTCCTTGACGAGATGCTTCATCGGGCAGAAGCCTTCGATCGAATCGGTCAGCGAGACGATCGCGCCCTTGTCGACCAGTTCGGTAACGGTTCCCTCGTGGATCGAATCGATCGAGAACTGTCCCTCGAACTCGTTCCACGGATTCTCCTCAAGCTGCTTGTGACCCAGCGACAGGCGACGGTTCTCCTTGTCGATTTCGAGCACTACGACCTCCAAGTCGGCGCCGATCTGGGTGAACTCGCCCGGATGCTTGACCTTCTTGGTCCACGACAGGTCGGAGATATGCACCAGACCGTCGATGCCCTCCTCGATTTCGACGAAGACACCGAAGTTGGTGAAGTTGCGCACCTTGGCCACGCAGCGCGTGCCGACAGGGTACTTCTGCTCGATATCGGCCCACGGATCGGTCGTAAGCTGCTTGATGCCCAGCGACATCTTGCGCTCTGCGCGGTCGAGCGTCAGGATGACGGCCTCGACCTCGTCGCCGACCTTCATGAACTCCTGCGCCGAACGCAGGTGCTGGCTCCACGACATCTCCGACACGTGGATCAGGCCCTCTACGCCCGGAGCGATCTCGACGAACGCACCGTAATCGGCCATGACGACCACCTTGCCCTTGACCTTGTCGCCGACTTTGAGGTCGGGATCGAGCGCCTCCCACGGGTGCGGGGTGAGCTGTTTGAGACCCAGCGCGATACGCTTCTTGGCCTCGTCGAAGTCGAGGATCACGACCTTGAGCTTCTGATCGAGCTGCACGATCTCCTCGGGATGGTTCACACGACCCCACGACAGGTCGGTGATGTGAATCAGGCCGTCCACGCCGCCCAGGTCGATGAACACGCCGTAGGAGGTGATGTTCTTGACCGTACCTTCGAGGATCTGGCCCTTTTCGAGCTTCGACATGATGATCTGCTTCTGAGCCTCCAACTCGGCCTCGATGAGCGCCTTGTGCGAAACGACCACGTTGCGGAACTCCTGGTTGATCTTCACCACTTTGAACTCCATGGTCTTGTCTACATATACGTCGTAGTCGCGAATGGGCTTCACGTCGATCTGCGAACCGGGCAGGAACGCCTCGATGCCGAACACGTCGACGATCATACCGCCCTTCGTGCGGCACTTGATATAACCCTTGATGATCTCGTCGTTGGCCAGCGCCTCGTTGACGCGATCCCACGATTTGAGCTGACGCGCCTTCTTGTGCGAAAGCGACAGCTGGCCGTTCTTGTCCTCGGCCGACTCCACGTAGACCTCGACCTTCTCGCCTACGGCCAGTTCGGGGTTGTAGCGGAATTCGGAAACGGGAATGACGCCCTCGCTCTTGTAGCCGATGTTGACGACAACCTCGCGCTTGCCGATACTCATGACCGTGCCCTCGACCACCTCGCCGACGGCGACGTTCGACAGCGTCTTGTCGTAAGCGGCGGCGATCTCCTCCTTAGGCTGGGAATAGACGCCCAGATCGTTCTCGAACGCGTTCCAGTCGAAGTTCTCGTTCGTGACTACAGTTTTGTTCTCTTCCATAACGGAAACAGTGTTTGCGATACAATCGCTCGTTAAATGGTTAATACTCGTACGTTACCCGCACGCAGCGGGGTTGCAAAGTTAGGAATTAATTCGCGGATTTCACAACAATCGCGCGCGATTATTTTCACCGGACCGCGATTTCGGATGCGAAGGGTCTCCCGCCGCCGCGAAAAAGGCCGTCCCGCAGACGGGAACGGCCTTTTCACGAAAAAATGTTGGAAGAAGAGTCGGTGGAGACTGTCGCGCTATCGTTCGTCGGGACGCACGAAGGTACGGCTCGCCAGCTTCACGTCGTCGATCGGGTTGTTCGACGCCGTCATCGCATAGACCAGCACCTTCTTGTCCCTGGGCAGCGTCACCGTAGTCGCGCCTTCGGGAATGTCGAACGTCAGCAGATACATGTAGGAGAAACCGTAGGGAACGTTGCCCAGGTCGGTCTGGTGACGGTGCGTACCCAGATACCCGATCTTGGCGCGCTGCATGAAGCCCTCGCTGTTGCCGTACCAGCCCCACTGGCCGTAGAAACCTTTCCACAGCGGCACTTCGGCCTCGTAGGTGCGATCGCCCACGCGGAACTCGGCCGTGCGCGGCTCTTCGACGGCCGACGCCAGCACATAGAGTTTCGTATAGGTCCGGTCGGCGGGCAGCGCGACGGTCTGGCCGTTGCAGAGCACGGCGTCGTCGGTGTTGGCTTCGCCCATGGCGAAGGTCACGCCGTCGCACTCGACCGTGGCGGGAATCAGCTCGGCGGCGAACGAACCCAGCGCCTTGTCGATCGTATAGTAGGTGAAGAACTCGTCGGTGGTGTAGGCCGTAATGTCGTAGTCGAGCTTCACGGGCGCGTTGTCGATCGCGAGCGTCGACCGCACGGCCGGCTCGGCCAGCCGCACGCGGTAGGTCTTGGGGGCGAACTTTCCGGCCGAAACCACGAGCGAACGCCCCTCGAACGCGGCGTCGCCGATGCGCTCCTCGATACCGTTGCACTCCTCGGCCGAGACGATCGCCGCCGGGAAGGTGATGCGCGCCCCCTCGACGGGATTGCCCGTCGTCTCGTAGCAGCGCACGATGTAGCCGTCGCCGTCCTCGGCCGCTTTGAGCGCACGCACGCCGATCTGTGGGGTCGACGCAGCGAGCATCGAGAAGGTGCGGCCCAGATGCCCCGCATGTTTCGGCGCGACGAAGGCCACGAGCGGCATGTTGAGCGCCTCGCCCGCCACGAGCGCATCCTCCGTGCGGGCGCCCGTGTGTCCCACGATCGAGTAGGTATAGTGGTGTACGCCGTGATCGAGCGTCCGCTGGTGCGCATAGCGCTTCTCGGTCGAGGGGGTGTGGAGCAGCGTCAGGCGCAGCGTGTTGTCCGCCGGCTTGTCCCAGCCGTATTTGCAGTCGTTGAGAATCGTCACGCCGTAGCTGCCGTCGGCATCCGTCAGATCGACCCATTTCTGGGCAGGCACTTCATAGGCCGTTTCGGTGTTGTTGCCGCGCTCGATGAAGCCCAGTCCGAGGTCGTAAGCCGCCTTCGCGTTGGCCACGGCACAAGGGAATTCGGCTTTCAGCAGCACGTCGCGGCTCGACCAGTCGACCGTGTTGCGCACGTCGATGCGGTCGTCGTCGCCGCCGTCGGTCAGCGACACGTACTGCACGAACTTCGAGGGGCCGTAGCTGCGCTCCACTTTGAGCGTGGCGCGCACGGGCCCCTGTTCGGCGATCGAAATGCGCACGTCGCCGTCGATCGGACGCCCGGGCTTGTCCATCGTCTCCTTCATGATCTCCCACGCCGGATAGCGGTTCGACGGGTTGCCCTCGAAGACCGCCATGCGGAATGCCTTGCCCTCGGCCACCAGCTCGCGGCCGGCACGCTTGTCGCGGATCGAGCGGATATCGCCGTTGGCGTCCAGCTCGACGCGGTAGATCCGGTTTTCGAGCGTCCGCTCCGACGCTTTCAGCGCCGACGATTTCGCAACGCCCGAAGCGGGGCGCACGTCGTAGACGGCATATCCCGCCGCCTTGACGTCGGCGGCGAAGAGGATGCGCGCCCGGTCGCCCTCGCGCGACAGGATCTGCGCCGCCACCCGCCTGCCCGAAGGCGCATAGACGGCCACCCCCTTGGCACGGGCGTCGAGCGGCACTTCGGCCTCCACCAGATCGCGCAGATCGTAGGTCACGGGATTGTAGACCACCACGGGCGTACCCTTCACCCGCGTGTCGAGCGAATGGCTCAGCGCACCGACGGCCGCCGTCATGACCTCGGTAGCCTGTTGCAGCGAGATCAGTTCGTCGTTCCACGAATAACGGTAGGCGTCGGCGATGCTCGTACCCGTCAGGTCGTCGTGGAACTGATGCCACAGCACGCGCTGCCACACTTCGTTGAGCTTCGCACGGTCGTAGGGTTTCGCACCCAGCCAGTCGGCCGCCACGGCGGCGCGCTCGGCGGCGCCCAGCAGCTCCTCGTTGCGGCGGTTGTAGTACTTCATCGCTCCCTGCGAGGTGTAGCAGCCGCCGGCATGTACGTCCATGAGCAGTTCGCCGTCGTAGGTCGGCAGCTCGTCGCGGCGATCCATATAATCGAGGAAGAGCTGGTCGCTCGTGGCGCTGATGAGTTGCACCGGCGCATCGGGGTCGGCCATGGCCTCGGCCATGCGGCGCGCGGTGGTCACCGTGCCGCTGTTGCCCTTGTCGCCACAGTTGGTCGTGCCGTGCAGGTGGCCGCCGCTGTAATAGCGCATGGCCGTATTGTCGAAGCCGTTCGAAGCGCGGCGGATGAAATCCTTGTTATACCCCGCGTCGGCCGGCAGTTCGGCGGTATACCCGCCCGTATCGAAGGCCGCCATGAGCGACTGCCCGTCGATACCGTACCATACGCCCCACGAGAAGGGGTTCTTCTTGTGATAGGGTGCGTCGGGGAAGAAGTCGTGCTTGCGCCAGCTCAGCTTCTGGGTCGAGAAACCGATCAGGCCGCAGTGGGCCGCCAGCGAAGGCAGCGTGTACCCGAACCCGAAGCAGTCGGGCAGGAAGATGTCGGTCGAACGCACGCCGAACTCGCGCTTGTAGAGCTCCTGTCCTTGCAGGATGTTGCGGATGAACGACTCGGCCGAAGGCATGTTGGGGTCGTTGGCATTCCACGACGCGCCGCTGATGTGCCAGCGCCCCTCGTCGATATACTTCTGCAAACGGGCGTAGTGCAGCGGATAGTACTCCTTCATCCATCGGTAGATGATGCCGCCCTCGAAATTGAACTTGTAATCGGGATACCGCTCCAGCATCCAGAGGTTCTGGAAGAGGATGCGCGGAATGTATTCCCGGATGGTGTGGGTCAGGTCCCAGTTCCACTGGGTGTCGAGATGCGCGTCGCACACCGCATAGATCTTGTAGGTCTTGGGTGCGGGCGTCTCCTGCTCCTGCGCCGCGGCACGTCCGGCGCAGAACGTCAGGATGCACGCGACGACAAACAGTCGAAAAAGTTTCATCGTTCGAAAAAAATTAGATTGATAGTTTCATTACATTCGAGTATCGGCAAAATTAGAGAATAAAACCGCGCAGCACAAGCGCCCTGTCCGAAAATATAAACGATATATCAATTTGTGAAATAAAAAAATCGCAGGGAACTGCGCTCCCTGCGATCCGATTTCACCCTATGCGTCAGCCGGTTGCTACTCGATCCGCTGACGGGGTTCGTTGTCGGGCGCCAGCGGCGAGCGGGCGCGCAAATATGAATCCAATACGTCGGTCAACAGCGTCCCGGTAGGAGCTCCGTCGGTATAATCGAGACCGGAATAGGTCTTGAAAATGTAGTCGCCCATCGCCACGCGGTAGCGGCGGCCGGGTTTCAGTTCGGGGAAAGCGACCGACTGCGCCTCGAACCGCTCGTCGGTACGGATCACATAAGGGGTGGTCATGTAGATGTCGATGCGGTGCGACTCGTCGAGGTTGACCGTATCGTTGAATTTGGTCTTCACCAGCCGCGCCAGCTCGTCGGCCGTCATCTCGGCCGTCACCAGTTTGGAGCCGAAAGGATCGAGGTTGTAGATATCGGCCGCCACGACCTCGCCCGCAAGCGAATCGAGCCGCACGCCGCCGATGTGGTAGATACCGACGTCGGCCTTGCCCGCCTCGCGCACCGCCTCGGTAAAGACGTTGGCCAGCCCGGTCTTGTCCAGCCGGCCGCGCAGGTCGGCCACCTTCGTCCGAAGCGCCGGATCGCTGTAATAACCTTCGACCATCCGCTGGTAGGCGGGTGCGGGTTCGTAGCCCGCCAGCGGCACCAGCCGGAAGCTCTTCTCCACCAGTTCGTCGCCGCGGAAGCGGAGCACCGTGACGCCCACGTTGTCGAGATTCTTGCCCGTCTGCGTCACCAGCACGCCGCCGACCGTCTCGTTCGTCTCGTCGTGGCTGTGCCCGCCCACGATCACGTCGTAACGCGGCGCCTTTTCGGCCAGCACGCGGTCTTTCTTCGTCCCGATATGGGTCAGGGCGACCAGCGCGTCGCACTCGTCGCGCAGCGACTGCCGGTCGGCCACGGCATCCACCGCGTCCGTGAAGGTCAGCCCCGCGAAATTCTCGTCGTGCCCCGCCGGATGGTTGTTGTGGTCGTAGTTGGTCACCGAGGCCACGAAGCCGATCCTGCGGCCGCCCCGCTCGACGATCGCATAGGGCGCCGGCTGGGGAAAGGTCGCCGTATCGCTTACGATATTGGCGCAGACGACCGGAAACCGGCACTGCGCGGTGCGCACGCCCAGAAAAGCCTGTCCGGCGTCGAACTCGTGGTTGCCGAAGGTCGCCACGTCGTAACGCAGGCGGTTCATCAGATCGATGATCGGCCGGCGCGGCTCGGCGGCTCGATCGCAGTAGACGTTGCCCGTCCAGCGGTCGCCCGCATCGACCAGAATCACGTTCTTCACCGTATCGCGGCACTTCTTGACGGCTTCGGCCAGCTGCGGGAACTTCTCGATATGGGCGTGGATGTCGTTGGTCGAAAGAATCACCACCGTCTCCATGCGCGGCGAGCAAGCCGCCAGCACGAAGAGCAGCAATGCGCCAAATAACGATTTTTTCATCATACACGTATCTCTTTTTTCGAATTCATCCGGCCAGAACCCACTTTATTATAATGGGGAAGACAAAGATAGAGACTCCCCGTCGATCCTCCAAATTTTCCGACGTTTTCTTTCGCCGGCCGACGGGCACGGCCTTCCCGCCGCACACAAACCCTGCCGCAACGGCAGACCTGCAAAAAAGCGCGGTGCGGAGCGAATCCGGCGAAAAAAAATGCGTAACTTTGTAGGAAACCCGACCTTGCGAACCATGAATAAATTCCGAATGCTTCCGCCGTTGCTCGGCCTTGCGTTTCTTCTGGCCGGCTGCGGCGATTCCCGACCGGCGGAGACGGTACGGCTGGTGACCTACAACGCAGGCACCTTCAACAAGTACATCGCCGACGACTACCCGCTCGTGGCCGAAATGATGCGGGAGGTCGGCGCCGACGCCGTCTGCCTCAACGAACTCGACAGTTGCACGACCCGCACGGGCGGCGTTTTCCAACTCGAACGCATCGCCCGGGCCATGGGCGGCTGGGACTACCGCTTCGGCCGAGCCATGCCCTATCGGGGCGGAAGCTACGGCGTCGGCGTCATGACCCGCGAGCGCATCCTCGACCATTTCACCGTCGCCCTGCCGCGGGGAGAAGGTGCGGAGCCGCGCGTGCTGACGGTCGTCGAACTGGCGCGGTACGTGATCGCCACCACCCACCTCGACCATACGTCGGCCGCAGCGCAGCGCGATCAGGTCGCCGTCATCAACCGCGTGATGCGCGAACGCTACGCCGAGGCGTCCAAACCCGTCTTTCTGGGCGGCGACCTGAACGCCCTCCCCGACTCCGGAACGCTCCGCGCGTTGCAGGAGGCCTGGACGGTACTGACGCCCACCGACGGGGGCACCTACCCCTCGCACGATCCGAAAAAGTGCATCGACTACATCCTGCAACTCGACAACGGCGTCACGAGCGAAACGGCCGGCGCGCGCGTCCTGCACCGTTTCGAGGCGGGCGACGCCGCCCGCGCATCGGATCATCTGCCGGTACTGCTCGAAATCCGACTGCCGGCGGAAAGCTGACCGCCCGGGAACGGGCACGCTTGCCGACACAAATAATTATCGTTACCGTCGGCTGCGTCTCAGCTACTTCCGCCCCGGCAACCGCAAATAAATTTGCATCGCTCCCGGCTTATTCGTATCCTTGACTTCGTCTTAGATACTGCGGTTCGGAAAAAGAAAAACGGTCGTTTTTTCTTTTTCTCTCAC
>ERZ773192.3166-NODE-3166-length-12631-cov-9.455232_pt1 | contig 12631 bp, 10 predicted proteins | sample MGYA00581010_ERZ773192 | MGnify/ENA primary metagenome ERZ773192 (study PRJEB29015, sample SAMEA2737741) | human gut metagenome | biome: human gut; feature: human-associated habitat; material: faeces | place: China | collected 2012 ...
AATGCAGGTGGGGCGTTTTCTCGTCCATGTGTACCACCGCCGACACGATATTTTCTTTCCCTACCCGCCCGATTAAGAAATCAGCCGCCCTCTGGAAAAATTCCTGTATCTCCTTTGGGGGCTTCTTCTTGAAAAACTCCGGGCTGGCGGTAATCAGCGTATCGACAAACCGGGTACTATCCTTACGGGTGCGGCAGCCAGCCTGTTCAATGCGGTTTTGAATGAAATGGTAATAGCGGCTCTCCGGCTTGACGATATGGAAATTGTACTTGCTCCGGCTGGTGTCAATGTCGGGATTGCTGGCGTACTGTTCCTTTTGCCGTTCGTGATGGGCTTCCAGCGGTCTTGCCGGATTGCCCTTGTGTTTTTCAAATCGCAAAATTGCGTGTTGTGCCATGAAACTCCTTTCCCCATTCCGTTCCTTTCCGGGACTTTTCCACAGGAAAATCCCGCAGAAAATATCTCAGATAGGATAGGAATGGATAAGATATAAATAAAATCGTTTTAATCTCTGTATTTCTATATACCGTCCGGTTTTCGTACTTCAAGAGGATTGATTATCGTACTCTATGAGTGCGGTTTTCAGTCCTCCGGCATACCAGAACGGGATTTCTTGAAGTCGGTGTTTGGAACCGCTTCATAGGATTTTGGGTAAATCCGGTTGGGTTTTCCACAGCCCTGCTTCTGGATCTCCACCAGTCCGGCGTATTGCAGCTCCCGCAGGGTGTTGACGGCTTTCTGCCGCCCACAGTGGAGCAGGGCGACTACCTCGCAGATTGGATAGTACAGGTAAATGCGCCCGTATTCGTCCGCCCAGCCGTTCTTGCGGGACAACTCCGTCCGGCGCAGGATAAAGGCATAGAGCAGTTTCCCCTCGTTGGACAGCGGCGTGAATGTGGGTGCTTCAAAGAGAAAATTCGGGAGACGGGTAAAGCTGACCGATTTTTCCGGCTGATGGATATAAATGGTGTTTGTCATATCGTGTTTGTGGACGGTTAGAAGCCTGTTTCCGGGGGCAGACGGTAGTTTCTATTGCCTGCCCTTGTTCTGTCCTTGTAAAGCCTTGTAAATCAAGGACTTTTCAGCCCCTAACTGTCCACACAAGACCTCCTTTTCCGTTCACTTTCTGTTTTCTGCCGCCTGTGAACTCTGGCGGCACAGTCGGGACAGTATTTCGCCCGGTTGGACTTTGGGACGAACACTCTGCCGCAGACCGCACAGCGTTTTAGCTCCTTATCCCGGAAAATCTCCGCTTCCAGCGTTCCGTCCAGCGGCAAAACCGCCCAGCGGAACCACTTACAGCAGACCGAGAAAGAAATGGTCTGGGGGCAGGTGTGGGTGTCCCCATCGTCAAGGAGCATACAGTTCCCGTCCTCATAACAGCAGCACTCCCGGCGGATCAGGGCGTTTGCCTGTTTCCTCTGTGCCGGTGTCATGCGGTAAAGGGAACCGTCCTGCTTGCGCTCTATGGGCGGCAGTCGTTTATATGGGTTCTCTCTCATGTGTTCCCTCCATTTTTCCTTTGCCGTTCTCCCCGAAAAGGCTTCCTGCCCCATTCCTGCGGCGTGTTCCAGCGTTGGCACGCTCCCCGGACTTCGGGACATTTTGTCCCGAAGTGGCTCGTTGCGGTGCTTCCCCTGCCGGGGTATTCCTTTTCGGATGGTCATTCATTTTTCAAGGTGCAGTTCATCGATGAACTACCCTAAGTCTACACGAAAAAAATGCAATTCCCGGAATCTTGCGAGAATTGCATTTTAGGGCAATATTCAATTTCAAAATTGCAGTTCTGCAATTTTCTTGTATAATGGGAAATAGGAAAAGGAGGTGCTGTGTATGGCTTTACCCGGAACACCCGGACAAAGGATTTCTGATTTGTGCAACGGCAATCATATTTCTCAAAAGCAACTTGCGGAGAAGATAGGCGTATCTGCTTCCCAGTTGAGCCGCATTGTCAGTGGGGAAACAAAGACGGTCAGCAGCGATATTCTCATAGGCGTGGCAAAGGAATTTAAGGTATCAACGGACTACATATTAGGCTTGTCCACCTTGAGTGTCCGTAAAAGTTATGATATTTCTGAATTAGGATTGTCCGAGGGAGCTGTGAGAGGGCTTGTGGCAGGTACAGTCGATGTGCAAATCCTTAACCGTCTGTTGGAACACAGGAACTTCCCGAAACTGATGGATTTGATACGGATTTATTTTCAAGACACAGCGGCAAAGGGTATCATGGCACGAAATCAGCTGATTGAACTGGCAACGGCTTCCTTGTCCGATCTGATGAAAGAACACCCGGAACATCGGGCAGAAGCAAAACAGGATTTGCAACTTCTGAACGCACAGAAGATGGGAGAACATGAAGCGGAAATTGAAAAAATCAAGAATGTATTTCTTGCTATCCTGCGAGATATTAAGAAAGATATGGACAACAGAGAACAGCCAGGAGAAGCTGTGACCGCCGCTATGTTCCAAACCATGCAGGAAACCATGAAAGACCACCAGCAGGAGCTGCTTTCTATGGACGATGTAACTGCTATGATTGCCGGACAGATTGGGAAGTTTCTTCCGATGGACGAGGAAACGGCGGAACAGTTCCGGCAGTTGGCAAAGAGGATGATGGAGCAGGTAGGAAAATAATTGCAGAAAAATATATGTAGTTTTATAAAACAATCAGGAGGATTACATGAGACGGGTAAAAAAAGAAAAAAGGAATAAAGTGCTTATTTTTAGTGTGATTATCTTGCTTCTTGTATGTGCAGGCATTGCGATAGCCAGTTTGCATAAAGTAAATAATATTTTGTTGGAAAACTCGTCTGAGGCAACAATAGAAATTATTGGAAATTCAAGTACAACTGAACCTGCACAAGAGCTTCGAGGAACTGTAAAAGATGCAACAATGAATACTCTAACTGTTCAAGGTGAGGATAATCGTGAATATTATTTTGGAACAGAAGGTGTAAATATTTCAACTGGTGAGACAGGAATAGTGATTGGGAATCCAGTGACAGTTTCATATCATGGCAAATTGGATTTGAATGCATCTGTACAAGAGGTTGAATTACTTTCCATTACGGTTACGGATTCCAGTTTGAATACCGAAAATCCTGAACCAACAACTGGTGAAACAGAGCCAAGTCCCCCTTCTGCTTCTGTGACACAGAAAGCACAAGAAATTCTAAATGCAATGACGCTGGAAGAAAAAGTTGGACAGATGTTTATTGCACGCTGTCCCGAAATAAATAGCGTACAGAAGGTAAAGGAGTATAATCTTGGAGGTTATATTCTTTTTAGCCGAGACTTTTCTGGAAAAACAAGAGATGAAATTATCCAGAATATTCAAAGTTACCAAAGTGCAGCAAAAATCCCCATGTTTATCGGAGTAGATGAAGAAGGAGGCACTGTCAACCGTGTTAGCACAAACCCTAATTTGCGAGCTGTGCCTTTCTGGTCCCCTCAAGAACTCTATGCTGAAGGTGGCTTTGATTTGATTCAAAGTGACACACAAGAAAAATGTGAATTATTGAATAGTTTGGGGATTAATTTGAACTTTGCCCCAATCTGCGATGTTTCGCAAAATCCAGAGGATTTTATTTATGACCGGAGTTTTGGACAGAACGCAGAGCAAACTGCCGCTTATGTCCACTTAGTTGTGCAAACCATGTTTCAAGAAGGTATGGGGAGCGTCCTAAAGCATTTCCCCGGGTACGGAAATAATGTGGATACACATACAGGTATTGCTTATGATAATCGCACCTATGAAACATTTTTGAACTCAGATTTCTTGCCGTTTCAAGCAGGAATTGATTCTGGAGCCAATATGGTATTAGTTTCTCATAATGTGGTATCCTGCATGGATAGTCAAACCCCTGCTTCGCTGTCTTCACAGGTACACAAAATCCTGCGGGAAGAATTAAAATTTACTGGAGTTATTATTACAGATGACTTAGCTATGGATGGTGTGCGCAATTTTGCAGAAGACACAAAAATTGCAGTTCAAGCTGTGAAGGCAGGAAATGATATGTTATGCTGCACAGATTTTGAGGTGCAAATTCCAGCCATACTTGAAGCAGTCAAACAGGGAGAAATTACAGAGGAACGAATCGATGAATCTGTTTTACGCATATTAGAATTAAAAATTTCACTTGGGATAATATAAAGGTTTATTTACAAATAGTCTAAAATTTCAGTTTTTACGGGAGTGTGTCCACAAGTTCGGTGTAGAACGAGGAACGGGGACTTTCATATACGCCCCGTCTGCTGATGAAACCAGTCCTGCGCTTGCGGCTCCACGTCACGCAATCACAACCCTGTTTTCCTGCTGCTTCAAACGCCTTTGCCCTCCCCGGCGGCAACCTTATTTTCGCAGCAACGCCGACAGAGCGTATAACACACTACACTTTGCAAGCAAAGTCGTGTGCCAAGGGGCAAGCCCCTTTGGAAACCCCGGACAACAAAACAGGCTGAATATCTCGCACTTTCCCGGTGCTTGATACTCAGCCTTTATTTGTTGTCAGCAGCCCCCGTTTCGTGGTCTGCGTGTAGTTCCTTGTAAACTGACCTAAACTTCGTCCTATACACCCCCAGCAGGCTTTCGTTCCAGCAGTTGATTTCCGGAAAACCACGTATTTTCTTACATTTTCTTATGAATTTCCCAATGAATTCCCCCCTTGCCCTGTGAAACCCTTTGTATTATAATTACAAAATGGGGATTGTATGACCTTACACAAAGAAAGGAACCAAATACATGATTAGAATAGGAATGTTGACCAGCGGTGGTGACTGCCAGAGTTTAAATGCGACCATGCGCGGCGTAGCGAAATCTCTGTATAAAAGCTATGGTGACGAAGTTGAGATCATTGGTTTTGAAGATGGATATAAAGGGTTGATCTATGCGGATTACCGGATTATGAAGCCTTCAGATTTTTCTGGCATTTTAACAGAAGGAGGAACAATCCTTGGAACATCCAGACAGCCGTTTAAACTGATGCGGGTGCCGGATGAAAACGGTCTGGACAAAGTGGAGGCCATGAAGCATACCTACCGGAAACTGAAACTGGAGTGTCTGGTGGTGCTTGGTGGTAACGGAAGCCAGAAAACAGCGAATCTGTTAAGAGAAGAGGGCTTAAATATCGTATCCCTGCCAAAGACCATTGATAATGATCTGTGGGGAACGGATATGACTTTCGGATTCCAGAGCGCAGTGAACGTAGCAACGGATGCCATCGACTGCATCCATACCACAGCAGCATCCCATGGCCGTGTATTTATCGTAGAGGTGATGGGGCATAAGGTAGGCTGGCTGACTCTTCATGCAGGAATTGCAGGAGGCGCAGATATCATCCTGATTCCAGAGATTCCATATGATATTAATGTTGTGGTCAATGCACTGAAAGAAAGAAACCGTCAGGGCAAACGTTTCTCGATTCTTGCTGTAGCAGAAGGTGCAATTTCCAAGGAAGACGCAAGCCTTACCAAAAAAGAATTAAAAGAAAAGAAAAAGAGCGGTCTGGTATATCCGTCTGTTGCATATGAGCTGGGTGCCAAGATCGAAGAGCTGACTGGTCAGGAGGTCCGTGTGACTGTTCCTGGACATACCCAGAGAGGCGGCGAGCCATGTGCTTATGACCGTGTATTATCAACCAGACTGGGTGCAGAGGCAGCGGGTCTGATCCTGAATAAGGAATACGGATATATGGTCTGTGTTGAGAATAACGAGATCAGCAAGGTTCCGTTAGAAGAAGTTGCAGGAAAATTAAAAACAGTAGATCCAGAATGTTCCACGATCAAAGAAGCTAAGATGCTGGGCATCAGCTTTGGTGATGAATAAGGGTCATAGATAGGAGTTATCCCATGTCATATATGGCATTGTACCGCAAATGGCGTCCAACCACATTTGAGGATGTAAAAGGACAGGATCATATTGTCCAGACATTAAAAAATCAGATTACATCTGGCCGTATCGGTCATGCGTATCTGTTTTGCGGAACTAGAGGAACAGGAAAAACCAGTATCGCGAAGATATTTGCCAGAGCGGTCAACTGTGAACACCCGGTGGACGGAAGTCCCTGTGGGGAGTGCCAGACCTGTAAAAATATCGCTTCTGGTGCGTCCCTGAATGTAGTGGAGATCGATGCTGCGTCCAACAACGGTGTGGAAAATATCCGTGATATCCGGGAACAGGTGCAGTACCCGCCTACAGAAGGCCGGTACCGCGTCTATATCATCGATGAGGTGCATATGCTCTCGACAGGAGCATTTAACGCCCTGTTAAAGACCTTAGAGGAGCCGCCGTCTTACGTGATTTTCATTCTGGCGACCACAGAGATCCATAAGATACCGATCACGGTGCTTTCCAGATGTCAGAGATACGATTTCAAGCGGATCACCATCCAGACGCTGACAGCCCGGTTAAAGGAGCTTTCTGAAGCAGAGGGAATCGATGTGGAGGACAAGGCTCTGACTTATATTGCTAAGGCGGCAGATGGTTCCATGCGAGATGCCTTGAGCCTGCTGGACCAGTGCGTGGCGTTCCATTTTGGAGAGAGGCTTACGTATGACCATGTGCTGGATATCTTAGGCGCAGTGGACACCACCATTTTCAGTAAGATGTTCCGGGCGGTCAGACAGGAGCAGACCACTCAGTGCATTTATGAACTGGAGGAGCTGGTGCTGCAGGGTCGGGAGCTGGGACAGTTTGTGACAGATTTTATCTGGTATCTGCGAAATCTTCTGTTAATCCAGGCAACGGATGACGCAGAAGATATTCTGGATATGTCCACGGATAACCGCAAATTATTAGAAGAAGACGCGAAAATGGCAGATGGGGAGACTCTGATGCGCTATATCCGCGTATTTTCCGAGTTGTCTAATCAGATCCGATATGCCAGCCAGAAGCGTGTGCTGGTGGAACTGGCATTTATCAAATTGACAAAACCGCAGATGGAACACAGCTACGATTCCATCATTGAGCGGTTAAATAAAATCGAAGATCAGTTGGAGGAAGGCGTCCCGGTAAACCCATCCATGTTAGCCGGGATGACATCTCCTGTCACCCAGATGGCAGTAAGCCAGGCAGTGGGTCCTACGGAGCCGGAAGTTCCAAGAGAACAGGTGGCACTTCCAAAGGCCCAGTACGAAGACCTGGAACTGATCCGCAATGAGTGGGGCAAGATCGTCCGCACCCTTGGCGGTGTGATCCGCTCCAGCTTCCGCGACACGGTAGTAGAACCCAGCGGCGAAGGCTGCTTATGCGTGGTCTTTGCCAGTGTGGACAATTTTGAGATCGGAAGAAGACCGACGATCATGGGCGAACTGGAACAGTACGTCAAGAATACTTACGGTAAAGATATTTATTTCAAAGCCCGGCTCATGGGAACCGGGGAACGGATGGATACGGTATACGTCAGCGATGAGGAGCTGCGGGAACGGATCCATATGGATATTGCAATCGAAGAAGAGTAATTTTAGGAGGAGAAAGGAATGGCAAAACGTGGTGGATTCCCAGGAGGAATGCCTGGCAATATGAACAATCTGATGAAGCAGGCACAGCGCATGCAGAGACAGATGGAGGAGACAACCAAAGAACTGGAGGCCAAAGAGTATACAGCAGCAGCGGGCGGCGGCGCAGTCAGCGTGACCGTATCTGGTAAAAAAGAAGTGACTGCAGTGAAGATTTCCCCAGAAGCAGTTGATCCAGACGATGTAGAGATGTTAGAGGACCTGATCATGGCAGCGACTAACGAAGCTTTCCGCCAGCTGGAGGAAGCAAACAACAATGCCATGTCAAAACTCACTGGCGGCATGGGTGGCTTAGGAGGAGGATTCCCATTCTAAGATGGATTACTACAGCAGTCAGATCACAAAGTTAATTGAAGAACTGTCCAAACTTCCGGGAATCGGTGCAAAATCAGCCCAAAGACTTGCGTTTCACATCATTAACATGCCACAGGAGCAGGTGGAGCGTCTGTCCAGTGCCATGATGGATGCAAAGAAGAATGTCCGCTACTGCAAAGAGTGCTTTACATTGACGGATCAGGAATTATGCCCCATCTGCAGCAGCGACAAGCGCGACCACCAGACCATTATGGTGGTGGAAAATACCAGAGATCTTGCGGCCTATGAAAAAACCGGGAAATACAATGGCGTCTATCATGTGCTGCATGGCGCCATTTCCCCTATGCTGGGAATTGGCCCAGGAGAGATCAGGCTGAAGGAACTGATGCAGCGCCTTCAGGGAGATGTGAAGGAAGTGATCATCGCGACCAACTCAAGTCTTGAGGGAGAGACAACAGCCATGTACATTAGCAAGCTGATCAAGCCTACTGGAATAAAAGTCAGCAGAATCGCCAGCGGCGTTCCTGTGGGCGGGGACTTGGAGTATATTGATGAAGTGACCCTGCTTCGGGCTTTGGAAGGGCGTACCACGCTGTAACCACCGATGAAGAGAGTTAGGAGAAAAAGCAATGGATAAGTATGAGTTTAACATAAAAGTTGAACAGATTAAAAAACTGGTCAATAAAGGCGACTTCGAGACTGCTATGAAGATCGCAGATACCATCGATTGGAGAAGAGTGCGTAACGCCAATCTTCTGGCCATGATCTCCCAGGTATATGAGAAAAATGGTGAGTATTCTGAGGCAAAAGAAGTATTGCTTCTGGCCTTTGAACGTGCGCCGATCGGCAAACGTCTGTTATATAAACTGACGGAACTGGCTTTAAAAGAGGGCAGCGTCAAGGAGGCAGAGGATTATTACCGGGAGTTTTGTGATATGGCTCCGGATGATTCCAGACAGCATCTGCTCCGTTATATGATCTTAAAAGAGAAAAAAGCGAGCGATGCGCAGCTGATCCATTCACTGGAGTGCTATGTCAGCACTGAACTGGATGAAAAGTGGATGTATGAGCTGGCGTCACTGTATGCAAGAGCCAATATGGTTCCGGAGTGTATCCAGATGTGCGACCGGATCATGTTGATGTTTGGCATTGGCAAATACGTGGACATGGCTATGGAATTAAAGACACAGTTTGCGCCACTTAGTGATTACCAGGTGGATCTTGTAGAGAATCGTGATAAATATGAGGCGAAATTAAAGGCTGTTGAAGAAGAGTACGAAGGCCAGTATGATAACCAGTTCCAGCCTGAGGATCAGGGACAGGATCAGCCGGAATACGGGCAGCAGGACCGGCAGTATGTGGATCAGGATCGGTATGCAGATCAGGAATCGTATGTTGGTGAAAATCAGTATGTGGACCAGAGCCGGTATACGGAAGCAGATCAGAGTCAGTATGTTGACGAAGCCCAGTATGAGACGCAGCCGCAGTACGCAGAAACCCAGGAAGAACCATATGTGGTCCAGCCACCGTATGATGAGCAGCAGCCGGAGGAGATCCAGCCGGAATATGATGATTATCAGGAACCTGAGGTGGTTGTAACAGAGGATACGGAAATCGCAGAGGAAGACCGGACGGAAAAGGGAGATCAGGAAACCGAAGAACTTGTGGAGGAGCCGGTAAGACCGCAGAAAGATCTACATAACATTAAGCCTGTGACGAAAATGGCAGCAGAAGCTATGGAGGTTCAGAATACTCCGGGTACCGAAGATGACGGCGTAGAAGAGGAACCAGTCATGCAGCCAATGATGGCGAACCACTTGATGATTGAAGCCAAAACACCAGAAAAGGGTCTTCAGATTGCGATTGACGCGTTGAAAAAGATCCATAATGAACTTGGCTGTAATAACCAGGTCGTAAAAATCAGCGCTGGGAAATTGAACCAGCGTGGTCTGATGACCATTGCTGACAAATTGGCTGGAAAAGATCTGATTGTTGAAGAAGCAGGCGACCTGCAGGAAAACGAGTTAGAGGCACTGCAGAAGCTGATCAGCCGTGACGAGACCGGCATGATCATTGTCCTGATTGATAATCCATATCAGATGGAGCAGCTGCATAAGCAGAATCCGGGGCTGGCCGCTCAGTTTGAGTGCATTGGAAGTGAAAAAGATGATACTCAGACGAGCATTGAACGTGCGGTTCAGAAACAGATTGAACTGGAGACCCAGATCGCCAGAGAAGAAGAGCTTTCCAGACAGGCAGAAGGACCGGAGACAGAGGGACCACGGGAAGAGATCACGGATAAAAATTCAGAGGAAGTTCAGAAGCTGGCTTCAGAAGAGGAATATTCCGAAAACGAGGAAATCATGGATCAGGAGCCGGAAGCTGCTGGTGAGATTGAAGAGAAAATGGATCAGGAAGAAGAGGATGCTCCAGAATCAGAAGAAGAACAGCCAGAGGAGACTTATGCAGAACCAGAGGATGACACAGAGATGGATCTGGATGCATTTGCCAACTATGCTTGTGATTATGCCAGATCGATCGATTGCAGCCTGAAGGATAAGAGCATGCTGGCTCTGTATGAGCGGATCGAAATTATGGAAGAGGATGGAATTCCGCTGACAAAGGCGAATGCGGAAGCGCTGATCGAAGAGGCGGCAGATAAGGCAGAGAAACCATCTCTCGGCAAACGGATTAAAGGTCTGTTTTCTTCAAAATATGATAAAGAGGGTCTGCTGATTCTGAAAGAAGAGCATTTTATTTAAAAAGATCTTATTTTTGAAAGGAAAGATATGAGCATCCGATTAATTGCGTTAGATTTAGACGGAACGCTGTTAAATAGTAAAAAAGAACTGACGGAGAGAAACAGAAAGGCTCTTGAAACCTGTATTGCGCAGGGAATCTGGATTGTTCCCTGCACAGGCCGGACTTCCAAGGGTATTCCAGACTTTGTCAGAGGAATTCCGGGTGTCCGTTATGCGATTACAGTGAATGGCGGTATGATCGAAGATATGGAGGAAAGCAAGGTTCTGGATGAGCATCTGTTAAAGAAAGAAACTGCGCTGGAACTGATCGATCTGGTGAAAAATCGCCATATCATGTATGACGCCTATATAGGAGGACAGGGAATTTCAGAGGACAAATTTTATAATCATCTGGAAGACTATCGCATTACACCAGAGATACAGATGTTGGTGAAAAAAACCAGGATCATGGTTCCGAGTATTGTGGAGTATGTAAAAAAATGGAATGGCATGATTGATAAAGTCAATTACTTTTTTGACGATCTTGAGGAACGTCAGGAGATTTGGGAGTTGTTGAAGCAGAGGGATGATATTCTGGTAAGTACTTCTTTATACAATAATCTGGAGATCAATGGACCAGGGGCGTCTAAAGGGGAAGGACTTCTGCGCCTTGCTTCCATGCTTGGAATCAGACGGGAGGAGACCATGGCTTTTGGCGATGGTAATAATGATGCTTCTATGATACGGGATGCTGGAATTGGTGTTGTGATGGAAAATGGAGATCCTGACTTAAAGGGGATTGCCGACTATATAACAGCCACCAACGATGAATCTGGTGTGGCTCAGGCTATCGAGAAACTGGTGCTTTCCGGGGAGAATAAGTGAGAAACTGGGTAGAGATTGCGGTTGGCGTGTATTTACTTGGGATGGTATTATATGGCCATTATCGGGGATTTATCCGTCAGGCAGTATCCATGTTTGCTCTGGTGGCTACTTTTGCAATCGTAAATCTGGGAATGCCCAAGGCGTGTACCTTTATTAAGGATAACACGCCTGTTGTATCTATGATTGAAGAAGGGGTCAAAAATACGCTGATACCAGAAGATGTCCAGATGCCTGCGCAGCAGCGGCAGATCATTGAAGAAATGCGGCTCCCAGATACCCTGAAGGATCTTCTGATTGAAAATAATAATAGCCGGATTTATGAAGCGCTCGGGGTCACAAGGTTTCAAGAATATATTGGAAGCTACATTGCCAATACAATTTTAAATGTGGTGGCTTATGTCATGATGCTGATTGTAGTATATTTGCTGATCAAGGTATTGGTAAGCTGGTTAGACATTGTAACCAGACTTCCCATTCTTTCTGGCATGAATAAGATTGCAGGAGCTATTTTAGGCGGTGTGCAGGGCCTGCTTTTTTTCTGGATTGCAGCGCTGTTGCTGACTGCTTTTGCCACAACTGCCTGGGGAAGCTTTCTTTTGATACAGATTGAGACCAGTACCTGGCTCTCCATTCTTTATCATATAAATCCGATCAGCAGGATTGCATTGGGAATTCTCCATGGAATTTTGACATGATATAAAGAAGCGTCTGTGTTACTGTACATGGGCAGGTAGTTTCTGAATGGAAACACATCTGTAAAAAACTAAAAAAGTCTGGAAAAAGTTTGGAAAAGTTATTGACATTTAACTCCACATTTGCTATTATAATACTCGCCCCGTGTGAACGGGGCACGAACTTTCAAAAAGTTCAAAAAAATAAATAAAAAAAGTTGTTGACAAACAGAACAACATCTGATATACTAAATGAGTTGCTGCTGAGACAGACAACAACAAAGAACCTTGAAAATCAAAGATTGAACAGTATGTAAAACCCTGAAAATTCAAGCAAAAGAGTCCTGGTTGGACATCTTTGAAATGAGATTTCAGAACAAAAACAAACCAAAACAACAGTAGAACGGTTTAAACATTAGCCAAGCTAAGTTCTAAACCCGGATACAAACTTTTAACATGAGAGTTTGATCCTGGCTCAGGATGAACGCTGGCGGCGTGCCTAAC
>ERZ773192.3171-NODE-3171-length-12612-cov-23.322689_pt1 | contig 12612 bp, 10 predicted proteins | sample MGYA00581010_ERZ773192 | MGnify/ENA primary metagenome ERZ773192 (study PRJEB29015, sample SAMEA2737741) | human gut metagenome | biome: human gut; feature: human-associated habitat; material: faeces | place: China | collected 2012 ...
GCAGCCGCCGGAGCGGTGCTTAAGCCGTAAGGCGGGAATTATGCGGTGTTGCCTTTATGGTTTGCTACCAGTATACCGCAGACGGTGCGCGGTGTAAAGTGCGCGTTTCTCTGGCCGCAGGGGTGCGGATGTGGTATAATGGAAGAAAAAGTTCAGGAGGCCCTTCATGACTCCGCTTGAATCGTTAAAACGATATTTCGGCTACGACTCCTTCCGCCCCGGGCAGGAGGAGATCGTCAGCGCCCTTCTGGCCGGACGGGACGCGCTGGCCATCATGCCCACCGGCGCGGGCAAGTCGCTCTGCTATCAGGTCCCTGCCCTGCTGCTGCCGGGGCTGACGCTCGTCATCTCGCCGCTGATCTCGCTGATGCAGGACCAGGTCAAGGGGCTGAACGCAGCGGGCATCCATGCGGCGTTTATCAACTCGTCGCTGACCGAGACACAGATCGCCCGCGCGCTGGACCTGGCCGCAGAGGGCAGCTACAAGCTCGTCTACGTCGCGCCCGAACGCCTGGAAAGCCCGGTGTTCCGCAGCTTTGCCGTGGGGGCGGACATCTCGATGATCACGGTGGATGAGGCGCACTGCATCAGCCAGTGGGGACAGGATTTCCGCCCGAGCTACTTAAAGATCCTCGACTTCATCGACAGTCTGCCCCGCCGCCCTATCGTGTCGGCGTTCACGGCCACGGCCACGCGGGAGGTCAAGGACGACATTGTCTGCACGCTGCGGCTCCACGACCCAAAGGTGCTTGTGACCGGCTTTGACCGGCCCAACCTCTACTTTCAGGTCGAACGCACCCGCCGCAAGGACGATTTTGTCATCCAATATCTGCGCGGCCACCCCGGCGAGAGCGGCATCATCTACTGCGCCACCCGCAAGAATGTGGACAAGCTGCAGGAGCTTCTGACCGAATACGGCTTTGCGGCCACAAAGTACCACGCGGGCCTGCCCGCCGAAGCACGCCGCAAAAATCAGAATGACTTCATCTACGACACCGCGCCGGTCATTGTGGCGACGAACGCCTTTGGCATGGGCATTGACAAGTCCAACGTGCGGTTCGTGCTGCACTACAACATGCCCCAGAGCATGGAGAATTATTACCAGGAGGCGGGCCGTGCCGGGCGTGACGGGCTGCCGTCGCAGTGCGTGTTGCTTTTTTCGGCGCAGGACGTCATCATCAACAAATTCCTGCTGGACAAAAAGGATTTTGCCGAGATGGACGACGAGGAGGCCGACCTTTTGCGCCAGCGCGACCTGCAGCGCTTGCAGACGATGGAGCGCTACTGCCAGACGACGGAGTGCCTGCGCAACTACATTCTGGCCTATTTCGGCGAGCATTCCACCGCGCCGTGCGGCAACTGCGGCAGCTGCAACAACGATTTTGACGAGGTCGATATGACCGACGCCGCCAAGTGGATGATCAACTGCGTGGCCGAGCTGCGCGGGCGGTACGGCAAAGCGATTTTGTTCGGCACTTTACAAGGCGCGAACCGTGCGCGTCTGCGGGAGCTGGGAGCCGAGCGCTTCAAGAGCTACGGCCGGATGAAGGACATCCCGCGCGAGACGCTGGAACGCCTGCTGGCCCAGCTGCTGGAGGATGGATATTTGGTGCAGAGCGACGACCAGTACGCCGTGCTGCACATCGGGGATATTGCCCCGCTGAAGGCCGGCGGGCAGGTGCTGGTCAAGCTGCCGCCGCAGCGTGAGCCGGAGCAGGCCCGCGCACCGAAGCCGAAGCGCCGCAGCCCGATGGACGCGCTGACGAGCGCCGGTCTGGAGCTGTTCAATCAGCTGCGCCAGCTGCGGTTCGACACCGCCCAGCGCGAGGGACTGCCGCCCTACGTCGTGTTCGGTGACAAGTCGCTGGTGGATATGTGCCTGCGCGCGCCGCGCCGCGCGGAGGATATGCTGGGCATCTACGGCATGGGTGAGCGCAAGTATGAAAAGTACGGTGCCGCGTTCTTTGCGGTCATTGACGCCTATCGTGCCGACCACCCTGACGCCGTTTTGAGCCTGGACCCGCCCGCACCGGAGCCGGAAAAGCCGCTGCCGTCCGAGAAGAAGAAAAAGCCGCCGAAGGCCGAGCGCCCCGCGTTTTACCTGACAGCGGAGGATGCGCGCAGCTTCAACTATCAGGACAGCTATACCGGCGCGGAGCTGAAGGCCGCGCTGATCGAGGCCGCCGGTGACCCGGATGTGAAGGCCCCGACCATCAAGGAGATCGACGAGTGGCTGCTGGCGCAGCGGCTCATCGGCATGGAGCGTCTGCCGACGAAGGGCTTTTACTACGTGCCGACCCCTGCCGGTGTGGACGCCGGTCTGCGCAGCGAGGACAAGGTCAGCGCCCGCGGCACGCCGTATTCAGTGCTGCTGTTTACGCCGGAGGCGCAGCGGATGGTGGTGGAGCACTTTATAAAACCGGACTAACCGCAAACCGGCAGGTCCCTGCTTTCGCACACGGCCACGGCGGCATGTGGGCATGCCGCCCTACGTTCCACTTTCCCCGCTATACGTAGGGCGGGGTGCCCACACCCCGCCGCCAGTTCGCGGCATCTGCCGCTAATGAGTTTACACGCTCTTTTCGTCAACCTGCCCGTTCTTTCGTCAATTCTTTGTCATATTCGTCGATTGCGGATTTTTTGACACGATGTTAAAATGTTAGCAGAGACCGTATACCAATTTATAAGGAGCACCCCATGGACAACGTGAAAATTCTCGAGGTCAAGCAGAGCATCTTTGCCTCCAACGACGAGCAGGCCGCCGCGCTGCGGGCTGAGCTGAAGCAGGAAAAAATTTTTCTGCTGAATTTAATGAGCGCACCGGGGTCCGGCAAAACCACGACACTGCGCCGCACGATTGCTGCGCTGCAAAATGAGCTGCGCATCGGCGTGATGGAGGCCGACATCGACTCCGACGTGGACGCCCGCGCCATCGCCGAGACCGGCGCCAAGGCCATTCAGCTGCACACCGGCGGCATGTGCCATCTGGACGCCGAGATGACCCGGCAGGGACTGGCCGGGCTGGGCACCGAGGGTCTCGATTTGGTGATTCTGGAAAACGTCGGCAACCTTGTCTGCCCTGCCGAGTTCGACACCGGCGCGGTGAAGAACGCCATGATTTTGTCGGTCCCCGAGGGTCACGACAAGCCGCTGAAATATCCGCTGATGTTCCAGGTCTGCGACGTCGTTCTTGTCAACAAGATCGACGTGCTGCCGTATTTTGACTTTGACATGGACAAATGCCGCGAGTATGTGGCCCTGCGCAACCCGAACGCAAGGGTCATCCCGATCTGCGCCCGGACGGGCGAGGGCATTGACGAATGGGCCGATTGGCTAAAAGAGCAGGTCAGGGCATGGCAGGCGTAAATAATCCAGCCGCGTTGTAGGGGCCGCACATGTGCGGCCCGCGGCCTTGCCGCAATCGCCCGTCCGCCATTTACAACCGGGCCGGGCATGCCCGGCCCCTACTGTGCAAAAACGGAGCAACGGCACAAAAAAGGAGCACACCATGAGCAAACCCACTGCGTTCCCGCTGGATGAGAGCAGGCTGCCCTTCGAGATTCCGAGGGACGAGCCGTACCGCGAGAAAATTGCCAGGCTGGGCCAGATGATCACGGATCGCATCCCGGCCAAAAAGGGCATTCTGACGAAGGATGACCCCGAATACTGGGGCCTGGCGTCCATCGTGACCGACGAGATGGCGGATGTTGCCTTAAAAATGAAGGTCCGCAAGCCCATGACCCTGCCCGAGCTGGTCAAGGCCACGGGCAAGTCTGCCGGGGAGCTGGAGCCGCTTTTGCAGCAGATGGCCGTCGTCGGTCTGCTGGAGTACAACTGGGAGAATCCCCGCCGCGAAAAGCAGTACATCCTGCCGATGTTCGTGCCCGGCAGCGCAGAGTTCTTCAATATGAACAAGCAGCAGATCGCCGACCACCCCGAAGTGACAGCCTTCTTTGAGCGGATGACGTTTCTGCCGCTGGAGCACATCACCGCCATGGTGCCCCCGGGCGGCGCAGGCATCGGTATGCACGTCATACCGGTGGAAAAAGCCATCGAGACCGAGAACCGGTCCGCCGACATTGAGCACATCTCTCACTGGCTGAAAAAATACGACGGCAAGTATGCCGCCGGCCCGTGCAGCTGCCGTATGTCCCGCGCCGCCATGGGCGAGGGCTGCGGCGACGACCCCGACGACTGGTGCATCGGCGTGGGCGACATGGCCGACTACCTCGTCGAGACCAACAAGGGGCATTACGTGACCTACGATGAGGTCATGCAGATCCTGCAGAAGGCCGAGGACAACGGCTTTGTTCACCAAATCACGAACATCGACGGCGAGAACAAGATTTTTGCCATCTGCAACTGCAACGTCAATGTCTGCAATGCGCTGCGCACAAGCCAGCTGTTCAACACGCCGAACATGAGCCGCTCGGCCTACGTGGCGCGTGTCGAGCCGGAGAACTGCGTGGCCTGCGGGCGCTGTGTGGAGTACTGCCCCGCGGGCGCGGTCAAGCTGGGCCAGAAGCTCTGCACGAAGGACGGCCCCATCACCTACCCGAAGCAGGAGCTGCCCGACGCCGTGAAGTGGGGCCCCGACAAGTGGGCCATCGACTACCGCGACAAGAACCGCATCAACTGCTATGACACCGGCACCGCCCCCTGCAAGACGGCCTGCCCCGCGCACATTGCCGTGCAGGGCTATCTGAAAATGGCCGCGCAGGGCCGCTACCGCGACGCGCTGGCGCTTATTAAAAAGGAGAACCCCTTCCCCGCCGTCTGCGGGCGCGTCTGCAACCGCCGGTGCGAGGACGCCTGCACCCGCGGCACCGTGGATCAGGCCGTGGCCATCGACGCCGTCAAGAAGTTCATTGCCGAGCAGGACCTGAACGCCGCGCACCGCTACGTGCCCGACGTTGTCCAGCCGTCGCTGCAGGGCCCGTGGCCGCAGAAGATCGCCATCATCGGCGGCGGCCCCGCGGGTCTGTCCTGCGCCTATTTTCTGGCAGTGCAGGGCTACAAGCCCACCGTATTTGAGAAAAACGAGCGTCCCGGCGGCATGCTGCGCTACGGCATCCCTTCGTTCAAGCTCGAGAAAAACGTCATTGACGCCGAGATCGACATTCTGCGGGAGCTGGGCGTTGACATCCGCTGCGGTGTCGAGGTCGGCAAAGACGTCACGCTGGCCGAGCTGCGCCGACAGGGTTACCGGGCGTTCTATATTGCCATCGGCTGCCAGGGCGGGCGCCGGGCCGGTGTGCCCGGCGAGGACGCCGCGGGTATCGAGACCGCCGTCCACCTGCTGCGCACCGTCGGCGGTGACGAGAGCCGCAAAATGACCGGAAAGACCGTCGTCATCGGCGGCGGCAACGTTGCCATTGATGCGGCGCGTGTGTCTCTGCGCTGCGGTTCCGACGGCGTGACGATGGTCTGTCTGGAGCCGCGGGACAAGATGCCGGCCTCACCGGAGGAAATTGCCGAGGCCGAGGAGGAGGGCACCAAAATCACCTGCGGCTATGGCCCGAAGGAGTTCCTTTCCGAGAACGGCCATGTGACCGCCGTCGTGCTGAAAAAGTGCACCGGCCTTTACAACGCGGAGGGCCGTTTTGCGCCCACCTACGATGAAAACGATACCATCACCCTGCCGTGCGACAACGTTGTTTTAAGCATCGGCCAGTGCATTGAGTGGGGCGATTTGCTAAACGGCGAGGCCGTGCAGCTGGGCCGCGGCCAGGGCGCTGTGGCCGACGCGCTGACCTACCAGACCGCCCAGCCGGACATTTTCGTCGGCGGCGACGTCTGCACCGGGCCGCGGTTTGCCATTGACGCGATTGCTGCGGGCAAGCAGGGGGCAATTTCCATCCACCGCTTTGTGCAGCCCAACACAAGCCTGACGATTGGCCGCAACCGCCGCGACTTCCACGAGCTGGACAAGTCGAATCTGGCGCTGGGCGAGTATGACCGCGCACCGCGCCAGTCCGCCGCGCTGGATGCGGGCATTGACGCGCACCGCTCCTTCCGCGACGCGCACCTGACGCTGACCGAGGATCAGGTCAAAATCGAGACAGCGCGCTGTCTGGGCTGCGGTGCCAGCGTTGTGGACCCGAACAAGTGCATTGGCTGCGGCGTCTGCACGACAAAGTGCGAGTTTGATGCCATCCGCCTGCACCGCGACCTGCCCGAGTGCAGCAAGATGGTCAGGAGCGAGGACAAGTTCAAGGCCATTCTGCCCTACATGGCGAAGCGCGAGATCAAGATCCGCTTTGCCAAGAAGGAGAAGTAATGCACGAGCTTGGCATTGTATTCCACATCATCCGCACGGTGGAGGACGTGGCCCGGCAGAACGACGTGACGCGCATCCGGCGCGTGACGCTGCAGCTGGGCGAGGTCTCCGGCGTGGTGGAGAGCTATCTGCAAGACTGCTGGAAGTGGGCGGCGGCGAAATCGGAGCTTTTGCCCGGTGCGGTGCTGACCGTGGAGACCATCCCCGCCGTGACCGTGTGCGAGGACTGCGGCCAACAGTACCCCACCGTGCAGTTTGGCCGCACCTGCCCCCACTGCCAGAGCCCGCGCACCCATCTTTTGCAGGGCCATGAGATGTTGATCAAAGAAATCGAGGCCGTGGAGACAGGCTCCACCACCCCGGAGAGAGCGTGAAGCTGCATGAAATACAAAATTTTCCGCATTGAGGAACAGATGTACGGCTGCGAGGAGCCGCCCGCCGACCAGCCGATTCTGGTTGACGTAGTGCTGGAAGGTGCTGACGGCACGCGGCGCGTGCTCCCCTACCCCGACGAAGCGCTGCGCCGCGGCGGAATGGAGGAAGGCGACAGCGTCGAATTGACCGACGGCATCCTTCGCAAGGTATAATTTTCCCAAAAACAAAAGGGGCTGTTGCGTGTGCAGCAGCCCCTTCTATGTTTTTTACAAAGTTTATTCTTCCGTAGAAATATCGCGGCCAAAGTATTTTTCGCTCAATGCCTTCAGCGTGCCGTCGGCGCGCAGCTCGTCAATGGCGGCATCAATGGCCGTGCGCAGGGCGGCAGTCTCGTCGCCCTTGCGCATCGGGATGGCGATCTGGTTCGCATCGTCGGTCAGCACGGCGATCTTCACATTCGCGTCGGGGTGCTCCTTCGTGTAATCGTAGAAGGTCATCTCGGCGTTCAGCGTCGCGTCGATACGCCCGCTCAGCAGCAGTTCAAACGTCTGGTTCAGGTCGTCAACGCCCGTCACCGTCGCGCCGTACTGCTCGGCCAGCTCGGCGTAGGTGCTGGAGATCGTGTTTGCGGTCTTTTTGCCCTTCAGGTCCTCCAGCGTGTTGATGCTGTCATCGTCGGCCTTGGTGATGACGGCGGTGCGGTTGAAGGCGTAGGGCGTCGAGAAGTCGTATTTTTCGGCGCGTTCGGGGGTGATGTCCACGCCGTTGACCATGATGTCATAGCGGCCCGCGTCCAGACCGGCCAGCAGGCCGTCCCACTCGCCCTCGACAAACTGCGGCTCAACGCCCAGCTTCTTCGCGATCTCGGTGGCGACCTCGACGTCGTAGCCGACGAGGTTGTCGTTTTCATCGTGGTAGGTCCAGGGTGCCCATGTGCCCTCCATCGCAACCGTGATGGTACCCTTGGCCTGGATCTCGCTCAACAGGTCGCCGGACGCGGCCTCGGCGGTGCTCCCGGCGGCGGATTCCGCTGCGGGCGCGGTGGCGGCGCTGCTGCCGCAGGCGGTCAGGGCCAGCGCGGCGGTCAGGGCCAGGGCGGTCAGCTTGGTCAGGTTCTTCATTACAATAGGCTCCTTTGCTTGTAGGTCTGCAAAAATTCTTTGGTGCGGGGCTGCTGCGGGTCGTTGAAGAACGCCTCGGCGGTGTTCTGCTCCACAATGACGCCCTGCTCCATGAACACCACGCGGTTGGCCGCATGGCGGGCAAAATCCATCTCGTGGGTCACGACCAGCATTGTGCGGCCTTCCCCGGCCAGGCTGCGCATGACGGCCAGCACCTCGCCGGTCAGCTCGGGGTCCAAAGCGGACGTAGGCTCGTCGAAATAGAGGATCTCCGGGTCGGCGGCCATGGCGCGGGCAATCGCCACGCGCTGCTGCTGCCCGCCGGAAAGCTGGCTGGGGTAGTAGTCGGCGCGGTCATCCATGCCGACCTTGACCAGCGCGGCGCGGGCGATCTCCTCGGCCCGGCGGCGCGGCATTTTGCGCGCGATGATAAGCCCCTCGGTCACGTTTTGCAGCGCGGTTTTGTTGGCAAACAGGTTGTAGCTTTGAAAGACAAACCCCGTGCGGCGGCGCAGGGCGTTGGCCTCGGCGTGGGTGACGCGGGCCAGGTCTACGCGCTGGTCGTCAAACAGCATCGTGCCACCGTCGGACTTTTCCAAAAAGTTCAGGCAGCGCAGCATCGTTGTTTTTCCGCTGCCGCTGGGGCCTAAAATGGCGACGACGTCGCCCTTGTTCACGTCCAGATCGATGCTCTTGAGCACCTGCAAATCGCCAAAGGACTTGCGCAGATTTCTGATTTGCAGCATAGTTCAGCTCCTTTGCGCGCCCTTGCTGTTGAGGTACCGCTCGCCGACGGCCTGCAGGCGGGTCAGCACGGTGCAGAACAGCAGGTAAACCAGACCGACCTCAATGTAGAGGGCCAGCGGCTCATAGGTGCGGGCCACAATGCGCTGGGTCGTCATGAACATTTCGGTCACGGTGATGTTCGCGGCCAGCGAGGTATCCTTGACCATGGCGATCAGCGTACTGGCCAGCGTGGGGAAGGCCGTGCGCAGCGCCTGCGGCAGGATGATGCGGCGGATGATCTGTAAGTAGCTCATGCCGACGCACTGCCCCGCCTCCATCTGGCCTTTGGGCACGGATTCCAGCGCGGCGCGGATGGTCTCGGCGCAGTACGCGCCCTCGTTGATGGAAAAGACGAGCACCGCCGCGGGGAACGGCTCAATCAGGATGCCGACGCCGGGCAGGCCGTAGAACACAACGAACAGCTGCACCAGCACGGGCGTGCCGCGGATGACCCAGATATAAAACCGGGCCAGCCGCTGCAAAACGGGCACATGGGCAAACTGCACCAGCGCCACCGCCACCGCGATGATAAGCGCCAGCGTGAACGAGATGGCGGTCAGCGGGATGGTGACGGTCAGGCCGGGCAGCAATATTTTACCAAAGGAATCCACAAGGATTCCCCACAGGCGTTCGGACATGGGGCGGAACTCTCCTTTTTTTGGTTGGGGTTGCGGGAATATTTCCCACTAAAACGGTATGCTATGAGATTGTAGCACACTTTGCCGGATTTTGCAAGAGTGAAATTTGAAGTGAAGTTTAAGGTTGGAGCAGCGTGTCGAAACGCTCTTGTAGGGGCGAGCATTGCTCGCCCGTGCCCGTTTGCCATGTATGAAAACTGTCCCGGAAATTGCGTTGCGGCGGTAAGCTGACGGGCGACCCATGGTCGCCCCTACACACGCAATAAGGCAGGGATGCAATTTTTCGACAGTCCGGCCTCCCTTGTCAAAGGGAGACTTTTGTCTGCGGGGTGAGGGTGGGGGGATTGCACGGAAGGTTTACTGTGGCCGCAAGCGGGCACGGCGGCCAGAGGGCTGGCCGCCCTACGTTCCCCTTTTTCGGTAGGGTGTAGGGCGGGGTGCCCCCACCCCGCCGAAGTTAGCGGCAGGCAGCAAAACCGGAACGGGGTGCAGGCGAAAGGCGGCGGGCCGGGCATGCCTAGCCCCTAGAAAGCGACAGTAACAGTAAGGGAACAATAAAAAGCCCGGTGCAAAGCACCGGACTTTTGTTAAAAGCAATTAAATATTAGCCAGCAGTAAGCGTACCATCAGTAACCGTATAGGTACCCTTAGTACCGTCATAAGTGCAAGTCTTACCATTAGAACCATACTTGAACTGAGTAATCTTGGCAATCGGCGTATTGCCAGCGGTAGTGTTAATCTGCACCTGAGCCATAACGGATGTGTTGGGGGTCTCGGACAATTTCTCAATATCCGTCTTGTTCACAGTAACCGTACCATCGTCAGCGATATCAGTAGATTTAGAAGCAGAAATAACAACATCCGCCTTCAGTTTCTGCGTATCAGCCAACTTAACCGTACCATACTGCTCGTCAATCAAGGTCTGAGTAGCCATAACAGCCATACGGCACTCCGCCGTGATAGACTGCTCTTTCGCCTTGTCGATGTAGCCAGTCAGAGCCGGGATCAGCAGGGCGGCCAGGATGGCCAGGATGACCAGAACGACGATGAGCTCAACCAGGGTGAAGCCCTTCTTGTTCTTCATTTTGCGAATTTTCTCGAACATGTTAAATTCCTCCACTAAATTCTATAAGGACTTCGTGCGTCCTTGTTTGTGAAAATATAATATCACATAATCTGCCAAATTTCAACAGCCTTATGTAAAAACAGCAAAAAACATTTTTTTGCTTCTATTTTCAATTTCCCACCGCTTTGCCTGTTGTATTCCAACCGTCTTGCCGTGGCTGCACCTCTACCGCCGCGCGGAATTCTATACATATTACCGTCATTTTTAAAAATCAGCTGCGCCGTCACGCCAAAAAACGCGGCCAACACCGCCGCCATTGAAACCGCACATATATTGCGTCTATTTTATCTGTGCTGTCTCTGCAAGTGTGGGCAGCAGAGCGCATCGCGTATGGATTTCAGCGTATATAGGCCAATTTTACAGGCGGGCAATTTTTGTGCTATTTTGCATTTTCCCGTGTCCTCTCTCCCCTGCCCGGCCACAGGGACGCTCTTTTGTGAAAATACCGCAGATTCCGGTGTAAAAGTGTGGTATACTGCAAGATTTTGTGCTATACTGGATAAAAAATCAACACGGCCGGGCCGCGCCCGGCACAAAAGAGGCCACACATGAAAAACACCACCGAGGAAAAACGCGAGGCCATCCCCAACAGCGTCAGCCGGATGCTGCTGGCGGGCATCGGCGTACTTTTGCAGGTTTTATGGATCTTCTGGCTTGCCCTCAAGCTGAACGACTACTCCACCGCCATTCAGGTATGCACGTCGGTACTGACATTTTTGATTACGCTGCGTATATATGGGCTGCATATCAACTCCGCGTATAAAATTTCGTGGATCATTCTGATTTTGCTGTTTCCCATCTTCGGTCTGACCATCTATCTGCTGTTTGGCCGCAGCGGGGCCGTCAGCGTCATGCGCCGCCGTTTCGGGAAAAATATGACGATGCTGCGCCGGTATCACGCACCCATTTTGCAGCAGCGCCGCGCCCTGCCCTACCCGGACCGCATCACCCGCAACCACGCCCGCTATTTGCAGGACCGCGCGGGCTACCCAGCCTATGACAACACCGATGTGACGTTCTACGGCGACACCTGCGAGGCGCTGGAGGCCCAGAAAACAGCCCTGCGCAGCGCGGAAAAGTTTATTTTCATGGAATACCACGCCATTGAGGACGCCTCCGCCTGGCAGGAGTTGGAGGATATTCTGGCCGAGCGCGCCGCCCACGGCGTGGAGGTGCGCGTATTTTACGACGACGTGGGCAGCATCGGGTTTATCAACAGCAAATTTGTCAAAAAGCTGGCGGGGCGCGGCATACAATGCCGCCGGTTCAACCCGGTCATCCCGATTTTGAACGTCTTTATGAACAATCGCGACCACCGCAAAATTACCGTTGTGGACGGGCGCGTCGGCTTTACCGGCGGCTACAATCTGGCGGAGGAGTACTTCAACCGCACCCACCCTTACGGCCAGTGGAAGGACAGCGGCATCCGGCTGGAGGGCGACGCCGTGCGCGGCCTGACGCTGATTTTCTTAGAGCTGTGGGGCGTAACGCAGAAGGCAGCCCCCGAGGTCGAGCGCTATCTGCCCGATGTGCCCTACACCGCGCGGGAGAATGCCGTGGTGCTGCCCTACGCGGACAATCCGCTGGACGACGAGGCCACCGGCGAGAACGCCTACCTGAACATGATCCGCAGTGCGAAGGACTACGTCTACATTACAACGCCCTACCTTATTTTAAGTGACGAGATGCAGCGCACACTGCGGCTGGCCGCGTCCAGCGGCGTTGATGTGCGGATCATCACGCCGGGCATCCCGGACAAAAAGCTGATCTTCTCGGTCACACGCAGCTATTACGCCAGCCTTGCCAAGAGCGGCGTGCGCATTTATGAGTACGCGCCCGGGTTCATCCACGCGAAGCAATGCGTAGCCGACGGCACGGAAGCCGTTGTAGGTACGATCAATTTTGACTTCCGCAGCCTGTACCTGCACTTTGAGAACGCCTGCTGGTTCTGCGGCTGCAGCGCCGTGGCCGATGTGCGCCGCGATTTTGACGCGCTGTTCCCCGTCTGCCGCGAGGTCACGCAGGAGTACGCCGACACCCGCAGCCTGGCCGTGCGCGGCTGGGACTGCGTGCTGCGGCTGTTCAGCCCGCTGATGTGACGGGCTGTGCGCCGGGCGCGGCAAGTGGAATTTTCCCAAAGAAATCTGTACTATTCCACGTTGCAAACCGCCGCTGCGCGCCGTACAATAAAGACAAAATCCGGGCTGTCGAAAAAGGTGCGTTTACCCCTTGGCCCCCTCTGCGAGGGGGCTCCGCCCGCAGGCGGTGGGGGGGAGAACTGTACGG
>ERZ773192.3172-NODE-3172-length-12609-cov-3.029632_pt1 | contig 12609 bp, 7 predicted proteins | sample MGYA00581010_ERZ773192 | MGnify/ENA primary metagenome ERZ773192 (study PRJEB29015, sample SAMEA2737741) | human gut metagenome | biome: human gut; feature: human-associated habitat; material: faeces | place: China | collected 2012 ...
TGGCGCGGTTGAGGCCCGCCTCCATGAGGTTGGTCGTCGAGAGCCCGTATTCGAGGTCGATACCGTCCACGCCCAGGTAGAGTTTGCTGCACGAGAAGTCTTGCAGCATCCGTTCGGCATAGACCCCGACGGCCGAGACCGAGGTGTTGCGCACCATGCCACCCAGCTGCACCACGTCGACGTTGTGGTCGCGCACGAGGATCGGGACGATGTTGACCGCCGAGGTGATGACCGTCAGCCGCCCCTGCGCCTTGATCTCGCGGGCCAGGAAGAGCATCGTGGTTCCCGACGCGATGAGGATCGAGTCGTCGGGCGTGACGAGCGACGCGGCGCGGATGCCGATGGCACGCTTCTCGGCGGCGTTGTGTTTCTCCTTTTCGTTGACCGGACGGTCGTTGATATAGGGATTGATCAGAATGGCGCTTCCGTGGGCGCGGTAGAGCATCTTCTTCTCTTCGAGCAGCGTGAGATCCTTGCGGATCGTCACCTCCGACACTTTGAGCCGTTCGGCCAGAGCGGCGACGCTTACCGAGCCCTGCTGTTGCAGCAGATCCATGATGAAATCGTGTCTTTCGGCCAATGTCATAATCGTATCATTAGATATATATTCAAACAAAAATAGTGATTTTCTCGGAATCGGTCAAGCGAAATCCGAAATTGTTGCTCCTTTCTCTGTTACTGCGCGCGCATGTGCGCTTCGTTCGTTCCGGATATTCGGCGGGCCGCGCACTTTTTTTCCGCGGCGGGCTGTCGGGGGGGGGCTTCCGCTGCCGGAATGGCGGGAGTTCGGGAGCGGGAATACTCCGAAACACAACGGAAACCAATCCGGGATTCTCTTTTCTTGCACTTCGGGTTGACAAGATCGAAAGAATTGATTACCTTTGCCTTTCGGGTAACCGCAAAACCCGCGGGGAGCCGGCAGGTCGCCGGGCCTTCGCAAACCGCTAACCTGACTTACGACATGCAAAGTTTTACTCCTGAAGTACAGAAACGCTTCAAGTACTGGCAGATGCGCACGCTCATCGCCACGATGATCGGTTATGCGCTCTTCTATTTCGTCCGCAAGAACTTTTCGCTGGCCATGCCGGGGCTCGAAGCCGACCTGGGTATTTCGAAAACCAGCCTGGGTATTTTCCTTACGCTCAACGGGCTGGTCTACGGCCTTTCGCGTTTCGTCAACGGTATTCTGGCCGACCGGCTCAACGCACGCTTCTTCATGGCCACGGGACTCGCGCTCTGCGCGCTGGCCAATTTCGCCTTCGGTTTCGGCGTCGACGTGAGCGAGTGGATCACGGGCGAGAGTTCGGGTTCGCAGTTCAACAATACGCTGATCCTCTTCATGGGCGTCATGTGGGTGGTCAACGGCATGTTGCAGGGGACGGGCTTCCCGCCCTGCGCGCGGCTACTCACCCACTGGATTCCGCCCAAGGAGCTGGCTACCAAGATGTCGGTGTGGAACACCTCGCATTCGATCGGCGCGGGACTGGTCGTCATCCTCTGCGGCTACATCATGAGCCACATGGGCACGGGCGACGCCCATGTCGGCGCATGGCGCTGGTGCTTCTGGATTCCGGCGGGCATTTCGTTCGCCGGCGCGATCGGACTGTTCATTTCGCTGCGCGACACGCCCACTTCGGTGGGACTGCCCGAACTGCCCGGCACCGAGAGCAAAAAGAGCGGGGACGCTCCGTCGGCGGCCGACAAGGCCTTCCTGCGCCGCAAGGTCTTCGGCAATCCGCTGATCTGGATTCTGGCCTTCGCCAACTTCTTCGTCTACATCGTCCGCTTCTCGGTGCTCGACTGGGGTCCCACGCTGCTGAGCCAGTCCAAGGGGGTCAGCATGAGCCACGCCGGCTGGCTGGTGGCGATGTTCGAGATCGCCGGCATCGTGGGTATGCTGGTGGCCGGTTGGGCGACCGACAAGTTCCTCGGCGGGCGCGCGCACCGCACCTGCGTCTTCTGCATGGCGGGCGCGGCGCTGTTCATCTTCCTCTTCTGGCAGCTGCCCGTCGGCGCGCCGCTGTGGCTGACGTTCCTCTTCCTGATGATGGCCGGTTTCTGCATCTACGGGCCGCAGGCGCTCATCGGCATCGCCGCCGCGCAACAAGCTACCAAGAAGGCGGCCGCCACGGCCAACGGATTCACCGGCCTGTTCGGCTACGCCTCGACGATCGTGTCGGGTGCCGGACTGGGCTATCTGGCGCAGCACTACGGCTGGAACCACGCCTACATCGCCATGATCGCCATGGCACTCGTCGGCATGGCGGTCTTCCTGCTGATGTGGGGCGCCGGACGCGACGGGTACGAGACGGACGCCGAATAACGTCGGTCTGCGACGGTCGTTTTCTCGTTTCGGCGTAGTCCGGGCGGATTCGGGACTTGTGCTCGGCCTGACGAAAACGTTTTGCATAGGACACAGGGGCGGGTGTATTCTTGGAATGCACCCGCCCCTGTCGGTTTTCGGAGCACGCCCGATCTTCGCGGAACCGCTTCGGCTTCTCTCTCCGACCGATTCCGGACGTCTCGGCCCGACCTCTCGCCGACGGTGAACTCGGACTGTCCGCCAAGAGCCCCGCAAGGTGTTTTTGCGGATTGGAGTTTGGGTCTCCGATCGCGCTTGAAAAATAATCGGTGTAAAATTTTGAAAAATGCCTGATTTTTTCATATATTTGCGCAAACGATTGTGCAAGCTCTCCGGCTTCGGTATCCGAATCTCCGATACGAAATCGGCCCCGCTCGGAAGGGCGGCCGGGCGGTGAAGGCTGCAAGAAGGCGCTTTCGGTCGGTGCGATGCGGAAGGGCGGGCGGTCGCGGAGGATTTTTATCCGGCTGTCTTGCATCGCGTTTTGTGCGGAACGGCGGTGCGGACGCCGTACGGGAAACCTGAACTGATCTAACCTGAATGTATATGAAGCGAATTTCTATGATTCTGTTTGCCGCGGCGCTGTTGCTGCCGTGGTGCGCCGGCGCCGCAGCGCCGGAGAAGGGGGCTGTCCCCGTCATTTTCGAGACCGACATGGGCAACGACATCGACGATGCGCTGGCGCTCGACCTGCTCTATAAGGGCATGGACGCCGGCCATATCCGTCTGATCGGCGTGAGTCTCAACAAACGCAGTTCGACCTCGTTCGAGTTCATCGACCTGATGAATACATGGTACGGCTATCCCGATATTCCGATCGCCTACACGCCCCGGGCGGTGGACAACAAGGATCGGGACTATACGACGCCCGTCTGCGAATTGAAGGCCTCCGACGGCAAACCGCTCTTCAAGCGCAGCCGCAAGCCCGGCAGCTGGGAGGATCCGGTGGCGATGTACCGCCGGCTGCTGGCGGCCGAGCCCGACAATTCGGTCGTGGTCGTCTCGGTGGGCTTTTCGGGCAATCTCGCGGCGCTGCTCGCCAGCGGTGGCGACGACGTGTCGCCGCTCACGGGCCGCGAACTGGTGGCGCGCAAGGTGAAGTATTTTTCGGTCATGGCGGGCAGCTTCGGGGTGAAGAAGCGCGCCGAGTACAACGTCATCAACGACATTCCGGCCGCGCGCAAGTTCTTCGCAGAGTGCCCCTCGCCGATCGTGCTGACGCCCTTCGAGATCGGCAAGCAGGTGGTCTATCCCGGCCGCAGCATCGCCGAAGATTTCGGTTGGGCGGAGCATCATCCGATGGTCGAAGCCTACAAGGCCTATCACGAGATGCCCTACGACCGTCCTACGTGGGACGTGATCGCAACCTACTACGTCCTGCCGCACGAGCCGTCGTCGCTCACGCTCAGCATCCCCGGCCGCATTACGGTCGACGAGCAGGGCTTCATCTTCTTCACGCCCGACAAGGCGGGACAGCACCGCTACATCACCGCTTCCGACCGGCAGGCGGGCATGATTCTCGGTTATTTCCTGCGTGCGCTGCCCGAACGGCCGTTGCGTTACATGCGATAGTCTGAGCAAAGAGGCGCAGATGCACCTCGTCTGCACCTCTTTTTAACCTTAAAACTTCTTAAAATGGAACAATTAACCTCATTGAAACCGATGAGGCAGAGGGGGGGGGAATTCTACGACTCCTGTCCCTGGCTCTGTTGCTCGCCGTAGTTTCCGGGGAAGCCGCAAAGGCTCAGTCCCGGATGGTCGAAGGCACCGTTGTCGGTCGTGAAGGCAGTCAGGCCGCCGTGCCGTTGGTCGGCGTGGCGGTGGTGGTGAAGGGGTCGCTCCGAAACCATGCCGTCACCGATTTGCAGGGACGTTACTCGATCCGCGTCCCCTCTTCGACCGACACGTTGCAGTTTACCTATCTGGGTTATAAACCGTTGGAGCGGGTGGTCGGTTCGCGCACCCGCCTCGATGTGGAGATGCTCTCCGAATCGCAGCAGGTCGACGCCGTGGTGGTGACGGCGCTCGGACTGACGCGCAAGGAAAAAAGTCTGGGCTACGCCGTTTCGACGGTCGGCTCCGAAGACCTCAACAACACCGTCACGAACAACTGGCTCAACGGGATGGCCGGGAAGGTGGCGGGTCTGAATTTCGACACTTCGTCGGCCGGTCCCGGCGGATCGATTCGCGTGACGCTGCGCGGCGAGGGGTCGTTGGCTTATGACAAGAACGAAGCGCTGTTCGTTGTCGACGGCGTGCCGATCAACAGCGGCATGACCTCCAATACCGAGAACGGCTCCTACGGTAGCACCGTCAGTACGATCGATTACGGCAACGGCGCTTCGGATCTCAATCCCGACGATATCGAGTCGGTATCGGTCTTGAAGGGCCCCGCAGCCACGGCGCTCTACGGGTCGCGCGCAGCCAACGGTGCGATCATCATCACCACCAAGTCGGGACTCAAATCCGGAGGGCTGCGCGTGACATTCAATTCGAATGTCACGCTCGAACAGGCCGGTTTCTGGCCCGATTTTCAGGAGGAGTACGGATCGGGCGTCTATGAGTCGGCGCAGATCGACGGCGTGACCACGCCGCCCGAATACTCCTACTGGAACGTGGCGGCCGACAAGAGCGACACGGGGCAGAAGATCACCCGCTATCACGCCCGTTCGTCTTTCGGCGAGCGCTACGATCCCTCGAAGATGCGCTACATCTACTCGTCCCGCAACTGGGATACCGACGAGTATACGCGCAAACCGTGGGTGGCGCAGGACTGGTACAAAGGATTCTTCCGTACGGGCGTCACCTATTCCAATTCGATCTCCATCGAGGGCGGCAACGGCAAGGGCAATTCGGCCCGCGTGTCGTTCAAGGACATGCGCAACGACTGGATCGTCCCCAATACGGGTTACGAGAGCCAGAATCTCAGCTTCTCCTTCTCGACCCGCATTTCCAAGGCCGTTACCGTGAGCGGTAAGGCCAACTACTATCGCAAGAACAGCGACAATCTTCCTTCGGCCGGTTACAGCACGGCTTCGCCGCTCTATGCGCTGATCTGGAATCCTTCGTCGGTGAGCGTCGACGATATGTACGCCGAGTGGAGCGAAGGGCGTATCGCGGCCATGAATGCCGCAGGAACGACCGGATCGGGCAATCTGATCAACCCCAGCAGCGACAATCCCTATTTCATGGTTTACGAGCAGCTCAACACGCAGGATCGCGACCGCGTGTACGGCAACGTCTCGGTGAATGTCAATATCTGGCGCGAAAAGCTGACGCTCATGCTGCGCGGCGGCATGGATCTCAACAACGATTTTCGCACGCAGCGCAAACCGCAGTATTCGATCGGGCACACCAAGGGGTGGTACCGCGAGCAGACGGTGCGCAATTTCGAGATGAACACGGATTTCATGTTCAACTACAAGGACTCGTTCGGCGATTTCCATCTTTCGGCGGCGTTGGGCGGCAACCGGATGTATCAGAAATTCCAGAATGTGACGCAGACGGCCGAGAATCTTCAAGAACCCGACGTCTTTCTGCTGGTCAATGTCGACGGACGGTTGCTGTCGTCCAACACGCGGCGTGAAAAGGGGGTGAACAGCCTCTACGGTTATGTGAACCTCAGTTGGCGCGACATGCTGTTTCTGGATCTGACGGCACGCAACGACTGGTCGAGTACGCTGGCGCCGGGCAACAACTCCTATTTCTATCCTTCGGTGGGAGTCAGCTTCCTGCTGGACGAGGCGCTCGGTTTTCGGGAACGCGCACCGTGGATCGACATGCTGAAACTGCGCGGATCGTGGGCCAATGTGGGCAACGATACCGACCCCTATCAGCTGACGGCCATTTACAGCAACAGCGATTTCCAGGGAGGCTATCGTCTTTCGAGCGCGATCCAGAACTACAACATCAAACCCGAGAACATCGAGAGCTGGGAGACCGGCATCGAAGCCCGTCTCTTCGGCGGACGCATCGGACTCGACGTGGCGTATTACGATTCGACGACGACCGACCAGATCATCACCGTTCCCGCCGACTGGGCCACGGGTGCGGCATCGAAACTCATCAATGCGGGCGAGGTCAACAACCGCGGTGTGGAGGTGGCGCTCGATCTGCGTCCCGTCGAGACGAAGAACTGGCGCTGGGACATCGGTCTCAACTGGTCGAAGAACTGGAACGAGCTGGTGGCGTTGGCGCCGGGCGTGGAGATGTGGCAGCTCAATTCGAAGCTGACGGTCGGCTCGACGGTCTTCACCTACGCCTATCCGGGCGGTGTGCTGGGACGCCTTTACGGGATCGGCTACGAGACGGCGCCCGAAGGAAGTTTCTACGTCGACGAGGCCGGGAAGTTCGTGGATTGCTCCGGAGCCAGGATCATCGATGCCGAAACGGGAAATCCCGTGCTGACGGAGACGCTCAAAGATCTGGGCAGCATCTATCCCAACTACAAGGCGGGTCTGAACACGCGGCTTAGTTACAAGGGACTGTCGCTGGCGATGACTTTCACGGCGCAACAGGGCGGACGGGCCTATTCGGTGACGAGCGCCGTGCTCTCGACGCTGGGCAAACTCGAAAATTCCCTGCCGGGTCGTTACGACGGTCTGATCGCCGACGGGGTCAATCTCCATGCCGACGGAACCTATTCGAAGAACCGTACGGTGACCCGGAATGTCGTCGAGTATTACAACCTCTATGCGCAGTACCGCAACAACATCGAGCAGCACGTCTACTCGACTTCGTTCCTGAAACTCAAAGAACTGCGGCTGGATTACAGTTTTCCCGAACAGATCTGCCGCCGGCTGCGTGTGGTGCGGTCCATTCAGCTGGGCTTCTTCGCCACGAACCTCTTCTGTTGGACGAAATGGCCGCAGTACGATCCGGAAGTGGCGTCGTGGGCCGGCGGGTCGCTCTCGAAGGGTGTCGAGACCGGCGGCTATCCGATGACGCGGACTTACGGATTCAATCTTAAACTAACCTTCTGACGCGATGAAAACGATACGATTCAGATGCTATGCGGCGTGCTGCATGGCGTTTCTGGGGATGGGCTGTACGGCTTCGTTCGAGGAGTACAATACCAATCCCAATCAGATGGAAATGTGGGAGATAGGCCCCGAAAGCCTGTTGGAGAATCTGGTGTTCAAGGAGTTCGAATGCCTGCTCCACCGCACGTGGTACATCAACGGAGAACTGATCCAGTACACGGTGTCGGGTTCGTCGCTCAATGCCTTCCATCGTTACGTGATTTCGAACGGCGTTCCCTCCGACCACTGGGCCACGCAGTTCCAGTGGGCGGCCACGGCCGACCACATGTATCGCCTGGCGTTGGAACAGAACGACGTCAACTGCCAGGCCATCGCGCTGACGATGCGCGCCTTCTGCATGGCGCACTGCACCGACGGTTTCGGCGACGTCCCCTTTACGGAGGCGTTTCAGGGACGCGACGGCCTCGCCCAGCCGCTGTTCGATACGCAGCGGTCGATTTACGAACGGCTCTACGAGGATTTGGAGTTGGCCAACAGCCTCTACGATGTTTCGAAATCGCTCAAATCGCCTTCGCGCGACCTGCTTTACGGCGGCGACATGGCCAAATGGAAGCGGTTCACCAATTCGCTGCACCTGCGGCTGCTGATGCGTTGCATCAACCGCGACGGGGAGTTGGGCATATCGGAACGTATCCGTTCGCTCGTTTCGCAGCCGACGCTCTATCCGCTGTTCGAGAGTAATGACGATAATGCCACGCTCTTCTATACGGGCGTCGTGCCTTTCGTCAACTATTTCAAGAATACCACCTACGAGAATTTCACCACCTACGGCCGTCGGGCCTCCGCATCGTTCGTAGACCGCATGGCTGCCATCGGCGATCCACGGCTGTCGATCTATTTCGTGCGCCGCGGCGACGCATGGGGCGGCTATCCGAGCGGCGAACCGGTCGACGAGACGACTACGACCGAGAACGTGGCCAATCTCAACTGGGAGGTGCTGGCGCAGAGTACGTCGCCTTTTTCGGTGATGCGCTACGACGAAGTGCTTTTTCTGCTTGCGGAAGCCGCGCAGCGCGGCGTGATTGCGGGCGTCGGGGCCGAGGAGTATTACGAAGCGGCGATCCGCGCTTCGATCGGTTACTGGCACGGCGTCGATACGTCGGGCGCCGAGTTGCCCGAAAGCGTGATCGAGGCCTATCTGCAAAATGTCGCCTACGACGGGACGTTGCGCTGTATCATCGAACAGAAATACATCGCCCTGTTCTGGTGCGGTATGGAGGCGTGGAACGAGTATCGCCGCACCGGATATCCGGAGCTGACGATCGGGTCGGCGACGAGCAACGACCATATTCTGCCCACGCGTTTCGAATATCCGGTCAACACCTCCACGACCAACCCGGTGAATTATGCACAGGCAGTCGCGCGTCTGGCCGAGTCGTGGCCCGGCGGCGGCGACAACATGCGCACGCCCGTGTGGTGGAGTTTGCAGGCGGCGCGACAATCCCAAAAACCTTGAAACGATGAAGACGATACACTATTTGCTCCTTGCCGCCGGCCTTTGCGTGCTGACGTCCGCCTGCGACGACGAGTCGTCCGAAGGGGCGCGTTTGACGTTCGAACCGGCGCTCGAATCGCTCGAATTTACGACCGAAGGAGGTTCGCAAACCTTTCTGCTCTACTCGAATGTCCCCGAATGGTCGATTCGTTGCCGTTACGGCGACGAGTGGATCGACGTGTGGCCCGCCGAGGGCGATTTCGACGGGCGTTTCTCGGTGACCGTCGACGAGAACGACCGTGCCGAGTTGCGCTACGACCATTTGGAGATCTATGCCGGCGGCGAACTGATGCGCACGCTCGAAGTGCGGCAGCAGGCGCCCGCGCCTGCGATTGCGACGAATTTTACCGAAAAACAGGTGGCGGCGTCTGCTGCTTCGTTCGATGTGTTGGTGACCTGCAACGCCGAATGGCGTGCCGAGGTGTCGCCGGAGGACGAGGCATGGCTCTCGCTGGGCGAACGTACCGCCACCCGGTTGAATGTCGTTTGCGCGGTCAACGACACGGGTGCATCGCGCGAGGGCGCGGTGCGGCTCTACATTCCCGGAACGGCGTGCGAAGTGTCGCTCGCCGTGAAACAGTCGAACAACTAAACAATGAGAACCGATTATGAAACGCTGTTATAAAATTGCCCTTTGCTGCCTCTTCGTCCTCTTGGGCGCGGTTGCCTGCACGGACGATCCCGTGCAGGAGGCTCTGTCCGACGACGGGCGTTTGGTTACGGGGTTCTGGATTGCGTCGCCGCAGCCGGTTCACGCCGGTCAGACATTGACGATGCTGGGAACGGGGTTCGCCGAAGGCGATGTCGTCCGTTTCGAGAGCGGAACCGGCAGCTTCGAAAGTCCGCTTGCACAAGTCTCCGAGAGCTTTGCCTGCACGACCGTTCCGGCCGGCATGGCTTCGGGCGGTTACGACCTGACACTGGTGCGAGGGGCGGCATCGCAACGTCTGGCGCGGGTGAACCTGCGCATAACGCTCGATCCGACACGGATTCCCGACCGCGAAGGGGCGACGATCAAGGGCGTCGTCTACTGCGGATTGGAACCTGTGGCCGGCGTGCGCGTGTCGGATGGTTTCGAGACCGCCGTGACCGATGCCGACGGTTACTATTGGCTCGCGTCCGACAAGCGGCAGGGGTATGTGTTCGTCTCGTTGCCGTCGGGTTACGAGGCCGAGAGCACCGACACGACCGCTCCGGCTTTCTGGGCGCCGCTCGCGGAGGCGGCGGATGTCTGCGAGCAGCACGATTTCGAGTTGCGCCGCGTCGATCAGTCGCGCCATGTGATGATCGTGGCCGCCGACCTTCATCTGGCCAACCGTCCCACGGCGACGGGCGACCTCCGGCAGTTCGCCGAGGGGTTTATCGCCGAGACGACGGCCTTCGCTTCGGCACAGAGCGTGCCTACCTATCTGATGGTGTTGGGCGACATGACGTGGGACGAGTTCTGGTACTCCAATCTTTACAGCCTGAGCAACTACCGCACCACGATGCAGGGGTATCCCGTGCCGATCTACCACACGATGGGCAACCACGACAACGATCCCTATTTCGCCGGTGATTTCGCCGCCGAAGCGGCCTACCGCAAGGCGTTGGGTCCGACCTATTACTCGTTCGACGTGGGCGAAGTGCACTACGTCATGCTCGACAACACGGTTTACATCAATACGGGCGGCACCGAAGGTTCGATGGGCAAACGCAACTACCACTCCTATGTGACCGACCAGCAACTGGCATGGCTGCGCGACGATCTGGCGGCCTTGCGCGACAAGTCGCAGCCCGTGGTCGTGGGGATGCACTGTCCGGCGATGAACAACTACAACGCGGCGTTCGAGAATAGGGAGAGTTTCAATCCCGCGGGGAAAACGCAGGAGTTGTTCGATTGTTTCGAAGGATTCTCGGACGTCCACTTTCTGACGGGACATACCCATTACAATGCCAATATGGAGCGGGGAGCGATTTTCGAACACAATGTCGCCGCCGTCTGCGAGACGTGGTGGTGGGCCGGCAAACTGTCGGGCGTCGGGGTTTGCAAGGACGGGTCGCCGGCCGGTTACGCCGTTTACGAGGCCGATGGCCGCGAGCTGAACTGGTACTACAAGGGTGTCGGTCAGGATCGCGACAAGCAGTTCCGCACCTACGACATGAACAAGGTGCGTGAATTCTACACGCCGGCCGTGATCGAGATTCTCTCGCAATGGCCGCGGCGTGCGGACGACGGTGCGGGCGACGACTATTTCGACGTGGCCGACAATACGGTCTTCATCAATGTCTGGAACTGGGATTCGCAGTGGACGCTCCGCGTGACGGAGAACGGCCGTGAGTTGCCCGTCGAACGGGTGTGGCATCGTGATCCGTTGCATACGATCTGTCTGGACTATGCGCGGATTCTGAACGGGCTCGATCCGGTCAACGACTGGGAGTCGCTGCGTCACTCGCACATGTTCCGTGTCGTGGCTTCGTCGCCGCGCACATCGTTGCATGTCGAGGTGACCGACCGTTTCGGCCGCCGTTACGAGGAGACGATGCGCCGCCCCAAGGAGTTTACTGCGGATATGAACTGATAAAGCGAAGAGACGATGAAAAATAATCCATTTCTATCTATTCTCATCCCGCTTTGGGGAGTTGTCTCCTTGCTGGCGGGGTGTGCCGACGGCGGCGATGCGGTGAGCCTGTTGCAGGTCAGCGCCGCGAGGGTCGAGGTCGGAAAGAACGGACTGACCGCCGACGGCCGCATCCCGTCGATCGAGGTCGAGTCCGACGGTTACTGGCGCGTGTTTGCGGAGTCCTCCGCCGCGTGGGTGCGGACCGATCCTTCGGCTGCTTCGGGGAGCTGTACGGTGACGTTGAGCGTGGAGGCCAACGACGGCCCGGCCCGGACGGCCGTGCTGCGGATCGGCTGCGGCGACGGTACGACGCAAGAGGTCGAGGTGCGTCAGGAGGGCGCCGGCTCCCGCTTGCGCTACTATGAAGATTCGTTCGGCGCCGGTGCCGACGAGGCCGTTGCACCCTCCGATTACGAGGATTTCCGCGTCGCGGGCTGCGGTGCGCTCGAAACGGTCTACGGGGCCGAACGGGCGACGGTGGCCGCCGACGCTCCTTCGACGGGATACGAAGGTGCGAGCGGCGGCGGGAATATCGTCCTGGCTGCGGGCGGACTCTTTACGCTGGGACCGGTCGATGTGAAGGGTGCGCTCGATCTGCGCTTCTCGACGGGGCTCTATCTGCCTTCGGCCGAAGCGGCCGGAAGCGTACGGTTGCAGGCCAGCCGCAATGCGACGCAATGGATCGACGTGCCGTTCGCGGTCGCGCCGGAGGCAGGGTGGAGTTGTCCGATGACCGCTTTCTACATTGCCGAAGACGTGACGCAGCTCTGGTTCCGGCTCTCGACCGGGGCCGATGGCGTGCGGATCGACGATCCGGCACTCGTCGAGGGAGAGGAAGCCGAGGGCGAATTGCTCGAACTGGGCGGGGAGCTGGCAGCGCCGGAGGGGCTCGAATGCGCGATCGCCGAACGGTCGCTCACCTTCTCGTGGGATGCCGTGCGCAACGCCAAGAGCTACGATTACGAACTGTATACGAAACAGGGCGTGCGGGTGGCCGAAGGGTCGACGCCGCTGACGACGGCCGCCGTCGAGGGGTTGGAGATGGGTACGACCTATCGCTTCTCGGTGCGTGCCGTACCTGCCGAAGGGACGATTTACAGTGCGTCG
>ERZ773192.3173-NODE-3173-length-12607-cov-2.713432_pt1 | contig 12607 bp, 19 predicted proteins | sample MGYA00581010_ERZ773192 | MGnify/ENA primary metagenome ERZ773192 (study PRJEB29015, sample SAMEA2737741) | human gut metagenome | biome: human gut; feature: human-associated habitat; material: faeces | place: China | collected 2012 ...
GAGCTTTTTATAAGCTTCGTTTTTCCCTCGCTGTTCCCGTTTTTTGTTTGCGTTGCGCTGCTTAAGGGGCTCGGCGTGTTCGGCGTGAAGAGCGGCCGTGTCGGTGCCGCAATATTTAAAATATTTGCGATATCATTGATTTCCGGAACACCCACAGGGCCGATGCTTATCGGTTCGGTGCTGCCCGAAAGCACCGAATTGAACTATAAAAAGCAACAACTGAACAATGAATTGCGGAGTGCGCTTGCCGCACTTACAAACCTTGCAAGCCCTGTTTTTATTGCGGGAGCGGTTTGCAGCCGCATGTTCGGCTTTCGCGAACGGAAAGCCGAACTTCTGCTTGCATTCTCCCATTACGGTGCAGCCGCACTGTCGGTCAGCCTGCTTATGCTGCTTGCCTCCGTTCTCAACTGCAAATTCCGTCCCGCGGCGGATTCCCAAAGCCGCATTCGGGCGGCCGCAGTTTTTCCGAAAGCCGTTCGTGAATCGGTAAATTCAATTCTGCTTGTGGGCGGAACGCTCGTGTTTTTTGTTGTTGCGGTTCGGCTGCTTGAAGCAAGCGGGATCGTGTCTCTTTTGGGGCTGAACGAACTGCAAAAAGGCACGCTGTTCGGACTTTTGGAAATGACAAACGGGATAAAAATCCTTTCGGCGGAGCCTGTGTCGCGACTTTCTCTCGTTCTCACCTGCGGACTTATGTCTTTCGGGGGACTTTGCATATTTCTTCAGACCTGCGGAGTTGTGAATCTGCGCCCTGTCGGGTATTTCGCTGCAAAGCTTTTCCATGCGCTGCTTTCGGCGGCTCTCTGTGCGGCAATGTACCCGTTGTTTTTTTCAAACGCCGCACCGGTATTCATTTCGACGGCGGAATCTGCGGCTATTGCCGAAAACATAATGACGACTGCACAAATTGCGCTGCTATGCCTGTTTTCCTCCTGCATATCCGCACTCGCGGCCGTGTTTGCCGTCAAAAGCACGAGGACATGAATTAACAAAGAGTATATGCAAAAAAGGCAGTCACAGCCGCCCGCAATGAGGCGGACGGCTGTTACGACCTGCCCTTGATTTTATTATACAATTTCGGCACATTCGCCTGCTCGGAACTCATTCCGTTTTCACAGCATTCAAAAACCGAATCAGGCACATTAAGCAATGCCGAAAGGCTTATTCAGCATCATCCTCGAAATCATCCTCTTGGGAGGCTTTCTTTTTGCGTTTGAACAGATTGCCGAAAATATTCCATCCCAATGCGTCATCGTCCTCATCTGCATCGCCCGCTTCATCCGCAGCTTCGTTTTGAGCGGGAGCGGACTGCGGGCGGGGCTGTGCGCCGGTCGTTGCCGCAGGGCGCGCATCAAGAGCTTTCCTGTCCGCCTCAATTGCGGAATAATACCGTTCAAGATAATCCATCAATTCCGCAAGCACGCTGTCCGCACTGAGTTTTGCATTGCTGTAGACTTGGTTGGAACGCAAAACGGTTTTGCGGCGGAGTTCCTCGGCGCGCTTCTGCGCTTCAAGCGTTACCTCACTTTCGCTGACAAGGCGTTCACGGGTTGCATTTGCTTCTTCAATAATATCACGTGCTGTATCTTTCGCCCTTGCAATGCAGTCTTCATAGTAGCTGTTGCCCTGCTCCGTCTTTTGCTTCAGGTAGTCATCACCCTCGGCAACGCGGGATTCGTAGTAGTCATCCGCTTCGCCCGTTTTGTTTTCAAGGTAGGTATCACCCTCGGCAACTTTGTTGTCGTAGTATGTGTTGGCATCGGTTTCCATCTGCTCGGCATCGATCCTTGCTTTTTCGACGGTGTCCTGTGCAATGCGGTCGGCGTCTGCTTTTGTTGCATTCGAATACTCGTCGGCTTCAAGCATGATCTTGTTTGCTCTTGCAAGCACATCGTTCGCCTTGCGGACATTCTCCGGCAGGCAGCTCTTGATTTCAACAAGTATTCCTGCTATTTCGTCAGCGTTAACAATTCTCCGATCCGCGCTGCCGAATCTCGGTATCTGGCTGTTATCGATCAGCTCAATAAGCTCATCAATGCGCCCTTCAATAATCTTATCGTGATGTGCCATGGTGTTTTATCCTTTCAAATGGTTTTTTATTATATCTGTGTTCATAATCTCCCGCAATTGCTCCGCACATGATTTTGCGGCAAAAGGCAAAACCGTTCTTCCGATAAGGGAGCTACAGCGTTTTAAGTTTTTCCAATCGCAACAGAATATCGTTAAAGCTTATAATTCTGAAATCTGCACTGCCGAATTTCGGTGCGGGACTGCAAAAAATCGCATCTTCGGCTTTTTTCGCTTCGACGAGCAATTTATCATTGCCGGAAGCTGCGGCAATTTCTTTCAGTGTGTCCAGCGTGTCAGGGGCACCGTTAATCAGAGCGGTAATAGCGGCCTGTACAAACGCAGTGGTCGCAATCCGCGTGGTGTTATTTCCTGCGGCAGGCGTCGGCGCTTTTGGTTCTCCGGTAAATGTCGGATTATGTTTCTGTGCATACTGGGTATGAGGATCCTGTGCGGCAATGTGGTTTCTCATCTGGTCATCCACATACAGCCTTAATTCCAGGACTTCATCATCCACGTATTTACGGGTCGCCAGTACCACCGACGGGTCGATTTTCAGCGTAATAGCTTCGGTATTCGTGACAACCAGAATCATGCGGATAGTCTGGGTACGACCGCTGCCTTCCTGCAACTGCGGTTTGTACGTTTCCGGGCAGTTCGCCACCGCAATGAGTACGCCTTCATCATCATAAAGCCCAATCTCACGGATCCAGAATCCGCCCTCGTTCTCAGGGATGATTTGCTCCGCAATAATCTGGCTCTGGTTGTTCGGGTCAACACTCAGAAGATTCAGCGGCGCGATGCGTTTCTGGTTAATCAGTTTTGTCTGTGCCGGGTCTGGTGTCGGCAAGACACCATTCGCATCACCAACGGCCATTTGCGTCAGATTCAGCTTACTGCCGAGCATCGTCGCGTTAGCCAGCCGTGCCGCGCCCTGATTAGTCAGAATGGCGTAGTATTTCACTGTCATGCGTTTACTCTCAGGTTATCAATTAAATGAATGGCCGAGGCCGGGAAATAATCCCCTCCGACAATAATGGCCTCCGGGGTGTAGGGATAAACCGTCAGGGCGTCACCGTGATAGCATCCCGCACCGGCAAAAATGTTGCCGTTTGTACTTAAACTGATAGCCAGTCCCGTCAGATGGCGGCTTGCCGGTTTTGCATCAGCAACGAGGCGCTCCAGCTCCTGATACATTTCTTCGGTAATACCCTGCTCAAGCACGCCAACAACGATGCGGAACGTCCCCGGCTCCTCGTTGAGCTGCCACCACTCCCTCACCTCAATCAGATAGCCGAGCGGCTCCACCACACGCCGGATTGCGCCTATAGTGCCCTTATGGCAGTGAATGAAATACGCATCGCGGATAACAGCGCGTTTTGTCGCTTCCGGCCACTTATCATCCCAGCGGTCAACCGAAAATGACCACGCCAGCCACGGCAGCAGATTTGCCGGACAGGTATCCGGGTTCCACAGCTCACGAATACTGACCGGCGTTTTTTCAATTTCCGCACAGGCTTTTGCGGCGGCAACTTCAAGCGGTGATGAGCCGGTCGGCAGCAGTCGCGAATCACTCATCCGAGCCTCCGGTCACGACGCGGTATTCGGTACAGAAAGACGCCTGCGTACTGTTGAGCACGATGTCAGCCAGCGGTGCAGCCAGTTCGACACGCTGCACGCCTTCCACATGCAAAGCGGCATAAATGGCAGACAGACGGATGTCGCGCCCCAGCCGGTGCTGTGCCGTGATATACGCTTCCAGCTTTTTCACAGCGGCAGCGCGGATGGGTTCGCTTTCGGGACCAGGGTAAAGGTAAAGCGTGGCGTTTATCTGGTATTCAACAATGGCGGCAGACTGCACGGTCACGCGGTCGGCCACCGGCCTGACGTCCTCGCCATTAAGGGCGTTACGCACCACGGCCAGCAGGTCTTCGGATGCGACGCCGTTATTTTCACGTGACAGCACAGAGATGGTGACGCAGGCCGGAGACGGACTGGTGACAGAAATATCCGCGACACGCCCGTCGGCACTGCGACCATGATACTGATAGGCTCCCACCGACCCGGCGACGCTTAAGCCCTCAAACGCCTGCTGAATACGCAGACGATAATCGGTGTCAGACTCCATCACTGCCGGTGTCGGCGGGATGGTCGAATCATCTGCCGGGGTGATAATCAGGCGCGTGGTGTTGTAATTGGCACCAATCACATCAAGGTCATTACCGGCGGCACAGGCCAGCATTACCGCCCGTGCGGCCTCATTCACACGCTGACGCCAGATAAGCTCACGATAAGCATTTTCCTCCAGCAGTTTGACGAGAGGCTCGGATTCCAGCGTCAGGGTACGGGCAACCGCCTCCTGCTGGTCTTCCGGGTAAAGGGAAATCAGTGTCGCCTTGCGTTCGGCAAGAATGGTTTCAAAGTCCAGCTCCTCGACCACATCCGGTGCAGGTAGCTGGTTCAGGTCGATAATCGGCATGGTTTCAACTCACAGGGATGGTTAACGAAAGTGGCTGGCCGGTGTCGTTGTGCTGGCCGGTCAAAGTGACAGTCATTCGCCCGTCAAAACTGCGCGCCGTGGTGACGGATGACAGGGTGACGCGGGGTTCCCATTTCAGCACTGCCATGTAACAGGCGACCTTAATCTGCAACTCAAGCGCCGGGGTCTGCGGCTGGTCAATCATTGATGCCAGCAACGAGCCGTAATCACGACGCATCACCCGTGAGCCGACCGGTGTGCGCAGGATATCGCCGATACTCTGGCTGATATGCTCAAGGTCAGTGACAGTCAGGCCATCACTGCGATTCATTCCGAGATAACGCGCTGTCATAGAGGACTCCCGGTTGTGCCGCCGCTGTCGCCGGGGTGTTTATGGGTATGCAGCACCTTACCGTTTGATGAGAGTTCACCACCGGTGTGTTCAATGTTGCCGCGCATCGTCCCACCCTTCTGCACTTCCAGCGTGCCGGTAGTCAGTTTGTTAGTGCAGACCACCTCCGGTGTGTCCAGGGTGATGCGGGTTGACGCTTTCACCATGACCACCGGCACCGTGGCGGTAACAGAATCAGAAGCCGTCACGCTGGCCGTTTTAATTCCGCTTACCGTGAGTGCACTGGTTTCGGGTTCATACTCAATCACCGCCCCGTCAGGGAAACGGATATGCAGGGCATCCGCCGACGCAGACGGCGCGGGGTTATCGCCGGAATAAATCCCCGGCAGAACGAACGCCGTGTCGAGTTCACCGCCCACGGCCAGAATCAGCACCTGCTCCCCCACGGAAGGTGCCCACCATGTGCGCGAACGCCCGGCGCGATGGGTCAGCCACTGAAGCCAGTCAGTGCACATGCCGCCGGTCTGCACACGGCAGCGACCGGCGTTAAGGTCGGTTTCGACGACAAGGCCGGTGCGGATCATGTTGCGCAGTGCGCGCGCGATTTCCTGAATATTTGCGAGAGTGTTCATAACGGGAAGGATGCCGCCGGGTCATACCGGCGGCAATGTGACGATGAGGTGTCGGGAATGGCACAACTAACGGTCGAGGTGAGCCAGGATAATCTCTTCAATCATCTGCACATCCTCACCGGTAAAGCCGAGCAGAGGACGCGCCGGATAATCAATTTTCTTACCGTCTTTTCGGTTTTCTTCCGACAGACCGAACTGATGCACACTGGCAATTTTCGGCGACTTCCCGCCGTAAAACTCCATTGATGCCTGTTCCGGGCTGGCGCGGATATGCAAAAAACGACTGGTGATAAGTTTCGCAAACATTTTTCGCTTAACACGACCAGTCTTTTTTCTGGCGCTCTGCTGCTGGCGTGGCGCGTAGGGTGTGCCGTCCGGGGCTTTCTGTGCCATCACCCGGCGCTGCTGACTCTGCCGCAGACGTTTCGCCAGTTCGGCACTCAGTCGCCGACGCCCTGACGGTGACAGCGATTCAATCAGTCCGGTCAGCCGGTCTTCAAAACGCTTAAACTCATTCATCCCACTTGCTCACCAGTTCGCCATTGATATAAAGCTCCACCGGGCGGGTGACCGGCTCCGGCGGCGTGGGTTCCGGGATATTCTTCACATGCAGTGCGCCGTCCACCTCACTGACCAGCGTGCGCTCGGTCAGCATCAGGCTGATGCTGATATCAAAGCTGCTGTCATTGTTGATGTCTGCATAAAACGTGAAGCCCTTTTTCTGGCCTGCGTCGGTGGTCATGATGTCGGGCTGATTTTCCCGCAGCCACGCCAGCACCGGCACGATGAGCAGGTCAAAATCACCGGTAAAGTCGGTCACAATGACATTGAGCGTGTAACGCTTTTCGAATGACAGCGACGTCGCCAGCGTGGAGGCAATACTCCCGTTATCCACGAATATCCGCAGCATCTCGGGACTGGTTTTCAGCACCGTGACGGCATCAGTCAGCGCCCTGCGCAGGCTGTCGGGTTTGAGCATCGTTTTCGTCCTGACAGTGTTTAATCATTTTTACCTGGCTGGCACAGCGTGCCAGCGCGTTCTCAAGCTGTCGGATATCGGCACTTAAATCGCCGTTCGTCTCCGGGTCACTGCCCGGCATCGGGCAAAGGCTCACTTTCGGGCAGGCGTTGGCGACAATCACTGGCGTCAGTGCAGGCGGGGCGCTGGTGCAACCGGCGCACAGCATCAGGCAGGTCAGCGCCGTACCAGCGGCGAAAATCTTCGTTTTCATTCAGTAACCTCGTGATGGTTTTCTCGCGCTGTGCTTCACGCTTCGCCGCGTTCTCCAGTTCCTGACGCAGTGCCACCTGCGACAGCTCGTTTTTGTCTGCTCTGGCGAGGGCAACATGAAGCTGATTTTTCAGCATGGTGATGGTCGTCTGCTGCCCGTTGGCGACGTTGTTCGCCCTGTCCAGCGAGGTGCGCAGGCTGGCGTTTTCATGCTTCTCCAGAAACAGACCGGCCACCGCCAGTGATAACAACACAACCAGCACAATCATCAGCTTTGACATGGTTCCCGCCCCTCAAAACGCTGACGACAGGCCGTGCGTATCAACCGGAAGAACACCGACGCCACGAGGTAAATCAGCGCGGTAAAAATCCACCCGGCAGCGACCAGCGAGATAAACGTCGCCACCATCACCACCAGAGCCGCCGCCCGTCTGCGCCACGGCACCGGCTGCAAAAACAGCGACGTGACAATCTTCACGGCCAGCGATTCCGGCGGCAGCTCCCGTCCGTAGCGTTCCAGCACATACTCCGTGGCATACACGCCGACACCACTGGCAACCACACAGATAACCGTCGCCAGAATCGCCCAGGCAGCGACAAAATTGACGGCCACGCTCTGCGGGTAAATCAGGGACAGTGCCAGCATCAGCGCCAGCGACACGTTCAGCATCAGTGAAAGGGATAATTTCTTCATGGTGTTTACTCCGTTTAAGCCGGTACGCCGCCGGCGGTACGCCAGACGGTGACCAGTTTTTCCAGTGAATGCTCACGCTGACCGTAACCGGCACCCGGCAGGGACGCCCAGATATTGCGACAGCGTGAAATGGCGCGCTCAATGCGTCCCGCCCGGATGTCATCCAGTGCACCGCGTTCGCGGATCAACTGAATGGCAAGTCTGTCCTGTGACAACGGACTGAAATCCGGCAGGGCAAGCTGTTTGCGGTAATGCGGCCAGAACAGGTAAAGCTGCTGATAGCGACCGGAGGCCGTGGATTTTTCACCGCGACGGTTAAACACCTTCGCCGGTCGGCCATGCGCGAACGGGTGGTCACTGTAGTCGGTGAAAATTTCCGGCTTTCCGTCCAGTCCGGTGACTATCACGTCATAGCCCCGGTTTTTCGTCAGCGGATGATTCGCCGTCCCTTCGGACACGGCCAGCATGTCGAGAAAGGCGGCGATATTCTGGTGCGTGTTAATTACCGGCATTACGGTTTCCCCCTGCCCTTAAAGCGGCGCTGAATGGCAATCTCAATCACCTGATAACCGGCGATACCCAGCATGGAGCCGATGCCGCACACCGCAGGCAGTGACAGGTCAGGAAACTGCACCAGAACAACACCGGCAACCATCGAGACAAAACCACCGAGCAACATGCGCCCGATAAACAGACGCGGGGTGATGGGTTCACCACCGGCAAGCACCTTGCCGACAACAATCAACACCCCAATCATGAAAAGCGACAGGACGCTTTTTTCTTCTGCTGTCATGCGTTACTCCCACAGATTGACAGTTTCAGCCACGGGCGCGGTCTGAACGTCGGGCAGTTCGACGGCGGTGCCGTGTGGCAGCACCGCACCCAGTTCAGCCAGTCCCGGATTTGCGGCGAGCACGGTCTCAACCACGCCCTCAGTGCGCCCGTAATACCGGACACAAATGGCGTCGAGCGTGTCGCCCTGTAGCGCAAAGGTCTTCATCAGATTTGACTCACGATGCAGCGTGGCTTGTCCTGGATACGCGCCACCGCCCAGCGCATATCCCGCCACAGCTCATCAATGGTGCTGTCAATGCTGTCAGCCTTCTTGTCGCCTTTCGCACTGGCATCCACGCCGCGGTAACGCTCATAAAGCGACGCGGTCGCCATCGCACACACGGCGCGCTCGTAGTAAAAAACTTTGATGCTTTCACCGTCGATGTCGTCCGCCGGGACGTCCGCCAGACGCGTAAAACCGGCGGCAATTTTCTGTTCGCGGTACTCGTACAGCTCCGCATTCGTCTCCGCCATGCCTGACTTGATGGCCTCTCGCAGACGGGCGGGGGCGACGGTCTGCTCAAGGCGCATACGTTCCCGGACGCGCTTCGGGTCGATATCGGGAAAAAAGAACGTGTTTTTAATCACCGGCTCGTCGCCAGCCGGTTGCGGGATGACCACCGTACCCTCACCGGACACGGGAGCCTCCTTTCGCGGAATAATCAGCGTCATCATGACTACCTCTGAAAAGTCGGGCGGTGGACGCCGGTGCAGTGTCAGGTGATTCACCCTCACTGACCGGCGTGCCGCCCTGGCGCGGGGCGCATTCGGTTGTTAACTGGCTTTCTTTTTCGGGCGTCCACGTTTTGCCGGTGTCACGCTCCGGGTCTTACGCGGGGCGCGGGTGGCCGCTTTTGGCTGCGGCTCCGGCTTCGGTTTCAGCTCCCGCTCCAGTCGTTCAATCTCTTTTTTGACGCCTGCCTGACAGTCGAGCTGTGTCGCACGTTGCAGGTGAGCCAGCGCACCGGCGGCATCACCAGCGTCACGCAGAAACAGACCGGTGATTTTGTGCAGCTTTGCGCGCACTTCATCAGGCATGTCAGCCGTGGCGGTCAGTTCAAGGGTGTCCGTCAGCAGGCGGGGATCCACAGACTCACCGGCAGCGTGAGCGCGCATGGCCGCAAGCGCCACCTCCTCGGTGAACATATACGGCGGGGTGCGGCGGTGTTTACCCGGCATGGTCAGACCGTACTTCAGGGCATAACGGGCAATCTCCAGCGCACCGGCAATATCGCCGGTATCCAGACGCCACAGCATGACCGTCATCAGAATGTCATCCTGTGCACCTTTGCCCTGCTCCAGCACGCCGTTCACCCACGGCAACCAGAACGGCAGCAGTTCGCGTTTTTTCGCGGCCTTCAGCTCTTTTGAATAAATCGCTTTCAGTGTGCGCTGGTCTGCGGCGAGCTTAACCAGCATCTGCTCATAGACAGTTGCATGTCGCAGCGGGGCGGCTTCCCGCTGCGCGGTCATCGCTGCCGAGACCCGCATCATGTGGCGCTGTGCGGGACTCGTCATCGGTTACGCTCCCGGCTCTGCGGTCGCCTTAGCCGGTGTGGAGAAATCACCGACCTTAATTTTTTCCACCAGACAACCGGCGGCGTAGTCTTCCACCACGTAATCAATGTTCATTGACTCGTAGTTCTCCACGCGGTCGAGTTTCGGGTTTTCCTCAATCACGCGGCGATGGCTGTCATCCATGTAGTAGATGGACAGGTTTTCCAGCTTCGTGATGAGCATCGCATCCGCCGGGAAGTACGGGACGCGTACCGCCGGCAGGTTACCGATGCGTTTCTGGCTGATGATGACGTCAGCGGCCAGCATTTCGCTGTTGTCCTGCTCCTTGTTGACGATGGGGAAATACTTGTCCGCCAGTAGCTGACGCCCCACAATCACCACAAGGTCAGGGTCTTCCTGATACCACGGCTCAATCAGGTTGTTGGTCGCATCCATCACCAGTGCATCGAGGCTGGCATAATCACCGCCCTTACCCACGCGGATAACCTCAGAGGTGGTGCGGCCTTCCTCGTCAGTGACCTTGCTCATCACGCGCGCCGGGGCTTCATTGCGGTATTTCTGCAGCCAGCCGACCGCCACATCCTGCAGCATCGGATTGCTGCTGCGGTCAGAGGTTTCGGCACGCCTCACGCCGTTAAAACCGGCCATGATTAAATCAAGGGACTGGCGTTTGATAATGGCGTTACGGACACGGAGCTGGAAATCCTGATAACGCGCCCACAGGTCCAGCGTTTTGTAGCGGATATAAAAATCGAAGTTAATCTGGTCGCATTCGTACTTGTTTGACGCCAGCTTCGAGAAGTCCTTCGGCTGACGCTCGGTGCCACCGGCGGTGTCGGTGGTGCTGGCGATGGAGCCGGTGACACCGATGCCAATTTTTTCCCCTTTCATTTCGCTGACCGGCACAATGTTGATGCGGGTCAGAAAGTCAGAGGACTCCTGCATGGTGTTCATCAGGGTCTGGGTGACCGACGGTTCAACGGTGAATTTTTTCGACACATCACCGGCGTCGATGCCGTTCAGTTCGGCAACACGGGACAGGTAGGCATTAAATTTAAAGCGGGTTTCCTGGCGCATAGTTTTTCCTGAAATTAAGGGTTAATCGTGAAGGTTTTCCCGGACTGACTGACGCCGGTCAGCAGTTCGTCATCAGGGCGTCACCGCCACCACCGGTGGCCTTGCTGCGGCGCTGCTGGGTCAGACTTTCGGTGTGGTCGAGACTGTTTTTCAGGCGGGTGAATGCCTGGCTGGTTTCATCCGCCCTGTCAGTCACATCCTGCTTAAGTGCGGAAAAAGCGGTTTCCATCTCAGCGAGGCGCTGCTCAGTGGCGCTCAGTTTTTCCTGCACATGTTCAGCAACAGCGGTCACCGCTTCATGCACGTCATTCAGACGGGCGTCATCGCTGGCCTGTTTGCGGCCAAAAATGGACTTCACCTTTTCGGTCAGGGCGGTGAACACGGTTTCAGGCAGGTCTTCAAATTCCAGCTCAACGGGCGTTGCCACTGAAATCAGGTTTTCAGGGCTTAATTTGAAGCGGTTCAGGGGGTTGTGTTTTGCCGTGCGGCAGAATTCCAGGTATTCCGTGCCGAGGCTTGCCGGGTCATCGGTGACGGCCAGACCCACCAGATAACATTTGCCTGTATTGGCAAAGTTCGGCTGAATTTCCATTGAGGTATAGACCTTCTGCGCGGCCTTGTTCATCGCGATAAGGTCATCGGTCGGGGTGATTTTCGCAAACAGCGCCCATTTGCCTTTCAGCGCCGAATCATCGTCAATCTTTTCGGCCTTCAGTTCGACCACATCGCCATAACGCTTAAAAATACCGTCAGGCAGGATGCCGCGCAGATGTTCCAGGTTAATGCGGCAACCATAGACTCGCGGGTCAAAGGTTTCGGCCATTTCCTGAATATCCTGCGCACTGATGACACGCCCGTCACAGGTGTCACCCTCAACGCCGATACGAAAGAATTTTGAGACTTTTTTTGCCATTGTCAGGAGTCCTGAATAGTGATTAGAGGAGTCACATGTCGGCATCAGTTTCCCGACGATGCGCATCCTCCGCCATCAGTCCCGGATGGCTTATCACTGACACAACAGCACCTTAGCGAATCGCGGGGCGCGACTCAGTAGCCTTGCCGTGTATTCATCACGGCGAGGTATTCATGACCATCACCACAGACACCACTCTTTTACACGACCCGCGTCGTCAGGCGGCGCTGCTGTACTGGCAGGGATTTTCCGTGCCGCAGATTGCCGCCATGTTGCAGATGAAACGCCCGACGGTGCAGAGCTGGAAACAGCGCGACGGCTGGGACAGCGTTGCCCCCATCAGCCGTGTCGAAATGAGTCTGGAAGCGCGGCTGACCCAGCTCATCATCAAACCGCAGAAAACCGGCGGTGACTTCAAGGAAATTGACCTGCTGGGACGCCAGATTGAACGACTGGCACGGGTAAACCGCTACAGCCAGACCGGCAACGAGGCAGACCTTAATCCGAACGTCGCTAACCGCAACAAAGGCGGGCGGCGCAAACCGAAAAAGAATTTTTTCAGTGACGAGGCCATCGAAAAGCTGGAGCAGATTTTCTTTGAGCAGTCTTTCGACTATCAGTTGCACTGGTATCGCGCCGGGCTTGAGCACCGCATCCGCGATATCCTGAAATCCCGCCAGATTGGCGCGACGTTCTATTTTTCCCGCGAGGCGTTGTTTCGCTTCGAGAATATCGTCAATAGATACCGGAAGATCGTAGGTAATATGCATTATGGCCTCTGTATCTTAATATAAAGTCAATGACCGG
>ERZ773192.3176-NODE-3176-length-12591-cov-13.114550_pt1 | contig 12591 bp, 10 predicted proteins | sample MGYA00581010_ERZ773192 | MGnify/ENA primary metagenome ERZ773192 (study PRJEB29015, sample SAMEA2737741) | human gut metagenome | biome: human gut; feature: human-associated habitat; material: faeces | place: China | collected 2012 ...
TTTCCGCCGCCGGTCGGCACGGTGAGAGTGTAAATGCCTTTTGGTTTACTGCCTGCATCCAGACAGCTGTTTAGAATTTTGCAGCGCAGCTTGTTGAGCGCTGTTTTCGGTTCCTGCCACGGCGCGATGTATTCTTTCAGCCGCCTTAGTAGCGTCGGAAGATCGTCATATCCGCCGCGCCCGCGTTCGCCGTCCATGAACCGCTCCGTATCGAGAAAATCCGCGTCCACCAGACAGGAATAGAGCATCCTTGTCCGAAACGACGCTTTCAATGGATCCCGTTCCGGCGTCTCAGGCGGAAGAGTTGGCAGTGTCACGCCGCTTTCGCCGCAGCGCTCAAGATAGTGTCCCTCCACGCCCTTTTTGAACCGGCCGGAGAGCGTAGCCTCGCCCGCGCGGTCGGTCCTCAGATTTCCGACATCCAAAAGTCCGCCGTGGTGACCGGCGACGCACGCGGCGGCGCTGGGCCGCTTCATCCTTATACAGGTGAGCATCCCCGCCGTGGTGTGGTCGACAACGGGACCACCTTCAAGCAGGCGCTTCTGGAATGCGTCAGTGCATTTGCCGAGATCGTGCGCGAGCCCCATCAGATCTCCGTCCGCCTCTGCGCCGAAGTCGGCGGCAAACTCTCGGCACAGCGCGGCTGTACCTGTCAGGTGCTCCGCGACGGTCTGATAGATGGTCTGGCCGTTTTCATCCTGCCGGATGTGTGCGTAGTATGGCATGCGCTTCCCTCTCATTTCTCCCCAAATAGCAAAAATCAGCCCTGTGAGATCACAGAGCTGACTTCCCGGGGCCGGGATCCAGCCCTGCGTATAAAACTTGTGCGTTAATCATATCGTATAAGATAACGTCGAAGAAGTCAACAGAATTTATGCGCCTTGCACTATTCATAGATGTTTTCTTTTGGCCTTTTTTCCAGCTTATCCGATACCATTGTCCCTCCATCTTGACGCTGCGGCGAAAGTGTGGTATCATCGCTTTGCCTTTCGGGAAGACTACTCTGACCGGCGGCGAACCAGATTCATTCTACCGTTCTGACAGCGAGGATGCGTTCCGAGCCACAAGAAGAGGGAAAACAAAGACACAGCCCTGCTGCGTCGTCATTTGCTGTTTCCATCCCTTCTGCTGAACGGCGGAAGGGATGATTTTATTTTGACAAAGGAGAATGCGTTTATGGAAACGAGAGTCGCCGTGCTGGCTATCATCGTCCGCGAGGGAAGCTCCGTCCAGCCGCTCAACGAGCTGCTGCACCAGTACGGTCAGTATATCATCGGGCGCATGGGCGTGCCGTACCGCGAAAAGGGCGTGAATATCATCAGCGTGGCGCTCGACGCGCCGGGCAACGTCATCTCCGCCCTGTCGGGCAAGATCGGCCGTCTGGACGGCATCACTGCCAAAACGGTCTACGCGCCCGAGGGCAGCATCGGAAAGGAAGAAAACCAATGAAAAAGAACCTCAAACATCTCTTGGCCCTGTGCCTGACGCTTGCGCTCGTCTTCTCGCTCGCCGCCTGCGGGCAGAAGGCGGATGAAACGCCGAACGACGCGCAGAACGACCAGCAGACCGAGCAGGAAGAGTTCACCCCTGCGAACTACTCCATCGCCGCGCTCAAGGGCCCTACGGCCATGGGCCTTGTGAAGCTGATGAAGGACAGCGAAAGCGGCGAAACGACTGGCAATGAATATACCTTTACCCTTGCCGGTTCTGCGGATGAAGTGACGCCCGCGCTCCTCAAGGGCGAGCTCGACATGGCCTGCGTGCCCGCGAACCTCGCCGCCGTGCTCTACAATAAGACGGAGGGCGAGATCGAGGTGCTGGCGGTCAACACGCTCGGCGTTCTCTACATCGTGGAAAACGGCGAGAGCGTGCACTCCATGGCCGACTTGAAGGGCAAGACCATCGTGGCGGCGGGCAAGGGCTCTACGCCGGAATACGCCCTGCGCTATCTTCTCACGGAAAACGGCATCGATCCCGATAACGATGTGACGATCGACTGGAAGAGCGAGCACAGCGAGTGTGTCGCGGCGCTGGCTTCTGGTCAGGCGAGCGTTGCGCTGCTGCCCCAGCCGTTTGTCACCGTGGCGCAGAGCAAGATCGAGGGCCTGCGCATGGCGCTCGACCTGACGAAGGAGTGGGACACGCTTGATAACGGTTCGAGCCTCATCACTGGCGTCATCGTCGCCCGCCGCGAGGTCGTGGAGGCAAATCCTGCGGCCGTGAACGAATTCCTGAAGGAATACGCCGCAAGCGTTGACTACGTCAATGCCAACACCGCGGATGCCGCCGCGCTCATCGGCGAATACGGCATCGTGGACGCCGCCGTCGCGGAAAAGGCACTGCCCTACTGCAACATCGTCTGCCTGACGGGGGCAGACCTTCTTGAGGCGCTGCCCGGTTATTTAGAGGTGCTCTACAATGCGTCTCCCGCCGCTGTCGGCGGCGAGATGCCGGATAACAGCTTCTATTTCGCGTAAATTCTCTGCGGCGGCGGGCGCTGTCCCGCCGCCGTATTTCAAGGAAAGGAGAGATGACGCATGCACGGAAAAAAGCAGAACGTGCGTCTCTGGGCAGTCGCTTTCTGGCTGATCGTCTGGCAGCTTGCCGCGATGGCACTGTACGCGGCATACCCGCACGGCGCGCTGCTGCTCCCCTCTCCCGTATCCTCGCTCGCGCGGCTCTGGACGCTTGCGGGCACGGCGGTATTCTGGCGCGCCATCGGCACGTCGAGCATGCACATCTTGGGCGGATTTTTGCTTTCCTGTGCGCTGGCAGTTGTACTGGCGGCGCTCTCGGCGCGGTTTTCGCGCGTCGAAGAGCTGCTTGCACCGCTCGTGGCGGCAGTCAAGACCGTGCCGGTGGCGTCGTTCATCATTCTGGCGCTTATCTGGCTCTCCAGCCGAACGCTGCCGCTGTTCATCGCGGCGCTGATGGTCTTCCCGCCCGTGTACTTAAATGTGCTTGAGGGCATCCGGCGCACGGACGCCTCTCTTCTGGAGATGGCGCGCGTGTTCCGCGTGCCGTTTTCGCGCACACTGCGGGGCGTGTATCTGCCGCAGGTGCTTCCCTACTTCCGCTCCGCCGTCAGCGCGGCGCTGGGCCTTTGCTGGAAGGCCGGCACCGCGGCGGAGGTCATCGCCCTCTCCAGCGGCTCGATCGGTGAGAAGCTCTACAACGCGAAGATTTACTTCCAGACCGCCGACCTCTTCGCCTGGACGGCGGCGATCGTGCTGATCTCGGCGGCGTTTGAAAAGCTGTTTCTTCTCCTCGTGGACAAGATCGCAGAAAGGATGGGAGCATGATGGAGCTTCGAGTCGAACACCTTTGCAAGCGCTACGGCGAGAATGCCGTGCTTGACGACATTTCCTTTACCGCGCGCGTCGGCGTGACGCGCCTGCTCGGCCCCTCCGGCATCGGCAAGACGACGCTGCTGCGCGTGCTGCTCGGGCTGGAAACGCCGGACAGCGGCACGGTCAACGGCGATAAATTTCGCTGGACGGCGGTCTTTCAGGAAAACCGCCTGCTCGAAGGGCTGGACGCAGAGGGAAATCTTCGCTTCGTCCTCGGCGCGAATTACAACGCCGCGGCGGCGCAGGCGCTCCTGGAAGAACTGGGACTTGGCGACGTGGGGAAAAAGAAGGTACGCGATTATTCCGGCGGCATGCAGCGCCGGCTGGCACTCGCTCGAGCGCTGCTCGCGCCGTCCGACGCGCTCGCGCTCGACGAGCCGTTCACCGGCCTCGACGCGGAAAACCGCGAGGCCGCGATGCGCGCCATCCTGCGCGCGGCAGAGACGAAAATCGTGATCCTCTCCACACATGAGGAATTACCCATCCCCGTCCCCTGCCAGATCATCGAATTGTAAAAAGGAAGCGCAAGCAAAATGCTTGCGCTTCCTTTTTGCTGCGGTACAGCAGGAAAAGAACGCTTGCTTTTGGGCTTTGGCGCGTCTCTGTCTATTGACATTGCGCGGCAACAGCGCCTATCATGATTTTGCTTGTGTAATCACATTTTCAGGAAGAGGATGAAAGAAGATGAAGCAGGAGAAAAAGAAATGGTCGCAGGCGATGATCTTCATCGTGCTCTTTGGCATCGTGAGCCTGTTTTCCGATATGACGCACGAAGGTGCGTCCAGCATCCGCGGCGCGTATCTGTCGCTGTTGGGGGCGAGCGCGGGCATGATCGGCTTTGTGTCCGGACTCGGCGAGCTCGTGGGCTACTCGATGCGCTATGTGTTCGGTAAGCTGACGGACAAGACGAAGCGCTATTGGCCGATGACGATCTTCGGCTATCTTCTCGATGTACTGGCCGTTCCCGCATTGGCACTCGTTGGCGAACACGGCTGGATATGGGCCTGCGCTCTGCTCATCATTCAGCGCATGGGCAAGGCCATCAAAAAGCCGGCAAAGGACACGATCATGTCCTTCGCCGCCTCGCAGGAGGGCGTGGGCAGGAGCTTCGGCATTCAGGAGGTGCTCGATCAGATCGGTGCGTTCGCAGGCCCGGTGCTGCTCTACCTCGTGATGCTCTTTCAGACCGACGGCACGACCTTTGCGGTCTATTCCCGCTGCTTTGCCGTGCTTGCCATTCCGGGGGCGATCACAATCCTGCTGCTGCTCTTCACGCGCATGAAGTTCCCGAACCCCGAACGCTTTGAGCCTGAACCGAAGGAATATGTCCCCTTCAAGATGAAAAAGGAATTCGTGCTCTATATCGCGGGCATCAGCCTCTTTGCCTTCGGCTTCATCGACTATTCCATCATCATCATGCATGTTTCGCGCACCTACACGCAGCTTGCCGCCGGCCTTGCCGAAACGACCTCGCTCGTCAGCAGCGGTTCTCTGCCGCTTTTGTACGCCGGGGCGATGCTCGTCGACGCGGTCGCGGCGCTTGTTTTCGGCATGATGTACGATAAAAAAGGGGTGCGCGCGCTCACGTGGTCCACGCTTCTCTCTGCTCCGTTTGCCATTTTCGTCTTTCGTGCGGACAGCGTGCCGATGCTGCTGCTCGGCATTGCGCTCTGGGGTGTCGGCATGGGCGCGCAGGAATCCATTTTGAAAGCCGCAGTCACCAGCATGGTGCCAAAGGCCAGCCGCGCCACGGGCTATGGCATTTTTGAGTGTTCGTTCGGCATTTTCTGGTTTTTGGGCAGCTGGCTGCTCGGCGTACTGTATGATGTCAGTGTCCCTGCGATGGTAGCGGTGTCGGTCGTCTCTCAGCTTGCGGCGATCCCGCTCTACATTGCCTCGCAGAAGCTGCATGAGTGAGCGCCCGTCTGCGGGAATGCCCCTTCCTGTGAAGTTAAAAAAAGGTGGAGCCTCATTCTAAGAGACTCCACCTTTTTTCATGCATTGCCCCTGCACAGCGCAGGATCAGATCACATAATCGAACCCGTCGTCCTCGCGCAGCAGATCCGCGAGCGTGTACTGATCAAGATATTTATTGATGACATCGTTCAGTCCCGCCCAGAGCGAGAGTGTGCGGCACTCCCCTGCACGGTCGCAGGGCGAGCTGCCAGCCTCGAGGCACGCGACGGGGGCGAGCGAGCCCTCCATCAGCCGCAGGATCTGGCCGGTCGTGAACTGATCCGGGCTCTTGCACAGGCGGTAGCCGCCGCCCTTGCCGCGCATGCCCTCGACCACGCCGCCCTTGACGAGCGATTTGACGATGCTCTCTAAATATTTTTCCGAAATTTCCTGCCGCTTGGCGATCTCCTTGAGCGGGATGTACCCGTCGGTCTGGTGCTCGGCCATGTCGATGAGCACGCGCAGCGCGTAGCGGCCCTTGGTTGAAATCATCATAGTATGTTCACGCCTTTCTAAGCACATCCGTTGAAAGGCATACGGGAGTCGGCCTTCTTCAACTTTTGATATTCCTATTATATTACATGGTTTATGGGAATTCAATAGATTTTTTCGAAATTTCCTCTTGACAAATCCAAACGCACATCGTATAATCCCTACATACCTACTCGAAAGGTTGGTAATGAACGTGAATTTATTCCTTCACCCGTTCCGATGTCGCCGCGGCAGAACATAAGATGCAAGCGATCACCGAAACCTATAAAACAAACAATAAAATTTTGATATAGAACGTACATCGTTCAGGAGGAAACATTATGAGCAAGATTTACACTTCTGCGGACCAGCTGATCGGCAAGACCCCGCTTCTCGAACTGTCCCACATCGAAAAGGCTGAAAAGCTCGAGGCTAAGCTCCTCGCCAAGCTCGAATACTTCAACCCCGCAGGCTCCGTCAAGGATCGTATCGCCAAGGCCATTCTTGATGACGCTGAGGCAAGCGGCAAGCTGAAGCCCGACTCCGTCATCATCGAGCCGACCTCCGGCAACACCGGTATCGGCCTTGCATCCGTGGCCGCCGCACGCGGCTATCGCATCATCATCGTCATGCCCGAGACCATGAGCGTCGAGCGCCGCCAGCTGATGAAGGCCTACGGCGCAGAGCTTGTTCTCTCCGACGGCGCAAAGGGCATGAAGGGTGCCATCGCCAAGGCTGAAGAGATCGCTGCGCAGACGCCGGGAAGCTTCATCGCCGGCCAGTTTGTCAACCCCGCGAACCCCAAGGCGCACTATGAGACCACCGGTCCCGAGATCTGGGAAGACACCGACGGGCAGGTCGACATCTTTGTCGCCGGCGTCGGCACCGGCGGCACGCTGACCGGCACGGGCAAGTTCCTCAAGGAGCAGAACCCCAACGTCAAGGTCGTCGCCGTCGAGCCCGCCTCATCCCCCGTTCTGAGCAAGGGTGTTGCGGGTGCGCACAAGATCCAGGGCATCGGCGCGGGCTTTGTGCCTGACGTTCTTGATACCAAGATCTATGACGAGATCATCACCGTCGAAAATGACGACGCCTTTGCCACCGGCAAGCTTGTCGGCCACAGCGAGGGTGTGCTGGTCGGCATCTCCTCCGGCGCTGCCGTCTGGGCCGGTATCCAGCTCGCCAAGCGTCCCGAGAACAAGGGCAAGACCATCGTTGTCCTGCTGCCCGACACCGGCGACCGTTACCTCTCCACCCCCCTGTTTCAGGATTGATATTTGATCCCTCTCTCATCTCTCTAAATGGCAAAGGCCCGCTTCCGAAAGGAAGCGGGCCTTTGTCCATTTTATTTTCGGTTAGCGTCGTTTTTGACTGCCCGCGTTCCATTCGCGCAGGTCCTTGAGCTCGTCGTAGAGTCGGCAGTAGCTTTCATGCCGCCCTCTGACGATCCTGCCATCTTTTACGGCCTGACGCACCGAGCAGCCCTTTTCCTTTGTGTGGCTGCACCCGACGAATTGGCAGTCGCCAAGGTAGGGCGAAAAGTCCAAAAAGCACTCGGGTAGCTTTTCTTTGAGCTCCAAATTGAGCCCCGTCGTCTCGAACGAGGAAAAGCCCGGCGTGTCGATGATCTCCGCGCCGCAGGGTAGCTCGTAGAGCTCAACATGGCGCGTCGTGTGCCGTCCGCGGCCGAGCGCTTGACTCACCTCGCCCGTTTTGAGCGACATGTTGGGGGCGAGCGCATTCAGAATGCTCGACTTGCCAACGCCGGAGTTGCCTGTGACGGCGGAGAGCCGCCCGACGAGCTGGGCGCGTAGCGCCTCGATGCCCTCGCCCGTCTCCGCGCTGACGCTGACGGTGCGAAAGCCCGCGTTTTCATAGTATTCCCGCAGCGCGTCCGCGGGGTCTAAGTCGCACTTGTTGATGCAGATGAGCACGTCGCAGCCCTTGAGCGCGGCGATGGCCGTCATGCGATCGACCAAATATGGATCGGTCTTCGGGATCGCCTGTGAGCACACGATGACCATCTGGTCGATGTTGGCGACGCTCGGGCGGTCAAAGCTGTTTCGGCGCGGCAGAATTTCGTCGATGCGGCCTTCGCCGCCCGGCACCTCGCAGAATTCGACGTCGTCGCCCACGAGCGGCGAAATGCCCTCCCTGCGGAATTTGCCGCGCGCCTTGCAGGTGTAGAGCTGTCCGTCCGCGCATTTGACATAGTAGAAGCCGCTCAGTGCGCGCTGTATTCTTCCTCTCACGGCTGCGGTTCCCCTCCGGAGGTCGTGGCGTCATCGCCGTAGTCCGGCATGGCGGGGCCTTCGCTGATAACGAAGTTGATGGTCGTGCCCGCGTCCACCTTCGTTTCGGCGCTGATGCTCTGATCGATGACCGTGCCGTAGGGCTCGTCGGATGCGCGCTGCGTCACCTCGCCGACGACAAGGCCGGTCTGTGTGACCTGCTGGCGGACGATCTCAATGTCGATGCCGAGGAAAGAGAGCACTGTCACAGGCTTGGGCTGCTCGCCCTTGCTGACGACGAGCGTGACGCTGTCGCCCTCCTGGAGCGTTTCACCAAACTCGGGGATCGTGCGGATGACATAGCCCTTCGTGATGCTGCTGTATTCCTCGACCGGGTCGTTGACGACAAGGTTCAGGTCAAGGTTGGTGAGCTGGAGCGTTGCGTCGCGGTACTCCTTGTTGACGAGATTCGGCATTTTCTCCGTCTTGGCGCCGGAGCTGACGAAAACCGAGATGACGCGGTTGCCCTTTACGGTCTTGCCGCGCTGGGGCGACTGCTCGATAATCTGACCCGCCGCGTATTTGCTGCTCGCGCGCTGGCCGATCTGTTCGATCGTGAAGATGCCCTTCACGTTTTCGTCCTCGTTCGCCTCGTCGATGGTCATGCCGATGAGATACGGCACCACATACTCCGTCGGCGTCTGCTCGCCGCCGAGAAGATCGCTGAAGATCGCGTGCCAGAGCAGCACGATGAGTGCCACCGCGGCCACCGCCGCGCCGATGATCGTGAGCAGCTTGCGCGTGCCCAGCTTGTGCGGGGATGCCTCTTCTTCCTCCTCGTCGTCCGCCTCCTGCACCTTCTGTGCCTTGGAGACGGTGTGCACGGCGGGGATATACTGCGTGGGCTCGTCCACGGTCTCGCGGTGCAGGTCTTCGATCGTGAAGTCGAGGTCGACCTCGGGATTCTTGCGGAACTCCTCAAGGTCTGCGAGCATTTCATCCGCCGAGGCGTAGCGCTTCTCCAAATCGGAGGCCATCGCCTTCATGCAGATGAGCTCAAGCGCTTCGGGCACGTCGGGATTGATCTCGCGCGGCGAGAGCGGCACGGAGGAAAGGTGCTGGATGGCGACGGAAACGGCGTTGTCGCCCTCGAACGGGAGTCTCCCCGTCAGCATTTCGTAGAGCACGACGCCCGCGGAGTAGATGTCCGAGCGCGCGTCCGTGCGGTCGCCCCTCGCCTGCTCGGGCGACATGTAGTGCACCGAGCCGAGCGCCTCCTGCGTGAGCGTGTTGGCGGAGTTGGCGAGGCAGGCGATGCCGAAGTCAGCGACCTTGACGCTGCCGTCGCGAAGCACCATGATGTTCTGCGGCTTGATGTCGCGGTGGATGATGCCGCGCGAATGCGCGTGCGAGAGCGCCTTCATGATCTGCGTGATGAAGTGCAGCGCCTCACGCCAGTTGAGCTGGCCGCGCTTTTCCATATACTGCTTGAGCGTGATGCCGTCGATGAGCTCCATGACGATATACTCCGTCTCGCCGCGGCTGACGTCGTAGACCGAGACGATATTCGGGTGCGAGAGCATTGCGACAGCCTGCGACTCGTCGCGGAAGCGGCGGCGGAAGTCGGCGTCCTCGGCAAGGTCGCTCTTGAGCACCTTGACCGCCACGAGGCGGTTCAAGCGGTGGCACTTGGCCTTGTAGACAACGGCCATGCCGCCGCTGCCAATGACTTCGAGCAGCTCATAGCGGTTGTCGAGCATTTTTCCGATCATATTGTTCATACGGTGCCACCTCCTTTACTCGTGTTCAATGAGCACAGCCGTCACGTTGTCCGGCGCGCCCTGCGCCTTGGCGAGCGCAATGAGATCGTCAAGGCTTTCTTCCGCGCTCTTACCCGCGCACACGGCGCGGCAAATTTCGTCGTCCGTCGCGGTGACGACAAGGCCGTCCGTGCAGAGGAGAATTTTGTCCCCCTTGGTGAACGAGACCTCGAACGCGTCGCAGAGCGTGTTTTCGTCTGGGCCGAGCGCGCGGGTGATGAGGTTGCGGTTCGGGTGCGTGCGCGCCTCCTCGGCGGTGATGTTGCCGTTTTCCACGAGCGTCTGCACGACGCTGTGGTCGTGCGTGATGCGTGTGATCTCGCCGCCGCGGATCAAATACGCGCGGCTGTCGCCGATGTTGCAGACGATGGCGTACTTCTCCTCTGCCACTGCGCTGACGAGCGTCGTGCCCATGCCCTGATAGGCGGGGTCTTGCAGCGCGCGCTGATAGACCGCCGTGTTGGCCTTCGCCACGCAGAACGACGCGAGCTCGCGCAGCTGCTCGGCGGTCATGTCCGCGCGGATGAGCGCGCGCATTTCCTTCATAAAGGTCTCCACCGCAACAGAGCTTGCGATCTGTCCGCCCTCGGCGCCACCCATGCCGTCGCACACGACGGCGATGAGCAGCTTTTCGCCCTGCTCGACGGCAAAGGTATCCTGATTTTCATGCCGCCGCAGACCGACGTCGGTTTTTCCGCAGGCTCTCATTGCGCGGCCCCCTCTCTTGCTTTCATTTCTTTGCGCCGCAGCTGTCCGCAGCTGGCGTCAATGTCGCCGCCCAGGCTGCGGCGGACCGTCGCCGTCAGGCCGTGGGACTCAAGGCGCTTCTGGAATGCCGCGACGCGCTTGCTCGGCTTGAACTCGCTCTCGACCACGTCGTTGAGCGGGATGAGGTTCACATGCCCCGGCATGCCGTGGATCTTTTCGGCCAGCAGGTCGGCCTGCCAGTCGTGGTCGTTCACGCCGTCGATCATCGCGTATTCAAACGAGATGCGGCGGCCCGTTTTCTTAAAATACCGGTGGCAGGCCGCAAAAAGCTCAGAGACGTCATAGGCCTTGTTCACCGGCATGATGCGGCTGCGCGTCTCGCTGTCGGGCGCGTGGAGCGAAACGGACAGTGTGAGCTGCAGATTGTCCTCGGCCAGCGCGTCGATGCCCGGCACCACGCCGCAGGTGGAGAGCGAGATGTGCCGCATCCCGATATTCATGCCGTCGGGATGGTTGATGAGCTCCAAAAAGCGCAGCACGTTCTGCCGGTTATCGAGCGGCTCGCCGATGCCCATGAGCACGATGTTGGAAATTTCCTTCCCCGCATCGAGCTGCGTAAAGAGCACCTGGTCGAGCATTTCGGACGGCGTCAGGTCGCGCACCTTGCCGGCAAGCGTCGAGGCGCAGAATTTGCATCCCATGGCGCAACCCGCCTCGGAGGAAATGCAGATGGTATGCCCGTGCTTATACGACATGAGAACCGATTCTATCTTTTCGCCGTCGTCCGCCGAAAAAAGATACTTCACCGTCCCGTCCGCCGAGACCTGCTTGCGTTCTGTTTTCATTCCCGCGATGAAAGCGCCGTCGGCGATAAGCTTATCTTTAAGCGCCGCAGGGACATTTTTCATTCCGGAGTAGTTTTCGCCTTTGTTTATCCAGTCGAAAATCTGCTTTGCGCGGTATTTCGGCTCGCCGAGGGATATTATATATTCGGTAAGCTCGGAGAGCGTCATGCTCGCAAGGTCGTATTTTCTTTCTGCCTGTGCCATTTATTTCACCTGTTTCATTTTGGCTATAAAGAAGCCGTCCGTCGTCTCGCCCGGGATAAGCTCAAGCATGCCGGCGCACTCCGCGCCGCCCGCGCGGAAAGTGCAAAGCTCAAAATCCGCATTCTCCGAGAGAAAAGCCGAGACTATATTTTTATTCTCCGCGGGACTCAGCGTGCAGGTCGAATAGACGAGAGTGCCGCCGACCCTGAGGTAGCGCGCGCTCGTCTCGAGAATCTTCTTTTGCAGGGAAGGCAGACGCTCTGTATCCTCGCGGTTTTTGTATTTTATATCGGGTTTTTTTGCGATGACGCCGAGTCCCGAGCAGGGGACATCGCAGAGTATGCGGTCTGCCGCCGGCATATCCTCGCGGTAGACGGAAGCGTTGTTTTCGCCTGTTTCGATTATGCCTATGCCGAGCTTCTCCGCCGCTCTCTCTATGAGCGAAAGCTTGTTTTTATGCAGGTCAAAGGCAAGGATGCGCCCCTCGTTTTCCATACCCATGGCTATGCCGAAGCTCTTGCCGCCGGGACAAGCGCACATATCGAGCACGGTTTCGCCGCGCTTTGCGCCGAGTGCCGAGACGGCTATCTGCGAAGCCTCGTCCTGCACGAAGTAAAGCCCGTCAAATTCCGCGAGCTTATCCAGCGGCACATGGTTTGAGAGGCGTATGCCGCACGCCGCTCCCCTACAGGGAACGCATGGAATACCTGCCGCCGTGAGTCTCTGCACCAGGTCGTCGCGGCTTATTTTCAGCGTATTTGCACGCAGTGTCATTGTCGGATGGCAGAGCGTGCCTGCCGCCGCCTTTTCCGCGCGTGCCTTTCCGTAGGCGTCGCACCAGAGCGAGCATATCCACTCCGGCAGCGAATAGCAGACAGAAAGATATTTTATGTAGTTATCCTCCTTTTTCGGGAGGGAAATATTCTTTCTCTCGCGTATGAAGCTGCGCAGGACAGCGTTGATAAATGCCTCGCTGTTCTTTCTCGCGTAGAAACGGCGGGCGAGC
>ERZ773192.3177-NODE-3177-length-12591-cov-3.701021_pt1 | contig 12591 bp, 11 predicted proteins | sample MGYA00581010_ERZ773192 | MGnify/ENA primary metagenome ERZ773192 (study PRJEB29015, sample SAMEA2737741) | human gut metagenome | biome: human gut; feature: human-associated habitat; material: faeces | place: China | collected 2012 ...
TTCGAAAGGTCCCAGTTTCCTTCCTCCATGCTCTTGAGGAATTCGTCACCGTAGCGGATTACGCCTGATTCAATCATTTCTCTCAGCAGGTCGTTACCTTCACGGGTACGCTCACCCACTCCTGCAAACACGGAGAAACCATTGTGTTTCTTGGCAATGTTATTGATTAACTCTTTGATGAGCACGGTTTTTCCAACACCCGCCCCACCAAACAGACCGATTTTACCACCCTTCAGGTAAGGTTCCAGCAGGTCGATGACCTTGATACCGGTAAACAATACTTCCTGGGTAGTAGCCAGATCTTCGAATTTCGGAGGTTCACGGTGAATAGGAAATCCGTCCGTCTTGTCCAGTTCTTTCATACCGTCAATGGTATCACCTACCACATTCATCACACGGCCCTTGATCTGGTTTCCGATAGGCATCGAAATCGGATGCCCCGTAGGAACGACTTCCATTCCGCGCTTCAACCCGTCCGTACTGTCCATGGCCACGCAGCGTACCGTGTCTTCACCGATATGCTGCTGCACTTCAATCACCAGCGTACGCCCGTCGTTACGGGCAATCGTCATGGCATCGTGGATTTTCGGCAAGGCGTGTTCCACGTCTTGTCCTTCTTCAAACTTGAAGTACACATCGACCACCGGACCGATTACCTGCGAAATGTGTCCAACGATTTTTGACATAAGCAATTATTTTAATTTAAAAAGAATGAATCATCCATGGTTCTTACCTCTTAAACAAACGTCCCGGGTATTTGTTTAAAGTTTGACCATTTCTGTAACGCAAATTTACTGAATAAACTCTCATATATGTAACTCCATGTAACATTTTTTAGACTGATTCCCCTAATAATAGACATAAATCAAGAGATATTGGACAAATGGTTTTACACTTGTTTACACAGAGACGAAATATCTAAACAAATATTTACAGAAAATTGCACGTGTGTGCGGTCACACATACTATTTTAGACAAAGAACATGACGTGCTATATGGGTGTATCTTTTTTATTTTAGACAGAAGAACATAAAGACAGATTTTGTAGATGCAATCTTTCTTTTGTACTTATATGCTTATGTCCGAAAAATAATAACTGCTATAGGATGTTGCCTTTTTGCTTTAGACAGAAGAACATAAGAACAGATTTTCTGTGTAAATATAAACTTATGTACTTTATGTTCTTATGTCCAAAAACATTCAAGAAATATCTTTCTATGCTTACGTCATAAAAAATTATGAGCGTTTATTACTCTCTGTACTTCCTTTTTATTTCTATACGGTCACCACCAAAATTAATGAGTAATCCATGGTCTTTATGAGTTGCCGTCAAATAATTAACCAGCTGAGTTTCGTGTATGGAAAGAAGATGTTGCACCGCTTTTAGTTCGATAATTATCTCTCCCTCTACAATAATATCTGCTCTAAACTCCCTACAATCTCATCTTTATAATATACATTTATAGGGGTTTCAGAATCCGCATGAATACCTTTTTCCCTTAACTCTATCAACAATGCCTTTTGATACACCGACTCTAAAAAACCGGCTGCCAGATGTGTTTTTACATTGTATGCGCATTGAATAATTACCTTAATAAGGTCTTCTGTTTTCATATCCATAATATTACACAGTTAAAAATTCTTTTGTCTTTATGTTCTTATGTCTAAAAACATTCGTCTTTATGTCTTACAAAAAAAGCCACATTACTGTGGCTCTTCTTTATATTAATATGTCTCGTTACACGCGTTTGAAGGTGTAGTTGCCTTCCTCGGTATACATCTCCGACTCAAAGGTACAATCGTACGAAGCTTGAATCTCCTCCTCCGTATACGACAGAATTACTACCCGTATGTTGCGGCCACGGTTGTCCGACAGTGTCAATACCCCCTTGCTCAGTGTCCAGTTGAACGACTCGCCACGAAACAAAGCCGTACCGCCACTTTTCACCGAGAGCGTCTGTCCCATGTGCTCAGGATCATTACGACCAGACTCACCTTCCGAATTTGTCCAGTCATTTGCCGTCACCTTCCATGTACCGATAATGTCATCTCTCGACACATCCACACCCGTCGGATCATCCGTGCTACAGCTTGCCATTCCGGCCACCATCAGGATAAAGCTCAAAAAGAGCCATACGTTCTATAGTTTCTTCATTTTCATTTGGTTTTATCTCAAGCAAGGTTCTTCCTCCTTCATATTTTACCTTTTATCGTACCATACCATTATATAATACTATTTCTTTCTCCAGATAGATTCCACTTTCCGCCTTACAGCCAGCACATTCAGCACCGATACCAGCAGGAAAAGTCCCCCGGCCGTCAGCAGCGCCGGCAGCAGACTGCCTTCCTGCAAGTCGGGCACCATCCGCCGCAGCATGTCCAGATACGCATCACGCGCCATCCACACCAGCAGCACACCCATGGCCGCCACCGCTGCGTTCAGCCCTACCGTAAGTACCTGATACGGACGCGCCACCGCCGCCGGACTGAAACCAATCATCAGCAGGTTCTCCAGCTTCTTCGTGTTCTTCTGTAACAGCAGGTAGATGCTCAGCATCAGCAGGTAGAACGACAGCACACTGATAATCAGTCCCACCGTGAGCACGATGCCTACCACCATCTTCAGGAACCACGTCGTCTTTCCCGCATCCAGCTTGTCGCCTTCCGTCTCATAGCCTTTCTGCTTGAAATACTTCGCGATGCGGTCGTTCGCCGGATTGTCCACCTCCACAATCAGTCGTGAGGGAGCCGTCTGCCCGCCATCACCCAATGTGGCGTTGGCCCATTCCATGAACGCCTGCGGCACCAGAATCGTGTTCAGTCGGTTGGAGAAACCCACAATGCGTCCCTTCATGCGCTCCGTCCGTCCCCGTCCGCTCAGCCGCACGTCCAGCGTCATCATCCCCATCACGCTCTCCGAGAGCTGCGGCAGGTTACGACTCTGTGCAAAGCCGAAGTTATACAGGTTCAGGTAGTTGCGCGGGATGATGATAGGGATTTCGGTCTGCCCCTCGCGATACGTCCAGCCCTCCAGCCGCACGTCTACAAACTCGTCGGGCACCGACTCGAAGAACATTGCCGTAGAGAGCTGCATACCCGCCATGCCCATGCCGGCCGACACCTGAAACTGTGCCGGAGTGAACGCTCCCGTCCGCTTGGCAAACGGCTGCGACTCCATGTCGGCTATGTCGGCACGCGAGAACGTACCTCCCTTGCCCACCAGGCTGCCCAGCGTGCTCACCTGCTTGCTCACAATCACGTAGTCCTTCTTCATGAAACTGTCGCCCTGCGTAAACACCGGCAACACGTCCTTGTAAAACTGTATGCCCAACAGCACAATCACCATACCGCACAGGTTGGCAAGGAAGAATCCCGCCAACTGCGCCACACTGATGTGCTGCCTCAATAATTTCCAGATCATATCCGTCTTCGTTTTAATCCCTTACAAACTCAGCACCCTGTCATACTCCAGCGGCAGGTGCTTGCCGATGGACGTCACAATCACTCCCGCACCCTGACGAGCCGCTTCCTCCTTCAGGATACGCGCCATAATCTGCCCGTTGCCGTCGTCCAGGTGGCTCACCGGCTCATCCAGGAAGAAAAAGTCGGCCGGCTGACACAGCATCCGCACGAAAGCCACGCGCTGCTGCTGCCCGTACGACATCCTGGCCGCCTTCACATCCCACTTGTCGGCGATGCCCAGCTGCTCAAACCAGTCCTTCACCTGCTGCTTGCGGCAGAAGCCCGTCAGCCCGTTCTTCAGCTGCACGTTCTCCCATGCCGTCAGTTCCCCGAACAGGCGGAGTTCCTGAAACAGCATGCCCAGCGAGCGCTTGCGGATGTCGGTCCACTGCTTCACCGTGAGCTTCCGCACGTTCTCCCCGTCGAAGGTGATAATCCCCTGGTAGTCCGTACGGTACCCGTAAATAAAACTGCAAAGCGACGACTTGCCCGTGCCCGACGCCGCTTCAATCAGATACATCTTCCCTTTCTGAAAAGCCACCTGCCGGTGCCACACGTCCGACACGATTCCGTCGCGTCCGGCGAATACCTCCGGCAGGGTCTGCTGTAATTCTATTGTGTCCATTTTATTCAATGAAGAATTAATAATGAAGAATGAAGAATGCTCTCCGTTATTCATTATTAATTCTTAATTCTTCATTATTCACTATTAATTATTAACTGTCGATTCCACTTCCTCTTCGGTCAATCCGGTAGCCTGGGCTATCTGAGCAGTACTCAAACCCAGCGATTTCAGGTTACGTGCAATGGCAACTTTCTCTTTAGCTTGTCCTTCCGCGAGCCCTTCCGCACGTCCTTCCGCACGTCCTTCCGCGCGTCCTTCCGCGAGCCCTTCCGCGAGCCCTTTCTTCCATCCGGCTTCACGTGCATCCTCTTCCACGATGCGGCTCACACGGTAACGGTCCAGCGCCTTGTCGTAAGCAATACGGTCTTCCAATGAAAGATTGGCCACGGCAGCCAGTTCTTCCAGACGGCTGAACACCTGCTCCTTCAGCGCGTCGTACCCGGGGATGAATCCCTTGCGGTACGGCTCCGCCACGACGTCGTGCATCGAACGGCCGATCAGCGCCACGTCGCGCAGCGCGAACCCGGCGACCAGTCCGCCGACGTTGCCCCACTGCGCAACGGCATCCGACAGGGGAATCCGCTTCGGAAGCGCCTCGCGCGCCTCCCGGGTGCTGACCACGATGCCGGGATGCGCCACGGCGTAGAAAAAGTTGTCGGGCACGGGCAGCCGCACGATGTCGAACGGCCGGTAGCCGCGGACCAGCACCACGCCGCCCAACAGCGCGGGGCCTACATTGTCGGCATGGGGCGTGCCGCCCAGCAACGCCTCGCCCATCATGGCGAACTCCACCAGCTGCTTGCCCGAGAACGGGCGGCCCAGCAGTTCGTTGACCCCGTAGACGGCGGCGGCCGACGAGGCCGCACTCGACCCGATGCCGCTGCCGGGAGCGATCTTTTCGAGGATCTCCACCTCGATCCGCACCGGACGGCCGTAAGCTTCGAGCAAGGCCCGTACGGCGGGCGTGATGACGTTTTCTTCGACATTTCCGGGGAGTTCCACCCCGCTACGGTTACGGATTTCGAATCCTTCGGCATTTTCCGCAACGCCCACTTCCAGCACGTCGCCCACGCCGTCGAGCGTAAGGCCCATCACATCGAAACCGCACCCCAGATTCGCGACCGTTCCCGGCGCGAAAACCTTAATATGTTTCATACCAATTTTTTTTGATGAATTGAACTACCTTTGCCTGATTTTCTGTTTCCGCTCCGGCAGCCTTGGCCGGGATGTGCACACGCAGGTATGCGGACGGAATATTGACTACTGAACCCCCACGGGGGTCGTGGCAGTCGTCGTGGCAGTTGTGGCGGTCGTGAAGAGAGCGGTATAAACACAGCCTACGGGATTGCCGATAAATCCGCAACCTCGCCCTGTCGTCGTGTTATGCCGTTTGGTAACCATCGTCGGCAAATATAAAACAAATATTTTAATAATCCAAATCCATGTAACAATTTGTAAGCGGCCCGCCGTTGCGCAGACGGCCTTTTATTTATATAGGAGCAGCGCAAAAGGGCCGCAACAGAGATTTCGGAAATAAAAATGAAAGCCTTTCGGCCCACACCCGCCGGACCGCGGAAAGAAAACGCCCGGGAACCGCATCCGGAGGCCAAAATACCGGTTTCAAATTGTAAGCAAACACGAGCCGTCACGCACAGTTGCGAACTTCAGGAAAGAATATGCTTCCGGACTGTTACAATATTAAATTTTTTTAGGAAATTATTTGTTCAACTGATTCAATATTCATATCTTTGCCATAGTCAGACAGAAAGCATCCGGCATAACGGGGAGACCCGGCCTGCACGCGGATGCACTGTCGCAGAAAACGAACAAACACGGAAAACCGGCTATGAACGCCCTGAATCATTCGAATATTCACGTCATTACCCTGCTGCTCGTCGTCCTTCGGAGATAACGGGAGAAAGGTGGTGTGCATAGTTGATTGAAAATAAAGCCTTTCTCCCACCGGGGAAAGGTTTTTTTGTTACAGGACCGGACCCGGCAGGAGACTGAAACGAAAACGGAAAGATGAAACACACACTCAAAAGCGCCGTCACCACGACGGGCCGCCGGATGGCGGGAGCCAGAAGCCTCTGGCGCGCCAACGGCATGCGCGAAGAACAGTTCGGCCGGCCGGTCATCGGCATCGCCAATTCGTTCACCCAACTCGTGCCGGGGCACGTACACCTGCACGAAATCGGACAATATGTCAAACAGCGCATCGAAGCCCTCGGGTGCTTCGCCGCGGAGTTCAACACCATCGCCGTCGACGACGGCATCGCCATGGGCCACGACGGCATGCTCTACTCGCTGCCTTCGCGCGAGATCATCGCCGACAGCGTCGAGTACATGGCCTCCGCCCACAAGATCGACGCGCTGGTCTGCATTTCGAACTGCGACAAGATCACCCCCGGCATGCTGATGGCCGCCATGCGGCTCAACATCCCGACGGTCTTCGTCTCGGGCGGGCCGATGGAGGCCGGAAAATTTCAGGGCCGCAGCGTCGACCTGATCGACGCCATGGTGATGGGGGCCGACGAGACGTGCAGCGACGCGCAGATCGCCGAGATCGAGCGCTGCGCCTGCCCCGGCTGCGGATCGTGCTCGGGCATGTTCACGGCCAACTCGATGAACTGTCTGACCGAGGCGCTGGGTCTCTCGCTGCCGGGCAACGGCACGATCGTCGCCACCCACGTCAATCGCCGCCGGCTGTTCGAGGACGCTGCGGCGCTCATCGTCCGCAATGCCGAACGTTACTACTTCGAGGGCGACGAGCGGGTGCTTCCGCGTTCGATCGCCACGAAGGCCGCCTTCGAAAACGCCATGTCGTTAGACATCGCCATGGGCGGCTCGACCAACACGGTCCTGCACCTGCTGGCCGTGGCCCACGAGGCCGGCGTCGATTTCACGATGCAGGACATCGACCGCCTTTCGCGCCGGGTCCCGGTGCTCTGCAAGGTCGCCCCCAACTCGCACTACCACATCCAGGACGTCAACCGTGCCGGAGGCATCTTCGCCATTCTGGGCGAGCTTGACCGTGCCGGACTGCTCGACACCTCGGTCCTGCGCGTCGACGGGCGCACGCTGGGCGAAGCGATCCCGGCCTGCGACATTCTCAACCCGGCAGCCGCCGACGCCGCGCGACGCCGCGCGCTCAGCGCCCCGGCAGGCCATTACAGCCGCGAGCTGGGCGCACAGCACTCCTACTACGAAGAACCCGATACCGATCGCACGGCGGGCTGCATCCGCGACGTGGAGCACGCCTATTTCCGCGACGGCGGACTGGCCGTGCTGACGGGCAACATCGCCCGGCAGGGCTGCGTCGTCAAAACCGCCGGCGTGGACGAAAAACTGTTCGTCTTCCGCGGCCCGGCGCGCGTTTACGAATCGCAGGAGCAGGCCATGAACGGCATTCTCGCCGACGAGGTGCAGCCGGGCGAAGTGGTCGTCATCCGCTACGAAGGCCCCAAGGGCGGCCCGGGCATGCAGGAGATGCTCTACCCCACGTCGTACCTCAAGTCGAAACACCTCGACAAGGCCTGCGCGCTGATCACCGACGGGCGTTTCTCGGGCGGAACCTCGGGGCTTTCGATCGGCCACGTCTCGCCGGAAGCCGCCTCGGGCGGGGAGATCGCCGTCGTCCGCACGGGCGATGAGATCGAGATCGACATCCCCGGCCGCTCGATCCGCCTCGCGGTAGACGATGCGGAGATCGCCGCCCGCATGGCCGCACAGGAACGCTTCCGCCCCGCCGGCCGCGACCGCCGCGTTCCGGCGTCGCTGCGCGCCTATGCCCGGCTGGTCAGCTCGGCCGACAAAGGCGCCGTACGTATCGTCGACGATAACGAAGAATAAAAAAACGGACCCGCAATGAATACCTCTCAAACACTCCGTCCCGAAGAGCGACGCGCGGCCTCCGATCCCTCGATGACGGGATCGAAGGCCCTGATCGAATCATTTCTCCAAGAGGGCGTCGAAACCGTTTTCGGCTATCCCGGAGGCGCGATCATCCCCGTCTACGACGCGCTTTACGACTACCGCGACCGCCTGCGCCACATCCTCGTACGTCACGAGCAGGGCGCCGTGCACGCCGCACAGGGCTATGCCCGCGTCAGCGGCCGCGTCGGGGTCTGTCTGGTGACCTCGGGTCCCGGCGCCACGAACACCGTGACGGGGCTGGCCGACGCGCTGATGGACTCCACGCCGCTGGTGCTCGTCACCGGACAGGTCGGCTCCGCGCTGCTGGGCACCGACGCCTTTCAGGAGACCAATTTCGTCGGCATCACGCAGGCCGTCACCAAGTGGAACTGCCAGGTCAAGCGCACCGAGGACATTCCCGCGGCCATCGCCAAGGCCTTCTACATCGCCCGCTCGGGCCGTCCGGGTCCCGTCGTGGTCGACATCACCAAGGACGCACAATGCGGAACAGCTCCGTTCCGCTACGAAAAAATCACCTCGATCCGCAGTTACCTCCCCGCGCCCGTCCCCGACGCGGAACGCATCGCCGAAGCCGCACGGCTGATCGACCAGGCCCGCCGTCCGCTGGTCATGGTGGGTCAGGGCGTCATCCTGGGCAACGCCGAAGCCGAGCTGCGGGCACTGCTCGACAAGAGCGGCATGCCCGCCGCCTCGACCCTGCTGGGTCTCTCGGCCCTGCCGACCGACCATCCGCAAAACGTGGGCATGCTGGGCATGCACGGCAACTACGGACCCAACATCAAGAATCAGGAGTGCGACCTGCTCGTGGCCGTGGGCATGCGTTTCGACGACCGCGTGACGGGGAATCCCGCGCATTTCGGCGCCAACGCCAAGGTGATCCACCTGGAGATCGACCCCGCGGAGATCGGCAAGATCATCCCGGCCGACGTGGCGGTCGTGGGCGATGTGAAACGCTCCCTGCCGCTCATCACCGAGCGTATCCGCAAACGCGACCACAGCCAATGGATCGCCGGATTCCGCGCCTGCGACCAGATCGAATACGAAGCCGTCATCCGCAAGGCCGTGCATCCCGCCGAGGGGCGTATCCGCATGGGCGAGGCGGTCGCCGCCGTGGCCCGGGCTTACCGCAACGACGCAGTGCTGGTGACCGACGTAGGCCAGCAGCAGATGAACGCCGCACGCTATTTCGGATTCCGCCGCACGCGCAGCGTGGTCACCTCGGGCGGTCTCGGCACGATGGGATTCGGACTTCCGGCGGCCATCGGGGCCAAGCTGGGCGCCCCCGACCGCGAAGTCGTCCTTTTCGCCGGCGACGGCGGCCTGCAAATGACCATTCAGGAGCTGGGCACGATCTTCCAGTCGAAGATCCCCGTGAAAATCGTCCTGCTGAACAACTCGTTCCTCGGCATGGTGCGCCAATGGCAGGAGCTGTTCTACGACCGCCGCTACTCCTTTACGGAGATGGTCAACCCCGATTTCGGGCTGATCGCCCGCGGCAACGGCCTTTCGTACCGCTGCGTCGAACGGCGCGAGGAACTCGACGAGGCCATCGCCGCCATGAAGGCCTCCGAAGGCGCCTTCCTGCTGGAGGTGCGCGTCGAGGGCGAAGAGAACATTTTCCCGATGGTCCCGGCGGGCGCCCCGGTATCGGAAATCCGGTTCGAATAAAACGAAACAGCGTATGGAACAGGAATACATCATCACCGTGTTTTCGGAGAACAAGGTGGGCCTGCTGAGCCAGATCACCACCGTCTTCACCTGCCGCGACGTGAACATCGAGAGCCTCACGACCTCGGAATCGGCGTTGCAGGGCATCCACAAATTCACCATCGTGGTCCGCACCACACCCGATCAGGTCGACAAACTCGTGCGGCAGGTCGAGAAGAAGATCGACGTGCTGAAGACCTTCGTCTACACCCCCGACGAGGTCGTGCAGCAGGAGATCGCCCTCTACAAGGTGACCCGCAGCCGGGGCGTCGAACAACTCGTCAGGGAACACAACGTCCGCATTCTGGAGATCGACGAGGACTACATCGTCGTCGAGAAGACCGGCCACAAGGCCGACACGCAGGCGTTGTTCCGCCTGCTGCAACCCTACGGCGTACAGCAGTTCGTGCGCAGCGGCACGGTGGCCATCATCAAGTCGCGGCGCGAGCTGCTGAACGAGTACCTTGAAGAAATCGACCGTTTAAGGGCCGAATCCGATGAAGAAGGGAGCAAAAGCGAAAAATAACTTTCAGAACATATAACAAACTCAAAATCACGAAAATCATGGCAAAGATCAATTTCGGCGGCGTCGAAGAGAACGTCGTAACCCGCGAGGAATTTCCTCTGGAAAAAGCGCTCGAAACACTCAAGGACGAGACCATCGCCGTCATCGGCTACGGCGTGCAAGGCCCCGGACAGTCGCTCAACCTGCGCGACAACGGATTCAGGGTCATCGTGGGCCAGCGCGAAGGCTCCGCGAGCTGGGACAAGGCCGTAGCCGACGGCTGGGTTCCGGGCCAGACGCTTTTCGGCATCGAGGAGGCCGCCGAGCGCGCCACGATCATCCAGTACCTGCTCTCCGACGCCGGGCAGATCGCCGTATGGCCTTCAATCAAAAAGCACCTCACGCCGGGCAAGGCCCTCTATTTCTCCCACGGCTTCGGCATCACCTACAAGGAGCGCACGGGCATCGTGCCCCCGGCCGACGTGGACGTGATCCTGATCGCCCCGAAAGGCTCGGGAACCTCGCTGCGGCGCATGTTCCTCCAGGGCCGCGGACTCAATTCGAGCTATGCGGTGTTCCAGGACGCCACGGGCCGCGCCTTCGAACGCGTCGTGGCGCTGGGCATCGGCGTGGGTTCGGGCTACCTGTTCGAAACCGACTTCAAGCGCGAGGTCTACTCCGACCTCACGGGCGAGCGCGGCACGCTGATGGGCGCCATCCAGGGCATCTTCGCCGCCCAGTACGACACGCTGCGCGCCAACGGCCACACCCCCTCGGAGGCCTTCAACGAAACGGTCGAGGAGCTGACCCAGTCGCTCATGCCGCTGGTCTCGGAGAACGGCATGGACTGGATGTACGCCAACTGTTCGACCACGGCCCAGCGCGGCGCGCTGGACTGGTGGAAGAAGTTCCGCGACGCCACGAAACCCGTCTTCGAAGAGCTGTACAGGGAGGTGGCCGCCGGCAACGAGGCCCAGCGTTCGATCGACCTGAACAGCAAACCCGACTACCGCGAGAAGCTCAACGAGGAGCTGCGCGAGATGCGCGAAAGCGAGATGTGGCAGACCGGCGCCGTCGTGCGCAAGCTGCGTCCCGAAAACAACTGACACAAGGCAAGGCCCTGAAAAAGGCCGGCGGCAGCAGTCGCCGGCCTTTTTCGCGCAATTCGGTTTTGCACCCGTTCAATTTTTATGTATCTTTGCCTGCCGGAACACCGGCAATCCAAACAAAACTACTCAATATGTACAGCCATGACAACCGGGTGGTCATCACCCTCGACGCCGGCGGCACGAACCTCGTTTTCGGCGCCATGCAGGCCAACAAATTCATTGTGGAGCCGATCACCCTCCCGTCGCATGCCGAGAACCTCGACAAATGCCTCGCGACGATGGTCGAAGGGTTCCAGGCCGTCATCGACCGTCTGTCCGAAAAACCCGTAGCCATCAGTTTCGCATTCCCCGGTCCGGCCGACTATCCGAACGGCATCATCGGCGGTTATCTGCCCAACTTCCCGTCGTTCCGCGAAGGCGTGGCGCTGGGTCCGTTCCTCGAAGCGAAATTCGGCATCCCGGTATACATCAACAACGACGGCGACCTGTTCGCCTACGGCGAGGCGCTGGGCGGAGCCCTGCCTCAGGTCAACGCCCGGCTCGAAGCGCTGAACAGCCCCAAACACTACAAGAATCTGGTGGGCTACACCTTCGGCACGGGCTTCGGCGTGGGCATCGTGGTCGATAACCGCCTCAACCGCGGCGACAACTCGTGCGTCGAAACCTTCTGCCTGCGGCACAAGGACCTGCCCGACATCAACGTCGAGGAGGGTGTCTCGATCCGCGCCGTCAAACGGCTCTATGCCGAGTATGCGGGCGTCGACGACGATACGCTCGATCCGAAGGCCATTTTCGAGATCGCCGAGGGCGAGCGTCCGGGCGATGCCGATGCGGCGCGGCGCGCTTTCGCGCGGTTCGGCGAGGTGGCAGGCGACGCCATGGCCACCGCCGTGACGCTCATCGACGGACTGATCGTCATCGGCGGCGGCATTACCGCTGCGCGCAAATACATCCTGCCTTCGCTGCTGGCCGAAATGCGGGGTTCCCTGCATACCTTTTCGGGTGAAACGCTTCCGCGCGTACAGATGAAGGTCTACGATCTGGACGATGCGACGCAGTTCGCCGCCTTCGCGCAGGGCGATTCCCGCCGGATCAAGGTTTACGGCAGCGATCGTGAAATCGTCTACGATCCGCAGAAGCGCATCGGGGTAATGACCTCGCATATCGGCGCCAGCCGGGCCATTTCGCTGGGGGCCTATGCCTTCGCGCTGAACAGCATCGACAGGGACGCTCGCTGACGCCGGCTC
>ERZ773192.3178-NODE-3178-length-12591-cov-3.103143_pt1 | contig 12591 bp, 10 predicted proteins | sample MGYA00581010_ERZ773192 | MGnify/ENA primary metagenome ERZ773192 (study PRJEB29015, sample SAMEA2737741) | human gut metagenome | biome: human gut; feature: human-associated habitat; material: faeces | place: China | collected 2012 ...
TTTCCAAATTCTCTTTCTTTCATTTCAACTTGTGCTTCTTTTATTTTTAATGTACCTGTACTTGTGATACTACCAGTAGTTAATATATCAAATGTTTTACCATTTAAAGCTGAAGTATTAATGGTAGTATAGGTACTTGGATCATATGAAGTAAGTACGTATTTTAATGCTCCGGTACTATTACCTGATGAAGTAAATCCTGAATTTAGGGTTGTTGTTTTTAGATTTATAGTTAGATAACCATCTAATGTACAACTACTTTTTAGTTTAGCGGTTATATTTGTTACTACCATACCTGATGTTATGGTTATTCTATTATTATTTATTATTTGGTTTTCATCTAGTAATAATAAATCACTACCTGTAATATTGGATCCTTTTACTGAATCTACTTCTAGACATTCTGAAGCACCTGTGATAGTTATATTACTACTACGCCAAGTTAATGCAGCATAGGTAAATCCTGCTACTAAGATAATAAATAATATTACTCCTAATACTATTCCATATATTTTTATTTTCTTATTTTCCATATGATATTCACCTTCCATATTCTCTATATAAAGTATATCATTTGTTAAAATATTAGTCAAATAAAAAAACTTAATTTCTGAAAAGAAATTAGGTTTTTGTTTATAATAATGGCGTCTTATATAGAAGACTTAAAACATTTTTACATGAAATCAAGATTTTTATTTAATATCACTTATATTTATAGTATATATTTCTTCATTATTAACTAGAAAGGATACTGATTCTAAGTTATCATATATATTATTCATAGATAAACTTATTGTATATATAACTTCTTCTAAGATATTCTTTTTATCTAGATCATTTAATAATAATTCATTAAAATTTAATTTTAATTTATTATTATCTAGTTCATAATCATTTAACACTGTATTAGCATTTAAATAACTCATTAAATTAGTTTGGTATATAGGACTACTACCTAGTTCTTTTATTATTATTTTTACTACATCACTATCTTTGCTATTTATATATTTTGTTACTGGTACATAGTATTTAGTATCATTATAAGTACTTGTATAATATGTTGTATATGATAATATATCATTTAAATTAGATAAATCATAACTTTTATTTATACCATAACTTTTATTTAGTACTGTTGGTATATTTGTTTTACTATTGGGTAATTTATTTAGTACTTCTCCTTCTACTTTTATTATTACTTTATCTATACCATCTATACTTGTTAAAGTATAAATGATTGCTTCAAGCATCTTATTTTCATCTTTTTCGTTTATATCTAATAATTCTTTTGAGAAGTTTATTGTTAATACTCCTTCTTGTAATTTTAAATCTTTTATTGTTACATCTGGTGGTATTATACTTCTAAAACCATTTGGTATAATGTTATTTTTAGTACCTCCTACTACTAGGCCTTCTAATAAGTCTTTAGCTAAATCTACTCCTTCACATTTACATGTAGGTATAGTTGTTCTAGCTACATAGTCATTACTATCTACCAAATATATTGTACTTTCTACGTTATTATAATTATACTCTATACTATTATTTTTTAAATCTATATCTTTTCTATTGCTTGGTATTAGATATATTACTAATAGTAAAATAATAGCAGTAGTAGATACTATTATTTTTTTTATAGACATTTTCTTTAACATGTTATCACCACTAAAATATATGTTTTTATATTTTAATTTATACAAAAAAAGAAGCCAATTATTTAGCTTCCACTATAAGCTTAATAGCGGTTCTTTCTTCTCCATCGATGTTTATATCAATAAAGGCTGGTGTACATACTAAATTCTTTCCTGATGGAGCGACAAAGCCTCTAGCTATAGCTACTCCTTTTATAGCTTGATTAAGTGCTCCTGCTCCTATTGCTTGTACTTCTACTACTCCTTTTTCTCTAAATACATTAGCAAGAGCTCCTGCTACTTTATTAGGCTCTGACTTTGATGAAACTTTAATTGTTTCCATAATTATTTTATCATTCCTTTCTACATTTAAATATATGTTTATAAAAGAAATAAATAACAAAAAATAGTAGCTTAAATTTCGCTACTATTCTTCTTTTTATATAAAATATATGCTAATGATGATAATACTACTAATACTATAAAACATACTATTCTAAAGGTACTACTTATTCCCCTTTTTATTGGTTTAGTATATGGAGTATTTTTATCTACTACTAATTCTATATCGGTAGTATTTTTATCAATGGTCCATATATAAGTATTATCTTTTATTTTATCAGCGTTATTTGATGCTACTTTTAAATTACTTGTTACTGCTATATTTATTTTTTTATTATATAAACAGTAGAAGTTTCCACTTAATTTTATACTATAATAATTATCTATTTCTTCTATTTCTTTATTTTCAAAACAAGTATTTATTATAGTGGAATTTACAAAGTCTTCAATATTATAATTATATTTAAATGTATAATTTATATTATTACCTGATTCTTTTAAATCTTTTTGATATAGTTCTTCTTTATTATAAATTGGTTTTTGTTCTTCATTAATAATAGAATATATAGTACTTAATCCTGTAGCATTACTATCTTGAGAGCTTTCTTCTTTAGTTACGGTACCAGTAATTGTTTCATTTAAAGTATCTTTATTTATTTCTAAGTTATAATTAACTGTACAACCAGTTAGTAGTAGTAGACTTAGTAATATTATTATTTTATTTTTCACTTATTTTCACCCCTATTTATACCATGATCCATATGCTATTATTTCATCTGAATCAATAACTCTTTCTCTTTTTCTTACTAATCCTGGATCTCCAGTATTTCCTTCAATTGTATAAACATAATTACTATCTGAACTAGTAACTATACCAACATGATCAACACACTTAGTTACTTTATCCCATTTTCCATTAGAGCCACGACAACTACTACCTTTCCATTGATACCATATTATATCACCAGCTTTAGGAGTATAATTACCACCATAAGCTTTAGAATATTCAAATGTTACATTACTATTTTTGTTACTTTTAAATACTGGCCACATTCCACTAGCCATATTGTCATCTATTGGTCCATATGTATTTAAATATTGATATAATGTTTGACCAGAGACTGTTACTTGCTTTAAAGACCAAGTAGCAAATTGTTCACACCAAGCATCAGTAGAAAATCCATATTTTTTATCATTATTATTATTACCTAATTGGCCATTTAGTACGGTTATTAATCCAGAAGCAATTATTTTAGTACCAGCATTTTCATAAGTTATTTTGTTATCATTAGTATTATCATTCTTTTCTTCTTTTTCTAATAAACTATCAAAATAAGAAAAATCACCACTTTTAGCATTACTAAGACATTCTTGATAATTAACACTAAAGCCTACACTATCCATTAAACTCATAAATACTTCTACTATCCATGGTATGCAAAATACTATCATGGCATATATTATTCTTTTACCTACTATTTTAGTACTCTTTACTGCTTTTTCATCACCGCCTATAACAGCTTTACTAAAATCTATCATTAATATTACTATTAAACCTATTGGTACTAAGGTAAAAACAATATCTAATAATAAACTTCCAAAATATATTATTCTTAAAATTCCTGGATGCTGACAAGCATCAAGTAAAATATACATATAAATCACTCACTTTTCTATATTTAGTATACATTATTTTTTTGTTTTAGGCAAGAAAAAAAGAGAAAACTAATGTTTCTCTATATGAATTAATCCTTCGTACACTTCTTCTAATGCTCTACCTATGTTTTTTTGACATTTATAGTCTTTAATAGGCATTTGATAATATCCTGTTTTAGTCATTTGCTTAGCTCTATCTGATACTACATAAACTAAAGCATACTTTGAATCTACAATATTTAATATTTTATCAATTGAAGGATAAATCACTATTATCACACTCCCTTATGATATAAGAATATAACATATTAATTATAAATGCAATAGTCTTTACATAAATTTTACATAACAATTTTTTTATTATATCCAATAGATTTAGTTTTAACTTTAGATTTTACTATTATATTTTTTTGATATAATAATTCTTCTAATTTATCCACTAACATTTTAATTCTTCTTGAAATATAAGACTGTGATAAACCTAATATATTAGATATCTCTATTTGTGAATAACCATCCCTAAAATATAAATTAAATAAACATTTATCTTTACTATTTAGTAAATTAATTACACCATTTATATCTTTAATTTCTTCCTTATCCATATAATCACCTTCTATATTTATTGAAGGATCAATAATTAAATCATTAAGTGTAAGATCATCATCTCCTATCAGTTCATCTAATGAAACATATCTATAAGATTCTCTTCTAATATACATAAGTATCTCATTATCAATACATTTACTAGCATATGTAGTAAAAGTACATTTTTTATCTAGTCTAAAAGTATCCACTGCCTTTATAAGTCCAATCATACCATATGCAACAATATCTTCCATATTCATATTAGTATTACTAAATCTTTTATAATATCTGTAGAAGACTAATTTAATATTATGTAATATTATCGTTTCTCTTACCTCTATATTATTATCTTTCATTAACTTAAAATTTCTTTCTAATTCTTCTCTACTAAGTACTTCATAATTATATTCATTTATCATGTTTCCTCCCAAAAAAAGCAGTACCATTCTCGATACTGCATTATATTTTATTAACTATTTATAATATTATGACATCTATCACAGATATCACCATTTAAGTGATCAACATAGTTCCAGCATCTATTACATTTTTCACCAGTACTCTTTTCTACTACTACTTCTTCTCCATCGGTAGTATATTCTACTTTAGATACAATAAATAATTGATGTAAGTAAGAACCTAATTTTTCTTTTACTTCATTATATTTTGGATCTAAGTTAATCTTAACTACGGCTTCTAGAGCTGATCCTATTAGTTTTTCATTTCTTGCTTCTTCTAGTTTTTTATTTACTTTATCTTTTAGTTCAAAGAATAAGTTAAATAATTCTTCTACTTCAGCACTATCAGAGTATGTTACTACTTCTGGCATATCTGTTAGATGTACTGATTCTTCAGTATGTGGAAGTAAACTATATACTTCTTCACTAGTATATGGAAGAATTGGTGCAAGTAGTTTTACCTCATTATTTAAAATGTTATATAGTACTGTTTGTACACTTCTTCTTACTAGGGAATCTGCTTTTTCAATATATAGAATATCTTTAGTAAAGTCTAGATAGAAGTTTGATAAAGTGAATGATACAAAGTTATTAACTAATTTATATACGTTTTGGAAGTTATAGTTATTATATTCTTCTAGAACATTCTTAGTAAATTTATTTAATTCATTCATCATATATTTATCATAGTATGGCATATCTTCATATTTAACACTATCTTTAGTATAATCAAAGTCTTTTAAATTACCTAACATAAATTTATAAGTATTTCTAATCTTACGATAACTTTCTTTTACTTGTTTAATTAGATCATCACTAATTCTTACATCTTCTGTATAATCAGTTGAAGCAACCCATAGTCTTAAGATATCTGATCCATGTAATCTAACCATATCTGCTGGAACAATAACATTTCCTAAGCTCTTACTCATTTTATTACCTTTACCATCTAAAGTAAAGCCATGAGATACAAGTTCTTTATATGGGGCTTTACCAGTAACAGCAACTCCACAGATTAATGAGCTATTGAACCATCCACGATATTGGTCTGATCCTTCTAGATACATATCTGATGGATATGGTAATCCCTGTTCTATTAGTACACCATTCCATGTGGATCCTGAATCAAACCATACATCCATGATATCTTCTTCTTTAGTAAAGTTTCCATTTGGACTAGCTGGATTTGTATATCCTTCTGGAAGAAGGTCTTTAGCTTCTTTCTCAAACCATACATTAGAACCATATTTTCTAAATAAGTCTGCTACATGCATCATAACATCATAGTCAACGATTTCACTTCCGTCTTCATTATAAAAGATTGGAATTGGTACACCCCATACTCTTTGTCTAGAGATACACCAGTCTCCACGATCATGAATCATGTTGTATAATCTCTTTTTACCCCATTCAGTATGGAATTTAACATTATTTTCAAGTTCATTAAGTAATTCATCTCTAATCTTATCAATACTACAGAACCATTGCTTTGTAGCTCTAAAGATAATTGGTTTCTTAGTTCTCCAGTCATGTGGATATGAGTGGGTAATGAACTTTAATTTTAGAAGTACGCCTAGTTCATCTAATTTTACAGTAACTGCTTTATTGGCATCTTCAAAGAATAAGCCATTAAATGGACCAGATAGCTCATTTAATACACCTTGATCGTCGATACCATTTATCATTTCTAGATTATATTCTTTACCAATAATAAAGTCATCTGCTCCATACATTGGTGCTATATGTACTAGTCCAGTACCAGCATCTAATGTTACATGGAAGCCATCAATTACTGGTGCTACTCTATCCATAAATACATGTTTATATTTAACACCTGCAAATTTATCACCAGTAAATACATTTACTACTTCATAGTTTTCCCAACCGAACTCTTTAGCTAAGTCTTCTAGTAGTTCGTTTGCTACAATATAGTATTTATCATTAACTAATACTTTTGCATAGTCAAATTTTTCACTAATTGCGATTCCGGTATTACATGGTAATGTCCATGGGGTTGTTGTCCATATTACTAGGTTATCTCCTACATTTACAGTATCATTTCCTTCTACTACTGGGAAGGCTACATAAATTGATGAGTCTTTTCGATCATGATATTCTATTTCTGCTTCAGCAAGAGCTGATTCTGATGATGGACTCCAGTATACTGGTTTTAATCCTTTAAAGATTAAGCCTTTCTTAGCCATTTCAGCAAATACTTCTATTTGTCTAGCTTCCATTTCTTTTTGCAATGTAATATAAGGATGGTCCCAGTCTGCTAGTACATTTAATTCTTTGAAACCTTTCTTTTGTTTTTCAATTTGTTCATAAGCATACTTTTCACATAGAGCTCTAAAGTCAGCTTTATCCATACTCTTTCTATCTACACCGCTATTGGTAACAGCTTGTTCAATAGGAAGACCATGAGTATCCCAACCAGGAATATAAATCATATCATATCCACTCATCATTTTATATCTATTTACAAAATCTTTTAAAATCTTATTCATAGCATGGCCTATATGAATATTACCATTAGCATATGGAGGACCATCATGTAAGATAAATGGTGTTTTTCCTTTGTTCTTTTCTCTTACTTTATTGTATAAATCCATTTCCTCCCATTTTTCTCTTTGTAATTTTTCATTTTCTGGTAAGTTTCCATGCATTTGAAAACTTGTCTCTGGCATTAATAATGTCTCTTTATAATTCATCTTTCTCTCCTTCTTTCTATTTTATAAAACAAAAAAGCACTAGTTTATAAGGACGAATAACCGCGGTACCACCTTACTTCACTTAAGTGCTCTCTTTTTGATAACGGAATTTACTTCCGGTTTTTCTTAAAATATTCAGAAAAACACATCAAGAGTGATCTATATAGTAACTATCATACTAATTTTCACCAACCATTAGCTCTCTACAACTATTTTACTATACCGTCTCTTTCCTTTGTTTTAATATAATCATATTATATGCTAATTTTATTTACTTGTCAATAGCTTTTTTGTCATTGATTTAGTTCAAAGAATTTATTGACTATTTGGGATGATATTCTTTTGGTAACACCTGACTGAGTAACATCGGGAATACCTGCATCTGGTGATACTACTACGATACTCATTTTAGGACTATCACTAGGTGAATATCCTACAAATGATGTAGTAATTGTTTCTGTATCAACTTTATTATCACCATCAGTATCTATAAAGCTTTGGCTAGTTCCTGTCTTACCAGCAGAATTTGTATAATAACCCATATAGCCATAACCTAAACCATTTTGAACAACAGCACTAAATCCTTCTCTTACTCTATTTATATATTTATCTTCTACTGATAATGTTCCCATTACTTTTGTTTCGGCTTTATATATAAGTGAACCAAATTTATCACCATTATCACTGGCTTTATATACTTCTTTTAATAAATATGGTTTTAATCTTTTGCCACCATTAGCAATAGTATTTATATATTGTGATAATTGTATTGGTGTATAAGTATCATATTGTCCAATTGAGAAGTCTAATAAATGTCCTGGTAATTTACTAGTACCCATATATCCTAAACTTTCTACTGGCAAGTCAATACCTGTTTTTTTACCAAGGCCAAATTCAGCATACATATCTCGATACTTTTTAAAGGCTTCTTCATCTAAAGATAAACCTTTGTCATATTCATATTTTCCTTTTCCTACAGTAATTGCTATTTTATACTGATATACATTTGAAGAAAATGCTAAAGCATATATATCATCAATATCCCCCATTGTTCGCCATGAACATTTTAGAGGTGTATCTTTTATTTTAAGACATTCATCATACTGGTGACTACCAATATCAATAGCACCATATTTATATCCTACCATCATCGAAGCACCTTTTACTACTGAACCTGGAGTTACTGGTAATGTCGCTATACCTGGAGTATAATCTACAATATATTTAGAGCCATCTTTATCAAGTACTTGTTTTCCTCCCATTGCTAGTATTTCTCCTGTATTAGGATCTGCGATTACGGCAAATGATCTATTATAATAAGTAGTTCCTGCTTCTCCTTTGGCATTATATACTTCATTTGATAGAATTTCTTCTAAGTGTTTTTGTAAATTAATATCTATAGTAAGAACTATATCACTGCCTCTCTTACCTTCACTTACTAATTCATAACTATTATCAGAAAGTAATCTATACTTAGCTTTAGTTCCTTTTAAATAATTTTCATATTGATATTCTAAATATGATATTCCTACTCTATCGTCTAATGAATAACCTTTCTTTAAATAGATTTCTGCTAATTCTGAAGGTATACCTTGATTATTTGAAGATACATTACCTAAAATACTTTTAAAAGTATCTCCATATAAATATACTCTTTCCCAATCTAACTTAGTATTAAAGCCTTTTAAGTTATCAATGTTTTCACTTATATAAGCATATTCTTCTTCACTAACATCTTTATTTTTAATTACTTTTTCTGCATATGAATATCCTTTATTCATTAAATAATATATATAAGCGGCTTTTTTATCTCTTTCATCATAGGTACTTATTTCTTCATCTAATCTTTCATATATAAGTTTTTCTATGTCTTTATCATTTAGTTTTCTTTTATTATATTCTTCCCACTCTTTATCAGTAATCTTCTTTTTACATTCTTTATAATGTCCTTTGTAGTAGAAGGTCTTTAATCTATTTTCATTAACTTTAGAATAGTCTAAATTTATATTATCCGCTACTGTATAGGCAAGTTCTATTTCTTCTTTATTGGTTATTCCATTTTGTTTCTTATAATATATTGTCTTAACACCTTCATTATCTACTAGTAAATTATAATTTCGATCATATATTCTACCTCTTGGAGCACTAGTACTTTCTACTGTTTTTTCAGTAGCCATAGCAAGACTCTCTTTATAATCATTCTCTTTAATTATTTGAAGATAAAATACTCTTCCTAGTATTACAACATATAAAATTATTACTATAAATATTAAAGAATTATATCTTTTATTTATTACTTCAGTAAGATTTCTTTCATCTTTTTTTGTTTTATTTAAAGGTTTACTATTCTTCTTTATTTCTAATTTTTTCTTGTGGCTTTTTTTCTTAGGTTTATTAATTGTTCTTTTCATGTTATCAACCTTCCTTTTATTATTATATCATATTTATTCTAATTATACATATAGTTAATTAGGTGAATTTATGAATATTTATTTAATTAGACATGGCAGACAGAACAGTAAATTATGTAATGTTGATGTGGAATTGTCCGGTGAAGGTAGAGAGCAGGCGCACTTGGTAGGAAAGCGTTTAGCTAAATATGGAATTGAAGTTGTGTATTCAAGCAATTTAATTAGAGCGAAGGAAACAGCAGATATAATAAATGAATATGTTAAGAAACCAAGATTTGTTGATGAAAGATTAAGGGAAGCAGAGTTTGGTGATTTAACAGGACTTGAAAATAGTGTCCTTAAAGAAAGATATAAGGATTTTCTCGCAGAGCGTTCGAAGATGGAAAAGGATATGGCATATCCCGGTGGTGAAAATTGCGAAATGGTATTTAACAGAGTTTTTGAAGCGATAGATGAGATAGCACATAAAGATTATGAAAATGTAGTGGTAGTAACTCATGGAGGTGCTATAAGGGCATTACTTACAGGCATAGTTAAGGCTGATTATGCTAAGTGGCTTACATTTGGCAGACAACTTGAAAATTGTAGTATATCTGAGATTATGTATGATAAAGATTTGGGAACATATCATATCGAGAGACTTAACGATTATGCTCATTTTGAAGATGAAGACAGATTATTAAGAAAACATTTTGGCAATGGATTTTTGAATCCAAATAAGTAATCAAGGAGTTAGTAATGGCAAAAAGTAATTACGACGGTAATAGTATTGCAGTATTAGAAGGGTTAGAAGCGGTTAGAAGAAGACCCGGAATGTACATAGGAAGTGTTGGAACAAAAGGGCTTAATCATTTGATTTATGAAATTGTTGACAACTCAGTTGATGAACATTTAGCAGGATATTGTAATGAAATAAAAGTAACATTGGAAAAAGACGGTAGTGCTACTATTAGTGATAATGGTCGAGGCATTCCGGTTGATATAAATGATAAGACAGGGCGTCCTGCAGTTGAAGTAGTATTTACAGTACTTCATGCCGGAGGAAAGTTTGGAGACGGAGGTTATAAGATTTCCGGTGGTCTCCATGGTGTTGGTGCATCAGTTGTAAATGCGCTTTCAGTATGGTTAGAGGTAAATGTTAAAAGAGACGGAAAAGTTTATAATCAAAGATATGAGCGTGGGAAAATAATGTATCCTTTGAAAGAAGTAGGAACATGTAGAAAAAATGACACAGGTTCAACAGTACAGTTTTACCCGGATGGCGAAATATTTGAAAAAACTTATTTTAAAGCAGATGCAATTAAAAGCAGATTACATGAAACAGCATATTTAAATCCAAATCTTACAATTATATTTGAAAATAAAAGAGTTGCAGAAGAAGAAGTAATTACTTACCATGAGCCTGATGGAATTTGTGCGTATGTTGCAGAATTAAATAAAGAAAAAGAAAAGGTTCATGATGTAATTTATTTCAAAAAGACTGTTGATGGGATTGAAATGGAATTAGCATTTCAGTTTGTAAATGAATTTTCTGAAAATATTTTAGGATTTTGTAACAATATTTACACACAGGAAGGTGGAACACATCTTACAGGATTTAAATCAAAATTTACAATGGTAATAAATCAGTATGCAAGGGAATTAGGAATATTAAAGGAAAAGGATGCTAATTTTACAGGGGCAGACGTTAGAAACGGTATGACGGCAGTTGTGGCAGTTAAGCACCCTGAACCAAGATTTGAAGGACAGACTAAGACAAAGCTTGATAATCCTGATGCAGGAACAGTAGTAAGTGCTGTCACTAATGATGAAGTACAGCTTTATTTTGACAGAAATATAGAGTCCTTAAAGGCTGTTATTGCATGTGCAGAAAAATCGGCAAAAATAAGAAAAGCGGAAGAAAAAGCAAAGACTAATCTTCTCACAAAACCTAAGTTTTCAATAGACAGCAACGGAAAACTTGCAAACTGTGAGAGCAAGGATGCATCAGAATGTGAAGTTTTTATCGTTGAGGGTGATTCTGCCGGAGGCTCTGCAAAAACAGCGAGAAACAGGCGTACACAGGCTATCCTGCCTATACGAGGTAAAATATTAAATGTAGAGAAAGCTTCAATAGACAAGGTTCTGGCTAACGCTGAGATAAAAACAATGATTAATTCATTCGGCTGTGGTTTCCTTGAAGGATATGGAAATGATTTTGATATAAATAAGCTCCGCTATGACAAAATTATCATTATGACGGATGCCGATGTCGATGGTGCACATATTGATACGCTCCTGCTCACATTTTTCTACAGATTTATGCCGGAACTTATTAATCAGGGACATGTATATATTGCAACACCTCCGCTCTACAGGGCTGAGATTAAAAAGGGAACAAAATCAAAGTCCAAGGGAGAATTCCAATATCTTTATGATGATAAGGCACTTGAAAAATACAGAAAAGAGCATGCTGCCGGTTCATTTACGCTTCAAAGATACAAGGGTCTTGGTGAGATGGATCCTGACCAGCTCTGGGAGACAACGCTTAATCCTGAAACGCGGATTTTAAAGCAGGTAGAAATAGAGGATGCAAGACTTGCAGCAGAAGTAACTTCAATGCTTATGGGCAGTGATGTTTCGCCGAGAAGGCAGTTTATTTCTACACATGCTGAAGAGGCAGAAATAGATGCCTGATTTTAATATATAATTTTAAGTATAAAAATATTATCTTATAACGGAAAGATTGAGGAAAAAAGACAATGGCAGAAAATATCGTTAAGACCGAATATTCGGAACTTATGCAGAAGTCTTA